>Ga0208080_1000781_pt1 | contig 15983 bp, 12 predicted proteins | sample NGESurdeep092012_3_FD_184476 | JGI IMG/M metagenome (GOLD analysis project Ga0208080, IMG submission 184476) | Arctic peat soil microbial communities from Barrow, Alaska - NGEE Surface sample 210-3 deep-092012 (SPAdes) | ecosystem: Environmental > Terrestrial > Soil > Wetlands > Peat ...
AGGGATTCCTGCCCGAGCTCGGGCTCAAGCGCGAGAACATCGTCTTCGTCTCCGGTATCGGATGCTCCTCGCGCTTCCCGTTCTACATGAACACCTTCGGAGTGCACTCGATCCACGGCCGCGCTCCAGCCATCGCAACCGGCTTGGCCACGGCACGACAGGACCTGTCGGTGTGGGTCGTCACCGGCGACGGTGACGCCTTGTCCATCGGCGGCAACCACCTGATCCACGCCATGCGACGCAACGTCAACCTCAAGATCCTGTTGTTCAACAACAAGATCTACGGCCTGACCAAGGGTCAGTACTCCCCCACCTCGGAGTTCGGCAAGGTCACCAAGTCGTCGCCGTACGGCTCGGTCGACAGGCCGTTCAACCCGGTGTCGTTGGCCCTGGGCTCGGAGGCCACGTTCGTGGCTCGAACGATGGACACCGACCGCAAGCACCTCACCTCGGTGCTTCGCACGGCCGCCGAACACCGTGGCACCGCGCTGGTCGAGATCTACCAGAACTGCCCCATCTTCAACGATGGCGCCTACGAGCTGCTCAAGGACCGCGACGAGGCCGAAGCACGGGTCGTCCACCTCGAGGACGGCCAACCGGTGCGCGTGGGTACCGACAAGTTCGTGGCACGCGGCGACTCCGGCGAGCTGACGGTTGTCGACGCAGAGGGTGCTGACATGTCGCGGGTCGTTGTTCACGACGCCGGCGCGGACGATCCGTCCTCGGCGTTCCAGCTCTCCCGGCTCGACGACCCGACCATGGCCCACGTCCCGATGGGCATCTTCCGCAACGTCTCACGGCCGACCTACGAAGACCTCGTGCACGCCCAGATCGACGACGTCGTCAACGCCGCCGGTGGCAGCGCGACCGATGCTGACCTCGGGAACCTCCTGAAGGGCAACGACACCTGGACAGTCGCCGATTGACCGAGCTCTCCACCAGCGGCGGGCAGAACGCTATCGGCGAGCAAGACGCACGACGCGGCACGGCATACGGCGCTGGGGCTTATGCGATATGGGGCGCATTCCCCCTGTATTTCCACCTGCTCGCACCGGCCGGCGCGTGGGAGATCTTGGCCCACCGCATCCTGTGGACCCTGCTCTTCTGCGCGGCGGTTCTTGCGGCCCGGCGCGAGTTCGCGTGGAGCCGATCTGTGTTCGGCAACCCCCGGATGCTGGGGGCCGTCACGCTCGCCGGGCTGCTGATCGGTGTCAACTGGGTCATCTACGTGGCGGCCGTGGTGGCCCACCACGTCACGGAGGCGTCGTTAGGCTACTTCCTCAACCCGATCGTGACCGTCGCGATCGGCGTGATCGTCCTGCGCGAACGGCTTCGCGCTCTTCAGTGGTTGGCTGTGGCGATCGGGCTGGCGGCCGGGGTCTATCTCACGATCGACTTCGGGCGTCCTCCATGGATCGCTCTGAGCCTGGCGTTCTCGTTCGCTCTCTATGGGCTGATGAAGAAGCGACTCGGCACCTCGCTCGGCGCCTTCCAGAGCCTGACCTCGGAGACGGCGGTGCTGGCCCCGATCGCGCTCGTCATCCTCGCGTGGCTCGGCACCCGGGGTGAGACCACCTTCACCGCCAGCTCTCCGAGCCATCCGCTGCTCTTGGCGTCAGCCGGCGTGGTGACTGCCGTGCCGCTGCTGCTCTTTGCGGCGGCAGCCAGGCGGGTGCCGCTCGTAACCATCGGCCTCCTGCAGTTCATCACGCCCGTCCTGCAGCTGATCTGCGGAGTGCTGCTCCTGGGTGAGTCCATGAAGGCCAGCCGCTGGATCGGCTTCGGCATCGTCTGGATTGCTCTGCTGGTGTTGACGTTCGACTCGATCCGATCGGTTCGTACCCGCCGGCGGATGGCCGACGCGGCCGAGGGCGCAGCCGTCTGAGCTGCTGCGGCTCATCAGCTCATCGGTTCAGCGGTTCAGCGGACGCGGTTGACGACGCTCTCGACCAGGGCCGACAGCGCCGTGATGGCGTCGCCTGCAGGTGAGCCGGCGGGGAGCCCGACAGCGAGGGGCGCCAGAAGCTCCTGAGCCTCTCGGGCCACGCCCTGCGCGTGCTCACGCGCCTGGCCCATCGCTGGGTGGGCTCGCAGCAGCGAGAGGGCCTCGGCGTGCAGCACGTCATCGCGCAGATCGTGGCGGGATCCGAGCAGCTCCTTGAGTCGGTCATCGTCAGGATCCATCGACTGACGCACCAGCAGGGTCGGCAGTGTGGCCACGCCTTCGCGAAGGTCCGTGCCAGGTGTCTTGCCTGACTCCCCATGCACCGAGGTGACGTCGAGCAGGTCATCGGCGAGCTGGAAGGCGATGCCGAGACGCTCGCCATAGCGACGCATGACCTCGATGGTCTCGGGTGGGCAGCCGCTGAACATCGCGCCGTAGCGCGCAGCCGTCGCGATGAGCACACCCGTCTTGTCGGCAAGGACGCCCAGGTAGTAGTCGATCGGGTCGACGCCCTCGGGCACCGGTCGCGCGTCGCGGATCTGACCACTGCACAGACGGACGAACGTCTGTGCCTGGATTCGGACAGCCTCTGGCCCCAGTCCGGCGACAAGCTCGGATGCCTTGCCGAAGAGCAGGTCGCCGACCAGGATCGCGTTGGAGTTTCCATATGCGGCATTGACGCTGACCACACCGCGGCGCAGGTCAGCCTCGTCCATCACGTCATCGTGGTACAGCGAGGCGAGGTGGGTCAGCTCGACGCCAGCCGCCGCGGCGACGACCTCATCGTTGATCCCGTCGCCGACCTCAGCCGCGAGCAAGGTGAGCATCGGCCGAAAACGCTTGCCTCCAGCCTGGACCAGATGCGCAGACGCCGCCGCGATGAACGGGTCCTCGTGGTCAACGACCACTCGCAGGAGCTCGTCGACAGCCGCCAGCCCGGCCTGCAACCGCGCGGCCAGCTCCGGCGACGCGCTGGGCAGCGCCAGCGTTGGTGACACGGGAGTCATCGCGGGTAGGACGTCATCGCAGGAACAGTGACGAACGGGCCGCGAGATCCAGCAGCGGAGAGGGGGCAACACCGAGCACCAGCGTCATGAGGACACCGATCGAGACGGCCAGCGTGGTGGCGATGGAGGGCGAGACTGCATGGACCGATTCGCCAGCCGGCTCTGAGAAGTACATGAGCACGATGATCCGCACGTAGACGAACGCGGCAATGGCGCTGGAGAGCACACCGACGACCGCAAGCACCGTCGCACCGTGAGCGACCGCGGCGGAGAACACCGCGAACTTGGCCGTGAAGCCAGAGGTCAGCGGGATGCCGGCGAACGCGAGGAGCAGGAAGGCAAAGGCACCCGCGACAACAGGGTGGTTCTTGCCCAACCCCGCCCATTGCGACAGGTGCGTAGCCTCCGAGCCGTCATCACGGACCATCGACACGATGGCGAAGGCTGCGATGGTGCTGAAGCCGTAGGCCACGAGGTAGAACAGCACCGACGAGATGCCGACCTTGTCGAAGGCAAGCACGCCTGTGAGGACGAACCCGGCGTGCGCGATGGATGAGTATGCCAGCAGTCGTTTGATGTCGGTCTGGGTGATCGCCAGGACCGCGCCTGCGACCATGGTCAAGATGGCGACCGCCCACAGCCCTGCCGTCCAGTCCCAGCGGCTGCCCGCGACACCGACATAGATGAACCGCAGGATCGCACCGAATGCCGCGACCTTGGTGCACGCGGCCATGAAGCCCGTGACCGGCGTGGGCGCGCCCTGGTAGACGTCAGGCGTCCACGAGTGGAATGGCACGGCGCCGATCTTGAACAGCAGGCCGACGAGGACGAGCAGCACGCCCGGGATCAGCAGTCCGTCCATGCCGGACCGGGTGCCGATGGCTTGTGCAATGACGCTCAGATCCAACGAGCCGGAGTAGCCGTACAACAGTGCCGAGCCGAACAGGAAGAACGCGGACGAGAAAGCACCCAGCAGGAAATACTTCAACGACGCCTCCTGGGAGAGCAGGCGCCGACGACGAGCAAGTCCCGAGAGGATGTACAGCGGCAGGGAGAGAACCTCCAGCGCCACGAACATCGTCAACAGGTCGCCTGCCGCGGGGAACAACATCATGCCCCCGACCGCGAGCATCGTCAGCGGAAAGACCTCTGTTGTGGTGGCCCCCGCGCGAACGGCGGCCGCCTCCTGCGCTGAACCTGGGGTCGCGCCACCCTGAGCTGTGAACGCGTCGGCGCCCACACCGTCGAAGCGCTCGGCCATGGCGAGGATGCTGAGAGCCGTCAGCACCACGATGGTGCCTTGCAGGAACAAGGCGGGCCCATCCATGACCACAGCTCCGGACAGCGTGCTGCCCTGGTGGTCAAGGCCGAGGATGACCGCGCCCAGCGCGCCCAGCAGGCCAAGGAGTGCCACGCTCACCTGGACGACGTACCGCTGGGACCGGGGCGCAAAGGCCTCCACCAGCACACCGATCATCGCCGTGCCAAAGATGATCAGCATCGGCAGGATGGCGCCGTAGTCGATAGTCGTGGCGACGAACGCCGTCGCCAGCCCGGATAGGGAGGTGATCACTTGACAGCTCCTTCGGCAGCGGCGGGGTGCGTTGCTGCCGGGTCTGTGACGCCGACGTACTGAAGCGTCCTGGCGACGGCGGGGTTGATGACGTCGAGCGCCGGCTTGGGGTAGAAGCCCAGGACGATGAACGCCGCGATCAAGGGGGCAACGACCCACTTCTCCCGGTGGGAAAGATCCGGCGTGCCAGCCGCAGCGTCGGGCTTGGGTCCAGTCATCATCCGCTGGTACATGAGCAGGATGTAGAGCGAGGCCAAGATGATGCCCAAGGTGGCGATCACTGCGGCAACACGGTAGCGCTGGAAGGTGCCCAACAGGACGAGGAACTCGGAGATGAACGAGTTCAAGCCGGGCAGCGCCAGACCGGACAGACCGGAGACGAGGAAGACGCCGGCAAGTACAGGAGTCACCCGTTGCCACCCCCCGTAGTCGGGGATCCGCTTGCTACCGCGACGGTGGATGAGCATCCCCGCAACGAGGAACAACGCAGCCGTGGTGAAACCATGGTTGACCATGTAGAGCGCGGAGCCAGCGGTGCCGGCCGACGTCATGGCGAAGATGCCCAGCACGATGAACCCGAAGTGGCTGACCGAGGTGTAGGCGATCAGGCGCATGATGTCCGTCTGGCCGATCGCCAACAGCGCGCCATAGATCACCGAGATGACGGCAAGCACGATGATCGCGGGAGTGGCCCACTTGCTGGCCTCGGGGAACAGCTGCAGGCAGAAGCGGATCATCCCGTAGGTGCCGACCTTGTCCAGGACACCGACCAGCAGGACAGCCGTGGCCGGGCGAGCCTCTGTCGCCGCGTCCGGCAACCAGGTGTGAACCGGCCACATCGGCGCCTTGACGGCGAAGGCAAAGAAGAACCCGAGGAACATCAGGCGACCAGGAGTCTGGTCGAGCTTGAGACCCGTCAGTTTCTGGACCAGGAAGCCATCCGAACCGCCGGGACCGTAGTGGTAGAGCGCGATGACCGCCACCAGCATGACCAGCCCGCCGAGCAGCGAGAACAGCAAGAACTTCACCGCGGCGTACTGCCGGCGGGAACCGCCGAAGGAGCCGATCAGGAAGTAGACGGGGATGAGCATCGCCTCGAAGAAGACGTAGAACAAGAACACATCGGTCGCGGAGAAGACACCGATCATGAATGTCTCGAGGACCAGCATCAGCGCGAAGTAGGTCTGTTGGCGTTTGCCGATCTCGGGGACGTCGTGCCACGCGGCGAGGACGCAGACGGGCACCAGGATCGCAGCCATCACGATCAGGACGAGCGCGATGCCGTCCACGCCCAAGGCGTAGCTCACGCCGAACTGCCCGATCCAGGAATGCTGCTCCTGGAACTGGAACTGGAGGTTCGAGCCCAGTTTGAACTGCAGTGCCGCAGCGACCGTGAACAGAAGCGCGACGATGGAGAACCCGAGCGCGATCTGCTTGGCCCGGTCGGCCAGGCTCGCGGGCAGGAAGGCAACGACGAGCGCACCCACCAGCGGGATCAGGCCGATTGTGGTCAGCCACGGAAAACTGGACATCACTGCACCACCCACACGGCACCGAGGATCACGACGACGCCAAAGAGCATCGTCAAGGCATACGAACGCACGAAGCCGTTCTGGACTCGGCGAAGACGCGACGAGGAGCCACCGATGAGAGCGGCCACAGTGCCGACCACCCCGTCAACTCCCTTGTTGTCGAAGAACACGAGGAAACGGGTCAGGTGCAGACCCGGTCGCATCAGCACGCCCTCGTTGACCGCGTCCTGGAAAAGATCCTGGCGTGCGGCCCGTGTTGGCAGCGAGCCCACAGGCGCAACCACAGGAACCTCTTCGCGCCAGTAGCGCACCCAGGCGAGGCCCAGCCCCGCCGCAACGACCAGCAGCGTCAGGGTCGTCAGCACCGGTACGGCGATCACCGGGTTCTCGCCCTCGACGTGAACACCGACGACCGGCTCGAGCCAGCTCTGGATGGCACCAGTCGGGCCCAGGATCAGACCCATGAATGCCGAACCCGCGGCAAGAACCACCATAGGAATGGTCATCGACCTGGGCGACTCGTGAGGGTGCGCCTCCTTGGGCCAGCGCTTCTTTCCATGGAACGTCATGAAGAACAGCCGCGACATGTAGAACGCGGTAACCCCGGCACCGATCAACGCGGCGAAGCCGAAGATCCACGGCCGCCAACCCTCGCCGATGAACGCCGCCTCGATGATCTTGTCCTTGGACCAGAAGCCGGAGAAGGGCGGCACGCCGAGGATGGCCAGCCAGCCCAGTCCGAAGGTGACCCACGTGACCTTCATGGCACCGGACAGGTTGCCGAACCGGCGCATGTCGACCTGGTCGTCCATACCATGCATGACCGAGCCGGCGCCGAGGAACATGCCGGCCTTGAAGAACCCGTGGTTGAGCAGGTGGAAGATCGCGAAGGCGTAACCAACCGGGCCCAGCCCGGCGGCGAGCATCATGTAGCCGATCTGGCTCATCGTCGAGGCTGCGAGCGCCTTCTTGATGTCGTCCTTGGCGCAGCCGACGATCGCCCCGAACAGCAAGGTGATGGCGCCAACGATGACCACGAACGTCTGTGCCGTTGGAGATGCTTCGAAGATCACGTGGCTGCGCACCACGAGGTAGACACCGGCGGTGACCATCGTCGCGGCGTGGATCAGCGCGGACACCGGCGTCGGGCCGGCCATCGCGTCGCCCAGCCAGCTCTGCAGAGGGAACTGCGCCGACTTGCCGCAGGCTGCCAGCAGCAACATCAGGCCGATCGCGGTGAGCGAGGCCTTGTTTGCGCCCCCGACCGCTGCGTCGACACCTGAGAAGCTGACCGTGCCGAACGTGGCGAACATGAGCATCATCGCCACCGTGAGGCCGAAGTCGCCGACCCTGTTGGCGACGAACGCCTTGTTGGCCGCTGTGGCGAAGGCCGGGTTGTGGTTCCAGAAACCAATGAGCAGGTATGACGCCAGGCCAACGCCTTCCCAGCCGACGTAGAGCAGGAGGTACGAGTCGGCCAGAACGAGCAGCAGCATGGCCGCGACGAACAGGTTCAGAAATGCGAAGAACCGGCGCTTCTCCGGATCGTGCGCCATGTAACCAAGGGAGTAGACCAGGATCAGGGAACCGACGAAGGTGACCAGCAGCACGAAGGCCATGGAGAGCGGGTCGATGAGCATCCCCGCCTCGACCTGGAAGCTCCCGGCTGGCACCCAGGAGAACAGGTGCAGGCTCTGCGCACGCTCCGCACCCGAACGACCAAGCATCGCGAAGAAGATCAACGCCCCGAGACCAAAGCTGGCCCAGGACAGTCCCGTCGCCAGAGCCGGTCCGAACGCGTTGGTGCGCCACCCGCCGAACAGGAGGATGGCAGCGCCAAGAAGCGGAAGGGCGACCAACAGCCACGCCAGGGACGTCATCCCCGAGGCAGGCTGCAGAACGTCCGCGCTCGCCAGCGCGCCCAGATGCGCAGCGGAAAGTTGCACCAGATGCATGTTGTGCCCCTTACAACTTCAGCAGATTGGCGGCGTCGACGGAAGCCGACCGACGAGCCCGGAAGATGGCCATGATGATGGCGAGCCCCACCACGACCTCGGCGGCGGCGACGACCATCACGAACAGCGCGATGACCTGACCATCCAGGGATCCGTGCATCCGGGCGAAGGTCACGAAGGCCAGGTTCGTCGCGTTCAACATCAGCTCGACGCCCATGAACACCACGATGGCGTTGCGCCGAACGAGCACCGTGGCGGCCCCGATCGCGAACAACAGCGTCGACAGATAGATGTAGTTGACAAGGCTCATCGGTTGGTCCCCTCCTCGATGTCGCGCTCGATGGCCTTCTCCGCCTCGGTGAAGGGCCCGGGGCCGGTGACCTGCCCGCGTGCCGTGAGCACTCGCGATACGGACAGCTCGCTCGGCGTGCCGTCAGGAAGCAGAGCCGGCGTATCGACCGCGTTGCGACGGGCATAGACACCCGGCGCCGGCAGCCCGGCGAGGTTCCTGCCCTCGCGGAAACGCCGCTCGGACCACTGGCGCTGGGTCGGGCGGGGAGTCAGCCGTTCGCGGTGAGCCAGGACCATCGCCGCGAGGGCCGCCGTGATGAGCAGTGCGCTGGTGACCTCGAAGACCCAGACGTACTTGCCGAAGATCAGGTCGGCCACACCGGTGACGTTGCCGTCCACATTTGCCTTCGCCAGGCCGACCGGGCTGGCGAAGGTCACCGAGCCGATCGCCGCGATGAGGATGACCCCGAGCCCCAGGGCAAGCACGAAGCCTGCCACCTTCTGGCCCTTGATCGTCTCGACCAGGGAGTCGGACGAGTCGACGCCGATCAACATGAGCACAAAGAGGAACAGCATCATGACCGCGCCGGTGTAGACGAAGATCTGCACGATCCCGAGGAAGTCGGCGCTCTGCGCGACGTAGAAGACGCCCAGGTTGATCATGACCAGCGCCATGCCCATCGCCGCGTGGACGGCCTTCTTGGCAAAGATCAGGCCGAGGGCTGCCACCACGCTGATGGGTGCCAGGACCCAGAACAGGACTGCTTCACCACCGCTGGTCATCGGGTACTCGCCTCTGTTGATGGAGCAGTTGTCGATGGAGCAGCCGGTGAGTCGCCGGCTGACACGGTGGCCGAGGCGAGCGCAGCCTCGCGAGCGTCTGCCCACGCCCGCTGCTCCGGCGTGGCCATGGCCACCTTGCCCTGGTAGTAGTCGCGTTCCGTCATGCCGGCAACCATGGGGTGCGGCGCGGCGACCATGCCCTCCTGGGCGGGGGCCAACAGCTGGCTCTTCTCGTAGATCAGCTTGCCGCGGTCGTCATCGGCCAGCTCATAGAAGTTGGTCATCGTGAGCGCGCGCGTGGGGCAGGCCTCGATGCAGAGACCACAGAAGATGCAGCGCAGGTAGTTGATCTGGTAGACGCGGCCGTATCGCTCACCGGGCGAGAACCGGCCCTGGCCCTCTTCACTGTCGTCGTTGGGAGCGCCTTCGACGTAGATGGCGTCTGCCGGACAGGCCCAGGCGCACAGCTCGCAGCCGATGCACTTCTCCAGGCCGTCAGGGTGCCGGTTGAGCTGGTGCCGACCGTGGAAACGCGGCTGCGTCGGGCGCTTGACCTCGGGGTACTCCTCGGTCTCCAGCTTGCGGAACATCGTCGCGAACGTCACGCCGAATCCGCCTATGGGAGCGAACAGCTCGGAGAGGAAGCTTGCTTTTTGCTGGTCGTCAGCCACGGGGGGCCTCCTCATCGGCCGGATCTGTATGGCCGGAGATGGCCCATGACAGGGCACCTGGCAGGCTGGGCTCACCCGGATCGAGCGCATGTTGGCCGGGTTCGCGTAGGCGCTGGCCGGGCAACGGCGGGACCGGGTAGCCGCCCGCGAACGGGTCAATCTCCTCGGGGCGCTCGACAGGGACGGCTGCTGCCACACGGTTGCCGTCCCACACCCAGGCGACGGCCAGGGCAATAGTGGCAATGACGCCAACCACGATGACGGTCGCCATCCGGACGTTGTCGCCGAAGAAGGCCAGCTGGGCACCGCGGATGAACGCCACCGAGACGACCCAGAGCAGCGTGATCGGGATAAGGAACTTCCAGCCGAAGCGCATGAACTGGTCGTAGCGCACGCGCGGCAGGGATCCACGCAGCCACACGAAGAAGAACATGAACATCCACAGCTTGATGACGAACCACAGCAGGCCCCACCAGCCCTGGTTGAACATGCCGTCGTTGATCGCCGCGATGCCGGGAGGCGCCTGCCACCCACCCAGGAACATGGTGGTCGCCAGCGCAGAGACGGTGAACATGTTGACGTACTCGCCGAGGAAGAACATCGCGAACTTCAACGAGCTGTATTCCGTGTGGAACCCACCGGTGAGCTCGCCCTCGCCTTCGGCGAGGTCGAAGGGCAGGCGGTTGGTCTCGCCGCACATGGTCACGACGTAGACCAGGAATGAGAAGAACGCAGGGACGATGAACCAGAGGCTCTTCTGCGAGGCGACGATCTGCGAGGTCGACATCGAGCCGCTGTACAAGAAGATGGCGACCAGCGAGAGACCCATGGCGATCTCGTAGGAGATCACCTGTGCGGTGGAGCGCAGCCCACCCAGCAGCGGGTACGTGGAACCGGAGGACCAGCCAGCCAGGACGATGCCGTAGACACCGACCCCGGCAACGGCGAGCACCAGCAGGACGGCGACCGGGGTGTCAGTGAGCTGGAGCGGCGTCCGATGGCCGAACATGCTGACCATCGCGCCCATCGGGATGATCGCGAAGGACACGAACGCCATGGCACCCGCGATGACCGGGGCGAGCAGGAACACGACCTTGTCGGCGTTCTTGGGGACCAGGTCTTCCTTGAGCGCCAGCTTCACCCCGTCGGCGAGCGTCTGAAGCAGACCGAAAGGGCCGGCGCGGTTGGGTCCGGGGCGCTGCTGCATGCGGCCGATGACACGACGCTCGAACCAGATGACGACCAGCGTGTTGACCATCAGGAAGACGAAGACGAACAGCGCCTTGACCAACGAGAGCCACCACGGAGTGTCGCTGAAGTCCGCCGCCGGGTTGTCGATGGAGACAAGCGAAGTGATCAGGCTCATGGCGCACCGCCAGTGGTCAGGGAGACCACAGCGCCGGCATCGACGCCCAGCGTCGAACGCACCGCGGATCCGGGAGAGTTGGTTGGCAGCCAGATGACGTGGTCCGCCATGTCCGTGATCGTGAGCGGCACGGCGATGGAGCCCGAGCTGGTGCTGACCTGCACGGTGTCGCCGTTGGCAAGGCCGATCGCTGCCGCGGTCTTGGCCGACAGCTTCGCACAGGCCTTGGGTGCCGTCCCGGCCAGGAACGGCTCACCGTCCTGCATCCGGCCGGAGTCCAGGAGATGGTGCCAGGTGGCCAGCACCGCCTGCCCGGCATCCAGCGACGGAACTTCGACCGCCTCGGCCACCGGCGCAGCCGCGCGATCACCGGTCCACGGACCGAGGGCCCGCATGTCGGCGCGGACGGCCTCCAGCGTGCGGACGCCGAGGGGCTCGCCCATCTCGTCGGCCAGCAGGTCAAGCACCCGGTGATCACTCATGACACTGGTCGTCAATGCCGCCTGGAAGGACCGGACTCTGCCTTCCCAGTTGACGAAGGTGCCGGCCTTCTCCTGGTGGGCAGCCACCGGCAGCACAACATCTGCCACGTCGGTGACGGCACTCGATCGCAGCTCCAGGGAGACCACGAAGGACCTGGTCAAGGCGTCAAGCAGGTCGGACGAGCCGATCAGGTCTGCCGGGTCGACGCCGCCGACCAGCAGGCCACCGAGCCCGCCCGAGTTGGCCGCCGCGATGATCGCCGAGGTGTCTCGTCCGACCTTGTCGGGAAGTCCGACGACATCCCACGCCTCACCGACCTCGGCCCGAGCCCGGGGATCCGTGACGGGACGGCCACCCGGAAGCAGATTGGGAAGCGCGCCGCTCTCCAGCGCGCCCCGCTCACCTGCGCGCCGGGGAACCCACGCCAGCCGGGCACCGGTGGACGACGCCAGTGCCGCAGCGCCGGACAAGCCGCCGGGAACGGTCGCGAGTCGCTCGCCCACCAGAATCACGGCGCCTCCGGCCGCGAGAGCGGCTGACGCTGCGGCGACGGCCGCCATGGTCGGATCACCTGCGGTCTTGACCGCCTTGGCGCCCTCGACCAGCGCCTGCAGGACCTCGGCTTCGGTGCCAGGGGCGGCGGTGATCAGGGTGCCATCAAGCTTCTTCAGCCCGCGCGACGCGAGGGGGGCGACCGCGAATACGGCGGTGCGGTGCTTGCGGACGGCCTTGCGCAGTCGCAGGAAGACGATCGGCGACTCGTCCTCGGGCTCGAAGCCCACCAGCAGCACCGTCTTGGCGGCTTCGATCTCGGCATAGGTCACGGAGCCGCCAGGAGCATCTGACGGGCCGGTCGCGACGACGTTGCTCGCCAGGAACTGCGCCTCCTCGACGGAGTGCGGGCGGGCACGGAAGTCGATGTCGTTGGTCTGCAATACTATTCGAGCGAACTTCGCGTAGGCGTAGGCGTCCTCGGCAGTGACCCGGCCGCCGACCAGCACGCCAACACCCTTGGCATCGCGGGCCGCGGCGAGGCCGCGGGCAGCCGCGTCCAGCGCCTCCGGCCAGGAGGCCACGTGCAGGGTGCCGTCGTCGGCGCGGACCTGCGGGTCGGTGATGCGGTCGGTGCCGGTGGCGTAGGTGAACGCCCAACGACCCTTGTCGCAGTTCCACTCCTCGTTGACCGCCGGGTCGTTGGCGGCCATACGGCGAAGGACGGTGCTACGGCGGTGGTCGGTTCGGGTTGCACAGCCGCTCGCGCAGTGCTCGCACACGCTCGGGGTCGAGACGAGGTCATAGGGGCGGGAGCGGAAGCGGTACGCCGCCCCGGTCAGCGCGCCGACGGGGCAGATCTGGACGGTGTTGCCCGAGAAGTAGGACTCGAAGGGCTTGTCCTGGTAGATGCCGATCTGCTGCAGGGCGCCACGCTCGATCAGGGAGATGAACGGGTCGCCGGCGATCTGGTCGGAGAAACGGGTGCAGCGGGCGCAGAGGACACAGCGCTCGCGGTCCAGCAGCACCTGCGAGGAGATGTTGACCGGTTTGGGGTAGGTGCGCTTGACGTCCTCGAAGCGGCTGGTGGGACGCCCGTTGGACATGGACTGGTTCTGCAGGGGGCACTCGCCACCCTTGTCGCAGACCGGGCAGTCCAAGGGGTGGTTGATCAGCAAGAACTCCATCTGGCCGTGCTGTGCCTTGTCGGCCATCGGCGAGGTGTGCTGCGACTTGACCGCCATGCCCTCGCTGACCGTGGTCGTGCACGAAGCCATCGGCTTCGGCATGGGACGCAGCGAGCCATCGGGGCCCGGGGTCGCAACCTCGACCATGCACTGGCGGCAGGCACCGACCGGGTCCAGCAGTGGGTGGTCGCAGAACCGAGGGATCTGAACGCCGATCCGTTCGGCGGCGCGGATCAGCAAAGTGCCCTTCGGGACGCTGACTGCAACCCCGTCGATGGTCAGGTTGACCAGGTCCGTGGGGGTCGTTGTGGATGAGGTGACGGTCATGCGGACACGGTCTCCTTCGCGAACAGCGTCGAGGCGGCCGGCGGGAACAGCGTGGCGGCGGGGGTGTGCATACCGGCCTCGAACTCCGTGCGGAAGTACTGAACCGCGGAAGTGATGCAGCTGGTCGCACCGTCACCGAGCGGGCAGAACGCCCGGAACAGGATGTTGTCGCAGATGTCCAGGAGCTTGTCGATGTCATCCTGGGTGCCCTGGCCGAGCTCGAGTCGCGCCATGATCTGCTTGAGCCAGAAGGTGCCTTCACGACACGGCGTGCACTTGCCGCAGGACTCGTGGGCGTAGAAGTCCGTCCAGCGTGAGACCGCCCGGACCACCGACACCGTCTCGTCGAAGATCTGCAGGGCGCGCGTGCCGAGCATCGACCCGGCTGCGGCGACGGACTCGAAGTCGAGCGGCACGTCGAGGTGCTGGTCGGTGAACATCGGAGTGGACGAGCCACCCGGGGTCCAGAACTTCAGCTTCTTGCTCGGGTCGCGCATCCCGCCGGCCATCTCGAGCAGCTCCCGCAGGGTGATGCCCAGCGGCGCTTCGTACTGACCGGGGCGGGCCACGTGCCCGGAGAGGCTGAAGATGCCGAAGCCGCTCGACCGCTCGGTGCCCATCTCGGCGAACCACTTGGCGCCGTTCAGAAGGATCGGAGCAATGGACGCAATGGACTCAACGTTGTTGACGACGGTCGGCCGGGCATAGAGGCCGGCGACGGCAGGGAACGGCGGCTTGAGGCGCGGTTGCCCGCGACGACCCTCGAGGGAGTCCAGCAGCGCGGTCTCCTCACCGCAGATGTAGGCGCCCGCGCCGGCGTGCACGGTGATGTCCAGGTCGAAGCCGCTGCCAAGGATGTTCTTGCCCAGATAGCCCGCGGCGTAAGCCTCTTCGACCGCTCGCAGCAGTCGGCGGTAGACGTGGACGACCTCCCCGCGCACGTAGATGAACGCGTGGTTGCAGCCGATGGCGAACGACGTGACGACCATGCCCTCGATCAGGAGCTGCGGGGCCGCCATCATCAACGGGATGTCCTTGCAGGTGCCCGGCTCGGACTCGTCGGCGTTGACCACGAGGTAGCGGGGGCCGCCGTCAGGGGCTGGCAGGAAGCCCCACTTCATGCCGGTCGGGAAGCCCGCGCCGCCACGACCACGCAGACCGGAGTCCTTGGCCAGCTGCACCAGATCGGCCTGTGGCATCGTCAGGGCGTTCTTCAGTGCTTTGTAGCCGTCGTGCTTCTCGTAGGTCGCCAGCGTCCAGGACTGGGGGTCGTCCCAGAACTTGGTGAGGATCGGGGTCAGCTTCGTGCTCACTTCTTCTTCGCCTTCCCGGTGCCCTTGGGCGCTTCGAACAGAGTGCCTGCCGTCGGGGCCGTGTCCGCGCCCGGAGCCGCCTTCGCCGCCCGCGTCTTCGTCGCGGACTGGGCCCTGGCAACCTTGAGGCCCACCAGCGATGCCGGACCCGCGCCGACGCCCTCGTCGGCCAGCCCGTCATGGAAACCGGCCAGGACCCGTGAGACCTCTTTGAAGCTGCAGACCTTGGACGCGCCGCGGGTGGGAGTCACCGGTGTGCCGGAACGCAGGTCGTCGACGAGCTGGCCGGTGGACTGGGGCGTCTGGTTGTCGAAGAACTCCCAGTTGGCCATGACCACGGGCGCGTAGTCACAGGCTGCGTTGCACTCGATCCGCTCCAGCGTGACCAAGCCGTCAGCGGTCGTCTCGTCATGACCAATGCCCAGGTGGGCGCTCACGAAGTCCCAGATCTCGTCGCCGCCCATGATCGCGCAGAGCGTGTTGGTGCAGACGCCGATGGTGTACGTGCCGTTGGGGTGGCGCTTGTACTGCGAGTAGAAGGTCGCCACGCCACTCACCTCGGCGGCGGTCAGACCCAGCAGATCGGCGCACAGCTCGATCCCCCGGGGAGAGACGAAGCCGTCGACGGACTGCACCAGGTGCAGCAGAGGCAGCAACGCGGAGCGCGCCTGCGGGTAGCGCGCGATGACCTCCGCGGCGTCGGCCCGCAGCGAGGTCAGGACATCGTCCGGGTAGGCCTCGGTGTCCGGCGAGGGCACCACGCCGTAGTTCGGACTGCCGTCGGTGCTGATCATCGGTCCACGCCTCCCATCACAGGGTCGATCGAGGCGACAGCCACGATGACGTCCCCGAGCTGGCCGCCTTCACAGATCGCGGCAACCGCCTGCAGGTTGTTGAACGAGGGCTCCCGGAAGTGCGCGCGGTAGGGGCGGGTGCCTCCGTCGGAGACAAGGTGCACCCCCAGCTCGCCCTTGGGCGACTCGATGGCGACATAGGTCTGGCCGGGCGGCACATGAAAGCCCTCGGTCACCAGCTTGAAGTGGTGGATCAGGGACTCC
>Ga0208080_1000784_pt1 | contig 15928 bp, 17 predicted proteins | sample NGESurdeep092012_3_FD_184476 | JGI IMG/M metagenome (GOLD analysis project Ga0208080, IMG submission 184476) | Arctic peat soil microbial communities from Barrow, Alaska - NGEE Surface sample 210-3 deep-092012 (SPAdes) | ecosystem: Environmental > Terrestrial > Soil > Wetlands > Peat ...
CCGCGGCCCCGTCCGCCACCGGCCGCTGGGAGGCGACCGGCTCGATGGCCCTGGCGCGCGGGATCCCGCGCGCCGTCCTGCTCGGCGATGGACGGGTGCTCGTCGTCGGCAACGATGAGGAGGGGTCCAACTGCGTCCGCCCCGACAGCGTGCAGAGCGAGACCTGGGATCCCGCGAGCGGCACCTGGACGGCGGGCCCGAGCCTCAACGCCCCGCGGGCCGATTTCGCTGCCGCGCCCGTCGCGGGAGGCGGCGTGTTGGTGACGGGTGGTGTGACCGCCGGCACGAGCGCGCCGGGCGCGGGAGCCGGCGACCACCAGTCCTACTCCAGCACCTACGTCTACGACCCCCGCAGCGAACCCGCGGCGTGGTCGCGGACGGGGCTGCTGGACCGGGCGCGGACCCTCCCCTCCGCCGTCGCGCTGCTCGACGGCCGGGTGCTCGTGGCGGGCGGCTACTACCTGAGCGGCAGGCAAGGGTCGGTCGGCCCGGCCTCCGCGGCCGAGCTCGCCTCGTATCGAGGGCCGCGGAGCGGGCCAATGCCGGCCGCCACACCCTCCTGGGACATCGCGCCGCCGACGATGGCCCCCACGTACGCGACCGCGGAGCTGTACGACCCTGCAACGGGCTCCTGGTCGGCCACCGGGCCGCTTCACTACGCCCGGGTCGGTGCGCCTGCCGTCACGCTCGTCGACGGGCGGGTGCTCGTGGCCGGATCGGCAATGTTGAGGCAGAGCTGGAACTACACGCAGCCGGACGTCAACGCCCGGGCCTACGAGACGGCCGAGATCTACGATCCGCGCACCGGCCGCTTCAGCCTCACCGGCGATCTGCCGGCGGTGGACTGGTCACCCCTGGCGAAGTGGGGACCGTACCCCGTCAGCTCCTTCGGGGTGACCGCTCCGGGGGCGCTCGTCGCGCTCTCCGACGGCGGTGCCCTCCTGGTTGGCCAGGTCACCCCGTGGTCCATCCTTGCGCTCGACATGATGGGATCCACGGTCCGCACGCTGCGCTTCGACCCGGCCACCGGCCGGTGGGCGCTGATCGACCAGAGCGTCACCGCGAGCGTGTCCGTCGGCGAGACGACATCGACGGAGGTCGTCGTCGGCGGTCACTCGCGGGACGGGTCGCTCGCCGTGCGGCTGCAGGACGGGCGCGTGCTGGTCGCCGGCGGGGGCGACGCACGCCTCGACACCCCGTCCACGAACGCAGCCGACCTCTACGACCCGGTGGCCAACACGTGGCTGGCCCTTCCGCCGATGCCCGAGCCGCGCGCGGGCGGCGCCACGCTCCTGCTCCCCGACGGGTCGGTCCTAGTCGTCGGCGGCCAGGGCGGGACCCCGACATGCGAGCAGTCCGGCACCTGCCAGTGCGGCGAAGGAGCGACGGGGACCTCGACCGCCGTGCGGTTCGTGCCCGGACCATAAGCGGGAGCGCCCCGCTGGACGTCGGTCTCGCGACGCCTGGCGCCTCGCCTCGCAGGAGCCTCAGCCGCCCGGGCCCGACGGCAGCGGTATCTCGGCGTGCACGAGCGTCGGCCCGCCGGCCGGGCTCTCGACCGTGAGGGAGCCGTCGAGCGCCTCGACCCGTCCGGCCAGCCCGGCGAGCCCCCCACCCGGGATTGCCCGCGCGCCGCCGGCACCATCGTCCCAGACCTCCACCACGAGCCGCCCCGCCTCGCGCCGGCAGCGGATCTCGCAGCGCCCGGCCGACGCGTGCTTGGCGACGTTGGCGATCGCCTCGGCCACCACGAAGTAGGCCGCCCGCTCCGTCGCGTCCGGAAGTCGTTCGCCGGCGGGCAGCGTGCTCTCCACCACGGTCGGGACGGGGCAGCGCCCCGCGATCGCGCTCAGCGCGGGCACCAGGCCGCGGTCGAGGAGGATGGCCGGCGCGATCCCCCGGACCAGGTCGCGCAGCTCGGCAAGCGCCAGCCGGGCCTGGTCCTGGGCTTCGACGACGAGCGCCCGGGCTGCCGCGGGGTCGGAATCGATCCGCTCCGCGGCCAGGCTCAGGTCGATCGTCAGCATCACCAGGCGCTGCTGAGCCCCGTCGTGGAGGTCGCGCTCGATGCGCCGCAGCTCGGTCGCCTCGACGTCGAGGACCGCCTTGCGGCTCCCCTCGAGCGTCTCCACGCGGCGTTCCAGCACCTGCCGCTCCGAGTCGCACAGCAGGCCGGCGACGACGGCGCGATGGAGCGCCATCATGCCCTGCGATACGGAGGCCGCGACCGGGGCCAGGACCAGGCCGGCGACCCCGGCGGCGACGGCGAGGGCGATGGACGACGTCGGCATGCCTGCCGTGCCGGACGCCAGCCCCGACACGCCGAACCAGAGCGGCACCGAGAGCAGCGAGATGGAGGCTCCCCAGAGCAGGACCGTGACGCCGAACTCGAGCATCGTCAGCGGGAACGCGACGAACACGTAGACGACGTCGCGCCAGCGGTTGATGTCGCCGAACACCGCGAAGAGCAGGTCCCGGGGCCCGCTGCCGTACGGGCGGTAGGCATGCGGCCGGAGCGGCCGCGGGTCGGCCAGGCGGGCGCGCGACCGCTCGATCCTGGCCACCAGGCGGCAGCTCTCGACGCCCAGGCCGATGACCACGACGCCGATCCCCACGATGAGCAGGGAGACGCCCGATGAGAAGACCGCGATCACGAGCGAGACCGCGAAGATCTCCACCCAGAACCCGAGGAAGATCGCCAGGGCCGCGTACCACGTGGCAGGGTGGAGCGGCGACAGGAGGAACCTGCCGACCGCCCCGCGCTCCCGCCTCCCGACCCACGCGCCCGTGAGGGCGCTCAGGACCAGGAGCAGTCCCAGGACGAAGAACGGGGCGCCGATCACGACTCGGAGGCACCCCGGCGGGTCGAGCCCACCAGCAGGGCGACACCCAGGGCCACGAGGAGCGCCGGCCCGAGGGCCGCGGCACCGGCCCAGCCGGGGATCGTCGCGTTGGCCAGGGCGATCGCCCCGAACACGACGAGCGCGACGCCCAGGTACAGGCCACCTCGCCCCTCGCGGTGAAGGTGCGGCCGCGCATCGGGCCCGGGGGCCGGCCACGCGGGCGTCTCGCCCGCCGGCTCGGTGCCGTCGGCCGCGGCCGGTGGCGCGCCCCACGCAGGGCCGGCTGCCTGCCACGACCCCAGTGCCGGCATGGTGGCCGGCTCCAGCGGGATGACGAACGCGAGGACGATGTAGAGCAGGATCGTGAAGCCGCCGAAGAAGGCCGACAGGATCCACAGGACCCGGACCAGCGTCGGATCGAGGTCGAGATGCTCGGCCATGCCGGCGGCGACGCCCGCGAGCTGTCGATCGTGACGGCAGCGGTAGAGACGACGGGGGTTCACAGACAGCCTCCCAGTGGGTTGACGTCCACGCTACCAACGTTGACCGTCACGGTCACGTCCGCGTGGTGGTTTGCCATCGAATAGCCGGGGCTCTCCCAGGTGTCCCCGTTGCGAACGAGCCCCACATCGGTGATGGAGCTCAGCACCCCGGCCTGGTGGACCCGCAGGCCGACCTCGCTCGGAGCGCAGATCCGGAGGGAGCCGGCGTTGACCGTGAGATCCGCGACCGTGTCCTGGGCCACCGGCAGGCTCAGCCAGCCGGCGGCGGCGTTGACGCGCATGGCCAGGTGCGCGACCGTCGACCCGGTCAGGTCGACGCGCAGCTCGCCGGCGTTCACGGCCAGCGCGAGGTTCCCGAGCTGGGCGCCAGCCAGGTCGAACCGGCCGCGGCCCGCGTTCACCTCGGCCGACAGGTCCAGCGTGCTGTTGGTGGGCAGCGTGAGCTGCCAGGCGTCGCCACCCCGGTCGAAGCCGAATGGGTGGCGCTGGCCCGACGAGACGATCGAGAGCCGATCGGCCGAGGCGGTCACGGCGGGAACCGCGCCCGAGGCGTTGCCGGCCTGGAGCAGCCAGCCGCTCCCCGGGGCAGTCGTGACGGCCAGGTCGCCGCAGGCGAGCGTGATGTCGACCGCCGCCGCGCCGCCGAAGATGCCCTGCTGCGTGGCCAGGCTCACCGGCCCGACGTCGCCGCAGCCGGGAGCCAGTTGCGGCGCAGCCACCACGAGCCCGCCGAACAGCAGCCCCGGCATCGCGGCGGCCAGCATGCCGCCCGGCAGCCCAAGCCGCGTCCGGCGCACGATGATGCCGAGGCCGATCGCGATGACGACCAGCGGCCAGAGGTCAAGGGCCTGCGCGATGGCATCGCGGTCGATCGCGCCGCCCTGCGCGACGAGAATCACCCCGCCCGCCGCGACGAGGAAGACCCCCACGTTGAGGAACCGTCGTTTCACCACCATCTGCCCTGCCTCCAGGCCCTGCGAGCCGTCCGTGCCGTCCCGTCTGCACACCCGGGCTGGATGCCGCGGGTCGACGCGATCGATGCCCAGACGCTACGTTCACGGGGCGCGCCGGACCAGCCGGGCAGCCGGCATCTTCGGGGTGGGGCCAGCCCCACCCTCGCGACCGCCGTCCTCCAGGCGGAGAGCAGCGGCAGGTCGGGATGGTGCATGCCCCCGCCGAGGTAGATCTCGCCGGCGAAGACGCCGCGATTGCGCCTGCTAGGTTGCGACCATCGGGTCCCGTCCCAGCGGTGCCGCGGATGCTGCGCCGGGCCTCGCGGCGGGATCTCCGCCCGGGTGCCCTGGGCGCGACGTCGCGGCCTCCAGCTGCTCGACGAGCGGTCGCGCTCCGAGTCGCCCGGCGATCTCTCGCGCGGCGTCCACGGCGGCGTGGACCTCGGGCTCGGCCGGATCGAGGAGCGTCGCCATCTCGATCGCCGTGAGTGCCTCGTCGAACTGCAGCCCGCTGTCGCGGAAGCGGAGGATCGCGTCGCGGTAGAGCGCAAGCGCCTCGGCGCTGCGGCCACCGAGCGCGGCGAGCCCCGCCTGGATCGACAACCGGCGGGCGTCGATGGCCGGCCCGCGCGCCCCGGTCGCCTCGAGCGCCCGCAGGTCATCGGTCGCCGAGGCAGCATCGTGCGCCCGGAGCCACAGGCGCGCAGCAAGGGCGAAGTGGTCCGGGGTACCGCCGGTGTCCCACGCAGCAGCGCGCCGGTACGCGGCAGCTGCCTCGCCCAGCGCTCCAGTCGCCATGGTGCCGGCGGCGCGCGCGTCGTCGACACTGACCAGGACCTGGCGGTCCGTCGTCTCCCCGGCGAGGCGTTCGAGGAGGAGCTCTTCGGACGGATCGCCTCGCCAGGCGCGATACCAGATCATGGCGCTCAGCCCGATGATCCGGCCTTCGCCCTCGGGGTCGCCCGCCAGGAGCTCCTCGAGCTCGCGGGACGCCCACTCCCAGTCGCCCGTCCACCTGGCGTTCACCGCCGCGTTCGTGAGGAACACCGTGGACCACCCGCGCTGGCCCAGGCGCCGCGCCTCGGCGAGGCCGACCCGGTCGTTTGCCAGCGCCTCGCGCGGATCGCCCCGGCTCAGGAGCCACCCGCGGTTGAGGCGCGCGCGGACCGCGGTGACCGCGAGGCCGTGGCGCTCGGCGAGGTGCAGGCCGGTCTCGATGACGCCCAGCCCCTCGTATCCCCGGCCGAGGCCCCCGAGTGCCGTGCCCTTCGTCACGAGCGAGTCGGCCACGAGCTCCACGAGATCCGCGTGTTCGGCTGCCGCGAGCGCGCGGTCGGCGACCCCGATCGAGCGCTCCCCATCGCCGTGCATCATGTACGCCCGGGCCAGCTGGCCGAGCAGCGCGACGAAGGCCGTGTCGGCGCCGAGATCGGCGAACTCGTCGGCCGCGGGCTCGAGGAGCGCGAGGGCCTGCTCGGTCCGGAAGGGTGCCAGGCGTGCCCGCCCGAGGGCCGCGGTGACCCGGGCGGCCGCCGGCCGATCACCGCGCTCCCGCTGCAGCTCGATGGCTCGCCGCAGGAGTGCCTCTGCCCGGTCGTGGTGTGCGCTCGCGGAGGCGGACTCGCCCGAGCGCTCGAAGAGCTCCGCTTCCTCGGCGGGATCGGTCGTGACCGAGAGCGCCTGCTGGAGGAAGGCGAGGGCCTGGTCGTGGGAGCCGAGGGCCGTGGCCCGCTCGGCCGCGGCCCGCAACGCGATCCGGGCCTGGGCGGCGAGCGCGTCGGCCTCCGGCCCCGCAGCCGCGTTCGCGTGCGCCGCAAAGTAGTGGCCGGCGAGCCCCCCGGCCAGCTCGTCGGAGCCGAGGCTCTCGAAGAAGCGCGCCGCCGCGAGATGGCGTCGTTTGCGGTCGGGCTTCGCGAGCGTGTTGTAGGCGACCTCGCGGATCAGCGCCTGGACGAACGCGTACTGGCCGCGCTCCGGGCTTCGGGGGTCGGCCTCGAGCGTGAGCAGCTCACGTCGGACGAGCGCCCGCAGGCGTGGCTCGAGCTCGGCCTCGCCGACTCCCGAGACAGCCGAGAGGCCAGGGAGCGTGAAGCTCTGACCCAGCACGGCGGCGTCGCTGACGAGGGCGCGATCCTCCGCGGCGAGCCCGTCGAGACGGGATGCGATGAGCGCGGTCAGCGTCTCGGGGACCGCGAGGCTCGTGAGGTCGCCGATGGGGTGGTAGGCACCACCCTCGAGAGCCAGCCGTCCGTCCGCGAGGAGCATCCGGACGGTCTCGACCGCGTAGAGCGGGACGCCGTCGGCCCGTTCCACGATCGCCCGGACCGCGAGCTCCGGCAGCCCGGGCACGAGGCCGGCGAGCAGCGCGCGCATCGCGGCCGGGGCGAGCGGCTCGAGGGAGAGCGAGTTGAAGCTCCGCTTGCCCGCGCCCCAGTCCGGGCGCTTCTCGAGGAGCTCGGGGCGGGAGAGCGTGAGGACGTAGATCGGGTGGCCGCGGCTCCACTCCAGGAGGTGGTCCACGAAGTCGATCAGGCCCGAGTCGGCGAAGTGGAAGTCCTCGAAGACCATGACCACCGGTGCCGTGGCGGCCAGGCGTTCGAAGTATGTCCGCCAGGCGCCGAACAGCTGCTCCGAGCCAACCCCCGATTCGATGCCCAGGAGAGCGAGCAGGGCAGGCTCTATCCAGCGGCGCTCGTCGGGATCGGGCACGTGACGGGCGAGCGTGTCGGCGACCCTCGCCCGCGTGGTCGTCTCGTCGTCGGTCTCGAGCAGGCCCGCGCGCTCGCGCACCATCTCGCCCAGCGCCCAGAAGCTGATCCCCTCGCCGTACGCCGGTGACCGGCCGTCGTGCCACCAGACGGTCTCGACGAGTCCGTCGACATACTTGAGGAACTCCCAGGCGAGCCGGGTCTTCCCGATCCCTGCCGGCCCGATGACCGAGACGAGGCGCGCCCGCTTCTCCCGGCTGGTCGCGTGGAAGAGCTCCTTGAGCTGGCGCAGCTCGTCGTCGCGGCCCACGAAGGGGGCCTCCAGGGTCTCGGCTCGCTTCCGGCCGCCGCGCTCGGCGACGACGCGGAGCGCGCGCCAGGCGGGGACCGGTGCGGCCTTGCCCTTGAGGGCCTGCTCGCCGGCTGGCTCGAAGACGATCGCACGGTTCGCCGCCCGCTCGGTCGCCTCGCCGACCAGGACGGTCCCGGGGGCGGCGACAGACTGGAGTCGGCTGGCGGTGTTGACGAGGTCGCCGGCGACCATGCCCTGCCCGACGGCGCCGACCGTGACCGCCGCCTCACCGGTCAGGACGCCTGCCCGGGCCGCGATGCCGGGCCCAAGCGTGCGGACGGCGTCGACGAGCTCGAGCGCGGCCCGGACGGCCCGCTCGGCGTCATCCTCGTGCGCCGTCGGGGCACCCCAGACCGCCATCACGGCATCCCCGATGAACTTCTCCACCGTGCCGCCGTAGCGCGCGACGACATCGCGCGCGAGATCGAAGTACCGGCTCAGCAGCTCGCGTGTCTCTTCCGCGTCCCATCCCTCGGCGAGCGTCGTGAACCCGACGAGATCGGCGAACAGGATCGTGACAAGGCGCCGCTCGGACACGGAAGCGGGAGGAGCCGTGGCGCGTCCACCGGGGGCGCCTGCCGGCGCCGTGATGAGCGGCGTGCCGCAGTCGCCGCAGAACCGCTTGCCCGGCGGGTTCGTGGCGCCGCACGCTGGGCACCCCGAGGCAAGCGGCGCTCCACAGTCGCCGCAGAACCGCTTGTCGGCGGGGTTCTCGGTCCCGCAGCTCGAGCAGACCAAACGGGCACTCCGATGCGACGGTAGGTGGCAGGGTACAACGAGACCCCAGAGGGGAGCTATCGCAATGTCAGGTCACCGCGGCGGCCCGTTGAGCCCCCCGGGACCCCGCATGCCCTACGATCCGACCGAACTGAACGCCGCCGGAGGGAGCCACGTGACGCTGCGCGAGATCCAGGAGCCGATCAAGGCACGCTACCAGACCGAACCCGGCGCGGCGCGGATCACGCTCCGGGCGACCGGCAGCACGGCCGGCGGCGCGATGAGCTGCTCGGTTGACCTCGGCCGGGCGCTCTACGCGGCGGGCGCGCACCCGGGCGTCGGCGGCAGCGGCAGCGCGGCCTGCTCCGGGGACCTCGCCCTCGCGGCCCTGGCGGCCTGCGCGCAGCTCACCTGCCAGATGGTCGCGGCGAACATGGGCCTCGAAGGGGTGGGCATCTCCGTCACCGTCGAGGGCGACCTTGACCTGCGCGGGACGCTGGGCACCGCCGACGTGCCCGTCGGCTTCGAGGCGATCCGCGTCCGGTTCGAGCTCTCGGGCGACGTGCCCGCCGAGCGCCTCGAGAAGCTCAAGGAGCGGACCGAGCGCTACTGCGTCGTGCTCCAGACCCTGCTGAACCCGCCGGCGATCGAGGCCGCCTGGTCCGTCGCCTGACGCCGGTCGTCAGGCCGCACGCCCGGGTGGCCGCGCCGATCCGTTGCGGGCCCCCGGCCGGTGGCTCAGCGAGGCGGGGTTCCGGCCAGGACCCAGCTGGTGCCCTCGGCGTCGTCGCGGACCTCCACGCCGGCGCCGGTGAGCTGATCGCGGATGAGGTCGGCCGTCGGCCAGTCGCGGGCGTCCCGGGCCCGGGCGCGCAGCGCGATCAGTGCCTGCACGAACGGGTCGATCGTCGACAGCGGGTCGGCCCCGCCGGTCGCGGCGGTCTCGCCGAGCCGGACGATGAGGGCGCGGAACGTGGACCGCGCGTTGTCGAGGTCCGGGCTGTCCTCGCCCGCGCGGACCCGCCCGTCGATCGCCGAGTCGAGATCGAGGAGCGCCGCGACGGCGGCCCGGCTGTCACGGTGCCCGAGCGCGGCGATGAACGCCCCCTCGAGCTCGGCCATCTCATCGCGGAGCGGCTCGGCGCCGCGCGTCGCGTGGCCCCCGGCGAGCTCCGGGCGCCTCCCGCTGCCGGGGCCAGGTTCCCAGTCGATCTCGACCGGCTCCCCGGCGGCAAGCTCCCGGGCGACCTCGGCCAGGACGTCGATGCCCACCTCGCTGCCGCTCGGGAAGACCGTGCCCCGGCCATCGACCCGGATGGTGACCCCGCCCAGGCCGGAGACGGCCGCGGTCCGGCGGTCGAGATCCAGCACGAGCGCCGTGTGGCTGTCCACGCCCAGGATGAACGTGCCCGGCGGCAGCTGGCGCTCGAGCATGCGCAGCCGGCGCTCGCCCATGTAGCAGAACCGCGTGTCGTGGTTCCCGCCCTCGGCGTTGTCGTAATGGGGGACCACCGCTGCCCGGAGCCCGGTCGCCGGGCCCAGGAGGTCGAGCCCCGGCAGCCACGCCGGATCCGCCCCCACCTTGTAGATCTCGTAGACGGGGATCGTGACCACTCCCAGGGTGAGGGCCGCAGCGCTCGCCATCGTGAGGATGCCGCCGTCGCGGAGGTGGTCCGCGAGCGCGTTGGGGACAGGGCCGTCGGCCCACTGGTGGAGGGCGTAGCTGGGGCTGCCCGGTCCGGCCATGAGGTAGCGGGCTTCGCGGATCCGCGCGACGGCCGTGGCGGCGGTCACCGAGTCGACGCCCCGCGACCGGTATGAGGCGACGGCCACCTCCCGGCCAACGCTCTCGGCGAAGAACCGGACGGTCCGGGCGCTCAGCTCATCGGCGTTCTCCTGGAAGCCGTACGGGGTGTCGAGGATGGCGGCGGCCACGGGTTCCGGGCCGAAGCGCTCGAAGAGCGCGCGGTGGACCTTCGCCATCGTGGGTGCCGTCTCCCCGGACCCCATGACGACGAGGATTCGCGGACCGCTCATCCGAAGAAGCCGTCCACGGCCGCCTCGTGCATCACGGTTGCCAGTTCGTCCGGGTGCTGGGCATGGATGTCGTGGTCGCCCGTGAACCAGTGGACCCGGGTCCTCGGTATCAGCGCCGCCGCTCGCTCGACCTCCCCGCGCTTGCGCCGGGTGCCGTCGGTCTCGCCGCTGTCGACCGGCACGAGGAGGGCAGGGGCCGCGAGGCCCGCATAGCGCTCGGACGGGTGATGCTCCCAGAGCCCGCGGAGGACGGCGATGTGGTGCTCGAAGGTGAGCCACGGAGCGATCGTGCCGTCGGGCCGGACCTCGAAGTTCGCGAGCGTGCCGCGGATGCCGGAGTCCGGCCAGTCGCGGTGGGCCGATCGGATGTAGCCGTCGATCTCCTCGAAGCGCCGCCCGGCGAGCCGGGGCGGCGCGAGTGCGGCGCGGCAGGCGTCCCAATCCGTGAACGCGCGGCTCAGCTCGAGCCAGCCGCCGTCGACGCAGACGATCCCGCGGACGGCGTCGGGGTGGCGGGCCGCGAGCTCCAGGACCACGTTGCCGCCCCAGGATTGCCCGGCCACGACCGGGAGGTCGATCCCCAGGCGCTCGATGAGCACCGCGAGGTCATCGGCCACGGTGGGCACGTCGTACGGGCCGTCCGGCTTCGATGACCGACCGTGCCCCCGGAGATCCACGCTGACCACCGGATGGCCGGTCGCGACGAGGCTGGCGGCGACGCCGTCCCAGGTGCGCGCGTTCGAGGCGAGCCCGTGGACCAGGAGGAACGGCGCCGCGTCGGCGGCCCCGACTGCGTCGGCGGCCCCGGCCGCGTGGGCGTCCGCGGCCGTCCACTGGTCCGTGGCGAGCTCCACGCCCTCGGCGACCGGCGTGCGTTCGGTTCGCATCCCGCAGATGGTAGTCGTGCCCGCTCGCTCCGGCACTGAGAGCCGCCGCCTCCGCCAGCCAAGCCCGACGATACCGATTCGGATAATCAGGCTCAAGGTGGCCGGTTTGATCCCGATTACCTGCAGAACTTGTTCACGGCTCGCCATCACGGCCCCGGTATCCTTTCTTGCGTGAGCGATCGAGGGCGCGCGCTGTTGCGCCCCGGCGGCAGGGTGGCGGCGTGGCTCCCGGTCATCGGCTGGGCCGCGCTGATCTTCGCGTTCTCCGCCCAGCCGAACCTGCGCTTCGTGCCGGATGCCGGCCTGGACTTCGTGGTCCGCAAGGCCGGCCACATAGGCGTCTTTGGCATCCTCGCGCTGCTGCTCTGGCGCGCCCTCGCGGGCACGACCGCGTGGCGCCGGCCGTGGGCGTGGGCGCTGGCGCTCGCGGTCCTCTACGCGGCCACCGACGAGTTCCACCAGGGGTTCGTGGCAGGGCGCCACGAGTCGGCGGTGGACGTCGGCATCGACGCAGCCGGGGCGATCATCGCGGTCGCGGCTGCCGGCCTGCTTCGCTCCAGGCGATCGTGAGCAGGGGACGCAAGCGGCAGGCAATGGAGCCAGCGTAGAGTCCGCCTCGAGGGGGCCTGGCACCCTGAGAAGTAGTCAGGCCCGGACACGTTCGAGGCCGCACATCGTGCGTTGGCGCTGATCGCGGCTACGGGAACGGAAGGTGCGCTGACATCTGGACGACGGAGATCCGCGCGGACATGCTCGCGAGCCTCGTCGACCAGTTGTGGTCGTTCGTGACGAGGTGCCGGACTTGGGTCGCGAGTCCTGTCCCCACGATCAACGCATCGGGCGGCGCGAACTTCTTATCGGCGCGAAGGTGGGCGGCATCCTGGGCGACCTGGAGGTCGATAGGCGCGCAGATCAGGTTCGGATGCGTTCGCAGGAACGCGAGCACCGTGTGGTGACCTGGCGGCATGGTCCGCATGGGTCGGACGAGGATCTCCATGACAGTGACCATGGAGACGACCGCTGGGTTTCGGCCTGACTCCACGAGCTCACGCAGGACGAAGCGAGCCACCGGATGCGTCGCGTCGGTCGCGTCGAGGAACGCGGCGAGCACGGTCGTATCGAGGAGCAGGCGATCGCCCTCGGCGATTGTCGTGCGCAGCGACGACTCGGACACGGGCCGCCTATTCGCCCCAGGCGGCCCGCTCGCCGCGGACGAATTCTAGGACCTCCTCGCTCGTCCCGAAGACGCCGGTGAGACTGCCGGCGAAGTCGCGGGGCATGACGCGGACGTGAGCGACACCTGGCTCGGCCGGGTCGACCTCGAAGACGAGGATGTCGTCCGGGGCCGCGTCGAGCGCACGGACGATCGGCTCGGGAATCGTGAGCTGGTTCTTCTGCCGGAGGCGAGCCTCCGCCTCGATGGGACGATCCAGGACGTCCATGTCGGTCTCCCTGCGTGTGACTAAAGAATATCGCGTCCTACTCGTCATTGCTAGGTAAGACGACCTATCACATCGTCGCACCGCGGGCTCCGTCCTGATCCGGCCAAGCGGACCGGCGTGGCGTAGGCCGACGCCGCGTCGTTGCCTGGCTCCCGGTCATCGGCTGGAGGAGGCTGCCAGCTGTGGGTTGACGGCTATCCTACCTTGTGTAGGATAACGGCATGAGCACAACCAAGGTCTCAACGACGTTGACGGAAGAGCGAGTCGCGGAGGCCAAGGCGCGGGTGGGGGAGCGCGGCTTCTCCCGCTACCTCGACGAGGCACTCGCTCGGCAACTCCAGTTCGATCGGTTGGCGGATCTCGAGCAGCAGCTTGAAGGCGAATTCGGCCCGATTCCACCTGGGGTCCAGCAGCACGTTGACTTGCTGCAATGGCCGCGTTGACGACCGCACAAGCGGGCCGCGTGATCCTCGATTCAGGTGGTGTCTCAGCTCTCGCGGAGGGCAACGCTCGGGCACGCGCGGTGGTTGTTCGTGCTAGACGTGAAGGCCGCCTCGTCGTCATCCCAGCGCCGGTCCTGACCGAGGTCTACACCGGACGGCAGGACCACGCCCGGATCGATCGGGTCATCAACGCAGTCGACATGCAGATCGAGACAACGCCCGAAAGGGCGAAGCAGGCAGGCGTGCTTCGCGCCAAGTCCGACGTCCTCAGCGTCGTCGATGCCATCGTCGTGGCAGAAGCGGTTGTTGCCTTGCCAGCGGTCATCGTCACGTCGGACCCCGACGACATCAAGGCACTCGTGGATGCCGCCCAGGCAGCCGATCGAGTCGCGATCGTCGCGGTGTAGCTGACCCCGCCAGGCCATCCCGCCGTACGCGGCCGCAGTCCGCGCTGCCCCGCCGGGGAGCATCACGCTGGCAGCGCGCACGAGGTCGAGGGCGAGGTCACCGATCTCCCGCGTGCGCCGAGTCTCCTTGGCCGGCGCCATGACGAGGGCCAGTCCATCCTTGTCCCGGATCAGGGCGGAGCCCCGGCGGGCCGCGTCGATCACCTCGCGGTGATTCCGCGCCAGGTCCGTCGCCTGGTACGCGATTCCATCATCCACGGACATCGATCGAATCTCCCGCCAGCTGCGACAATCGTATGCACGATCATGCTGCTCGTTCAGGACGTGAACGGGCGGTCGGTCGGTCGGCCCGGGGGCGCATGCCGCCGCCCGATCACGGCATCCCCGGGCGCCGTATCATGATGCTATGATGCGGCGATGACGAAGGTGCGCACGACGCTGACGATCGACCCCGAGGTCCTCCGGGCAGTAAAGGTCCGGGCGGCTCGTTTGGGCAAAGGTGACGGCGACGTCATCGAGGACGCCCTGCGCCGCGACCTCGGCCTCGACCTGCTCGACCGGCTGTGGGCGGCCAACAACCTGGACGAGGCCGAGGCGCTCGCGCTTGCGACCGAGGCCCAGCACCGCACCCGCGGCTGACCATCCGTCCGGTGCGGGCCGTCCTCGACGCCAATGTCCTGATCTCGGCGATCCTGTCGCCCCGCGGGACACCCGCCCGGCTCCTGCACGCGTGGCAGGCCGGGGAGTTTGATCTGGTCATCTCGCCCGGGCTTCTCGCGGAGCTGCGCCGGGCGCTCGCATATCCCATGCTCGAGCGGCTTGTCCCGGCGGCCGACGCGGACGCCTTCGTGGCGTGGATCAGCCGGTCGGGTGTGCTCGCCGTGGACCCGGAAGGCGAGCCGCCCGTCCACGCCGTCGACCCGAACGACGACTATCTGCTCGCCCTGGCGGCAGCTGAGCGGGCCGTGCTCGTGTCGGGCGACGCACACCTCACGGTCCTGGCCGACCGGTTCCCGGTTCGGACGCCGGCCGCGTTCCTTGCGCAGCTGCGGCCGGTGCTGCCCATCCCGGCGGATCAGCGCTGGTTCTGGACAGAACGGTGGCAGGCGATGGAGCGCGAGGTCGACGAGCACGTGGCCGCGGGGCGCGTCACCGTCGTCGATGCTCCCGACGCACTGTTCGCGCACCTCGACACCTCGCTCACTTCCTGAGTCGACGCGTTGAAGGTCCAGGTCACCCCCGCATTCGAGGGCGACTGGGCACGACTCTCGAAGGACGAGCGCGCGACGTTCCAGGAGGTTGTCAGCAGGCGCTTCCATCCGGCCTGCGAGCGACGCCGAACTCACCCGTCGTCGCCCTGGTCGGCGTCCCTCCGGGTGAAGGATGTCGAAGGTGCGCCCGGCGTCTGGGAGATGACCTGGAGCTTCGCCGGACCCGACGGTCGCGCCACCTTCGAGTGGATCGAGATCGAGGGCGAAACGGCGATCCGGTGGCGTCGCATCGGGGGTCGCGCGATCTTCGGCGCCCCCTAGCGACGGCTCGTCGGAGGCCGCGGAGCGGCCGACGCGAGCGTCCGGGGACCTACGAGAGGGCCTGGGGCCTCTCCACGACGTCCAGCTGGTTCAGTCGATCGCTCGCAGGCCGCGGCACTCGACCGGCCGACCTGCAGCGTACTGGCCCTCGAATTCCTCGTGGACAGCCAGGATGTCCATCTCATGGGCGAAGTAGTGGCGACCCTCACCCGACCCGTCGATCAGCACGCACACGGCGTGCGGGACTGCTTCACGACCCTTGAGCGGATGGAGGTGATAGCCTCGGCGGCCGCCGTTGAGGAGGTCGAAGTAGTCGTAGTCGTAGCGGACGCGGAGCCAACCGAGGGCCGACGGTCGCCACCACTCCTGGTAATGGAAGCGGACTTCGTCGAGAAGTCCCGGCTCGCTCACCTGGCCCGGGATGACCAGGCCGGCGACGATCTTGCGAACCCGCTTGTTCGAGCCCAGGTCCCGAAGGTCGACCCGCCCGAGGCGATCGAGCCGGCTGAAGAGGTCATCGCGACGCTGATTGAACGCGTGCGAAGACAGTGGCCTCACGCGCTGACCGTCTCGACTTCGTGCTCCTGCGTGAGCTCTTGCTCGACGTCGGCCTCCGGTTCGACCGTGATGGACGACGGCGCAAGCCGCTCGGGCTCGAGGAGGCCGACGACCGCCCGGACGGGGATCCTGTACGTGCGCTCCGAGAGCTTGACCGCGTACAGGCGACCCGATGCGATGTAGTTCAGGATGGTGGACGGATGGACGCTGGCCATCGCGGCCACCTCGTGGGGCGAGTAGAACGACTTGCTGAACTCCACGTCTGGCACTCCCAACTTCGTTATAGCTAACGATACCGGGTACGCCGAAGTTGTCAAGGGCGGTTGCCGGGAGTGGAGGGTCGCTCGAACTCGATGGTCGTGAGTGCCAGCCGGTTCCGCTGGTCGCGACGACGTCAGGGCAGCGGGCGCCAGGCTCTCCCGAGAAGCAGCGCGATGCCGGCGAGGAGCACCCCGAGGCCGACGAACCCGACGCTGAGCTCCACGACTTCGTGCTTCATGATGAGGCTGGTCGGCAGGCTCGCGAAGACGCTCTCGAGCTGGCTCG
>Ga0208080_1000787_pt1 | contig 15903 bp, 15 predicted proteins | sample NGESurdeep092012_3_FD_184476 | JGI IMG/M metagenome (GOLD analysis project Ga0208080, IMG submission 184476) | Arctic peat soil microbial communities from Barrow, Alaska - NGEE Surface sample 210-3 deep-092012 (SPAdes) | ecosystem: Environmental > Terrestrial > Soil > Wetlands > Peat ...
CGACTTCCTTGCCAGCAAGATCTGCCGCGATCTCGAGATCGCGGAGCCCTGACTCCACACGACAGTGACGATCACACTCGAAGAGGCCCACGCCACGAGTCGGCGACGCGGTCCGCATCGTCGGCGAGCTTCGGGCGACAAAGTCTGACGATGCGGCCTCTGTGGGCCGCTTCATCTCACCCATCGGCGCGCTCGTCCGTCAGGACTGGGGCGAGCACAATGCCCCGATCGCCCTGATCGTCCTCCCCTCACCTGTATCGTCATCCTGCCGGCGTGCTCGAACGACCCCTACAGTGACAGGATGTGCGAACGTCGTTTCACATGCGTATTCCGCTCCAAGCCGAACACTGATTCAAGCGATCAATGTAACCCTGTTCGTGCGCACTCGGCATTGCTTTCCTCGTGTATTGCGACATATCATGTGCATATCGCAACTTCGGAGGATGCTCTCATGAGCACGGACTCACCGATTCCCAGGACAACGGCAGACTTGGCGACCACAGTTCGCGAGCTGCTCGGCAACAGGCCGCAGCGCGAGCTGGCCGAGCTGCTCGGGCTCGACGCCTCGGCGGTCAGCCGCGCACTGGCGGGCAAACGCGCGCTCGGCCTCGGCGAGATCGTCGATATCGCCGACTACCTCGGGGTCGAGCCCTCGCACCTGCTGTTCAGGGACGAGGCGATCTTCGCGCTCCGTGCGGGCGAAGGTACCGCCCTCTCGCACGAAGCCGAGAGGCGCTGCCTGCAAATCATCAACGACGTCCTCGCGTTTCGCACGGTCGCGAAGTGAGCGGAGCCGCACAGCGGGCGCAAGCAGCTCGCGCACGCCTGGGGCTCGCGCTCGACGGCCCGGTGCCCGACCTCCTGCGAGCCGTCGAGGACGGCGGCGAGCTGGCGGTCAGCGTCATCGAGCTGCCCGACGGCATCTCCGGGGCTTACGCCCGCCGCGAAGGCCAGGGCTTCGCGTTTCTCAACCTGCGCGAAGCCCCCGTGCGCCAGCGCTTCACGCTAGCCCACGAGCTGGGCCACCACGAGTTCAAGGACGGCGGGGTCATCGATGCGTCGGCCGACGTCTTCGGCTCGCCCACCACCGTGCGCGAGCGGCGCGCCAACGCGTTCGCGGCCGAGTTCCTGGTGCCTCTCGCCGCGGTGCAACGCTGGGCGCAAGCACACGCCGACCCTGACGTGTCCCTGGTCTCGGTGGCCGCGCTCGCGTCGTGGTTCCGCGTCAGCGCGCTGGTGGCGCTCTACCGACTCTCGGCCGCGCGACTGGTGAGCACCAAGGCGGTCCGAGGCTTCGAGCAAGCCATCCAAGACGGTGAGCACATCCAGCTCGCTCGCCGGCAACAGCTTGTCGATCTGCCCGACGAGCTCTCAATGATCCACGACACCGGCCGGCCGCGCATGCCCCGCCGACTCTGGGCCGACGCCGTCATCGGCTACGAACGTGGGCTTCTAACCCCCGAGCGCATCGCCCAAGCCGTGGGTCGCGACACGGTCGAGGTCGAGGCGGAGCTGGATGCGCTCGGAGTGCACCCCCCGGCCGACGAGCCAGACTACTGATGAACAGGGCTCGCGCGGCCGCGCTCGTGCTGCTCGACGCGAGCCCGTTCTACCGATTCTGCGAAGCGCAGTTGCTGCCGAGCCTGGCTGAGTACCTTCGCCGCAACGCCCGCGTCACTCCCGAGGTCGCGACGGAGCTGCGGCGCGGTGCCCGTTCCAGCCGGCACACGGGACTGCGCTACCTCGAGCTGGCCGGCTGGCCTCCCGAGACAGCAGCGTTGCCCGCGGAGCTCCAGCGCCCGTTTCTCGACTACTCGCGAGCAGCCCGGCAGAATGACGAGCTTCCGTCGAAGCATGCCGGCGAGCTCACCGCAGGCGATGGCTACCGCGTGTTCAACCTGTCGACGCCACCTGAGGCCGGCCGCGCGGACTTCACACGGGCTTGCGACCGGGCAGGCACTACACGCGATTGATCGGCGCCAAGTCGCGACCGGCTGAGCCCAGGCGCTGCCCCCGAAAGGCCGCTCGAACGTGTGCAGCCGCCTTCCCGATGCACTCGATCAAGGCCTACAGCTGAAGCTGAGGGTCTTCGTCCCCGTCCAACTCGTCGCGCTCGCGGGACGCGACCCGCTCATGCGCTTTGCGCGCGAACTCGACCATGTGCGCGATGAAGACGCGATCGTCATGCCGCATAGATCTCCTCCGCAGTCGACCTCGCGCTCCAAAGAACTCGGAGAACTCCTCCTGGACCGCCGGGATGCTCGCGTTTCTCGGGCTGGCCCACATCAGCCGGCGGGAGCAGGCCGCCCGGCCAGACGCCCAGCGTACTAACGGATTCGGGGTGACGCGCGGCGCAAGCCGCGCCCGTCTGCCATACTTGGGCCCCGTGCACCCGCCCCACGACATCGGTATCTCCAGCAGCGCCTACTCGGAGCTGCTCCTGCCCGCAGCGCTCGAGCGCATCGCCGCTGTCGCACCGTCGACCGAGATCCGCTCGTTCGGCCTGCACACGCTCCTCAGCCGGCGCAACCGGCGCGCGGCGCTGGAGGCCGGGCTGCCGTGCTCCGTGCACGGACCGTTCGGCTACACGGATCTCGGCGACGTTTCCGAGGCGGCGCGGCTCGAGGTGCTCGACGAACACCGCCGCCACCTGGAGGCCGCCGCCGAGATCGGCGCCACCCTATACCTGGTGCATCCGGACTGGCGGCCGGATCCGGGTCCGCGCGACTCGGCAGTAGTCAGCGCCCTCGAGCGCTCCTTCGACGCCTTGCGCGAGCTCCAGGTCGAGACCGGCGTGCCCATCGTCGTCGAGAACATGCCGGGCGCCGGCTGCTCGCACCTCACGGCGCCCGGCGACCTCGACCTGCGCGGCCTCGGCTTCGCCCTCGACGTCGGTCATGCCTCGATCAGCGGCACCCTCGACGCCTTCCTCGCCGCACCGCCTCCGGAGCTGCGACACGTGCACCTGCACAGCAACGCCGGCGTCGGCGACCTCGACGATCCGCACCTGCCGTTGGGCGCCGGCGTGGTCGGCGCCGCGGCCGTGCTGGCCGCGGCGCGCGCCGCCGGCGCCTCCGTCGTCCTGGAGCTGAACAACGCGGACGACGTCGCCACCAGTCTCGCCTACCTGCGGGGTCGCGGGCTCATCCCCTGAGAGGTCTCGTCACGCGCCGGGTGTGCAATACTCGAAGTGTGGTGGCTGACCATGACATCGGTATCTCGACGGGCGCCTACCACGGGCTGTCGCTCGGGGCCGCGCTGCTGCGCATCGCGGAGCTCGCGCCCTCGGCCGAGATCCTCTCTCTCGGACGCCACTCCCTGCTCGAACCCATCAACGTGCGCGTCATCGAGACCGCGGGCCTGCCGTTCACGGTCCACGGACCGTTCGCGCATTTCGAGTTCGGCAGCCCGTCGGCGGCGAAGCACCGCGGCGCGATAGACCTGCACCGGCGGCATATGTGGGTGGCCGCCGAGCTCGGCGCCCGGCTGTACGTCGTCCACCCCGACATGCAGCGACGGCCGGAGGGGTGGAACCAGACGGTGGCGGACTCCCTGGAGCGCGCCTTCGAGGAGCTGAGCGAGCTCCAGGACGAGATCGGCTTGCCCATCGCGGTGGAGAACATGCCGTTCCCCAAGCACTCACACTTCATCGCCCCCGGCGACCTCGACCTCAAAGGGCTTGGTCTCGTTCTCGACACCGGTCACGCCGCCATGACCGGCACGCTCAGCGATTGGCTCAACGACCCGCTGGTGGACCTCAGGCACGTGCACCTGCACGACAACCAGGGTCACCTGGGCGGCGATCACCACGATGCGCTGGGCACGGGCATCGTCGACATCGAGCCTATCCTCGACGCGGCGCGCGCCGCCGGCGCGAGCATCGTGCTCGAACACAAGGATGAGGCCTCGGTGATCGCCAGCCTCGATCACCTGCGCACCCGCGGCCTCCTCGTCCGGGACCTCGGGTAGGCGGCGGCCTTGAGCGAGCGCCTCTTCGACGTCGAAACCCCGGACGAGCGCGTCCGCTTTCTCGCGCTTCTGGCGCCCTTCGCCGGGTTGGATCCCGCGGAGCTCGAGCGCGTCGCCGCCTCCGTCGAGGAGCGGCTCGTCCCGGCGGGCGAGGCGATGCTGGTCGAGAGCGGGCTGCCGGGCACGCAGCTCTACGTCGTGCACAAGGGCACCTTCGAGCTACTGCACAAGCAGGCCCTGGCGGCCATCATCACGAGCGGCGAGATCTTCGGCCACCCGACCCTGCTCACCGGTCTCGCCCCGGAGTTCACGGCGCGGGCGCGCACCGACTCCACCGTCTACTGCATCCCGAAAGACATCGCCGTCGAACTGCTGAGCCGGCCCGAAGGAGTGAAGTGGCTGGCGGGCAACCATCGCGAGCGGCTGCTCCAGGCGGCGCGCTCGATGAGCGCCCTGCCCGACGTGCACACGCGCCCCGTCATGGAGGTGGTGCGCAGCGCCCCCGTCTTTTGCGACCCCGACACCAGGATCCGCGACGCCGCCCAGCTGATGATCGACGAGGGACTTTCCGCCATCCTCGTGAACGCCCGCGACGGGCTCGGCATCGTCACCGACGTCGACCTGCGCGATAAGGTCGTCGTCGGGGGCGTCTCCCGCGACGCCCCGGTGAGCACGATCATGACGACACCGGTCCACACCATCGGGGCCGAGGTGCTCGCGCCCGAGGCCAGCATCGCCATGATGGTCGCGGGCGTGAACCACCTCCCCGTGCTCGACGAGACGGGCGAGGTGGTGGGCGTCCTGTCGGCCAGCAACCTGATGACACTCGAGGCGCGCAGTCCCTTCGCGCTGCGCCGCTCGATCCATTCTGCCCGCACCGAGAAGGACCTGGACGACGCCGCGGCGGACATGCCCAAGCTGTTCCTCGACCTGCTCGACGCCCACCTCGACGCGCCGTCGCTGACACGCGTCCTCACGGTGCTCTGCGACACCGTGACGACGCGTCTCCTCGAGCTCGCCTTCGAGCGGCACGGCGAGCCACCGGCGCCCTACGCCTGGCTGGTGTTCGGCAGCGGCGCGCGCAGCGAGCTCACCCTCGCTTCCGACCAGGACAACGGGCTCGCCTACGCCGACACCGACGACCCGGCGGTCGACGAGTTCTTCCGGCTCGTGGCCGAAGACGTGAACAGCGGCCTGGAGCGTTGTGGCTTCGCCGGCGACCCCCACGGGGTCCTTGCGCGCACGCCAGAGTGGCGCATGTCGCTGTCGAAGTGGGAGGCGGTCTTCACCGATTGCCTCCAGGGACGCGACCTCGAGCGGATGGCCCGCGCGAGCGTGGCGTTCGACTACCGTCAGGTCGCCGGCGAGCTCCAGGTAGACCTGGCGCTGACCGACATCATGCGTGAGGCCCCCAGTCACCCGCGCTTCCTCAAGGGCCTTGCGTTGCTGGGCTCGAAGGTACGTCCGCCGCTGGGGTTTCGGCAGCGGCTCGAAGGGCGCCTCGACATCAAGAAGAACGGGCTCGTCCCCATCCAGAACCTGGCGCGCTACCACGCCTTCTCCAGGGGGATCACCGCGCCGACTACCCTCGAGCGCCTGGAGGCCGTGCGCGAGGCGTGTGGCGTAGACACCACGACCGAACAGTCGCTGCGCGAGGCGTTCATCAGCATGTCCGAGCTGCAGCTCCGGCATCACGCCCGGCTCCTGCAGGCCGGCCGCGCCCCTCACAACGTGATCGACGTCGCGACCCTGCGGCCCCTGACCCGCGTGACCCTCCAGGAGGCGCTGCGAGAGGTCGCCGCGGCGCAGAAGAGGTTCCCGTGGTCGTCCGGCCTGCGGATCTGAGGCCGTCTCAGGCCCCTCTGACGGCCGCGGCCGCCCTCTGCTAGACTTCTGCGGGCAGCCTCCGGCCGCCCCCCGCTCGCGCCAACGACCGAAAGACGCACGCCATGAGCCAGTCCTCCACCTACACCGGCACCAGCGACTACATCGCCGCGCCCGACCTCATGCAGACGGTCAACGTGGCCGTCCAGCTCAGCCGCCCGCTGCTCATCAAGGGCGAGCCCGGCACCGGCAAGACGATGCTCGCCCAGAGCATCGCCCGCGGCCTCGACATGCCGCTGATCGTCTGGAACGTGAAGTCCACGACCAAGGCCCAGGACGGCCTCTACCTCTACGACACCGTGCAGCGCCTCTACGACGGCCAGTTCGGCGACCGCGACGTGAGCGACATCGCCCAGTACATCAAGCCCGGCAAGCTGGGCGAGGCCTTCAAGAGCGAGGAGCGCGTCGTCCTCCTCATCGACGAGATCGACAAGGCCGACCTCGAGTTCCCCAACGACCTGCTGTGGGAGCTCGACCAGATGGAGTTCGGCATCCCCGAGACGCACGAGACGGTCAAGGCCGTGCACAGGCCCATCGTGCTCATCACCTCCAACGCCGAGAAGGAGCTGCCCGACGCGTTCCTGCGCCGCTGCGTCTTCCACTACATCGAGTTCCCCGACGAGGAGATGATGGAGCGCATCGTGCGCGTGCACGTGCCGCAGCTCGACAAGCGCCTGCTCGACCTCGCGATCCAGGCCTTCTACTGGCTGCGCGACGTGCCCGGCCTGCAGAAGAAGCCCAGTACGAGCGAGCTCATCGACTGGGTGCAGGCGCTGGCGCGCGGCGGCGGCGACCCGAAGGAGATCGCCGCGCGCCTCCCGTTCATGGGCGTGCTGCTCAAGAAGGACCACGACGTCGACGTCGTGCAGCGGGCGCTCTCCAGCGGCCGGCGGCGCTAGCGAGCCCGGCCGCCCGGCCTGTGCCCGCCCGGAGGCGACGTGTTCACCGACTTCTTTTTCCTGCTGCGCTTCTACGGCGTGCCCGTCACGGTCACGGAGTGGCTGGCGCTGATGCGAGCCCTGGCTCTGGGGCTCGCCCCCGCCAGTCTCGACCAGTTCTACGCCGTGGCGCGCAGCATCCTCGTCAAGTCGGAGACCTACTTCGATCAGTACGACCAGGCCTTCGCGGCGATGTTCAAGGGCATCGAGACGCCGCCGCAGATCGAGGACGAGGTCTGGGAGTGGCTCGCCAACCCACTCGACATGCCCGGTCTCACCGACGAGGAGCGCCGCCTGCTCGCCGCCGCGCTCGAGGACGTCGACCTTGAGGCGCTCGAGCGCCTGTTCCGTGAGCGCCTCGCCGAGCAGGACGAGGCGCACCACGGCGGCAACCACTGGGTCGGCACCGGCGGCACCAGCGCCTTCGGCCATTCCGGCTTTCACCCCGGCGGCATCCGCGTCGGCGGCGAGAGCCGCAACCGCAGCGCCGTCAAGATGGCCGGCGAACGCCGCTACCGCGGCTACCGCACCGACCAGGAGGTCGGCGTGCGGCAGTTCGAGCTCGCTCTGCGACGCCTTCGTCAGCTCTCTTCGCGCCACGAAGGCGTCCCCGACGAGCTCGACCTCGACGAGACCATCGAGGAGACGGCCGGCAACGCCGGCCGTCTCAGCCTCGTCTGGCGCAAGAGCCGCAAGAACGCCGTCAAGGTCCTCCTCCTCATGGACGTCGGCGGCTCCATGCACCCCTACATCCGCCTCTGCAGCCAGCTCTTCAGCGCCGTCAACCGCAGCTCGCACTTCAAGGACCTGCGCTTCTACTATTTCCACAACTGCGTCTACGACTGCCTCTACCTCAGCACGAGCTGCCTCATGAGCAACGCCGTCTCCACGAGGCGGGTCCTCCAGGAACTTCCCAGCGACTACAAGCTCATCATCGTCGGCGACGCCGCCATGGCGCCGAGCGAGCTGCTGAGCCGCGACGGAGTCATCTGGCGGGGCTTCGGCAACGACGAACCGGGCATCGAGTGGCTGCGGCGCCTGCGGCGCCACTTCGGCCACTCGGTGTGGCTCAACACCATCCCCGAGCCGGACTGGGACCACGCCTACGGCAGCGTCACCATCCGCAAGGTGCGCGAGGTGTTCCCCATGTTCGAGCTCACCGTCGACGGGCTGACCGCGGCCACGAAGAAGCTGATGGTGCGATACTGATCGGCGCAGCCGCGCGTCTCAGGACTTGTCGCCGAGGCAGTAGAACCAGCCGTCGCGACAGCCCACGTACACGCGCCCGTCCCACAGCGTCGGCGTACTCTCGAAGCCCCCGCCGGCGAAGAACTGGTCGGTCTCGGTGATGCTCACGCGCCAGTACTCGCCGTCGCCGTTGGCGCTCGGCAGCGCGCCTTCAAGGCCCTTTTCGGAGGGCGTGAAGGCCACGTGGTAGAGGTGCACGCGCTGGTCGTACGAGGCGGCGATGAGCGTGTCGGCGAAGAGCAGGGGCGTGGAGATCGCGCCGCCGTTCCACAGCCGCGCGATCTCCACCGGCGTCTGCAGGCCCGGTTCCAGGTTGGGACCCTTGACCAGTTGGCCGCTCATGGTGTCCTGCGAGACCACGTGCAGGTAGCCGTCGATAGCGTTGAACGCCGTCAGCGCCGGCAGACGCCCGTCGCGGTTGTACTCGTCGTTGACCGCGCAGGAGCCGATGACGCCGCCCTTCCACTCCCCGACCTTGCGCTCGCCCGTGGGGAAGAACCAGTCGACGGCCTTCTCCGGCGGCCGCGACGGGTCGAGGCACAGGACGCCGCCGTGGCCCTTGATGTATTGCTTCTCCACCGGCACCAGCAGCTTGCCGCGGCGCGTGGGCACGACTGTCCCGTCGAGGTCGGAACCGATGAAGTAGTCCCACTCCACCGCCAGGTCGCTGCGCCGCAGGCCGTAGACGTGTCCGGCCCCGGAGGAGATGTAGATCCGCCTGTCGAGCACCGACGCCGACGACTCGAGCACGAGATTGCCGTGGTGGACCTTGGCGCGCTGGTCGCCGAGCAGCAGCCGCTGAGCGACGATCTGCGGCCGCTTCTGGCCGTTCCAGTCCACCGTGCGCAGCGGGTCGAGCGCGTACATCCACCCGCTCTCGACGCCGATGTACTGGCGGCCGTCGAGGAAGAAGCCGCTCCCGTCGCAGTCGCGGCTGTAGCACGCGGTCTGCGGCACCGGCAGGCGCCAGAGCTCCTTGCCCGAGCCGAACGTGACGGCCCGGTACGGCGCGACGCCGGGGTCGGCGAGCTTGAGGGGATAACCGCGGCGCGAGCCGGCGCAGACGATGTACTTGTCGTCGGCGCCGGCGGGGTCGGGGTTCTGGAACACGGAGGGGCCGCTCTTGATGATGTCATCGTACCGGTACTCCCACACGACCTCGCCGGTCTGCGCGTCGAAGCGCCGCAGGCGGTGGTCGTAGCCGCCGACCAGTACGTAGGGCTTGCCGCCGTCGACGACGATGTTGGGCATGCCGGTCCAGCCGCTGCCGGCCCATTTGGCCGGCGGGTCGGTGTCGTACTTGCCCGAGGTCCAGCCGCTGCCGAGGCGAGCTTTCCAGAGCACGTCGAGGCGCTCGGGCGCCGGGCCCAGGCCGTAGAACCGGCGCGAGTAGTTGCCGAGGAACGTGCCGACCTTGACGCCATCGCCGTCGAGGGACGGCAGCGGGGCCGGCGGCACAGGGCCGTAGGTCACCGCCGTGCCGCCGGCCCCGCCACAGCCGCAGGCCACGACGCGCCACACGAGCAGCACGACGATGACGAGGACGACGAGAAGCGCGATGCCGCGCCGCCGCGCCTGCTGGCGGCGGCGCTCAGCGGAGGGGCGCCGCGGAGGGCGCCGGGGGATGCCGGCGGGCGTCTCGATGACAGCACGATACTACGCCGCAGAGGCGGAGCGTAGCCCGTGCTTGGGGCGCTGGTGCCCCCGCGCCCCTTTGCCGATAGAATGCGGTAGCGTCGGCGCAGCCCGCCGGCGCCAGGCGCCCACACACGTACGACCGCGGAGGGACCCATGGCCACCGACCTCGACTTCCTGCGTGACCTCTGCGCCGCGCCGGCGCCCACCGGCTTCGAGGCGCCGGCCCAGGAGATCGTGCGCCGGCGCCTCGCCGGCATCGCCACCACAGAGGGCGACCCGCTCGGCAACGTCTGGGCCGACGTCGTCCCGGACGGCTCGCCACACGTGGTCGTCGCCGCCCACAACGACCAGATCGGCCTCATCGTCACCTACGTCGACGAGCACGGTTACGTCTCGTTCGACAAGATCGGCGGCGTCGATGCGCAGCTGCTTCCCGGCCGCAACCTCGTCGTGCACGGCCCCGGCGGCCCGGTCAACGGCGTGGTCGGCCGCCGGCCTTCGCACAAGATGACCAGCGAGGAGCGCGCCAAGGCGCCCGACCTTCACGAGCAGTGGCTCGACCTCGGCGCCGCGAGCCGCGACGAAGCCCTCGAGCTCGTGCAGATCGGCGACCCGATCACGTTCCCCGCCAACTTCCTCCCGCTGGCCAACGGGCGCTACGCCTCGCCGGCCTTCGACAACAGGGCCGGCGTCTACGTCTGCGCCCGCGCCCTCGAGCACTACGCATCGGCCCCCGCGGCGGCAAAGCTCACCGCCCTCGCCACAGTGCACGAAGAGACCACCTTCATGGGCGCCAAGGCCATGGCCTTGCGCTGGCAACCCGACGTGATGATCGTCGTCGATGTGGACTTCGCCAGCGACGACCCGGGCATGGACGCCAAGAAGCTCGGCGGCGAGGTCAAGCTGGGCGCCGGGCCGGTGCTGCACCGCGGCGCGGCCAGCAACCAGGCCCTCCTGGCCCTGGCGCGCGAGGTGGCAGCGGCCGAGGGCATCCCAGTGCAGGTCAAAGCGCTGCCGGGCCGCACCTCCACCGACGCCCAGGAGCTCATGGCGTCGGGTCAGGCGGCGACGCTCTCCTTCAGCATCCCGGTGCGCAACATGCACTCGGCGTTCGAGGTCATGCAGCCGGACGACGCGGAAGCGGGCGCGTTGCTCGCCGCCGCCGTCGCCCGGCGCGTGGCGGAGGGCTGGGATCGCGAGCACCTCGTGCCACGCGTCTGAGCGGCGGCGAGCGCGGGGTCCGGCCTGCCGCCTACGGTGTGGCCGCTGTGCCTGTGGGCGCCGGCGTCACCATTCCCTGAGGCGAATCCACCGCCGCGCCTCCGAACATGCGCACGGCGGCCGCGAGCTGCCTGGCCATGGCCGGCTGCCACTTGGCGCGGCCGCGCGCCAGCAGGTGATAGAGGTCTGCGAAATCCGCGTCCCGCAGAGCAAGCCCCGGCTCCAACTGGATGTACGGCACGCCTTCGCTCCGTGCAAGCGCCTCGGCGCGGCGCCGGTACTCCGGCACGATGCCGCCCCAATCGGCTCCCGCCGCCGACGCGTTGAGCGGCTGATCCCAGAAGATCACCGCATACCCTCGCTCATCCGCCAGACGCAGGATCTCGGTCAGCACGGTGAAGTTGTAGTCCGCGTTCTCCGCGTAGAGCTGCTGGTCACGGGCGAGCACCTTGAAGATCTCCTGCCGCTTGGCGAGCGGCAGGGCGCCCTTCGCGCCTGGCGGATAGTAGTGGTGAGCGTACGGGATGCGCACGCCCCAGAACGGCCCGTCGGCGGCCCGTGCGCGCAGGTACGCCACAGCGTAGTCGAACACACCCGGGAGGATGCCCCAGAACGGCGAGCTGCGGCCGTAGAGTCGCGGCGCGAGTTGCAACAGGCGCGGGCTGCGCACGAGGATCGGCCGGCCGGAGAGCAGGCCGGCGTCGGCCGCCGGCGACGGGGTGAAGCGCATCGGCGTGAGGCCGATCGCGAGCAGCGCAGGGCCCGGCGGCAGGTTGTCGATGATGGCCAGCGTCTGCGCCAAGCTCTCCTCATGAGCCGCCAGGCTGACGACGTTCAGCTTGCCGCCACCAGCACGCTGCACGGCCCCGGCCATCGACCGCTCGCTGACGATGGACTCCATGGCGCCCGAGCCGCCGAACAGGTAGATGGTCGGCCCGGCCGGCGGATGCTTCCTGAGCTGACCGAGCTTGTACGAGATGTGCACGTAGTCGTCGTTGGTGATGCGCAAGAACCGGCCCTGGGAGATGGCCGTGAACTCCCCATGCAGCAGCACGTCTTGGAAGGCGAAAAGCGCGGCAACGGCGAGGAGCGCCGCGGCCACGAGCACCAGCGGGTTCCGCTGGCGAAAGCCGCGGCCGAAAGCTCGCCGCCGGACGCGCTGCTGAGACGAGGCGGTGTCCACAGGCTTCTCCTACCCTAGCCGTCTCATGCTCTCACAGAACGTGGCCCGTCAGCCACGCCAGGGGCAGGCGGAAGGCGAGGTAGATGATGGTGAGCGCGTGGTCCAGCGAGCGTGTGGAGACGAAGGCGTAGCCCAGCGCCACGTACAGGAAGGTGGCCGGATAGCCCAGCCAGCTTACGTACTTCTCGTAGGGCGCCGCGGGCGGTTTGCCGGCCTTCTTGCGGGCCTTCTTGCGCTTCTTCTTCCAGCGCTCCCAGCGCGAGAGCACGACGAGCCCCGTGCCGTGATACAGGCCCCACGCCGTCCAGTTGAGGTCGACGTAGTGCCACAACCCCATGGTGAGCATGCTGGCGTACAGGCCCAGCCAGACTTTGCGCGTGAGCCCGAACACGGGGAAGTACACATTGTTGCGGCACCAGGTCGAGAGCGAGATGTGCCAGCTGCGCCAGAAGTCGCCGAGGTTCTTCTGCAGGAAGGGCAGGTGGAAGTTCTCCATGATGCGGAACCCGAACAGCGCCGAGAACCCGATGGCCAGGTCGGTGTAGGCGGACAGGTCGAAGTAGGCGCGCACGAGGACGAGGATGCAGTAGGCGAGCGGCCACCAGGGGCCGAGCTGCGAGGCGTGGACGTCGGGGTTGCCGACTGTCGTGATGATCTTCGTGAAGAAGATGGCGAACACGAAGTCGACAACGAAGACCTTCTTGAAGTACCCCAGGGCGATGCGCCGCAGGCCCTTGTAGAACAGCTGCCGGTCGAACGAGTAGCTGCGTTTCTCGTAGAACCCCTGATACGTCTCGAGCGGCCCGGCCGGGAACGTGGGGATGAACATCACGAAAGCGGCGAGCCGGAGCAGCGAGTTCTCCTCGATCACGCCGCGCAGGCAGTCGAAGACGTACTGCAGCAGGCGGAAGGCGAAGTAGCTGATGCCCAGCGGCATCAGCAGATGCGAGACGATCCAGTCGTCCTGTCCCCAGATGACGATAGCCCCACGCTGGCCGTACTTGCCGATCCCCAGGGTGATGACCGCGATGGCGACGATGATGAGTACGACGCGCCCGCCACTCAGCTTCTTGCGCCGCTTGAGGTCGACCAATTGATGGGCCACGACCACGAGCCCCACGGCGATCGCGGCGAACGCCGGATGAAGCACGGCGAGCACGGCCACCGAGAGCACGATGAGGAAGATCAGCTTGACGCGCTCGTTGCGCAGGGCCAGCCAGAAGACCAGCAGCGCCGCGATGGCGACCGGGATCAGGTACAGGGTGAAGTAGATCTTCACAGCAGGCCGCCCTGTCCGTCGGAGCCTGAATCCAAGAGCGTGACCAGCTCCTCGGCCAGGCGCTTCTGCCAGAGCACGCGCCCCGGCTCTACCAGATGCGACAGGTCGTAGAAGTCCGCGCTGGGGATGGCCAGCTCCCGGTTGAAGTCGAGATACGGCACGCCGCGCTCGCGGGCCAGCTCCTGGACCGGCTCGCGGTACTGGGCGACGGCCTCGTCGAAGCGGCCTTTCACGACGTCCTCGTTGAGGGGCAGCTCGACGATGACGGCGCGCACGCCGCGCTGCTCGCAGAGCGCGACGAGCTGCTCGAGCATGGCCAGATTGTAGGCCAAGTTGCGGCGGAACACGGGGTAGCGCGCGGCGTTCCACTTGGCCACCATGCGCTCCTTCTGCCCCGGCGTGTGGATGCCGCTCAGCGTGTAGTGGTGCTGGAGATACTCGCGCGCCACCGGCCTGGCCTCCAGCAGCGCCGGGCCGTCCTTCTTCAGATAGCTCGTAAGGTACGAGAAGATGCCCGGCAGGATCGTGTACGAGTACGTGTAGCGGCCGTAGGCGCGCGACACGTACTTCTGCAGGAACGAGCTCTTGAGCACGAGGTCGCGGCCGATCACCTGCTGCTCGTTCTGCGCCGGGAAGGCGGTGAAGCGGCCGAGATTGACGCCGATGAGCACCCACGCCGGGGAATCCGGCACGTTGTCGGCGACGGCGAGCGTCTCGGCGAAGTTCTGGTTGATGCCGGCGAGGTCCCAGGCGGCGATGCGTGGGCCGCCGCTGCGTCGCACCTCGGCGGCCAGGCTGGGCCCGCTGACGATGGCCTCGCGCGCCGCCGAGCCGCCGGTGAGGTACACGGCGGGCATCTGTGGCGGCCGGCGCTTGTTGTAGCCGACGGTCCAGGACACGTAGGTGAACGAGTCGCCGGTGTTGCGCAGACAGTACTTGAGAGGCACGACGCTCCAGGCGCCGCTCGTGAACAGGTACTCGAAGCCGAGCAGGGCCGGGACGAGGAGAGCGGCCGCCACGAGCAGGACCAGCGGGTTCCGGTTGCGGAACCCGGCCCCGAAGCCCTTCACCCGAGCTCCTCCGCGAGCAGGGCCTGTAGCTCGGCGCGGGCGGCCTTGCCCGAGCCGGTGCGCGGGATCGACGCGACGGCGATCACGCGGCTGGGCAGAGACGTCGACGGCAGCACGGCGCGCAGTTCGCGCAGGAGCCGCGAGGCTTTGAAGCCTTCGGGCTCCAGCGGCACCACGAAGGCCACCGGCACGTGCCCGAGGATGTCGTCGGGCGCCACGAGCACCGCGACGTCGGCAAAGCGGCCGAGACCCTGCAGCGCCTGTTGCACGTGGATGATGCTGACCTTCTCGCCGCCGCGCTTGATGATGTCGTCCTTGCGGCCGGCGATCCACACGGCGCCGCTCTCGTCCACGTGCCCGAAGTCGCCGGTCTTGAGGCCGTGGGCCGTGAGGGTCCGGGACGTGATCGCGGGCTCGTCGAGGTAGCCCTGCATGAGCAGCGAGCCCGTGACGTAGAGCTCGCCGGTGTCGCCGGGCGCGGTCTCCGCCCCATCGCCGCGCCGGGCCACGACGCGCATGTCACCGATGGGCCGGCCCACAGAGCCGACGCGCACGTCGAGCTCGGCCGGCGGCAGGATGCAGAGCCGGCCGCTCACCTCCGTGAGCCCGTACATGTTGAAGAGGCCCACGCCGGGCAACACGCGGCGGAACTTCTCGATCACCGGCAGCGGCAGGTGGTCGCCGCTGCTCACCCAGAAGCGCAGGGCGTGCGGGCGCGGCTCGTCGAGCGGTTCGACCACGCGCACAAGGTGCGCCGGGGCGCCGCCGAAGCCCGTGCAGCCCAACGTCTCCATCTCGTCGAGCAGGCCGGCCCCGAAGAAGAAGCCGAGCTGGCCGGCCACGCCGCCGCCGGCCGCGAGCAGGGTGAGAAAGTGGCAGATGCCGCTGGTGAAGTACGGCGGCGTGTTGATGAAGATGCGGTCGTCGTCGCGCAATCCGAGCGTGAGCGCCACGTAGCCGGCGTTGCTCGAGACGGCGCGCAGCGTCTGGCGGACGCCCTTGGGCAAGCCGGTGGTACCGGACGTGAACATGATCATCGCCGGCTCGTCCTCGCGCACGGCTTCCAGGTACTCCGCGCCGGCCGGGTCGGCCGCCGGAGCGGCTGAGCCGCTGGCCAAGCTCGGCGCCACGATCGCTGACCACCTGTGGGAACTCGGTGGGTGCGACGTGGTCTTCGTGGCGGTGACCTCGTCTGGCGACCTCAATCAGGTTCTGCTTGGAGCCGACGGCCTGCTGTCTGGTGAGGGTCGACCCAAGATCGTCGTTGACTTCTCCACCGTCGGGGCTGACGCCTCCGCTGTGGTGCGCCAGGAGCTGGCCGCTCGGGGCGTCGAGCTGCTGGCGGCGCCCGTGAGCGGGAATCCCAAGGTCGCCAAGGCCGGCCGGCTGACCATGGCTGTCTCCGGTCCGCGGGCTGCCTTCGACTCAGTGGCCGAGCTGCTGGCGCAGCTCGGATCCGGCTCAACCTACGTC
>Ga0208080_1000789_pt1 | contig 15900 bp, 12 predicted proteins | sample NGESurdeep092012_3_FD_184476 | JGI IMG/M metagenome (GOLD analysis project Ga0208080, IMG submission 184476) | Arctic peat soil microbial communities from Barrow, Alaska - NGEE Surface sample 210-3 deep-092012 (SPAdes) | ecosystem: Environmental > Terrestrial > Soil > Wetlands > Peat ...
GCGCCGCAGTCCAAACGCCTATGAATGGCGGCGCGCGCGCCAACACGCGGCATAGTCCGGGAAGCGGCATAGTGCCCCCTATGCCGCATGCGGCATAGGGGGCATGCTTCCTCCGCGCCTCCGCGTGTTCCGGCTTTTCCGCCCAGTTGCCTTCTCCCGCGCCAGCGTTTAAGATCGCTGTATCCCTTAGTCCGCGGAGGTTTGCATGATTCGAAAAGCGTTCTTCCTGGCCGTTGCGCTGCTTCTGCCCACGCTATCCCTGGCGCAGGTGAAACTGCTCCGCCACCCCACCTATGCGAACGGAAAAGTGGCATTCAGCTACTTGGGCGATTTGTGGATTGCCAATGAAAACGGCTCCGGCGTGCAGCGCCTGACTGATAACCAGGCGCGCGACGTCTACCCGCGCTTTTCACCCGACGGCAACTGGATCGCTTTCTCCTCCAATCGCCAGGGCAACTACGACGTCTACGTGATTCCCGCGACCGGCGGCAAGCCTCGCCAGCTTACCTTCCACAGCGCGGACGACAACGTCGTGAACTGGACCCCGGACGGCAAGAACGTGATCTTCACCTCGGCCCGCGGCAACGGTGTCTTCTACAGCGTGACCACGCTGTGGGAAGTTCCCGTGGCGGGCGGCATCGAGCGGCCCATCCCCACCGACTGGGGCGCCTGGGCCAGTTACTCGTCCGATGGCTCCAGGATGGCCTTCACGCGGCACCCCGCCACTTGGTCGCGCAAGCACTACCGCGGCAGCTATGCGGCCGACCTCTGGGTGATGGACGTGGCCGGCAAGAAGTTCTCCAGGCTCGGCGGCGAAAACTACCAGGGCAACCGCATGTGGCCCATGTACGCCCGCAACGGAGAGATCTTCTACGTCTCCAACCAGCTCGACAACGAAAAGCTTCCCAAGCCCGGCGGGCCGGAAGTCATGAAGAGCGTCAACAACATCTGGAAGATCTCCGATAAGGGCGGCAAGGAGACCCGGGTGACCAGCCACGGCGACGGCAACCTCTTCTTCCCCAGCATCTCCGCCGACGGCAAGACCATCGTTTACGAGGACAACTTCGGCCTCTGGAAACTCGATACCGCCACCGGTAAGAACAGCGAAATCGTGATCGATATCAAGGCGGACCCGAAGGAGAACGAAAAGGAACTGGTCACCCTCAGCGACGCCCAGGGCTTCCACATTTCACCCTCCAACAAGCGCGCCGCCGTGGTGGCGCACGGCGAGATCTTCACCATCGCCACCGACAAGGGAGAACCGCAGCGCGTCAGCGAAACTCCGTGGAAAGAGCAGGACCCGCGCTGGTCGCCCAACGGAAAGTGGATCGCCTTCGTCAGCGATCGCTCCGGCCGCGAGGAAGTCTACCTCTCCGACGAGCCCGGCAAGAATGCCAAGAAGGTCAGCGACGCCGATTGCGACAAGAGCGGCATCGTTTGGGCGCCGGATGCCAAAACCCTCATGTGGAGCGGCAGCGACCACAAGCTGCGCCTGGTGGATGTGGAGAGCGGGAAAACCGATATCGTGGCGCAGAGCGATGCCGCCAACGTCACCGCCGCGCAGTATTCGCCCGACGGCAAGTGGATCTCCTTTTCGCGGCAGGACAAACTGCTGCGGGCGCATGTGTGGGTGAAGGAACTGGCTAGCGGCCAGGAGCACATGATCGGCGGCGAGGATTTCCTGCAATCGAGCGGCGCGCGCTGGACGCCCGATGGCAAGAAGCTGCTGCTGATCGGCGGCGCCGGCGCGCCGGCCATGGCCGCGTTGAACCGCACTGTCACCCAGCTTTACGCGGTCGCCCTGCAACCGGCGGAGAAAGCGCCCGACACCAACGAGATCAATAGCGAAGAGCAGGCCATGGCCGCCGGCAACGATACCGCCGCCGGCCGCGGCGGGCGTGGCGCGGGAGCGGCCGCAGCCCCGGTGCAGGTGAAGATCGTGTGGGACGGCCTCGACCGGCGCATCACGCAGCTCACCCGCATGCCGGGCTCGGTGTCCTATGTGGTGCCGGCGCCGGATAGCCGCACCTACCTGTTTTCCGCGCAGGGCGGCGGGACCGACGATGCCACCGGAGCCGGTGGCGGACCCGGAATGTACACCATCAACGAGGATGGCACGCGGCTGACGCGCCTCAATACCACCGTGGCCGACGCCTCTGGCGCCGGTCGCGGACGTGGCGGACGCGGCGGATTCGGCGGCGGCGCCGAGCCCCAATGGAGCCGCGACAGCCGCGGCATTTACTTCCTGCAGGGCGGCGGCATCTACACGCTCGCCGTGGCCAGCGGCTCCGCGCCCGATACGGCGGCGGCTGCCACTGCCGGCCGCGGCGGTCGCGGCGGTCGCGGCGGTACAACCGCCGCCGCGGCCCCTTCCACCGACACGGCATCCACCGGCGCGGCCCCGCGGCGCATCCCCTTCTCCGTGAAGATGGAGATCGATATCCCCGCCGAACACCGCCAGGTTTTCGAAGAAGCCTGGCGCGTCATGAAGAACCGTTTCTACGATCCCAAAATGCACGGCGTGAATTGGGCCGCGGCCAAGGACAAGTACGAGGCCATGCTGCCGCACGTCGCCGATAGCGAGGAACTGCACAACCTGATCATGGAAATGATCGGCGATATGAACGCCTCGCACACCGGCATCACCGGCGGCAGCCGCCTGCCCACCCAGGGCGCCCCCGAGGAACGCATCGCCACGCGCTACCCCGGCTTCGACCTGGAGCCCGATGCCAGCGGTTTCTACAAGGTCGGCTACATCTACCGCAAGGGTCCGGCGGATCACGATTACGTCAAGATCGCCCCCGGCAACTTCATCCTGTCGGTCAACGGGAAGGAACTGAAGACCAGCGAGAACTACTGGAAGCTCTTCAATATTCTGCCGGGCCGCAAGTTCGAGTTCCTGGTGAATTCCAAACCCGCCACCGATGGCGCCTGGACCATCGATCTGGAACCGCTCACCGGCGCCGCCATGAGCAACCTGCAATACGAGCGCTGGGTGGAAGACCGCAAGCAGATGGTCTCCAAACTGACCAACGGCGAAATCGGCTATCTGCACATCAAGGCGATGGACGCGCCCTCGCTCGCCAAGTTCCAGCGCGACCTGCTGGAGAACCAGGACAAGAAGGCGCTGATCATCGACCAGCGCTTCAACGGAGGCGGCGGCATCGATCAGGAGTTGCTGCAGATCCTCAACCAGCGCAAAGCCTACCAGGTGACGCGCGGGCGCGATTCGCTGGACGTGAAGCGCCCGGGTTCCACGTTCTTCGGCCCCATGGTGGTGCTGCAAAACGAGCGCTCCGCCAGCGACGCCGAGATGTTTCCGGATGGCTTCCGCGCGCTCGGGCTGGGCAAACTGGTCGGCGTGCCGACCTCGGGGCAGGTGATCGGTACCGGTTCGTTCACGCTGCTGGATGGTTCGGCGATCCGCACCCCCGGCGCCGGCGTGTTCACCGCCTCGGGCGAAAACATGGAAAACTACGGCGTGCCTCCCGACGTGCTCGTGGACAACACGCCCGCCGATTTCCTGGGCGGCCACGATCGCCAAATCGAGAAAGCGATCGAGACCCTGAGAGCGCAGAAGTAGTTATACACGGCGATGGCTTTTCAACGCAGAGACGCAGAGAACGCAGAGATAAGCGCAGAGAAAACAAAAACGAATTCGACGGAATAAGCTGGATTCACTCGTTCCGTGGGACGAGTTCCTTCCTCGATCCTGTTTGCATTGATGCTTCTCTGCGCTTCCTCTGCGTTCTCTGCGTCTCTGCGTTGAATGGACTCTTACTGACACCGGTTCCCTCGCAAAATGTTCCAATCCGAGTGAACGCCTGGGGCGATACCGATGCAGCGGCGGTCCATTTGATATCCCGTGATTTCGTTCTCCTCGATCCGGTTGCCGCGCGCCGGCGCGGGGCGTTCCGCGCCCCTGCCTAAATAGATCCCGCTAGAGAACAGATCCGGCTCGCCCGCCGTATAATCGCAGCCGCAGTGCGCGGTATTCAGATTCAGCAGCCGATTGCGCAGGATCACGTTTCTCTCGCCGATCACGAAGATGCCGCCGTATTTCACGCCGTCCAGCAGATTCTCTTCGATCCGCACGTTGCGCGACTCCATGTCGGGATTGGTATTGTTCATGACGATGCCGTACCCGGCGACGTCCAGGCAGACATTGCGGCTCACCTCGCCATCGTGAAACCCATCCAGGTCGATGCATTTGCCGTCGATCCCGGAAAACTGGTTGCGCGCGTAAATCGAGCGGTCCACATTGCCCGCCGTATCCACGCCCACCGGGATGGCGCGCCCCTCCACGTCCACCGCTTCCTCGGGAAAGCCGATGCGGGTTCCGGTATTGCCTTCCACCCGCACCTGGGTCGCGTGGCCTACCTGGATCGCGTCGCGGCCGAGCTGCGCGAAGCGATTCTCGGCGAAGACGCCGCGGGCGTTGCGCGGCGAGGTGTAGAGCGAGTGCGTCCAGATGCCGTTGCCCCGAATGTTGCGCAACTCGCAGCGCGTGACCCGGAAATCGCTGGTGCCCTCTTCCAGCAGGATGCCGCCCGTGGTATTGTTGCGGCCCGCCGGGTTGCGCGAGCCGCTATCGGCCACCCGTACGCCATCGATCGCGATGTGCCGCGAGCGGCTCACCAGCACGGCAAACCCCGCGATTTCCCGGAAGCGCACATTCCGGATGGTGAGATGCCCAACGCCCTCCGCCAGCACGCCGTTGCCTGGGGTGAAGCGCGCGAACGGCACGTCGTAACCCGGCAGTCCCATGCGCGTTTCCAGCTTTTCGCGATTGCCGTCCACGGCGAAATCGCGCAAGAGCACATGATTGCCGCGCACCACGATCAGCGCGCGGCCGTGGAAATCCGCCGCCGCGCGCAGCACCGAACCCGAGGCCGCGCCGCGCACTTCCGCGCCATCCTCCAGCACCATCTCGGCGTGAAGCGCGACCGTGCCCGGCGCCAGTTGCACGCTCCGGCCGCCGGGCAGGTTTGTCCAACTGGCCGCCAGCAGAAATGCGGCGGCGATCGCCACCAGACCGGCCGCCAGAACCCACCTCAACTACGCCACCTCGATCTCTAGCGGTGCGAACGTCCGCTTGCCCAGGCTGACCAGCACTTCGTGCGGCCCTGGGACGATCCCCGCCGGCAACCGGAAATTGAATTCGTGGCGCTGCGAGATCGGGTCCGCGCAAAAGCTCTCGATTTCGAGCACAGCCTGCCCTTCGATGGTGGCGTGGAACTGCGTCGCGTCGGACACTTCGTGCATGGTGACCTTCACCGAGCCCGTGACGATGCGCGTTCCGGAAAGAATGTTGATGCCGTCGGCAATGGTGGTGACGCGCGGCACGGAGGGGCCGGCGGGCATGATCCGCACCCACGCCGGCTCCGCCACGGGCTGGCCCAGCCACACCATTTCCACCGGCACCATGCCGGTACGCAAGCCTTCGGGCAGCGCGACATTGACCTGCGCGATACCGTCTTTTTCCGGCTCACCGATGTAGATCAGGCGGCACGCTAGAGTGTCGGCGGTGACGGTCATGTGGTTCAGGTCGGCTTCATCCGGCAGCCCTTCCACCCACAGAGAGAGCGCCGCCAGCGGCCCGCGCACCGGCGCCACGGCTTCTCCGGTCAGCGCGTTGCTGACTCTGCGGATGACCGCCGCGCGCGGCACCCGCCGTCCGGGCAAGGACGCGGTCCAGCCCGCCGGACGCTTGCGGCACGTGATCCACATGTACTGCGTCCAGATCTGCTCCACCACCAGCAACTGCATGTCCTCGTCGCGCGCAAACTGGGTGATCTCATCCTCCGTGATGCGCACGCCGCTCCAGGTGTCGTACTGTTTGGCGTGCGGCGGCAGCCCGTTCAATTGGCAGCGCAGGATGCCGCCGGTCTTCAGCACGCGCCTGGCCTCGCGCAGGTAGTTGAAAACCACTTCGCGGCTGGGGATGTGCTGGAAGACCGCGTAGGAATAGACGAAGTCGAACTTTTCATCGGGGAACATGGCCAGGTCCGAACCCGAACTATGATGCGGGTGCGCGTTGGGCGTGTCGCGCAGCCGTTCCTCGGCCAGGCGGATCATTTCGTCGGAGACGTCCACCCCGTGGATCTCGCCGAAGTTGCGGCTCAGCGGCCGCATCAGGCGTCCCGGGCCGCAGCCGATTTCGAGCGCCGCATCCTTGCCGCGCACGCGTTTCAGGTCCCATTCCAGGCCCTTCACAATGTCGCTGGCGGTGGAGAAAAACTCCTCGTCGTCCTGCTCCCGGCGGCCGAAAGCGACGTAATAGTAAGCGTCTTCGCCGGCGCGCTCATTCCAGTCGGCGCGCATGCGCTCTAATACTTTAGGATCTTCCATCGTGGCAGTTGTTATTCTAACGTTTATGTCTCTTGCATTTCGCAACGTCACCAGCGCGCCGCTGGAGAATTTGGACGTGGTCGCGCCGGACGGAACCGTGGTCGGCATCATCGGCGAGAACGGCTCCGGCAAAAGCCGCCTGTTACGGCTCGCCGCCGGACTGGAAACTCCCACGTCCGGCTCCGTCAAAGCCTCTGGCGACGTCCGCTGGCTGGGCCCGGACGATGCGCTGAATCTCGCGCCCGCGCCGGTCCTGCTGATCGACCGCACCTTCGGCCACCAGGACCTGGTCGTGCGTGAGCGCGCCGCCGTAGCGCTCGACCGCATCCGCCGCGCCGGAGCCACCACGCTGGTGGTGTCGCACGAAGAGGAACTCATCCGCCGGCTCGCCGACGAAGTCTGGTGGCTGCACCAGGGCAAACTGGCCGGCCGCGGCGATCCCGAGGAAATGCTGGCAAAGTATCGCAAGCACGTGGCCGCCCGGCTGCGCGCCTGGGGCGAAAGCGTCACCCCGCCGCTCGCCCCGACGGTCCGCCGCGGCGACGGACGCGCCGAGATCCTGCGCGTCGAGACCATCGGCGAGAGTGGCAAGCCCACCATGGTCTGGCGCAGCGGCGAGCGCGCCGTGGTGCGGGTGGCCGTGCGCTTCCGCGAGGCGGTGGCCGATCCCGTAGTAGGCGTCATGATCCGCACCCGCATCGGGCTCAATGTTTACGGCACCAATACAGAGTTGGAACAACTCAAGCTAGGTCCCTGCAACGCGGGCAATACGCTGGAACTGGCATTTGCCTTCTGGTGCGAACTCTGCCCGGGGGAGTACACGCTCACCGTGGCGTCGCACGATCCCGATGGCGTCTGGCACGATTGGCTGGAGGACGCCGTCGCCTTCAGTGTCAGCGACTCGCGCTACACCGCGGGCGTGGCGAACTTGCACGCCCAGGTGAGCCTGCTGGGGCGGAGCTAGCTTACTGCTGGGGCGCCATGTTGAGCCGCTTTTCAACGCCGGTGAGGCGTTCTTCGATGGTCGAAAGCCGACTCTTGAGTCCGGCGCTTTCCATCTCGATGGCTGCCACGCGCTTCTGGTTCGATTCCGCGTAGGTGTAGAAGGCTTGCAAGAGCTTCGTTTCGCTGTCTGAGATGCGCTCCACCAAGTCGTTGTACTGGTGGTTCATCTCGGTGCGAAGCTGCTGGATGTCGCCTTTGGTCGCGGGTGCGTTTGAATCGTCCATACTATCCCTTTCCATCATACGGCAAAAAACAGCCTCGCGACCTACCAAGCTGCTGCCAGTACCGGGGAGCGGCGGGCAGACCGCCCGGTTGACAGACGCCGAAAGGCGATCGTCTGTCCTACCGCACCTTTTCCGCCAGCCTGCCGACGGCGAGCAGGATGCCGTAGAGCAGGGCTTCCGGGCGCGGCGGGCAGCCGGGGATGTAGACATCCACCGGGATGGTGGCATCGACGCCACCACGGGAGGCGTAATTCGTACCGAAAATGCCGCCGCTGATGCCGCATGCCCCCACGGCCACGACCACCTTGGGGTCAGGCGTCGCGGCATAAGTCTTGGTTAACGCCAGTTCCATGTTGCGCGTGACCGGCCCGGTGACCAGCAGCATGTCGGCATGCCGCGGAGAGGCCACGAAGTGAATGCCGAAACGCTCGATATCGTGGATCGGATTGTTGAGCGCCACGATTTCCATTTCGCATCCGTTGCACGAACCGGCGTCCACCTGGCGGATGGCGAGCGAACGCCCCAGCGTCTGGTGGATTGCTTCGCTGACTTTGCCGCCCGCCTCTTCCGCCGTGACCTCCGCCTCATACTCGGCAATCAAGTGATGGTGAGTCCCATCGGAATTCAGGCTGTAGTCCGCCGCGTGGATCAGGCTGGCGCGAATGTGCGTGGCGAGTTCGAACTCCGTGGTGACGCGCACCGCGCCATCGGGTGTTGCGTCGGCGCACTGGCCGCAGAAGACGCAGAGGCCGTAATCGACGGTGACGCGGCGGTTGGCAGGCGGGGTACCCTCGGGGTCCGCCTGCCCCACCACGATGGCCCCGGTGGGACAGACCTCGGCGGCGGGGCGGGCGTCGCGCCAGGATGCGAAATCGAATTCCGGCCGGCCGCGGAACTGCGCGGAGACGACCGCGGGCACATACGGGTAGGCGACGGTGGCGATGCCGGTGGTGATGGCCTGTTGGAGTATCTTGAACATGGTTCAGCGGTCCGTGCCCGAATAGGATAGGTTGAAACTCTTGTTGATCACCGGAAAATCGGCGATGATGTTGCCCTGCACCGCCTCCACGATGGCGGCCCAATTGTTCACCGATGGGTCCTTGATCTTACAGCGCTCCAGGCGATTGCCGTCTGCGGTTCGCACCCAATGCAGGATCTCGCCGCGCCAGCCTTCGACGGCGCTGAGCGCACAACGGCCGGGCGGCACGGGTTGCGCCGGAGCACAGTGGGGGCCGGGCGGCAGGGCACCTTCCTGTAGATCATTGGCGGCGGCGCGCAGGATGGTGAAGGACTCCTTCACCTCATCGACCCGCACCAGCAGGCGGTGCCAGACGTCTCCCGCCTGATACACCGGGACGTGGAAGGGGTAGCGGTCGTAGGCGGCGTACGGGTGGTCGCGGCGGACGTCGAGATCGACGCCGGAAGCGCGGCCGGCGACGCCGAGGATGCCCAGGACCTTGGCAGTTTCGGGACGCAGAATGCCGGTATGTTCCAGGCGGTCGCGGGTGGAATCGGAAGACTGCACCAGGGCGACGAGAGAGTCGAATTCCCGCTCCACTTGGTCCACGGTATCGCGCAGCAGATCGCGTTGCGCAGCACTCCACCCGCGGCGCACGCCACCCACGCACACCATGCCGCGGAGCCAGCGGCTCCCCGTCAAGCCTTCATTCAGGCGCACCACCATTTCCCGCAGCCGGCTGGCGTGCGCGTTGGCCACCATAAAGCCGACGTCGGTCGCGATGGACCCAATATCGCCGATGTGATTGCAGACGCGCTCTAGTTCCAGCAGGATGGTCCGCATGACTTGGGCGCGCGGGGGAACTTGGGTTTCGGCCGCGTTCTCAATGGCCTGGCAGAAGGCGGTTCCGTGCGAGAAGGCGGAATCGCCCGAGATGCTTTCCGCCAGGAAGACGGCGCGATGGATGGGCATGTCTTCGAACAGCTTCTCGGTACCTTTGTGGGTATAGAACATGCGCAGTTGCAGGTATAGAATCGGCTCGCCCGCCACCGCGAAATTGAAGTGGCCGGGCTCGATAATTCCGGCATGCACGGGGCCGACGGGAATCTGGAAGACTCCCTCTCCGAGGGTGGGGCGATAGACGTGGCGCTCGCCTTCGAAGGGCGGCAAGACCTGGCGCAACGGAAAACTCTTGCGCAGGGGATGCACGTCGGGCCAGTTATCGTGGAGCGCGACGCGCCGTGGATTGGGATGACCGGTGGCTTCGAGGCCGAACCAGTCCTGGATCTCGCGTTCCTGCCAGTTGACGGCGGGCAAGCCGGCGGCGAGCGAAGGGAATCGCGGCTGGTCCGCGGCAATGGGCGCCTGCAAGATCACGTAACATGGTTCGGCGGGTTGTTCGAATACGTAGTAGTTATAATAGACGCCCTCGGGGGCGACGCGATCTTCGGCGAACACCGCCACCAATCGGGATGAATAGGCGGAGATCAAGTGCTCGGCGAGGGGCCGCACGTCCGGCCCGCGGAGAGCGATGGAGACCTGGTTGTGGGCCACCAGCGGCGGCGTCTGCGCGGGGTTCACCAGATCCGGATATTTTTCACGCAATTCGTCGAAGAGAACCATATTCAATACCGAAATACCGCTGCCGCGAAGAATGCCCCCAGGAATGGGGGCATGGCAGCCTGAAAGGCTACGCTACGGACTTACCACCTCCGCGGCGCGGCGAATTAGTTCCAAGAGGTCGGAGGGCAGCCAGAAGCCGATTACGATCAGAATGACGGCCAGAATCGCGATCGGCGTATCGCGCCACGGGTGCCAGGCGGCGCGGGGTTCCTCCGACGTGCCCAGAAGCATTCCGCTGACATGCAGCGTGACGCCGGTGAAGACACCGAGTCCGAACAGGATGAAGAGCGCTCCTACCAGGAAGTGTGCGGTTCCGAAAGCCGCACGGATCATGAGGAATTCACTCTGAAACAAGCTGAAGGGCGGCAACCCGACAATCGCCATGGTGCCGAGGCAGAAGGCGGCGCCCGTGATCGGAAGCACTTTGAGCACGCCGCCCTTGAGCTTCAGGAAAAGGTCGGTTTTGAAGCATTGATAGATATTGCCGGCGGAAAGGAAGAGCAGCGACTTGGCCACGGTGTGAAACGTCATGTGCAACATCAGCGCAAACGCGGCGAGCTTGCCGCCGATGCCGAGAGCGGTAACCATCATGCCGGCCTGATCGATGGTGGAATATGCCAGCATGCGCCGGAAATTCTTTTGGACCAGAACGAACGGCACCGCGATCCCCATGGAAAAAAGACCGAGCAGGAGCAGCAGGCTTCCGGGATACTGCGCGCCCAGGCAGCGGCTGGTGAGCACGTAGAACCGGACCAATCCGTAGATGGCGCAGTTCAACACGGCGACTGACAGGATGGCGGCCGAGGGCACGGGCGCTTCGCTGTAGGCATCCGGTTTCCAGGTGTGCATGGGCGCCAGGCCGGCTTTGGTGCCGTAGCCGAGCAGCACCAGAATGAATGCCATCCGCATGCTGGGCTTGTCCAGTTGTGCCGCCTGTCCCACCAGGATGGACCAATTCAACCCGGCCACGCCTTCGGAACCGGGAAACTTGTGGCCCGCATAGTAAGTGAGAAGGGTGCCGAAGAGCGCCATGGAGAGGCCGACGCCGCCGATCATGGCGTATTTCCATGCGGCCTCCAACGACGTCACCTTGCCGTAGAAAGTGACCAGGAAGACGGAGGCGAGGGTGGTGAGTTCAATGGCCGCCCACATGACGCCGAGGTTATTCGCCAGTGTCACCAGCAGCATGGAAAACACGAGCAGCGGCGTCAGGCTGTAATACATGCGGAGTTTGGCTTCCGCACCGTGGCTCCCCACCTCGCCATCGAGGGCACCCAGGCGTTGGTCTTCGCGGAGGTAGCCGACGGCATAAACCGAGCACACCAGGGCCACCGCCGCGTTCAGCAGGATGACCAACGCGCTCAGCGCATCGGCGTAAAGGAAACCGTTCCACAGGGAGATGGCGCCGGAGCGCAGCACCTGCGACGCTACTGCGAGAGCCAACAGGAACGTGATGGCGAAGGCGGTGACGTTGACGGCTTCCAGTACGGAGCGCCGGCGCGACACGGCCGACACGGCCGACACGGCGCACGCGGCGCATGCAGACAGCGGAACCGCCAGGAGGAGAGCGAGAATCATCCGCGCAGTCTCCGCATGCGGCTGACGTCCATGGACTCGAAGGTCTCGCGAATGCGATAGACCAGAATTCCGAGGACCATGACCGCCACCAGGACATCGAACAGGACGCCCAATTCGACGATCAGGGGCATGCCGTAAGTCAGGGAAATAGCGGCCAGGAAGAGACCGTTTTCCAGGCACAACAAGGCCAGGACCTGAGTTAGCGCCTTGCGCCGGTTGATCATCATGAAGAAACCGATGAGGAAAAGAGAAATCGCCACGGCCAGTGCGTTGTGGCCCAGGGTGGCGGCGCCCGGGGCTTCTTCGGGACGATAGAACGGTTCGGCGAGCACGTAACCCACCAGCGTCAGGCCGCCCGAGATCACGATGGAGAGCGGTATGTTGACGATTGGCTCGATCTCCTGACGAATCTCAATCCGGGCCACCAGGCGCTCCAGCACGATGGGGACCAGGATGCCCTTGGCCAGCAAGGTGAGCACCGCGGCAACGTATATGTGCGGTGCGTGATTGTAGTACGCGATGGTGTTGGCGATGGCGGCCAACAAAAAGGACTGGGCGGCGAAGAGCCGGATGTTGGTCACGATCCATCGCTGCGCCACCATGGCGATCTGCAGCACCAGCACGAGCGCCGCCATCAGGGTCACCATTTTGTTGCCGAATTCGGGATCTTGTAGAGTGTGCATCGGGTCTCAGAAGAGGAACGTGGACACCAGGCCGAGCGCCGCCAGGGTGAATGCCATGGCGAGCAGGTCGGGAACGCGGAAGAAGCGCATCTTGGCGTTGGCGGTCTCCACCAGAACGATGGTGACGGCCAGCACCAGCAGTTTCAACAGGAGGTACGACAGGCTGACCAGCAATCCGCCCAGCGACCACGCCGCCCGCAGGCCGAAGGGCAGAAAGGCGTTGATCAGCAGGGTCATCAGCAAGAGTTGTTTGATGGACGCGCCCCATTCGATGAGGCCCAGGTAGGGACCGGAGTACTCCAGAATCATGGCCTCGTGGATCATGGTCAACTCCAGATGGGTGGCGGGGTTGTCGACGGGAACCCGACCGGTCTCGGCGATCAAAACTATAAAGAGAGCGGCAAACGCCAACATCTGGGCGGGCGCGAGGAAATGCCAGGTTGTGGAGGTCGCCACCCTGGCGATTTCGGAGAGGCTGGTGGAATTGGCGCCGATGGCCACGGTGAAGACGGCCAGCATCATGGCGGGTTCGGCGAGCGCCGCGATGGTCATTTCGCGGCTGCTGCCGAGGCCGCCGAATGAACTGCCGGTATCCAATCCGGCGAGCGCCAGAAAGAAGCGGCCCAGCCCGAGCAGGTACACCACCGCCAACACGCCGCCGAACAGGCCGAGCGGCGCCTTGGCGGAAATCATGGGGATCATCAGGCCCGCGATGGCGGTAGCGCTGAACACCACGTAGGGCGTGGCGGAGAAGATCCAGGAGGCCGTCTCGGGCAGGACCATGCCTTTGCGGAACAGTTTGTGGAGATCCCGATAGGGCTGTAGAATGCCGGGGCCGCGGCGAACTTGCAGCCGCGCCTTGAGCGTTTTGATCAGGCCGCCGACCAGCGGAGCCACCGTCAACAAGAGCAGCAACTGCACCACGGCGGTGAGGAATACCGGGATCATTGGCGCACCCCGAATAGCAGAAGAAGGATCAGCGTGACGAAGATATACGCCAGATAGGCGTGGATGCTGCCGGCCTGAATGGCGCGCATCTTCCGGGCGCGCGCGAAGATCCAGGTTCTCAGCGGGCCGTAGAAGTGCTTTTCAAAGGTGGGCTCGATGCCGCTTTCAAAGCGAATGGCGCTGGGATAGTAGGGCGAGACGTCGTATTCCGGGCGGATTTCGCGGTTCGGCCGGTAGAAGGCGCTGAAGATCAAGCGCAGGGGCTTAGAGAAGGCGGTCGCGGTGTATTCGTTATCGGAGGTGAGGCCGGGAAGGCCGCAATCCCAGGCCGGGCCGGTGGCCACGCGCGCGTGGCGGAGGCGCCGGCGGACCAAAAATGCCACGGTGCCGGTGAGCGCGAGGAACACCAGCGCGATCCCGGCGGGAGAGACGGTGCCGCTCTGCGCGGTGCCCGCCTGCAAGGCAATGCCGTGGGCGACTAACGAAGGACTGATCGCCACGCCCACTGTGTGTTGCGTGATCGGGTCGAACACCGGAAGAATCCAGGTGGCGCCCAGGCCCAAAACGACGCAGACCGTAGCCAGCAGCGCCATGGCGTACTGCATGGCGGGCGCGGCTTCCTGCGCGTTGGCCGCGGCCTCGCTGCGCGGCAAGGCCAGAAACGGGATTCCGAAGGCCTTCACAAAACAGGCCGCGGCCAGGGCGGCGGTCAAGGCGAGGAGCGCCCCCGCAATCGGGAACATCAGGCGGGTGAGGCTCTGCGTGGTTCCGAAGCCCGCGAGCAGCGCCTGATAGGTGAGCCACTCGCTGACGAATCCGTTCAGCGGCGGCAGTCCGGAGATGGCGATGGCGCCGATCAGGAAAAAGAAAGCGGTGCCGGGCATGCGGCGGATCAGTCCGCCCATCTCTTCCATGTTCCGTGTGCGGACGGACTGCACGACGGAGCCCGCGGCCAGAAACAGCAGACCCTTGAAGATGGCGTGGTTCAAGGTGTGGTACAAAGCGCCGACAATGGCGATGGCCGCCAGATTGAGATGTCCCAGAGTGCGGAACATGAGCGCGGCGCCGAAACCCATCACGATGATGCCGATGTTTTCGATGCTGTGGTAGGCCAGGAGGCGCTTGAGATCGTGCTCCTGAAGCGCGTAGAGAACGCCCACCAGCGCGGTGACTACGCCAACGGCGAGAACCACGGTTCCGGTCCACAAGGGCGTTGGCCCGTAGAAGTCGAAGAATACGCGGGCCATCCCGTAGATTCCGCACTTGATCACAATGCCCGACATGAGCGCCGAGACGTTGGAAGGCGCCACCGGGTGGGCGTCGGGCAGCCAGACGTGCAACGGGACGATGCCGGCCTTGACGCCGAATCCGGCGAAGAACAGGAGGAAGACCGCGCCCTGCTCGGCGGGAGGAAGCCGCGATGCCAGCAGATGGAAGCCGGCAAAATCCGTGCCGCCGACGAATGCAGCCAGCAGCAGGAAGGCGGCAAGCAGCATGACGGTTCCGGCGTGGGACATGACGATGTAGACGAGCGCCGCATCGCGGGTTTCGGCTTTCTCGTGTTCGAACACCACCAGGCAAAAGGCGGAAACCGCCATCACTTCCCAGGCGGACAGGAAGAAAAACGCGTTGGCCGCCGTGAAGACCAGGGCCAGGCCAAGCAACAGGGAATTGTAGAAAAAGCCGAGCGCTCCCAAATTGCGGGTGCGCTCCATGGGGCGGAGATAGCCGAACGAGTAGATGGACACCGCCAGCGCCAGAAGCGCCAGGGTGAGCGTAAACCAGGCCGAAAGCGGATCGAGCCGGACGGTGCAGGGGAAGAGCGTGACCAGCGGCAGGCTCCATGTGGCGCTGCTGGGGTGGGCCAGGGCGCGACAGGAGGCCACGAACAGAAGCAGACTGCCCAGCACGGCAAAGGCGAATGCCACAATCCGGGCGGCGGCGGGGCGCTGCTTCCACGTGCCTAACCCCGCGCCAAACCCCGTGGCGAGCCCGGAGACGGCGCCTGCCAGGAACGAAGCCAATGCGGCGGCGAGGAATGGGTCGGGCGAGCCCATCAACCTTGCGCCTCGCGGTTCATATCGCCCATCATCTGAATGGCCTGGTTGAGATTGGTCTGGCAATAATGGCGCATGATGTCGAGCACCTCGCAGAGGACCGGATTCGACAAGGAATAGAAAACCTGATTGGCGTGCTTCCGATTGATCACGATCTGGCGGCTGCGCAGGATGGTGAGGTGTTGGGAGAGGTTGGCCTGCTCAATGCCGAGCTTGGCCTGCATGGCGCCGGCGGAAAGCTCTCCGTCGCGGAGGATCTCGACGATGGCAATGCGCGTAGGATGCGCGAGAGCTTGAAAGACGCCGGCTTTGTAGGCCCGTAGCTGACTGGGCATGATATTAGTTTATTCGCCTTCTCGAATTTACGCAAACACGAGATTCGATGCGTGGCCTCGCGGGGGGAATGGGTTCGGCGATGGATGGTACAAGTGGTTTCATTTTGTTCGAGTTGGGAGGAAAAATGGGTTCGTTTG
>Ga0208080_1000798_pt1 | contig 15804 bp, 15 predicted proteins | sample NGESurdeep092012_3_FD_184476 | JGI IMG/M metagenome (GOLD analysis project Ga0208080, IMG submission 184476) | Arctic peat soil microbial communities from Barrow, Alaska - NGEE Surface sample 210-3 deep-092012 (SPAdes) | ecosystem: Environmental > Terrestrial > Soil > Wetlands > Peat ...
GCAACGACGAGGCGCAGACGGAGCATGTGAAGGGGATCACTCACGAGCAATACGTCGCGTCGATGCAGGCCGCGCATCAGCGCCGCAACCCCACCATCTATTGAGTCGTCGTTCGTCCTTCGGTCTCAAGTAGAATGGCTGCTTTCGGCACGCCGTGCTGCACGCAATAGCACTGGCTCACCGCCGCCTCGCTTGTCGTGTCTCCCGTTCCCGTTCCCCCCGTCACGATCAGCTTCGGCGCCAGATAATGGCGCCATAACCCAATGGCATGATCCAGTCGGGCGCACAACACGGGGGATGACCGCCCAATATACTGCGCTACACCAAATACGATGATCGCGCCGGCCGGCCATGCCTGATCATGACGTTCCCAGACAAGCATAGCCCCGAGCGATATCACCCAGGCAAGCAACACGACCCCGAACAGCGCGAGCGTCAGACGTGCCCAGAGCGAACGACGAGGTGGCATCAAGGAGAAGCTAGTCGCTGTTCACGCAGGCGCGAAGGCCGCGCGCGATTAATCGCCGAGGCTCAGGATCGCAAGCCAGAACACATCAAAGCTGACTCGCGTGTTGCATCCCAAATCGTCGTCCAGAGCCAATCCGTCGACAAAGGCGATGGTGGTGTCCCCGATGAGCTCCACGGGAACACGCGGTATGAGCCCAAGTCGCGCGAATAGGTGGCCCACGGTTATTGCGGCGGCAGCACGACGGACTCCACTTGTTTGCTCCATCGCTTGGCGAACAGACACGTCACGGACCGTGCGGAGCTCGAGCAGCGCGTGCAGCTCGCCGCGCTGGAGCTCCGCTTCGACCAAATGCCAGAGTCGATCGACGGCGCTCGCTGCCTCTCCCTGCTCGAGCGCACCACGCTCGCGCGTGACAAGCCTCTTTCCCAGCGTCGTGACTACCCCGGCCAGCAACTGGGCCCGATCCGTAAAGTGATAATGCAGCAGCGCCTTACTTACGTCGGCCTCGGCTGCGATCGCTGACATGCTTGCCCCCTGTACTCCTTCGCGAACGACGCACCGAATGCTGGCATTGACGATGTGCGTTCGCGCTTCATCGGACTCTGGGCGCGGCTCTCTAGTAGTCACGGAGTTCGGTCGTCGCCGGTACCAAACTAGCTTTCGCCGTCACTTGGGCACTCGAAGACGCCGGTGAGCCGGTGATCATCCTTCGACATCATCGTCGGTCGCCATTCACTGCGGCTTCGCTCGTTCAGCAGGTCGGTCAGCGCGCCTTCGCCATCATGTGCGTGACGCGAGAGACGCAGCATCACTACTTGGTATTCTTTCATGCGCGCAAAGTTAGTAGCTTCCACCGCATGGACACCACCCCTGCTTTCCCTACGCTGCGCGTTGTCTCGCATCCACTCGTACAGCACAAGCTCTCGCTCCTTCGTAACCGCACGACCCCGACCAAGATCTTCAAGGAACTTGTTGACGAGATCGCCACACTCATCGCATATGAGGCGACAAGCGAGCTCGCACTCGAGGAAGCGCTGGTCGAAACACCGCTGGAACAAATGACGGGGAAACGCGTCAGTGGAAAGAAACTCACACTCGTTCCCATTCTGCGTGCGGGGCTTGGAATGGTCGAGGGCGTCGCGCGTCTTGTGCCCGCGGCACGCGTCGGCCATATCGGCCTGTATCGCGATCACGATACTCTCGAGCCGGTAGACTACTACTTCAAGATACCCGGCGATGCCGCGGAACGGGATTTCTTTCTGCTCGATCCCATGCTGGCGACTGGCGGGAGCGCCACTGCGGCGGTGACGTCCCTCAAACACGCTGGCGCAACGCGCATTCGCTTTCTCTGCCTCGTGGCCGCGCCAGAGGGCATACGCCGTCTCGCTGAGACACATCCGGATGTAATTGTGTACTGCGCCGCTCTCGATCGCGAGTTGAATGAACACGGCTATATCCTGCCTGGTCTTGGCGACGCTGGCGATCGTTTGTTCGGTACGCGGTAGAGTTCTCTGAACGCAAAACGGGAGTCTCGTGTCGAGACTCCCGTTTTACATAACTGATCTGACGGTCAGACCTGAGCAGTCAGCCGAACCACTCCCGCGGACAATCACGCTGCTGACGAGCCACATCGAGCACCCATTGCTGCGTCGCCGCATCGGTCAGCTCTGATGCCACACGGTTGAACCACTCGTTCGCTTGGCGCACGTCGCCCACACGACGCCATAGCTCTCCGACAAGGTACGTCAAGACCGCACGCTCCTCACGTGCAACACCATCGAAGCTCGAGAGCGCTTCTTCGAACTTCCACGCGGCTTTGCGCCGAAAGAATCGCTCGGCTTCGCTGTCATTCTCGTCGACACAGCACCAGGCCGCACGAAGAAGGAGATCCGCCACATGGCGCATATCGAGTGCCTGCCACTCGGCAACCTTCGCCGCCGCTTCATATTTCTCGGAGCCGAAAATGGCCACCGTGGAGATATGAGGAGCAAGTTCGTTCCAGACATGTTCGCGCAGCACGGGCGTCACATCGGCATCTTCTGTGAAATCGCGCTCTGCACCCGAGTAGCCACACCGGCTGCACATGTGAATCAGAAACGGCAGCGGTTGTGTCCCCGTGGTACACTCGTGGAAATCCGTTCGCTTCCCACCAAATGAATTCGTCGAGATCACCTGCTGAGACTTGAAGCGCGTGTCACATATGGGACAGCGCAGCTCGATCTGCTGAAGCGTCGTCATGGTCCTCTCCTGCTCCTTGGACTTCTTCGCGTAGAACTCAAAGGAAAGAAGCGTGCCACTCGATCGGCACTTTCCCCAGTTAGCGCTTCCATACGGGAATATGCTCCCTACGCCCGGAGCGCTGTGATTCGTGCCACACACAATAACTGGACAACACGAGTTCATCTCTTGTTCGACCTCCCGGTCGCCGCTATCATTCCGCGTCCAATGCGCCTGCTCTTGGCGCTCCCGTACGTGTGACGGGCTCCGCGCCGCTTCTCGCAGGTCGTTTCCCGGTCGAATGCTGATCAACCTGCTGCCTGATTTTTTTGCCGTTCTCAATAGCACCGACCGAGTCGCCGCATATCAGCGCTATTTCCAAGCACACCATCGAGTACTCGAGCCGTACTGGCAGAACTACGTCGTAGATCCTGACGGGCCACATTTTGCTGACGTTATACGCTCGACCGTATTGGCCGATCACACGGATCTGCGTGAGATGCTCGACCGCACCGATATCGTCACCCTTGCGCGTATGACAGAGCAATCTTGTGCGAAGCTGCTCGAGCAAGATGTGGACATCGATATCGTGTTGATGGTTGGCGTTGGTGCCGCCAATGCTGGCGAGCTGGTGGTCGACGGCCGTGGCATCGCTTTCGCCTGCCTCGAGCATTTCACCTCGGTTGCCAATGCGGACACGCAGGGACTAGGCCTCGACCCCGAGTTGCTTCCACTTTGGCTTGCACACGAGTTCGCTCACGCAATCCGCTATACATCCCCGACGAGCCGGAGTGAGATGCGCCAGCTCATCGAGACAGCGAATGGCTACTACTCCTACTGGGACACTGGACGTCAGGCTCCGCTGCGCGAGTTGCTCGCGAACGAGGGACTCGCGGTTCAGGTGTCTCAGATGATCAGTCCTGGTCATGCGGCGTGGGAATACTTTGGTTTCGGACGACGGCAATATGCACGTGTCCGTGAACTAGAAGCTGTCATCTCACGCGCTGTCATCGAGGACCTGGATCGCGCGGGACTAGGCCTTCGGTTGCGCTACCTCTCTGGCGGAATGAGTGACGAAGCACGAACAGTCGACCGATACGTGCTTCCCGAGCGCAGTGGTTACTTCCTCGGCGCACGCATGGTCGAGGTGGCGATCGCGGAGCGCGGCATTGCGTGGGCTGTGCGCGCAAGCGCAGCAGAGCTCGCACAGTTCGCGTGGGACGCTGCCGCAACAGCCTGAGTCGTCGTGCTACTTCCCGACGCAGAAGCTACGGAATACGACATCCAGCACGTCGTCCACGTACACGATGCCAATTAGCTCGCTGAGTGCATCGGCTGCAGCACGCACGTGGGTAGCTGACACGGATGCCGGCAACAGGTCATCACACCACGCCGTAAGAAATTGACTTAACTCGCTAGTTGCACGCTCCACCGCCACACGATGTCGTGCGCGAGTTAGCGCCGGCGCATCGAGTACCGGCATTCCTCGTTCGCCCGCCAATCGTGCTTCAATCACGCTGAGCAATGTGGTCAGCCCTTCGCCAGTGTGCGCACTGACAACGACATCTGCCGCTATTTGTATACTATATGCTACTAAATCGCTTTTCGTGGCAACCACGATGATCGGCGCGCTCGTGTGCTCTCGAAGTCGCGTTACTATGTCCAGTGCCTTGTATGAATCAACGCAGGCAAGTACGATTGCTGCACGCGCCAGATACCGTAACGACGTTTCGATCCCGAGTTGCTCCACGATATCCGCCGTGTCGCACATTCCTGCTGTATCCACCAGTCGCAGTGGCCAGCCAGGAAGATCCAGCACCGCCTCAATGGCGTCCCGAGTCGTACCGGGAACTTCAGTAACGATTGCCCGCGCTTCTCCAAGGAGTGCGTTGAAGAGGGAAGATTTACCAACATTGGGATCACCTGCCAGCACGACGAGTGCTCCGTCATGCACAAGCATGCCCTGCTCGCCGGTTGCAAAGAGTGCGTCGAGGGCAACGAGGAGCTCCTCCGCGGATTGGACAATGCGCGTGTGCGGCACCGGACCATCGTCTTCCTCAGGAAAGTCAATGTCGTAGGCAAGCATTGCCTCCAGCGCTAGTAATTGCTCGCGCAGTAGCAGAACCCGGCGCGACAGCCCGCCATCGAACTGACGCAGCGCCAAACGATGTGCGGCCGAGCTGCGTGCATCAATCAGATCACCGATTGCCTCAGCCTGGAGCAAATCGAGCTTTCCGTTCAACACAGCACGGCGAGTAAATTCTCCTGGCTCAGCCTCCCGCGCTCCAGCATGGATTGCGGCCACGAGTACTGCTGCTGGCACAACAAGTCCGCCATGTGTGCTTATTTCCAGCAGATCCTCGCCCGTGAACGAGTACGGTGCGATGAAAAGTGTCGCGACCACATCATCGATCACTGTTCCACTCACATCACGCACCACACAGTGTGTCGCATGACGAGGGGTTGAGGGCACAGGATCCAGTAGCCTTTCCGCAAGCACGCGAACACCCGGTCCGCTCGCACGCACGAGAGCTAACGCTCCACGACCCATCGATGTCGCTATGGCAACGATCGTGCGGTTATCACCAATCGCTCCGGCATTTAGCGCTGCCAGACTCATCCCCCACGAACTCGGCGCGCGCTTATGTCGTCTACAATCAACATTTCACCGGGTTCAACAACATGCACCTGCTTACGACCAGCATAGGTCTCGAGGTGTGTGCGCAGCTTGTCGATCGCATCGTGTGCCCCTGCCGTGACATGACGAAACGTTCCCCAGTGATATGGGAGCATGGCACGAGCACGAAGCAATTCAAAGAGCGTCAGCGCATCTTCACCCGTGAGATGGCCGCGGCGAAAGGCTCGCCTCTTCCATGCCGGGGCATGTCCAATCGGCAGCATTGCGACGTCAAGCTCTCGGTTCACACTCCAGAGCACCTGCTCTACCAACTGGTGCGTCTCGTCAGTCAGCGCTGTGTCTCCGACAAAGAAGGCGCTTTCGGCATCGCTTTCCAGAAGATACATGTTGGCCGCGCTGCGCCACTGGTCAAAACCATACCGACTTCCTTTATGGGTCGCACGACCGGCATGTATGCGCAACGACCCGTAACCCAACGACACTTGCTCACCAGGATTGAGTGAGATGGCATTCGTATAGCCTTTCTGCACGAGCCATGCTGCTATGACGCCCGGGGCAAAGAGCGGAATGTCACGCGGAAGTCTGTCCAACGATTTGAACGATAGATGATCAAAATGCGCATGCGTAAGCAGGAGCGCATCAAGCACTGGAAGCTTCTCGAGCGCGATGCCGGGTGCAGTCACTCGCGGTAGAAATCGCCCGAGAGTTAGCTCGAAGTTTGGATCTGTGAGAATCCGAACACCGGCAATCTCCAACAGCAGTGTTGCGTGACCGATGTAGGTGATCTGCACACTCGCTCCAGTATCAACTCACGGCGGCGCTACGTTCGTCGCTTATCCAACGACCCGCTGCTAATTGGGGCCTGTTTCCCACGTTCACGCGCCAGCAACCATTGCTGTGGAATTGCCGCGATGTTCTGCACGGCGTAGTAAAGGTTAAGCCCCGATGCAAAGTTGAGGAACAGCACCGTGAGCATCACAGGCATCATGTAGCTCATCATCTTCGCCTGTGGATTCGGCGGCGAGTTGCGCATGCCGATCCACGACATCACGAACATGGACACGCCCATGAGGAGCGGTGTGATATAGTACGGATCGCGCAAGGAGATATCCGAAAGCCAGAGGAAGGACACTCCACGGAACTCGATCGTGTTCTGAAATACGTAATAGAGAGCGAAGAGCACTGGCATCGGCAGGAGCATGGGCAGACACCCCATGAGTGGGCTCAGGGGACTCATGCCATGTTCCTTGTACACTTTCATGATCGCTTCTTGCTGCTTCTTCGGATCGTCACTGTATTTCTTCTGCAACGCCTGAAGTTCTGGCTGGAGGCGCTGCATTTTCATACTTGTCCGCATCGCCCCTTGATTCAGTGGCCAGAGTATGAGGCGAACTATCACACCGAAAAGTACCAGTACCCAGCCATAGTTGAGCTGCGTGGTACGCTTCATCCAGAGAAGCGCCTTCATCACCATCGTGGCAAACGGTTGTACAACGCCGTGCAGGAAGCCGGCGTACGGATTCACCTGATCAAGATCGCCACCAAGATGTTGCAGACGTTCAAAATTCTGCGGTCCAGCATAGATATCGAACGCCACAGTACCATCTACCCCAACTGGCATGGCAATACTTCCGTGCATTTCCTCGGCAATCTTGCCCTTTCGAGGTACGCCCTGGAGACGTAGGGCGGAAAAGGGTATCTTGCTCGCTCGATAGGCGACAAGAAAATACTTGTTGCGTATTGCTGCCCAGTTGATCGGGCCAGGCTCTGCACGCACTTCCGCTGAGTCAAGCTTCGAGAAGGAGACACTGTTCACCTCACCCCGTGATGACCGATAGCTCACGGCAAGGTGATTCAAGTCGTCAACGGTATCCGCCTGACTCGGTAACAACGTCTGCGGCAGCTCGACCAGCAGCATACTGCCAGGCGGAGCATTGGCGACGTTAGTAGACACATGAACCAAATAACTGTCGGCTGTATCCAATGGAAACGCATACATAAGACGTACGGCATGCCCGACGATGTCCGTAGCATATGTCACAACTTGAGCTGCCAGGGGAGCATACGTTACACGCAGTGGAATCGTGTCGAGAGCAACGGTGTCTCGCCCCAATACGATCCGATATGATGTGAGTGCATGACGAGTACCCACCAGCTCTACACTTCGTGCACCGATACTCTTTCGATGCGATGGGTAGCTATCAAGCACCACGGAAACAGGTACTCCACCACGAGCGCTGAACGTATAGGTCGAGTGCGACGTGCGAACTATGGTCGTTTCAGCAGCCGCGCTCGATAGATTTAGTTGCGTTATAGCACTATTCCCCGAAGCTGCTTGTGGAACTACCGGTGCAGCTGTCACGATCACATCTTGAGATGGGACCGAGTTAGCACGAGAAACGGAGCTATCCGCAGTCACCGGAGTTGGTGTGCGTCTCATCGAGCCAGGGAAGAGCAACGGCGTTACAACGATGACGATTGCCGTCAGTACTAATGCAAGAAAGAAACGGTTATTCATATATGGGGGGAGACGCAGCTGGTTGCGTCAGGGTACCGGATCAAATCCGCCAGGACAGAACGGGTGACACCGCCCAATACGGCGGAGTGCAAGCCAGCCGCCGCGCCACGCCCCATGGCGTTCAAGCGCTTCGATGGCATAAGTAGAACAACTCGGATAATAACGGCACGCAGAGGGTAACAAATGGCCCAGTGAGACCTGGTAGCCTCGGACGAACAGTACAAGCACTGTTTTCATGGAGTATCGCTGACCTGACAACCAGCTACTTCCGATTTGAACGCCATGTTCTCAATCGCTTCATGCCATCGCTTCAGTTGCGTCAAGGCACGAGCGATATCAGCGGCCAATGAGTCAAACGATGCATTATAAGCTTCAGGACGGATTCGAAGAACAATGTCCGCCAACATACCTGTTGGAAGCATCTGCACCCGAGCAAGCTCTCGAAGACGACGCTTGACCTGATTGCGTGCCACGGCAGAATGCTTGAACCGCGGAACAACGAGGCCAATCCGCGGACCACTCCACGTGCCCTTGGAACACGCGAGAGGGGAAGCTGTCACCCGAACCTCGATATGTGTGGTCCGAATGCGCTTCCCCTCTCGCGCGATGCGCTGCAACTCTGCGCCCCGCGTAATGCGTGCCTCCCGCGGAAAGTCAAGTGACGCCTTGGGCGTCTTACGCTCCCGAGTACTTGTCTGGGATACGAACCGTCAGCTGTTTCCGCCCTTTTTTGCGGCGGCGAGCCAGCGTAGCTCTTCCCCATTTCGTTTCCATCCGCGCACGAAAACCGTGCGTTTTAAGCCGTCGTGTGTTACGCGGACGGTAAGTTGGCTTTCCCATAAGCTACTCCAAGTGCAGTCTAAGCAAAACTATGGTACAGACTGCTAAAGTTAAACAAGACAGCAAGATAGGTCAAGGTAGATAAAGCGACTAACGAGCAATATACAGCACTCACTCACCCTTTCATTGACGCCACATCTATTTTGGGGATCACACAAATCTTCATTCAAGGACATTTGCTTTTCCCCTATAGTCCAGATAGTTTCGTTCCCCAGTCTTTCTGACTTATCCACATACCGCCATGACGCTTTCGGCGATTGAAGTCTGGACACGCATTCTTGATCGCGCCCGCCATGAACTTCCGGAACAAACGTTTCGGACTTGGCTGGAGCCAACCGAGCCATTGGCATTGGAAGGCAATACTATCATTATTGGCTCGCCAGATCAGTTCGCTGCAGATTGGAACGAATCTAAACATGCAGAATTGCTGACGAGTCTAGCTCCAATCGCACTTGGACACCCACTTTTGGTCGTCTTTCGCGTCCATGAAGAGCGAAAAACGCGAAATCAGATGGATCTTTTTGTCGCTCCATTACCATCAGCTAATCCGACACAACAGCGACAGAGACAAGGCGGTATCAACGCACAACTTAGCGATCGTTACACATTTGATCATTTTGTCATCGGCAAATCAAATGAGCTTGCTGCAGCAGCAACACTTGCTGTCTCGCAAGCGCCTGGAAAGGTCTACAACCCACTCTTTCTATATGGGGATACTGGGCTTGGAAAGACACATCTCATGCAGGCTGTCGCACATGAGGTATTAAGTCGGTACTCTGAGACACGAATCACTTTCATTGGTACCGAGCAATTTACCAATGAGATGATTGGCTCGATTCAAAATCGTACTATGCAGGATTTTCGCCGACGCTATCGAGAAACAGATCTTTTGCTCGTCGATGATGTCCAGTTCCTAAAAGGCAAGGAAGCAACTCAGGAAGAGTTTTTCCACACCTTCAATGCACTCTACGAAGCAGGCCGACAGATTATTCTTACAAGCGATCGCCCTCCTTCAGAGATCCCAGGTCTCGAGGCACGTCTCATTAGCCGTTTTCAGTGGGGAATGGTCGCTGATATCGAACTTCCTGACTTCGAGCATCGAATTGCTATTCTTCGCAATAAAGCGCTCCTCGATCATCTTGAGATGACGATCCCGGAAGATGTCATTCGATTCATCGCAGAACATGTGCGATCTAGTGTTCGAGAACTCGAGGGATCAATAATCAAGCTACTTGCCTATGCTTCTCTAAAACACAGAGAAATCACTGTCGATGTCGCCCGTGAAGCACTTCGAGATAAACTTAGACCTAATGAAAGTCCAGGAACAATAAGTGCTGGTCTAAGCGTTGATACAATCCAAGCCACGATTGCCAAAGAGTGGGGAGTAACTGCTGAAGGACTCCGATCTAAAACACGAACAAAGGCTCTCACAGCACCTCGTCAAGTCGCTATGTATTTCATGCGAGAACTTTTAAGAATGCAACTTGTTGAAATTGGCGCAGCCTTTGGCGGCCGAGATCATTCAACAGTCATTCATAGCTTGGAACGCGTTGCTGCCATGATGAAAGAAGAACCTAGTTTCGCTCAACGCATTGGCCGACTTCAAGTACTTTTTGAAGGACTTATCGCCTAATATATAACACTAATTTTATCCACATTACATCTGAGAAAACATTTAGATTTCTACTGATTTCTCACACCCTATACAGTAAAACTATCTCTGGCAAGTATTCAGTTCACCTTAAACTGTAGAGAATTAAACTTGACTAACATGAATTCCACAAATATTGAAGTACTTCAACTACTGATAATTATATAAGTTGAACGACATTTTCCACATTTCAACAGGCTCTACGTCTGCTACTAGATTATTCTCTTAAATAGAGTAGAACAGAAGCCACCCCCGTTTGCACACACTTGGCACACAGGAGCGGTGATGCGGTTCACGATTTCTCGGGAGAAGCTTCAGGAAGGATTAGCGGCTGTTGCGGCAAGCATTCCGGCCAAGACGACCCTGCCCGTTCTCGCAAATATCCTGGTGGAAACCACTGAGAAGGGAATTCGTCTTTCGGGGACCGATCTCGATATTGCAGTTAGCACTGAAGTCGCAGCTGATGTAGAGACAACGGGTGCAATTACAATTCCAGCAAAGAAACTCAGTGAAATCGCTCGTGAGCTTCCACCATCACTTGTCAGAATTGCAGCTATTGGTGAGCAACGAATTACGTTAGATTGTGGGCGGTCACACTTCAAGATTCTTGGATTGCCTCGAGATGAGTTTCCAAGTTTTCCAACAGTTCATTTTGACGAAAGCTGGCGAATTCGTTCGGGAGATCTTCAGAAACTAATTTCACACACTTCATTTGCTGTTAGTACTGAAGAAAGTCGACCGATTCTCAATGGTGTGTTTTGGGAGCTCAAGCCTGAATTGATGCGAATGGTAGCGACGAATGGTCATCGACTTGCCAAGATGGAAGTTCCGATCAGAACAAGTGGTGCTCCGGCAGCAGACTTAATTGTTCCGCCCAAAGCGCTTGAGCAGGTTCGTCGTCTCTTTCCAGCCGATGAAGAGTTAGAAATCGCACGTGGCGATAATCACTTGGGCTTTCGTTCGCCATTCACGTCTGTCTTTACTCGATTGATTGAAGGGCCGTATCCCAATTATGATCAGGTAATTCCGAAGGATAATGATCGAATTGCGATTGCTGACAAGATTGCGCTGACAAGTGCTCTCAAACGCATGTCTGTCATTGCGTCTGATCAAACGCATCGTATCCGACTGTCATTCAATTCAGGAATGCTGCGATTTAGCGTACAGACACCTGATCTTGGTGAAGCAACCGATGAACTTGCCGTGCGATATACTGGAGACCAACTCGATATTGGTTTCAACGCGAGCTATCTCCTCGAGATTCTTCGCTATATCCCCACCGAAGAGGTTAAGCTTACCTTCAAGGCGCCAGAGCGTGCAGCGACGGTAGAGCCGGAAGGATGGAATGATCCGGCAACGTATCTCTGTCTAGTTATGCCGTTGCGTCTCGTCGATTGACTCCATTTACAAAGAGTTTGGTCCAGCTTCTGCACGAGAGAGCATGTCCTGGTAGTGAGGTGAGTCAATGAGTGCATTGCAGACGCTTGCACAGGCAGCAGGAATTGCCTATGTGGCGGGACTCAACCTCTATGCTACAGTTGGTATTATCGGACTTGCGGCTCGATTGGGCTGGATTGGGGCACTTCCAAGTAGCCTGTCTGGACTCAGCTCATGGTGGGTCATCGGGATTGCTCTTGTTCTGATGACTGTCGAATTTTTGGTATCGTTCATTCCAGTTATCGCATCAATCTGGGATACGTTGCATTCCCTCATTCGTCCGCCTGCTGCGGCTGTACTAGCTGCCGCTATTGCATGGCACGGGGATCCAGCGTTTGTGCTCATTGCGGCACTTTTAGGTGGAAGCCTCGCCGTGATGACGTATACAACCAAGCTGGGTTTACACTATGTGATCGATGCCTCACCAGAGCCAATCAGCAATGGGGTGATGAGTATCGCTGAGCTTGGCCTTGTGACGACTATTGCGATCACGCTGTGGCAATATCCGTTTTTGACATTGACCTTTGCTCTTTTTGTTCTTGTGCTTCTCATCGCGATGATACGTCCGATTTGGAGAACACTTTGTCAAGTCTTTGCCGGACAGTGGGTCCCACGTCATGGTTTCCTACAGGATGCTCGAACCAGTGATCGGCTTGGTCGTCGAGAGGACGACTAGTGATACTACTGCGGATATAACTGGTGTTTTAGAATTTATTGGCTAAATATTACTAATTACTAACAAATATACTGATCGGTTTAGTGGAGGAGTAAAAAGAGTGGATACTGTCGGCCTATAAGCCGGGTTCTGTCGAGTGTTGCCACTCGGACGGTCATTCCTCTAGGAGTGCGGTCACCCGCGCTCTCAAGCAGCCTACCCGTAGCGTTTTTATCGGGGCGGACCACCCCTCGCTACCTATTTGGCCTTGCTCCCACTGGGGTTTACCAAGCCACGACTGTTACCAGTCGTGCGGTGAGCTCTTACCTCCCCGTTTCACCCTTACCTGTGTGCCGAAGATTGGCACCATTGGCGGTTTGCTTTCTGTTGCACTATCCGTCGATGCCTTTCGGCACCGCCCAGGTGTTACCTGGCAGTATGCCCTTTGGAGCCCGGACTTTCCTCGAGCACTTTCGTACTCGCGACCATCCGGCCGACAAATATCCATGTATAAGATAGTCTGTTCTTTGGAATTTTGTATAAACAATTTGGAAAGTAGAACCTATCAATAATTTTGAGATACCAAGCCTACTGAGCGACATCCTCTGATACGAGAAGTTTGAGTGGGGTCGTCTACATCATCGCACTCGGCAGCAGAATGGGTGTGGACGGGCGGTTAACGGGGTGAGTCTGCAGTCTAGTTGAAATTCAGGTGGTGCCACGGTACGAGAGTGTTGAATCCGACCAAGGATCTCCACTCGTTCCTGAGGACACCACCCAGGCCCAAGCGCACGACACACGCAGACGAAGAATCAGCGGCACGCAGTGCCCGAGGCACAGCAGGCGATCCCACTGGACGATGGGACCGTGACGACTCCAGCGATGCTCGCGATCATTCAAGCGCTGATCCCGCTGGGGATGCAGGCGGTCGCGGAGCAGTTGGTCGCCGAAGTGAACGTACTGGCAGGGCCGCGCTATGCTCGTGACGACGCGTAACCCGCCGTCGTGAAATGGGGTGCGCAGTGCAGCGGGTGTAGGATTGCGCCACGCAGTGTGAGGTGCCACTGGCGACCTATCTGGTGCTGCAGATGCCACGCGCGCAGGACGTAGACCTGTTCCGCTATGGTGTTGTGTGGCCTCTCCTGTCGCGAGTACGAGGCCACGGCCGAAACGGTGCCAGAAGTGGTGCCAGAAACCTTCGGGCTTGCGAAGTCGAGTGTCTCGCACCGTTTCATCCGCGCGAATACGCGTGAACTCCGCCGGCTTCAAGAACGGCAGCTCGATGATGCGGAGTGACTGATGTTGATGCTCGACGACACGACGTTTGCCGGCGATCAGCTCGTCATTGCCCTGGGAGTGACCGTCACGGGGGAAAAGCGAATGCTGAGGATTGTGCAGACGGCAAGCGAGCACAAGCGGGTCATCATGGCGTTGCTGCGCGAGTTTGGGGACCGTGGGTTTCCGCTCGATCACCTGCTCCTGATCGTGCTCGATGGCGCGAAAGAGCTGCACACGGGGCGGTGCGCGAGGTATTCGGTGACGTGCCCGGAGTCCATATGCAGCGCTGCCAGTGGCACAAACGCGAGAACGTCGTGAGCTACCTGGCGAAGCAGAACCAGCTGAATTGGCGGCGCAGGCTGGAGACAGCGTATGCGCATCCCTTGTATGCGGACGCGAAACGGGCACTCGACATGCTGTATGCCGAGGCCTCGGTGGTCACCTCAAACTCTCCCACCCGTGGCCGGGTCAAACTCCCCCACCTGTCGCGGTGGCGGGACAAGGGGACGCTACCCGTTCGATGGGTGCTTGGCAACTCGCGCTGCCGCTTCGCGCAGGCGCCAGCTCTTCCCGTCAAACTTCAGCAAGTACCCGTGGTGCATCAGCCGATCCAGCAGCGGCGTGACGATCACCGTGTCGCCGAGCAGCCGCGCCCAGTCGTCGATCGGGCGGTTTGAGGTCACGATCGTTGAGGCCTCTTCGTAGCGACTCATCAGGACCTCGGCGAGCTCGTCGCTGGCGGGCGCGGGGAGCTTGCGTAAGAACAGATCATCGATGAGGAGGAGGTCGGCCGCCTTCAGTTGACCGCGGTACGCGCGGAGTTTCCCAAGTTTGCGCGCTTCGGCGATATCCTCGATGAGGTGATGCGCTTCGCGATAGAGGACCTTGTAGCCGCGCTGCACCGCGAGTAGCGCCAGCGCTTTCGCACAGTGACTCTTCCCCATCTCCGGCGGATCAATCAACAACACGTCTTCCTTCGTGTCGAGAAAGTTGAGTGTGGCGAGTTCGAGTACGTCGCGCTTCGGGAGACGCGCGTTGTAGCTCCAGTCGAAGGACGGGAGATCTTTGCGCTCGGGCAGCCCGGAGAGCGCGTAGCGCCGTTCGAGCAAGCGCGAGTGGCGACAATCGAGTTCGTCCTGCACCAGTCACGAGAAAGCCTCCAGGAAATCCATCTCGTGACTTGTTACTTGCAGGGTGCGGACCGGGAGCGTGGCGCTCATGCCTGAGAGGCGCAGGCCACGCAGGGCGCGTTCTAATTCGGGGAAGGATATCGTCATGGGGTGTCTTCAGACGCGGGTTGGGCGGCGGGCTGGTCAAAGAAGGTTTGCTATTCCGAGAGGTCCCGGATGCTGGGCCCCGATTGCGTTAGCGCGGGTGGCGCGACCGATGGGGCCAGGGCGCGACGCCCCAGCGCCCCGCGCACGACCGCGGAGGAGACGCACGACGCGTCAAACGCGCGCGCGCACACGGCTTCGATGTCCGTGCGCGCATAGGTGCGCGGCAGATTTGCCAGTGCGTAGAATGCCCGGTTGCCCGGCCGGCCGAGCTGGGCGAAGAGCGCCCGGCCCAGCGCCGCCATCTGCGGGCCGATCAGTTCAACGCGCGCGAGGACACGCGCCGTCTCACGGGACGGATTGAAGAGCCGATCTGCCTGAGGGATCACGAAGGTGCCCTTGCGTAGGGCTTTCGTATGGCGGCGCAGCACCCCGTGTTGGGCGTCGAAGATTTCGATGTCGCGCGCGTAGATACGCACCGTGACGGTGCTGTACAGCGGCGCCGGGAGCGCGGTGTAGTAGGAGCCCTCGATCTGCACGAGCCTCGCGTCATCAACGGTGCGCACGCCTTGCATGAAGGGGCGAAAACTCTCGAGCGGGAGTGGCCGGAGCGCGGGCTGTTTCTCGTGATACATCTCCAGGACCTGCCGCTTCTTGCGGCCGTGGATGCGGAGCGCGGCCCAGCGGTTCTCCCACTGCGCGAGCCACGCATTCTGCGCGTCGAGGGTCTCGAAGGTGCGGCCTTTCAGCGCGCCTTGGGGGTGCTGGATCGCGGTCTCCACCATCCCCTTCCGATTCGGGTCCCGCACGCGGCACGGATCGGCCAC
>Ga0208080_1000800_pt1 | contig 15762 bp, 12 predicted proteins | sample NGESurdeep092012_3_FD_184476 | JGI IMG/M metagenome (GOLD analysis project Ga0208080, IMG submission 184476) | Arctic peat soil microbial communities from Barrow, Alaska - NGEE Surface sample 210-3 deep-092012 (SPAdes) | ecosystem: Environmental > Terrestrial > Soil > Wetlands > Peat ...
CTCAGTTCGGTGGCGCCGACGTTCCTGACCTCACCCGCAGATGGGCCGTACAACATGACCTATGTAATCGGTAGTTGGGGCAAGATCAGCTGGTCACAACAGGCCCACATCGATTACATCTCTGAGATGGGCAACCGTCGGTTCTGGAAACAGAACACAGGAAGTCGCTACACCGACTCCTCCCCGTAAACGAGTAGAAAGTCACAAGAAGGAACGCCATCAAACGGCCTTAGTCATCAATGACTTTCTTCGGTTCGGGTGTCGGTCGCTGTATCGACCGGGTTGTTCGTAGGGTTGACCTCGGTGACGTAGATCAATTCCGCCGTGTGATAGCGGTTGTGGTGCAGTCGTAAAGCTTCGTCGGCGCCTTCACGTTCAGTGTCTCGCTCGACGGCTCGTGCCAGTGACACGTCAGTAGAGACGTCGAGCCAGATTCGAAAGTCCCAGTATCGGTCGTACTCTGGGCGAAAGGCGAAAACCAAGTCAACGACGAGGGCCGCGTCTTTCGGCGCCTTCACTGTTGTTTTGCGATGGTCGACACCCGTCAGAGGATCGTGGGCGCAAAGCACCACGTTGCCCGATCCTCGAGGGCCGATTGGTTTAAGTAACAGCTCAACCGCCGAAGTGAAGTCGTAGGCATTTCGGTAGTAGCCCTCGCCACTCACGCGGTCGTATCCTTGTTCCCTGGCCTCTCGCCATGGATTCTTAAAGTCGTCAAGACTCGCGCGGAGAGTCGGGCGATCACAACATTGAAGCGCACTAGCGAGTTTGTGACCAAATGACGTTTTACCCGCAGCGATGAAACCATCTACTGCGACGCGAAGTCTGGACGGCGAAAGGTTGGCGATCGTCTCAGCGATGATCTCGATCAAACGAGTGCGAACGTCAGCGAGAGAGAGGAGTTGGCTCTGGTTGTTTCCAAGTTGATGTGGGCTCGAATCGGGTCACGCGTCTAAGTTCATTCACCATTTTTTTACCGTGATAGCGCCAGTCTCCACCGCGCCGTTACCACTATCAAGTTGATACTGGACACATGGCTGATCTTCTAGTTGTTCTCGGCATCGTCACTTTTGTGGCCGCGATGCTGGCTTTGATTTGGGGACTGGGGAGAGTATGACGGTAACTAACGGGTTGCTACTTGCGTTGTCCGTCGCCGTGTTTATCTACCTCGGGTTCGCGCTGTTCAAGGCTGAGCGTTTCTAATGGGGTTCGCATGGACAATCGTTGCGATGATCGTCGTGTTGGCAATCGCTTGGCGGTTCTTGGGCGCCTACATGGTGTCCGTGTACGAGGGGCGCACCCGCTGGCTGTCCTACATTGAACGGCCGATCTACAAGATCGCGGGCATTGACCCCGACGCGGAGCAGCCATGGCAGCGCTACGGCGCTTCGCTCATTATCTTTTCCGGCGTCATGTTGCTGATCGGCTACACGCTCCTTCGACTGCAAGGACACCTGGCGCTGAATCCCCAGCACCTGCCCGGCGTGGGCCCGGCGCTGTCGTGGAACACGATCGTGTCGTTCGTAACCAACACGAACTGGCAGTCGTACTCCGGCGAGACGACCATGTCGTACCTGTCCCAAATGGGAACGCTCGCGCTACAGAATTTCCTCAGCGCCGCGGTAGGCATCGCCGTCGCGGTGGCACTCATTCGAGGATTCGCTCGTAAGAACTCGAAGACGATTGGCAACTTCTGGGTTGACCTCGTTCGCGGGACCCTGTACATCCTTCTGCCCATCGCCTTTATCTTCGCGATCATCTTCATCGCCCAGGGGGCCATTCAAACTTTGGCCGGTTCGGTGCACATCCACGACGTGCTGAACGGCGTGCGCCAGACGATTCCTCGCGGACCCGTCGCCTCTCAGGAGACAATTAAGCAGCTCGGCACGAATGGCGGCGGATTCTTCAACGCGAATGGCGCCATGCCGTTCGAGAATCCGACCGGTCTAACGAACTTCCTCTCGATGGCGCTCATCTTGTGCATTCCTGTCGCACTCACGTACGTGTTCGGCAAAATGGTTGGCCACATCCGCCAAGGCGCGGCCGTGCTCGCCGTAATGGTGATCATTTTCGGATCGTGGCTCGCGATCGGCGCTGTCGCGGAGCACCAAGCCAACCCCGCCGTAGCAGCGGCGGGATTGAGCCACCAGCCAACCGGCAACATGGAAGGTAAGGAAGTTCGCTTCGGTGACACCTCCTCAGCCTTCTACAACATCACGTCCACCCAGACCTCGACGGGCAGCGTCGACTCGGCTAACGACTCGTACACCCCGATGGGTGGGTTCGCAGCCATGACTGGCATGATGCTCGGTGAAGTCAGTCCCGGCGGGGTGGGGAGCGGGCTCTATACGATCTTGCTCTTCGCCATCATCACCGTCTTTATCGGCGGATTGATGGTTGGACGAACGCCGGAGTATCTGGGAAAAAAGATACAGGCCAGGGAAGTGAAGCTCGCCGCCTTCGGGGTGCTGGTCATGCCGATCGCCGTTCTCGTCCTCACTGCCATCGCGGTGTCGGTCCATGCCGGGCGGGCCGGGCCGCTCAACGCCGGGCCCCACGGCTTCTCCGAGATCCTCTACACGTTCACCTCGGTCACTAACAACAACGGTTCCGCCTTCGCCGGCCTCAGCTCCAACACCGGCTTCTACAACATCATCGAGACGGTGGGCCTGCTGCTGGGGCGTTTCGCCATCATCGTCCCGGTACTCGCGCTGGCTGGCACCTTGGCGGCAAAGAACGTCGTCCCAGCGTCGCTCGGGACGTTCCGCACTGACAAGCCGATGTTCATCGGACTGCTCATCGGTGTCATCCTTGTGGTGGGCGCGCTCACCTTCTTTCCCGCCGTCTCGCTCGGACCGATTGTCGAACAGCTCTCTCACGGGAAGTTCTTCTGATGACGACGCGTTGTCGCCGAGGCACCGGGTCGTCGTCTGAGTGGAGAGGACGTGCGCGCGTCGCCCACGCCGTAGCGCACGCCGTAGCGCACGCCGAACTTGCCGTCAGCCCACCCCTGACGGAGTCCGCTGACCCTCCGCGCGGTTTGAATAGAACGTGGTTTTCCACCTTGAAGGAGGTACAGCTTCATGAGTAACGTTGATTTGGCCGTCCCCGCGTCGAGCGACGCGCCCCTAGACGCGCTCAAGGGCGCCGCTGGCATGACTCGCCGGCGCGGGCTCTTCGACCGAGAGATCCTCGCCCGGGCCGCGTGGGATGGGCTCAAGAAATTCAGTCCGCGGACTCAGGTGCGAAACCCCGTGATGTTCGTCGTGCTGATCGGCACGGTCGTGACCTTTCTCGAGTCAATTGCTCATCCGAGCCTGTTCGACTGGCTCATCACGATCTGGTTGGCGCTCACGGTGTTCTTCGCCAACTTTGCCGAAGCAGTAGCCGAGGGACGGGGTAAGGCTCAGGCCGATGCTCTCCGCCGGCTGCGCGTCGACACCGATGCTCGTCGGCTCCGACCCGACGGTGGCGAAGATCGTGTGGCGGCGGCCGACCTTGTTCGAGGTGACCTGGTCGTGTGCGAAGCGGGCGACGTGATCCCCTCGGATGGAGAGATCGTAGATGGCGTGGCCTCGGTGGATGAATCGGCGATCACGGGTGAGTCCGCGCCAGTCATTCGCGAGTCCGGCGGGGACCGATCCGCGGTGACAGGAGGAACGCGTGTTCTCTCTGACCGGGTCGTGATTCGCATCACAGCCGAACGGGGCCACACGTTCCTCGATCGTATGATCGCGCTCGTTGAGGGCGCCCAACGTCAAAAGACGCCCAATGAAATTGCGCTGACAATACTCCTAGCCGCATTGACCATTGTCTTCGTACCCGTCGTCGTTGTCCTCCTGCCCTTCGGAGTCTTCTCGGGCGTGAGCGTCTCAGTGATCGTCCTCATCGCACTCTTGGTGTGTCTCATCCCGACCACCATTGGTGCGCTCTTGTCGGCAATTGGTATTGCCGGCATGGACCGCCTCGTTCAGCGCAACGTGCTCGCGATGTCCGGTCGTGCCGTTGAAGCGGCCGGTGACGTACAGACTCTCCTGTTAGACAAGACGGGCACGATCACGTTTGGCAACCGCATGGCGTCAGCGTTCTTCCCGGTGGGCGGTCACAGCGAAGAAGAACTGGCCGCGGCGGCGCAGTTGGCCTCGCTGGCCGATGAGACCCCCGAAGGTCGCTCGATCGTCATACTCGCGAAAGAGAGATTCAATATCCGTGAGCGCGACCTCGGTGCTGAGCGCACCTTCGTTCCCTTCAGCGCTCAGACCCGCATGTCGGGTCTCGATGTTGACGGTCGCCAGATCCGTAAGGGCGCGGCCGAAGCGGTTGGGCGCTGGGTGAGAGAGCAGGGTGGACAAACCTCGAGCGAGGTCGACCAGATTGTCGAGCGAGTGGCCCGGGCGGGCTCAACTCCGTTGGCCGTCGCAGACGGTCCCGACCTCCTAGGGGTCATCGAGTTGAAAGACGTGGTGAAAGAAGGTATCCGCGAGCGTTTCGCCGAGATGCGCGCGATGGGTATTCGAACCATCATGATCACGGGGGACAATCCGCTCACCGCTGCCGCCATCGCCCAAGAAGCCGGCGTCGACGACTTCCTGGCTGAAGCGACGCCCGAAGCCAAGATGAATCTGATCAAGACGGAGCAGGAGGGCGGAAAGCTCGTCGCGATGACCGGGGACGGCACGAACGACGCCCCCGCGCTGGCCCAAGCTGACGTCGGTGTCGCGATGAACACGGGTACGACGGCGGCAAAGGAAGCTGGCAACATGGTCGACCTCGATTCGAATCCCACCAAGCTGATCGACATCGTGGAGATCGGCAAACAGCTCCTCATCACTCGAGGCGCGCTCACTACCTTCTCCATCGCCAACGACGTCGCCAAGTACTTCGCGATCATCCCCGCGCTCTTCGTTGCCACCGATCCGCAGCTTCGAGCGCTCAACATCATGCACTTGCACAGTCCAGAAACAGCGGTGCTTTCGGCAGTGATCTTCAACGCGCTCGTGATCATTGCCCTCATCCCATTGGCCTTGCGCGGTGTGCGATTTCGGGCCTCGGGCGCGGCTGCGATCCTGCGGCGCAACGTCTTGATCTACGGGGTCGGGGGAGTCATCGCACCGTTCGTCTTCATCAAGCTCATTGACATGATCCTCACCGCTACGGGAGCCTTCTAATGCACAGTCAGCTCCTTCTCAATCTGCGGCGAGGACTGCTCGTCACGGTGTGCTTCTTCGTGCTACTCGGTATTGCCTATCCACTAGCCGTGACTGGGATCGGTCGGGCGTTCTTCAATCACCAAGCCAACGGGTCACTTACGAAGAACGGTTCCACGCTGATCGGTCAGCAATGGAAGGGGTCGAAGTGGTTTCAGGGCCGCCCCGACGTCGATGACCCGATGGCGACGGGCGGCACCAACCTCGGACCACGCTCGAAGACGCTCGTGAAGGACGTGAAGGAACAGATTGCCCTTTTGAAAAAAGAGGGGATCACTCCAACGCCTGATCTCGTGACCACCTCGGGCAGTGGCGTCGACCCTGATATAGCCCCCGTCGACGCCTACGCCCAAGTGAACGCGGTGGCGAAAGCCCGCGGCCTATCGGTCGCCGCTGTGCGTCACCTGGTCTCAACGCAAATTCATCCAGCTGAATTTGGGTTCCTCGGGTCGCCGTACATCGACGTGCTCCAGCTCAACGAGGCGCTCAGCGCTCTGCAATGAGCAGCTTCGAGCTCACTGGCGCCACGTTCTGGGAGGGCTTGCCGGTGGCTCGACGCGTGATCGACGCGCGTCCGCGGGCCCGTGTTGTCGCAACGGGCACCATTGTCGCTACCGAGGTCACTAGCCGTGGGAGCAGCCCCGTGTTCTGTTGCACGCTCGATGACGGCAGCGCTGAGTTGGACGTTCTCTTCCTCGGCCGGTCTTCGGTGCCGGGTATGACGGTAGGCGTCCGCTGCAGTGTGGAGGGCGTTGCCTTGTACGAAGCCGATCGCCTGGCCGTGTGGAACCCGCTGTATCGTCTCGAAGCAATGGCCATCGACGCCGAACCGAGCGGGACGACACCACCGGCCGGCGAAGAATTGGCGCCGACCGATAAGCCAGCGTCGGAGAGAGCCTGGCCAGTGCCATCGCAGGCACGTGAGAACGGCGAGGACGTCGAACCCGCCGGCCATTTTCGGATCTACCTCGGAGCGGCGGCGGGTGTGGGTAAGACGATGGCAATGCTCGACGAAGCACATCGACGTCTGCGGCGCGGCGCGGACGTCGTCATCGGTGTGGTCGAGTCTCACGGCCGACCGCTCACCGAGGAACGAACAATCGGATTAGAAGTCGTGCCGCGACGAGCGGTTGAGTACCGCGGAGTGGTCCTTACCGAGATGGACCTCGGGGCAGTGATCGCTCGCCATCCCGACGTGGTGCTCGTCGATGAACTGGCGCACACCAACGTGCCCGGATCGGGCGGCAATGAGAAGCGCTGGCAGGACGTCCTTGAGATACTTCACGCGGGCATCGACGTCATCACGACGGTCAACATTCAGCACCTGGAGAGCATGGCGGACACGGTCGAGCGCATCACCCAGGTCCCGGTGCGAGAACGGGTTCCCGATTGGGTCGTGCGGAGCGCTGATCAGATCGAGCTGATTGATTCATCTCCCGAACAACTTCGCCGTCGGATGCTGCATGGCAACATCTACGCGCCCGAGCGGGCGTCCAATGCACTGGCTCACTTCTTTCGAACCGAAAATCTCACCGCACTTCGGGAAATGGCCCTACGGTTCCTCGCTGATGAAACTGACGAGGATCTGCTGAAATATCTCAGTCATTCCCATCCCGAAGTGATCTGGGAGACCGCCGAGCGCATCATGGTTGCCGTCAACATCGCGTCTGGCACCGACGGCATTCTCCGACGTGCCGCACGGATGGCGACGCGCATCAAAGCCGATCTCCACGTGGTTCACGTGAATAGTTCGGGGGCTTCGCACTCCGTCGATAGCGCGTCGCTCGAGCAGCTTCGCCAACTCGCGGTTGACCTCGGCGCGACTTGGCACCAGCTCGACGGGGACGACATGGTCACTGCGTTAATCGAGTTCGCTCGGCACCAACAGATCACCCAGATCGTGATTGGCTCCAGCCAACGAAATCGCCTTCAGGAGGTTTTCGGCGGGGGATCGATCGTGAGGCGCCTCATTCGTGCGGCGGCCACCGAACGAGTTGATGTGCACATCATCGCTCGACGGGACAACGAAGAAGTCGCGGGTACCACTTCGCGAGAAATACCATCTCAAAACGACTGATCAAGGGCGTGATCTTGCACACGTCGCGCCGGTAGCCTGTTTCTTGTGGTGACTCTTCGACGAGAAAGTACCGTGCGACAATGAGAAACGGAGGTTTCTCAATGAGACGCACCTTCTTTGGGACGGCAGTCGCACTGTTCGCCATGGCGGTCGCCACCACAGCCATGATTCCGTTGCGCAGCCACCTGAGCGTCGCGACGACGGCCCTCGTGCTCGTCGTTCCGGTCGTGATCGGTGTCGTTGCCGGTGGAGTGACGGTGGGCATCATCAGTGTTAGTGCCGGGTTTCTCGTCTACGACTTCTTCTTTATTCCCCCCTATCTCACGCTGTCGGTCGGCCGCCCCCAGAACTGGGTCGCGCTCGGCGTGTACGTGGCGGTGATGCTGCCCGTCTCCCAAGTCGTCGCCAGTATGAACTCGGCCAAAGCCGAGGCTCGTCGTCAAGGGCGCGAGATCCGAGAGCTCTTCGAACTCTCCCACCTGTTCGTGGAGGACAAGTCACTCGACCTGCTGCTCTCTTCTGTCGTGACGACACTCGCCGGAGTGTTCAGCGCTGATCAGGTCGCGCTGCTTCTTCCCGAAGCGGACAAGCTGGTGGTCGTGGCCTCGGCCGGCGCGCCCTTGAGTGACGCGCAACTTCGCCGGGTGCGACCCGAGTCAGGCGAATTGGCGACCCTCGACCCTCGACCCTTCGAGAGAGACGGACTGCTCGTGGTGGCCCTTACCGCTGCCGGGCGACCCGCGGGTCTGCTGGTGCTCTCCGGCATGGCTGCGGCACCGCACGAACGCGAACCACTCATGCTGTTCGCCAATCAGATCGCCCTCGCTGTTGATCGCGTGCAGCTGCGCGAGCAGGTCCTTCAGGCGCGACTGGCCGAGGAGATGGCCGCGCTCGCAAAGATGCTCGTCACGGCCGTCTCCCACGACCTTCGAGCCCCGCTCACGTCGATTAAGGCGTCGTCGTCCACGCTCGTCGATACCGAGTTCAACCTTGACCCGGACACCACGCGACGACTCGCCACACTCATCGACGTTCAGGTCGACCGGCTCGCCGAGATGGTGCGCAATCTCCTCGACATGAGCCGTATCCAAGCCGGCGTACTTCGGCCACGTTGTTCGGTGGCGTCGCTTGAGGACCTCGTGACCGCTGTCGTCGACGAACTCGCCCCGCGCGGTTATGTCGTGTGCATGGAAATCCCTGACGACCTACCTCCCATCGACGTTGACGTTGTGCTCATCAGTCGGGTACTAGTCAATCTGCTTGAAAACGCTATCCGTCATAGTCCGAAATCCGCACCGATCACGGTGCGCGCTGCGTTGACCAAACAGCATCTCATTGAAGTGACGGTGACGGACAAGGGTCCGGGCGTGAGCAGACAGCGGCGCCACGAGATTTTCGAACTGTTCGCCCGTCGCAGTGACGACGCCGGCGCCGGACTTGGGCTCACGATGGCGAAGACCTTCATTGAGGCTCACGGGCAACGAATTTGGGTGGATGACGCGCCCGGGGGCGGTGCCAAATTCTGCTTCACTCTTCCTGTCGCTGCCAACCTTTCTGAGGAGTCACGCCTTGCCGCAAATTCTCATTATTGACGACGACCCCGATCTACTCAGCGTGTGTCGCGTTGGACTCGAAGCTATGGGACACACACTTCGCACCGCCGAAACCGGTGAAGAGGGACTTGTTGAGGCGGCCGTCTTTCCCTCGGACGTCATTGTCTTGGACCTTGGGTTGCCCGACCTCGACGGGCTCGAAGTGTGCAAGAGGATTCGTAGTTGGAGCAGTGTCCCGATCATCGTGCTCTCTGCCGACGGATCAGAAGACCGCAAAGTGAGCGCGCTTGACGAGGGAGCGGACGACTACATGACAAAGCCGTTTGGAATGCGCGAACTCAACGCGCGCCTCAATGTGGCATTGCGCCATCGTTCCCCCGATGACGGCGATCACTCGACAGAAATTGAAGTTGGATTGCTTCACCTTGATCTCGTTCACCGTGAAGCGACACTCTCTGACGAACGCCTCGATCTTGCACCCAAAGAGTTTGAGTTTCTCGCCTACCTCGCCCTCAACGTCGGCAAGGTCTGCACCCGTCGGATGATCTTGGAGAACGTCTGGGGACCGGGCTATGGCAACGAGCTTCACTATCTAAAGGTGTATGCGTACCGGTTGAGGCGTAAGCTAAACGACGAGAAGGGCCTCTTCCTGCAGAGCGACCCTTCGGTTGGCTACCGACTCGCGCAGCCGCAGTGATTGAATTATTCGCCAGCGAGCTGACCGGTGACATGACTTCAGCGACCTCGCGCTCAACCTGATCTTCGAGAGAGGTGGTCCCGCGGAGCAACGGCTATCGAATTGTTTAGTTGGTTGATCCCGACCCTACGAGAGGTTCGGGATCAATCAGCGAAACGATATCCAGACAACGGTATGCATCGTGGTTGTTGGTTTCATCGTCACGGAGTTGGCGGCGAGGAATCGCCACAACTACCGGGCGGCTACTGAAGAGTCCGACTACGTGGCAATGATCCACGGCCTGTCAGAATTGGCATCAGGATCCGAACCGACTTCTGAGATTGTAAGCCGTGCAGCTTCTTCGATCCGCGAATTTCTGAATCTTCGGGCCTGTCATTTCGAAGAGAGCACATCAGAACCGCCGCTGGCACGAATTGGCCCCACTGGTGAAGTCGTGCACGTCGGGCTTTTGTGGCCCGTAAGACAGATCGGAATTCCTGGACCCGAAGCGGAAATTCTTGCTCGGTGGTGAGGCCAGGTCAGGGGGCGGTTTGTCCTTACGCCCACGCCTGGTGTGCCGGTGTCGGTCGAACGACGAATCGTGGCCCTTTCACTCGCTGAACTCTTCGGAGCAGCGCTGTACTACGAGCGAAGCGCAGCGTAGTTCTGCCTCGTGACCTAACGTCCTATGACCACCGACATATCCGCCATTAGATTGTTGACATCGGTCCTCCGATGTGAACCCGCGTCAATCACCGCGCCCCGAGTTGCCGATGGGGCACGTATCGCGATCTCGTGAAGACTCGAGGTCTTGGTCATTCGACCAAGCCCAGCCAGCGCTCTTCCACCGCGTTCAGCTCTATTAACAGATCGGCTAACTCCGAACCCAGTTTCGACTGTTCCGTGTGATCGGGCGAGGCGACGATTTTCTCCGTTATTACCGACCGTCGTCGTTCGAGACGTGCCATCTCTTTTTCGGCGTCGCGAATCTGGCGTCCGAACGGGACGTTTGAATTCGCGACGGGCGCACTTGCTCCAGTGGGCACTAGCGCACTGGCGAGGTTATTGGTGGTTCGCTCAATCCACGCGTCGATGCCGCCGGGAACCTCAACTATCGTTCCGCTGGTCTGAACCTCGAGAAGGCGGTCCGTCGTACGACTGAGGAACGTGCGATCGTGCGAGACAACCACCAGTGTTCCGGGCCACTGACTCAAGAACTCCTCAACAAGTCGAATGGTCTCGAGGTCGAGATCGTTGGTTGGTTCGTCGAGGAACAGGACGTTCGGGCGCAATGAGAGGGCCAAAAGCAACTGCAGTCGCCTCCGCTCGCCGCCCGAGAGGTCCTTGGCTTTCGTCATTGGCACGGCCCCCGTGAACCAAAACCGCTTCATGAGCGCGACGTCGTCGGGTGAACCGGGAATTCCCCGTGGCCCGGCGACGAGTTCTTGGACCGTCGCTTCCAAATCGAAACCACCACCACTCTGTTCGAGGTGCGAAGCCACGACCGTGGGTCCGCGTTTCACCGTTCCCCTCGAAGGTGAGAGGAGTTGGGCGAGCAGGTTAATGAACGTCGACTTACCCGCACCGTTGGGACCGACGACGCCGACGCGCTCTCCGGGTCCGAGGTCGAGGGTGACGTCGTGAAGGATTGGCTCCTCACCTTCGTAGGCGAAGGAGACTTGATGTGCCTTAATCACCGTGTTGCCGAGTCTGGGGACGTTGGTTACGAGGTCGAGTGACCCGACTCGCGCGGCGGCTTCTGGTCGAGTCGCCAAGAGGCGTTTCGCGGCGTCGAGTCGGGCTTGGGGCTTTGTGGCGCGAGCTTTGACGCCTCGGCGAAGCCACGCCAACTCAGTTCTTGCGAGGTTGCGGCGAATCTGTTCGGCCGTCGCCGCGTGCTCCCCGCGTTCTGCTTGGGCCTCGAGGAATTGGGAATAGCCGCCCGCGTGAACGTACGTTTTTCCTCGGTCGATTTCGACCATTCGCGTCGTGACCTGATCGAGGAGGAAACGATCGTGGCTTACTAAGACCACGGCGCCTTTGAAACTTTTGATCTGCTGTTCGAGCCACTGGATGGCGTTGAGATCCAAGTGGTTCGTTGGCTCGTCGAGGATGAGCACCCCGATGTCCTCGCTGAAGACGCGAGCGAGCGCGACGCGCTTGAGTTGACCACCAGAGAGGTTTTTCGTTTCGACGTCGGCTTCGCCGAGCATCCCGAGGCGGTCCAGTGCGGCGTCGACTTTCCATCCGCTGCCCAGAGTTTTTCGAACCGTGCCGGTGGGCAGCGTAGGTATCTGCTCCAAGAAACCAACGCGCACGTCACGGCCACGACGAAGAGTGCCTGAGTCCGGACTTAGCGTCCCGGCGATAATCCTGAGCAACGTTGTTTTGCCAACGCCGTTAATGCCCACCACACCGATTCGATCTCCCGAGGAAATGGTCAACGACAGATTCTCTAACAGAGTTCGGTCGGCGCCTTCGAGGGTGACCTCTTGGAGGTCGACGAGGATAGTCACGGGACACCAAGGTTAATGACCAAGATGAAGAGTTCGAGACGACCCTCCAATGCGAAGAGAATCGACCAGGCTCTCGTAGGTCAAGTTCGAATCCTGCCGGGGGCACTCCGAGATTTAACGTGGTTCGCAAATGACGAGTGGAATGTCGCGATTAGTGTGTCGTTGATAACTGGCGTACGACTTATAGGTCGCGACGACTCGCGGCCACAACTCAGTCTTTTCGTCTGACGTCGCGACACGAGCGCGCAACTGTCGTCGTTTGCCGTTTATTGTCACTTCGACGTCAGGGTGAGCGACGAGATTCAAGAACCAGTCAGGGTCTCGGTCGTTACCTCCCTTTGACGCGACGAGAACGAGTCGATCGCCGTCGACGACGGGCACCGTCAGCATCGTCGTACGAGTCGCGCCGGATGTTCGCCCGGTGGTGCGTAGTTCAATGACGGGCATTCCAAAGGCTGACGCGCCAATTCGACCGCCGCTGATCTTGAGAACCGACTTATGGAACGCATTCAGCGCCTTGAAACTGAAGTCCGTGACGCTCGTACGCGTAACCATTACTTGACGATAACCATCAGCGGCGACTACGTCGTGGTCTCTGATCCGCCGTGCTGCTACATTGACGGACCCGACGAACGCACGTAATTAACGTGAGAAACTGCCTTTGAAAAATGGCTACCCGTGACGACGACAACTCGCCCCAGTCATAGCCGGTGAACCTCGGCCTTCATTGTCGATGGGGCACTCTGGGTCAACACGACCACACCTACGCACATCGCCACAAATCCCACGCTCGCAAGAAACAGGTGCGAGAAACCGCCTTGGAGTCGCTCGCTATAGAGCCACACGCCGAGGAGAACGCTGACGACGGGATCAACAATCACGATGTAGGGCTGGGACACCTTCAACGGTCCAAGATGTAACGCCGCCTGTTCACAGAACAAGCCGACGATGCCCCCAATGACGAAGGCGAATAGCGGCCAGTGTGACAACGCGCCAACGTAACCGTGCGCCGCGATGGTGTCCGTCGTCGCCTTGATGAACGTCGCTTCGAGCGCCCACGTGACACCAGTCGCCGCGGCGAAAAAGCCAGCGCGCCGAACCGGTGATCCACGCTGAGCCACTAGAACCAGCACCGCGACCGCGCCGAGAGAGACGAGCACTGGTCCTATCCACGTGGACGTCGCGGGCACGCTCGCGTGACCGCGGGGTGAGCTGGCGACGAGAAACATCACTAAGCCGAGGACCGTGACGATTGCGCTGTACCACGCGAGACGACGGATTTGTTGGCCAATCCAGAGTCGGCGAAGGAGGAGCGCGATGATCAGTTCGCTCACTAGCAGTGGCTGTATCTCTGAAATAGGGCCAAAGTGCAACGCTAAGGCCTGGAAGATCAGCGATCCAAAGAGCGCGAACCAGCCGACGAGCCAGAGCGGCTGGCGAAAGAGGAAGAGTATGAGCCGCCAGTTGGACGTGTGATCGAGTTTCCTCGTACTCGCAATGTGCTGCGTGGTAAGGGCGACGGCGTTGGTGAAGGCCGTGAGGAGAGCGAAGAGTATCGCGAGGGCATGACTCAAGCTGAGTGCGCCGTGCATAGCGTTCACGCTAGGCCAGCGCGCTGTTGTGGAGGGACACTCGACGACTGGTGAGGTTCGTCAAGAGTGAGGCCCAAACACAGAGAATATTGCGACGAACCGACACCGCGTCGACAACTAAAGTGACCAAACGGCGTTGAGAGTCGCATGATCGTCACGCCGTGGAGGAGAGATGGAACTTTCACCCGATACCATCACCGTTATTGGCGCGCACTGGTGCCCCGACTGTCGCCGGGCGAAGACGTTCCTCGCTGATCAGCGCATCGCGTACGACTGGATTGACCTCGAACAATACCCCGAGGCGATCGAGTTGGTCGAAAAAATCAACGGCGGGAGTCGATCTATTCCCACCATTGTCTTTCCCGACGGCTCGCACCTCATAGAACCGGGCAACGATGAATTGGCCGACAAGCTCGGTCTCTCGCGCTCGGCGAGGTCGTCGACCTATGACGTGATCATCGTTGGCGGTGGTCCTGCTGGTTTGACCGCGTCGATTTACGCCGCCCGCGAAAACCAGAGTGTGCTGATCATTGAGAAGTCGGCGCCGGGCGGTCAAGCGGGCATCACCGAGCGCCTTGACAACTATCCGGGATTCCCCGACGGAGTCGCGGGAGTTGAATTGGCCGATCGGATGCGCCGTCAAGCGGAGCGATACGGCGTGGAGATTCTCCAAGCCGTCGCCGTGACGAGTGTCGTTGGTGACGGCGATTGCGTCACGGTCACCATCGCGACGGGCGACTCGTACCGGGCTCGAGCGGTACTTGTCGCGACGGGATCGGTCTATCGCCGCACTGACGCCGAAGGGGAGGCCGACCTCATTGGCGCGGGCATTCATTTCTGCGCCACGTGCGATGGACCGTTCTATCGCGGGGCCGAAGAAGTTGTTGTGATTGGCGGCGGTAATAGCGGCTTGGAAGAAGGACTCTTCCTGACGCAGTTCGCTAATCACGTCACGGTGGTTGAGTACTCCGAAAAATTGGCCGGAAGTCGGTTGTTGCAAGACAAAGTCCTCGCGCATCCCAAGATGTCGGTCATCTTGAACACGAAAGTCGTCAAGTTCCAATCGGGCGAGAACGGCAAGTTAGAGCACGTGGAGCTCGAAGATCGAGCGGCCGGCGAGCGACGTCAGCACGACGCCTCGGGCGCGTTCGTGTTCATTGGACTCGATCCCAACACCGCGTTTCTTAACGGTGTCCTTGAACTCGACGAGCGTGGCTTCATCATCAGTGATGAACAGTTTCGCACCAACGTTCCGGGCGTCTTCGTCGCCGGGGACGTCCGGCACGGATCAACGAAGCAGTTGGCGTCGGCGGTCGGTGAAGGCGCCGCGGCGTCAATTCAGATTCGATACCACCTCGATAAAGTCGCGGCGCGCTAATCAATTGGTGACGCACGCTGGAGTACGTCGCGATTGCTCTTACCCGCGCGTGGTGAAGGTGGCACCACTTGGCAGTTCTTCTCGGCCCTGGGTGCTCAAATGCCAGACACTCTGGCGACCTTGAACGGTCCATTTGGTGGGACCACCGACGAGTGCGGTCTCTTCGTCAATGCCCACCACCGTGATCGCTGACTCGTCCGGAAGAACGAAACGTGTCAAGAGGTCGGGTACTCGTGCGGCGAAGGCGTCGAAGTGCGGAATGACGCCGAGATGCTTCAAGAGTCCGAGTCCCTCGGTACTGCCCTTACGGGGATGACGAAGTGACGGGATCCACGATCCCATTGCCATCGCTCCCGCGCTGCAACCGGCGAGCGCGCTTCCCGCTCGCCACGACGTCTCAATTGCGGACCACACTTTCGTGTCGCGCAAAGTCTCGGCCAAGTAGTTGGGATCACCTCCGGAAAGGTAGATCAATCCCGCACCGGCGATCATGCTCGCGAACATCGGATTATTCGCGTCGTCTCGGTCGTTGACGGGGACAATGACCGCTTCGACGCCGAGGCGCACAGCCTGGGCAATGCCCAGTTGATGCCAACGTTCCACAACTGATGGTCCATCAGGCGCTGCCGCGGTGGCGAGTTGAACGTAGCGAGGGGCGCGGCCTGCGATGAGACTTCCCTCTAGTTGGGCCATCTGAGGTAGGTACTCGCCAGAGCCCACCAAGGCAAGGGGGCCGGGTCCTTGTTCAATGCTCATCGTTCTC
>Ga0208080_1000804_pt1 | contig 15732 bp, 15 predicted proteins | sample NGESurdeep092012_3_FD_184476 | JGI IMG/M metagenome (GOLD analysis project Ga0208080, IMG submission 184476) | Arctic peat soil microbial communities from Barrow, Alaska - NGEE Surface sample 210-3 deep-092012 (SPAdes) | ecosystem: Environmental > Terrestrial > Soil > Wetlands > Peat ...
TTCGGGTCGGTGGAGGCCGAGATCGTGCACGTTGCGGCGAGGTTGTTCTTCAGGCGGAGGGCGACGCCGTCCAGGATGGCCTTCGCGATGTTCGTGAGGCGGCTCTTGGCGGCGTCGAAGAGGATCTCGTCGGTCGTCGAGGTGGAAGGCCGGGCCGCGGGCGCGGTGACCGGCGGCTCGGCCGTGAGGGCCGCGACGGGCTCGGGAGCGGGAGGAGGCGGCGGCACGGGCTCCGTCGCCGGCGGCGCGGGGGACTCGGCTTCGTGGGGCAGGGCGGCGCGAGGCCTCTCCTTCGCCGGAGCGGGCGGCTGGTAGGCGACCTGAACGAGGCCGCCGATGTTCGAGGGAGTGCTTCCGTATTTCGCCCAGCGGTCGATGTTCACGCGCACGGCGCCGGACGCCGTGAAGCCGGAGTCTCCGAATGCGAATCGCCCTCCGAGCGTCGCCTCGGAGAAGTCCGGGGGCTGCGTGTCGCCACCGTCGTAGTGGACGCGGTTGATCTCGCCGATCGCCTTGAAGACGTTCGGCACCACGGGCACGGCGATGCCGACGGCCGACGTCCACGTGTTCGACAGGTCGTAGCCGGTGGGCCCCGTGTTCGGGAACGGCGTGGGCGTGCCGATTTTCCCGTTGAGCTGGTAGGCCGTCTGGAACGTCACCCAGCCGAAGGTGAACGACAGGCCGAGGTCGTAGTCCGCGCGAGTGGTGCCGATCGCGTTCGTGTCGTTCAAGGACTGGGTTGGAATCGAGATGCCGCCGAAAAGCGCGACGAGGACCGGATCCCTCGAGTTGAGGCGGATCTTCGTTCCGATGCGGACTTTGTCCGTCTCGCTGTGCGTGAAGCCGCCGAAACGGAACCGCCCGTTCACCATTCCTTCCCAATCCCGGGAGGACGCGTTGTAGCGGTTGGAGCCCGTGCTCACGGTCGCCTCCCAGTTCGACATGAGGCCGTAGCCGACGGAAAGCCCGTACCGCTGCAGGTCGTAGCGGAGGGGGTCGTCCGGGAGCGGGGCCGAGTACGGAACGGACGCGGCGGTCCTACTCCACAGTCCCCAGTACAACCCGAGAGAGAAGCGTCCCTGAGGCAGCATGTCGGCGTTCATGACCTGGAAGAGTCCCGTCTCGCCCGTGACCGTGGGAGCTACCTGTGCCGCGAGGGGAGCCGCGAGGACCAGGCACGCGATCGCACCGAGGAGGAGTCGGGTCCGCATCCGTCGCATCGAATCTCCTTTGGTCCGCTCTGGCCGCAGGGCTCGTTCCGGCCAGCCTTGGAACGACATCGGGCGCTTTCACGATAGCAGCTCGCGCCGGATCGGCTCAACCGGAGCGTCAGCCGGCCGGGCGTCTCCGGACCCCCGCGAGAAGAGACGTGAGCGCCCGAGGGGCCGCCGCGAAGCTCGCGCCGCGCCGCGCAGCGATGAAGCCGTGGGTGAGAGCCGCGGCCGCGGCGTCGGCGGCGTCGAGGGCGAGGCGCCGCCCGAGGAGAGCGCCGACCATGCGGCGCACCTGCTCCTTCTCGGCGCCGCCGGATCCCGTCACGGCGCGCTTGATCTCGGCGGGAGTCACCTCGGCGGTCGGGATGCCGGCCTGGGCGAGCGCGAGAAGCAGAACGCCGCGCGCCTCTCCGAGGGCGATGAGGCTCTGGGGATTCACGCCGGAAAAGACGCGCTCCACGGCGGCTGCATCCGGCCGGTCAGCGGCAATGACCTTGGCGAGCGCGGCGTGCAGGAAAGAGAGGCGCTCGGCGAACGTGCCGGTCCGGGGCGGGCGGAGGACCCCGGCGGCGACGAGGGCGGGCGAGGGGGCGAAGTCGACGACGGCCCAGCCCGCCGCCCGGCTTCCGGGGTCGACCCCAAGGATTTTCATCGCGTTCTCGGGATCTACTCCGTCAGGTACTTCTCGTCGATGTCGCCGTTCGACCAGACTTTCTGGACGTCGTCGTTGTCCTCGACCATGTCGAGGAGCTTCAGGAGCGCGGGGGCCTTGTCTCCGACGTCGATCGTGTTCTGCGGAACCATCTGGATCTCCGCCGTCTGGATCGGAATGTTCTTCGCTTCGACGGCGGCCTTCACGGCGTCGAACGAGGTGGGGTCGGTGATGATCTCGAAAACGTCCGGATCCTCGGTCTTGAAGTCCTCGGCGCCCGACTCGAGCGCGAGCTCCATGAGCACGTCTTCCTTCGCCGCGCTCTTCTCAACGGCGAGGGTCCCCTTCTTCGAGAACTGGAACGCCACCGCGCCGGCCGCGGCCATGTTGCCGCCGTACTTCGTGAGCAGATGACGGATCTCGGAGGTCGTGCGGTTCTTGTTGTCCGTCATCGCCTCGATGAGGATCGCGGCGCCGCCCGGCCCGTAGCCTTCGTAGGTGACTTCCTCGTAGGTCACGCCCTCGAGCTCGCCCGTGCCGCGCTTGATCGCCTTGTCGATGTTGTCGGACGGCATCGACGCTTTTTTCGCCGCAAGGGCCGCCGAGCGCAGGCGGGGGTTCGACTCGACGGCCCCGCCGCCCACCTTCGCGGACATCGTGATTTCCTTGATCAGCTTTGTGAAGAGGCGCCCGCGCTTGGCGTCGGCGGCGCCCTTCTTGTGCTTGATCGTGCTCCACTTACTGTGACCGGACATGACTCACCTCTGGGGTCTTCGGGCCGCGAAGTCTAGCAGGGATGCGCTTCCAGGCGGCCGTCCCGTCCGGTCGGCAGGAGGCGCACGAAGAGGCGGCGGCCCGGGGCGTTCTCGCCCGGCGGAAGACGAAGTCCCACGTCGAGATAGTGATCCGTGAGGCCCCGGTTTCCGCGCAGCGTGACGACCTCGGCCGCCGTCCCCGACGCCAACGAGGCGAAGGCGCAGGCCTTCTCTTCGCCGAGGCGGCGCAGCACGCGCGTCCGCTCCGTGACGACCCGGGGCGGCAGGGGATTCGCCTGATGCCAGGCCGCGGCGTCGGTGTGAGAGCGCGGCGAGAACGGGAACACGTGGAGCGAGGCGAAGGGCAGCTCTTCCACGAAGCGCCGCGTCTCCGCGAACTCGGCGTCCGTCTCGCCGGGAAAGCCGGCGATGAGGTCCGTCGCGAGGTGGAGGCGCGGGTTCGCGCGCACCGCGCGCGCCGCGAGCGCGCGGTAGCGCTCCGGCACGATGCCGCGGCGCATCCGCTTGAGGACGCCGAACGAGCCCGACTGCAGCGGCAGATGCAGGTGCGGGACCACGGCGCGCGATGTGGCGGCGAGATCGACGAGGGCCTCGCCGGCCTCCATGGGCTCGAGCGAGGAGAGCCGGACCCGGCACGCGGGCGGGTCGTCTTCGAGCCGCGCAAGGAGGTCGACGAGCCGCGTTCCGCGGTCGTGGCCGAACGCCGCGAGGTGGATGCCCGCGAGCACGACCTCGGGCACGCCGGCGTCTCCGAGGCGCCGGACGGCGTAGACGACGTCCTCGATCCGGGCGCTGCGCTCTTTCCCGCGCAGCGAGGGCACGACGCAAAACGCGCACCGGCGTTCGCAGCCGTCCTGGATCTTCAGGAACGCGCGCGTCCGGTCCGGGTCGATGAGCGCCTCCGGCGGCCGGTCCCATGCGGGCATCGCGAAGAGCGCGGCGCGTGCCGCCGCCCCGGTCGTAACGATCCGCTCGGGGAGGAGACCGGCCTCGTGGGCGTCGAGGATCTCGGGCAGCGCGTCCCGCGCGGCGAGAGAGACGACGAGATCCACCTCCGGCATGCGGGCGAGCGATTCGCCGTCGCGCTCGGCGAGGCAGCCGGAGACGACGAGCGTCGCGCGGGGGTTTTCGCGCCGCAGGCGGCGCACGAGGCGCCGGCCGTCGCGCTCGGCCCGATCCGTGACCGCGCAGCCGTGCACGAGGAGGACGTCCGCCCCGGCGGGCCCGGCCGCCTGCACCTCGTCGCGGGCGACTCCGGCGAGGCGCGCGGCCGCCGCGGCGTCGATCCGGCTGACCTTGCAGCCGAGCGGCGCGGCGAAGATGCGGCGCGCGCTGAGGGGCACGTTCCCGTTCGTTGACACGGCGGTCACCCCGACGATAATAGATTCTTTCGAAAGGAGTTGTGCTCGCGGCGGGGGCCTCGCCCCCCGTCCTCGAATTCGGCATGAAGTTCCTGCTGGTCGAATACGAGCCGCGCTATCTCGAGCGGATCCGCCATTACCTGGCGAGCCAGTTCCAGACCGTCGAGCTCGTCGTGGCGCGCGATGGCGAGGAAGGGCTAGAGCTGTACCGCAAATCGCGCCCGGATCTCGTGCTCATCTCGTCCGTGCTTCCCAAGGTCCGCACGCCCGAGGTGATCAAGGGCATGCAGGCGACGGGCCCGACGCCGCCCATTCTCCTCATGATGTCCGGCTACAAGGGTCGCAACAAGCGCGCGGACGCGCAGCGCGTGGGCGCGACGAGCATCCTCGAGAAGCCGTTCTCCGAGGACGTCTTTCAGGCGGAGATCGCGATGGCGCTGGGCCTGAGGCCCGGGATCGAGATGCCGTCTTCCCCGGGCCCGCCGAGCGATCCGGGCACCCCGCTCCTCTCGGCCGACGACATCTTCTCGGACGTCCTGACGGGGCTCGACGAGGCCGCGCCGCCGGTGAAGCCCGTTTCCCGCGAGATGCCGGCGCCGGGCTCGGTCGAGAAACGCCTCCACGACACGCTCTCGGGGCTCATACCGCCGAAGAAGCCGGTGAGCGGATCCTCCGCTCCGTTTCCCTCGGCCGAGCGGCCCGAACGGCCTGTCGAGCGCACCGCGCGCGTGAACGTCGCCGAGGCGATGGCGAGCCTCGCCGCGCGCCCGCAGCAGGCGCCGCGCTCCGGCGAGTCCCAAGCCCGGGGCATTTCCTCCGTCGACAAGCTTCTCAACGACACGCTTTCCGGGCTCATGCCCCTGCCGAAGACGACCGCGGCCGCGCCGCCCGTGCGCCCGAGGGAGATCGTGCGCGAGGTCTCGGACGAGACGATTCGGATGAAGGTGTCCCCGATCCCGCCACCCGTTCCGCCCCCGATGAAGCGGCCGGTCGACACGACGCGTCCGGTCGCCGCCGAACGTCCCGCCTCGTCGCCGGGCGCGTTCGGGCGCTACCAGCTCCTCCAGAAGATCGGCGCGGGCGGCATGGCCGAGGTCTACAAGGCGCGCATGAGAGGCGAGCAGGGCTTCGAGAAGATCGTCGCGATCAAGCGCATCGTGCCGCACATGGCGACGAACGCCGAATTCGTAACGATGTTCGTCGACGAGGCGAAGCTCGCGGCCCAGCTCAACCACAACAACATCACGCACATCTACGATCTCGGGAAGGTCGACGCCTGGCACTACATCGCCATGGAGTACGTCGAGGGCAAGGATCTGCGCACGCTCCTGAAGCTCGGGAAGGAAAGGGGCTTCCCGCTGGCCGGCGAGCTCGCGCTCTTCATCGCCGCGAAGATCGCGAACGCGCTCGACTACGTGCACCGCCGGCCGGCCCCGGACGGCAGCGAGCTCAACCTCGTGCACCGCGACGTCTCGCCGCAGAACATCCTCATCAGCGACGAAGGCGACATCAAGCTCTGCGACTTCGGCATCGCGAAGGCCGCGAGCAAGGTGTCGACGACGATGTCGGGCGCGCTGAAGGGAAAGCTGCAGTACATGTCGCCCGAGCAGGCCTGGGGCAAGAAACTCGACCGCCGGAGCGACATCTTCTCTCTCGGCTCGGTGCTCTACGAGATGCTGACGGGGGCGCCCCTCTTCGAGGGCGACACCGACATGTCCGTTCTCGAGAGCGTGCGTGAAGGCGAGGTCGCGCCTCCCACGTCCCGTGGCGTCGAGGTGCCGAAGCGCGTGGATCAGATCGTCCTCAAGGCGCTCGCGAAAAATCCCCAGGAGCGCTACCAGAACGCGTCGGAGTTCGAGAAGGACCTGCACGCGGTGCTCTACACGTACCAGCCCTCGCCCGGCCCCGCCGACCTCGCGATCTACATGCACCGCCTTCTCGAGGCGCCCCCGGCGATTCCGGCCCCCGCGCCGCTTCCTACGCCGGCGGCCCGCCGCGCCGTGGGAGAGAGCGCGGCCGCGCCCGCGCTGCCCGCCGCGGGCGAGTCGAAAAAAAGCCGCGCCGGCCTCGTCGCCGGGATCGGCATCGCGGCGGCGGTGCTCGTCGTCGGCGCGCTCTTCGTGACGAAGGACCGCTGGTCCGGCGCGAAGCCGCCCGTCACGGCGCCCGCGCCGAAGACGGAGGCTCCGGCGGCGAGCGCGCCCTCCGCGGCGTCCGTGGTTCCCGCGCCCGCGCTCCCCGCGGCCGAGCCGGCGAAGATCGTCGACCCGAAGGCCGTCGACGCCGAGGCGCGGCGTCTCGGTGCCGAGCGCGAGAAGGCGCCGCGCGATGCGGCGGCCAAGCAGCTCGCCATGGCGGGGAAGCCCGCGACCGCGTCCGCGCAAGCCCCGGCCGTCGTGGGGCTCGCGCCCGTGAAGCCCGCCGAGCCCCCGCGCGCGGGTGGCGCCAGCTCCGCGTCGGTCCCGGCACCGAAGAGTGTCGAGCCTTCCTCCGCAACGGTCGTGCGTGCTCCGGAGCCGCGGCCCGCAGAGATTTCCGTCCCCGACAAGCCGCTCATGGTCCCCGCCGCGTCGAACGCGCCGGTTTCGGAAGGCGACCTCGTGGGGCCCGGCGAGGGGGTCTTAGAGCCGCGGCTCGTGCGGCTCGGCGGCATGGGCAATCTCCCGCCGCAGGCGCGGCAGATCAAGCGCGCAGCCGACGGCTCCATCGGAACGCCGTTCCTCATGGCGCTCGTGGACGAGCGCGGCGTCGTCCGGGACATCCGGGTCGTCAAGCCGTCGAGCTACAAATTCGTCGACGAGGCTGCCATGCGCTCGTTGAAGGGTGCGACAATTCAGCCCGCGACGAAGGATGGCGTGAAGGTGAAGATGTGGAAGACCTTCTCCCTCACCGTGAAGCCCTGATCCTGTCGAGAGGGATTTTCGAGGAGAACGCATGAGCCTTTCCGACGAACAGAGAAAGTTCTACGAGAACACGTTCAAGGTGACGAAGATCGAGATCGACCAGCTTGAGTCGGAGATCCAGGCCGAGCTCGCGAAGGTCAAGGAACGGCTCGCGGACCTCCAGAACGCGCAGAAGGCGGCGCGCCAGATGTACGGGGCGGCGTGTCTCAGGCTCGGAATTTCGAACGACCTCGAGGAAGCCGAGGAACCCTGAGCGGACGTCTCGGTCTTCTCTCCCTCGGTCTCGCGCTTCTCGCTTCTCCGGCCCCGACCCGATCCCCGGCCCCGCCCCGGCGCGTCGTCGCGCTCGCTCCCTCCGCGGCCGAGATTCTGTTTGCGCTCGGGGCCGCGCCGCGCGTCGTCGGCGTTCCTGATTTCGCGGACGATCTTCCCGAAGCGGCCGGAAAAGTGCGCGTCGGAGGTTTCGCGCCGGATCTCGAGCGCGTCGTCTCTCTCGCTCCGGATCTCGTCGTCGTCTCGAAGGACGGGACCGATCGCGCCGCGTACGAGAAGCTCGAGGCGCTGGGGCTCACGGTCGTCGTGACGAGCGGAACGACGCTCGCCGGCGTTCTCGAGGACGTGGCCCGCGTGGGACACGCGCTCGGCGAGGACGACCACGCCCGGACCCTCGTTGCCGCCCTCACGAAACGCATCGCCGCGGCGGAGGCTCTCGGGCGCGCCCATCCGAGGGCGCGGGCGCTCGCCCTCATCTGGCCGGATCCGCCCGTGGCGGCCGGCGCGGGCACGTTCGTCGGCGACGTCGTCCAACGCGCGGGGTTCACGAACGTCGTGCCGGAATCCGCGGGCGATTGGCCGCGCGTCTCGTTCGAGACGCTCGCCGCGTGGAATCCCGATATCGTGATTCGCCCCGAGACCCCGGAGAACGCCGAAGCGTTCGCACGCGCGTTCGGCGACGCGCGCTGGCGTCTCGTCAAGGCGGTGAGCGCCGGCCGCGTCGTGGTGCTGCCCGGGAACCTTCTCGAGCGGCCGGGCCCGCGCCTCGTCGAGGCGCTCGAGCGCCTCGCGGCGGTGCGCGTGCCGTGACGTCCCGCCGCCCGGCGCTCGTCTGGGGGATCGCGCTCCTCGGTGTGCTCGCCGCCGCGCTTCTCGCGTCGCTCCTTCTCGGAAGCGTCCCGCTCGCACCCGGCGCCGTGCTCCGGGCGCTTCTCGGCGACGGCGACGCGCAGACCGTCTCCATCGTGCGCGACCTCCGGCTCCCGCGGGCGCTTCTGGCCGTGCTCGTGGGCGGCGCGCTCGCGCTCTCGGGCGCGGCGCTGCAGGCGCTGCTCGGAAACCCTCTCGCCGACCCGTATCTCCTCGGTGTCTCCGGCGGCGCCGCGTGCGGAACGCTCGTGGGCTCGCTCCTCGGCCTCGGAGCTTCGGCGGGAGCGCACTCCGGCGTCCTCGGCTCTCTCGCGTTACCCCTCGCCGCGTTTCTCGGCGCCCTCGCGGCGGTTCTCGTCGTGGGGTTGGGCGCCTCCGCCGGAGGCCGGCTGGACCGCGGGCGGCTCCTTCTTTCGGGCGTCGTCGTGAACGCGCTCGCGTCGGCCGTGCTCCTTTTCCTGCTCTCCTTCGGCGACGCGTCGCGCTCGCGGACGTTCGTCTTCTGGATGCTCGGCTCGCTCGCGGGGGCCACTCCGGGCGCGGTCCTCGCCCTGTCGGTTTACACAGCGCTCGGCCTCGCGCTCCTCCTGCCGCTCGCCCGCGCGTTCGACGCGCTCACGCTGGGGGAGGAGACCGCCGCGACGCTCGGGATTCGCGTCGAGACCGCCAAGCGCACGGCCTATCTTGCCGCCTCGCTCCTCGCCGCGGCGGCCGTCGCCTACGCCGGAATCATCGGGTTCGTGGGCCTCCTCGTGCCGCACGCCGTGCGCCGCATCACGCGCTCACACCGCGCGCTGCTTCTCCTCTCCTTCCTCGGAGGCGCCCTGCTCCTGGTCGTGTCGGATGTCGCCGCGCGCTCGCTCTTCGCTCCCGCGGAGATCTCGGTGGGCGCCATCACGGCCCTCCTCGGGGCCCCGGCGTTTCTTCTGCTCCTGAGGGCGCGGCCATGACCGCGCCGCTCGCCGCCGAGGCGCTCGCCGCGGGGTACGGCGCGTGTGACGTCCTCGCGGACGTGACGCGCACGTTTGACGCGGGCCGCGTCACCGCGCTGCTCGGCGAGAACGGCGCGGGAAAGTCGACGCTCCTGAAGGCGCTCGCGGGCATCGTGCCCGCGCGGCGCGGGACCATCCGTCTCGGCGGGCGCCCCCTGTCCGGGATTCCGCGGCGCGAGGCGGCACGCGCGCTCGGCTATCTCCCGCAGGGTTTCGAGCCGCTCTTCCCGATTCTCGCCCGGGATCTCGTCCTTTTGGGCCGCACGCCGTGGCGCACGGCATTCGGCGCGCCCTCGGCGCGAGACCGCGCGGCCGTCGAAGCCTCGCTCGCCGAGATGGACGCCCTCGCGCTCGCCGAGACCGATCTCGGCGCGATGAGCGGCGGCGAGCGCCAGCGCGTCCTGCTCGCGCGCGTCCTGGCCGGCGATCCCGAGGTCCTCCTTCTCGACGAGCCGGCCGCGAACCTCGATCCGCGCCACCGATTCCTCGTGATCGACGCGATGCGGCGCCGCGCGGACCAAGGGGGCGCGGTCGTCTTCTCCACGCACGAGCTGGACGTCGCCTCGACGGGTGCCGACGACGCGCTGCTCCTTTCCGGCGGGCGCGTGCTCGCGGCCGGTCCGGTCGTCGAGACGCTCACCGAGCCCCTCTTGTCGGCTCTCTTCGGGGTCGAGGCATGCGTCACGCCCGGCGCAGGCGGACGGCCGACCGTTTCTCTCGGTCCCGCGCGGGCGCGCTAAGATCCCCGATTCACGCCATGTGGTTCCGAAAGGACAAGATTCCGCGCGCTCCACGCGACCCGAAGACGAGCTTTTCGTTGGGCGAGGGCCTGTTCCTGAAATGCGACGGGTGCCGGGAGACGCTCTACCTGAAGGAAGTCGAACTCAATCTCCGCGTGTGCCCGAAGTGCGGTTTTCATTTCCGACTCCCGGCGGCCGAGCGCATGCGGCTTCTGCTCGGGGAGGCGGGCGGACAGCCCCTCTTCGCCGACGTCAGGCCCACCGACCCGCTCAAGTTCAAGGACAGCAAGCGCTATCGCGACCGCCTGAAGGAGTCCGAGGCGAAGACGGGGCGGCCGGACGCGATCCTCACGGCAAAGGGCACGATCGAGGACGTTCCGGCGATCGTCGCGATTCTCGACTACGCCTTCATGGGCGGCTCGATGGGTTCGGTCGTGGGCGAGGTCCTGACGCGCGCGGCCGAGCAGGCGCTTCTCGAGCGGGTCCCGCTCGTGATCGTGACGGCGTCCGGCGGCGCGCGCATGCAGGAGGGGATCCTCTCCCTGATGCAGATGGGAAAGGTCTCCGCGGCGCTCGCGCGCCTCGGCGCCGCGCGCGTGCCATACGTCGCGGTCCTCACGGACCCGACGACGGGAGGCGTCACAGCGTCCTTCGCGATGCTCGGGGACGTCACGCTCGCCGAGCCGAAGGCGCTCATCGGCTTCGCGGGCCCGCGCGTCATCGAGCAGACGATCCGCCAGACGCTGCCCGAAGGTTTCCAGAGGTCCGAGTTCCTGCAGGAGCACGGCTTCGTGGACATCGTCGTGCAGCGCGCCGAGATGCGCGCGACGGTCGCACGCGTCCTGCGGCTGCTGCAGAAGAGTTGACCGGGCGTTCGAGGACCACGGGTCTTCAGTGGCTCGAGGCTCTCGGGCCGCAGAGGATGCGTCCGGGCCTCGGCCGCACGCGTGCCCTCTTAGCCTCTCTGGGAAATCCTCAATCTTCCTTCGTCTCCATCCTCATCGCGGGCACGAACGGGAAGGGCTCGACCGCCGCGACGATCTCGGCGCTCCTCGCGGCCGGGGGCGTGCGCGCGGGGCTCTACACCTCTCCGCACCTCGTGTCCGTGACGGAGCGCATCCGGATCGAAGACGTCGACGTCTCTTCGGAGAGTCTCGACGGCGCGCTCGGCGTCGTCGCGCGCATCGCAGCGCCAGGCCTCCGGGGACCCACGTACTTCGAGGCCCTCACGGTCGCGGCGTTCGAGCTGTTGCGCCGCGCGCGCGTCTCGGTGGCCATCGTGGAAGTCGGGATCGGAGGGCGGCTCGATGCGACGAACGTCCTTTGGCCCGACGTCTCGGTCGTGACGAACGTCGCCGCGGACCATCTCGACGTTCTCGGTCCCGCGCTCGAGGACGTCGCGCGTGAGAAGGCCGGAATCTTCAGAAAGGGTCAGCCGGCGCTCCTCGGGGCGTTGGGCACCGCCGATGGCCCGCGCGCCGCCCTCCATGCCGAGGCGCGGCGGATCGGGGCGCGACTCGTGGAGATCCCTCCGGCGGCGGACGCCGTTTTTTCGCTTCCGGGAGCGCACCAGAGACAGAACCTCGCTCTCGCGCTCGCGGCCGCGCGCGCCGTCGCGCCGCTCGACGAGGCGGCCGTCTCACGCGGCCTCGCGGCCGTGCGCTGGCCCGGGCGCCTGCAGAGGCTCGAACGCGAAGGAGCGAGGCCCCTCCTTCTCGACGGCGCGCACAACCCGCCGGGCGCCTCGGCGCTCGCGGAGCATCTCGACGTGACCGGCCTGGCGGGCCGGGTCGACCTTCTCTTCGGCGGTATGTCGGACAAGGACCTGCCTGGCGTTTTCGCGCCGCTCGCGGCGCGCGCGCGCCGGATCGTCCTCGTGGCGCCCGAGTCGCCGCGGGCCGAGAAGCCCGAGGCGCTGCGCGCACGGCTGGGGCGGCCGGACCTCGAAACCGCTGATTCCGTGGCCGAGGGCCTCGCACGGCTCGAGGAGGCGGACGGAGACGGCCCGGTTCTCGTCGCGGGGTCGCTCTATCTCGTCGGCGAGGTGCTGCGGCTAAGATCGCGCCAGTGAGCGCGCCCTCTCCCGTCGTCTCCCTCACCAAGAAAGACCTCGAAGCCCAGGAAGACGCGCGGCTCGCGATCTACGCCTCACGCGCGTCGCGCGCCGTGCGACGGTACCCCGTCGCCGAGGAAGGGAGGACGTACGACTACCGGACGGAGTACCAGCGCGACCGTGACCGCATCATCCACTCGCGCGCCTTCCGCCGACTCAAGCACAAGACGCAGGTCTTCATCCCGTTCGAGGGCGACCACTACCGAACGCGCCTCACGCACACGCTCGAGGTCACGCAGATCGCGCGCACGGTGGCCCGGGCGCTCGCGCTGAACGAAGACCTCGCCGAGGCCTGCGCGCTCGGCCACGACCTCGGCCACACGCCGTTCGGGCATTCGGGCGAGAGGGTGCTGAACCGCATTCTCACGGGGGGCGAGCCCTCGATCCCGATCGAGCCGAAGGTCGCGGCGCACGTCGGGGCGTTCAAGCACAACTACCAGTCCGTGCGCGTCGTCGACGTCCTCGAGAAGCGCTACGAGCACCCCGGCCTCAACCTCACGAACGACACGCGCGAGGGCATCCTCAAGCACACGACCTGGCGCCGCGACTTCCCGTTTCCCGACGTGGACGCCGAGGGCCTGAACCTCTCGTCCGGCGGCCACCTCGAGTGCCAGGTCGTGGGGTGGGCCGACGAATTCGCCCAGCAGGCGCACGACCTCGAGGACGGCCTCAAGCTCGTGGATTTCGGCAAGGTGCTCGCGCTGAGCGTATCGCGCGCGGTCGTGGACGCGCTCGGCCCCGCCTACACGGCATCGAAAGACAACACGGTGCGGCAGGCCATGCTCATTCGCGGGATGATCCACCTCCTCGTCACCGACCTCATCACGGCCTCGTGCGTCTCGATCGGGAAGTGGCTCGAGGCGAAAAAAGTCACGACGTCCGACGAGTTCTACGCCCAGCGCCGCAAGCTTCCGGGCTCGCTCGTGGCTCCTTCGAAGACGGGCGACCGCTTCTATCAGGAGCTCAAGGAATTCATCTACCGGAACGTCATCCACAGCTACCGTGTCGCGCACCACGACGGGCGCGCGCAGCTCGTCGTCACGACGCTGTTTTCGGCGTGGTACAAGAACCCGCGCCTCCTGCCCGACTACGTGCTTCTGCGCTACCGCGACCTCGCGGGCGTCCTGTACCTGCGTGACGTCCCGCTCAAGCGCCTCGACGCGGAGATCGCCTCGAACTACACGAAAAAGCCTCTTTTCCTGCGCGCGGTCGCGGACCACCTCGCCGGGATGACCGACAGCTACGCCCTCGCCGAGTACGACTCGATGGTGTCCGCCTATCCTCGTCACGCCTCCGAAGGCCCCTGACACGCAATACCAGCCGCCGCGATACGATCCGCTTCCCGGAGGATCCATGCCAGAGGCCGCCGTCCGCCCCGCCGCGCTCCTGAACCGGTCCCTCGCCGAGGTCGATCCCGAGATCGCGCGCATCGTCGCGGCCGAGACCGCCCGGCAGAACGACGGAATCGAGCTGATCGCGTCCGAGAACTTCACGTCTCGGGCCGTGATGGAGGCCGTCGGGTCCACGCTCACGAACAAATATGCCGAGGGTTATCCCGGCAAGCGTTACTACGGCGGCTGCGTCCACGTGGACGAGGCCGAGTCCCTCGCGATCGCGCGCGCGAAGGCGCTCTTTTCCCCGGGGAACCCCGACGCGATTCACGCGAACGTCCAGCCGCACGCGGGCTCGCAGGCGAACACGGCCGTGTACCTCGCCTGCCTGAAGCCCGGCGACACGCTTCTCGGCATGTCGCTCGCGCACGGCGGGCATCTCACGCACGGCCATCCGCTTTCGATCTCGGGGAAGCTCTACCGCGTCGTTTCATACGGCGTCTCGAAGGAGACCGAGACCATCGACTGGGACGCCTTCCAGGCGACGGCCGAGGCCGAGAAGCCGAAGCTCATCATCGCGGGCGCGTCCGCATACCCGCGCACGCTCGACTTCCCGCGCTTCCGGAAGATCGCGGATTCCGTCGGCGCGCTCCTCATGGTCGACATGGCCCACATCGCGGGCCTCGTGGCGACGGGCCTGCATCCCTCGCCGGTCGGCCACGCGCACTTCGTCACGACGACGACGCACAAGACTCTCCGCGGCCCGCGTGCGGGCCTCATCTTCTGCACGCCGGAGTGGGCGAAGGAAGTAGACAAGGCCGTCTTCCCCGGGATCCAGGGCGGCCCGCTCGAGCACGTCATCGCGGGCAAGGCCGTCGCGCTAAAGGAAGCCGCCTCGCCGGAGTTCGCCGCGTACCAGAGGCAGGTCGTCGCGAACGCGAAGGTGCTTGCCGCGGCCGTCGCGTCGCACGGCTTCCGCCTTGTCTCGGGCGGCACGGACACCCACCTCTTCCTCGTGGACGTGGGGAAGAGGAACCTCACGGGCAAAGTCGCCGAGAAGGCGCTCGACGCCGCGGGCATCACCGTGAACAAGAACGCGATCCCGTTCGACCCGAACCCGCCGATGGTCACGTCGGGCCTGCGCATCGGGACGCCGGCCGTCACGACGCGCGGCATGGGCGAGGCGGAGATGAAGACGATCGCGGCGCTCATCGCCGAGGTCCTCGCCGTGCCCGAGGACGCGGCCGTGCAGGTGCGCGTCCGCGGGAAGGTCAAGGAGCTGACGGCGGCGTTCCCGCTCTATTAGCGCGATCGGTTCGACAGGACGTTGATCTCGCGGAGCCCGAGCAGCCGCTCGTCGGCAGTCACGAGCGTGAGGTCGTAGACCTTCGCGGTCGCGGCGAGGAAACGATCCGCCGGATCTTCAGTCGAGAGCGCGAGCCGGCGGCTCTCGAACGCGACCTCATGTGTGAGCGCGGCCTGCCGATAGCCCCGCTCCGCGATCACGGTCTCGAAGAAGCGATGAGGACCTTCCGGGATTTTGATACGCCCGTTCTCCGTCGCGAGGAGGACCTCCCAGACGGAAACCGGGGAAAGCCAAATCTCGTTTCGAAGGAGAGCGAGCTCCCGCGCGACGCGGCGTCCGAGCTTGTGGGGCGTGAGCAGGCTCCAGATCCAGATGTGCGTGTCGAGGAGAAGCCTCACTTTCTCAGCGCTTCCCAGGCCTCAGGCGGAAGAACGGGCGACATGATGTCCCCCACGATTTCGGCCCGGCCCCGGTAAGCTCCGAGGACGCGACGTTTCTTTGCGGCCGGCTCGGGCGGCACCACGCGCGCGACGGGCTTGCCGAAGCGCGTGACGGTGACGGGACGACCCGTGCGCCGCACTTCTTCGAGGACGGCGAGGCAGGTGGCTTTGAAGCGGGAGATCGCGAGGGTCGGTTCGGCAGACATGCCGGAATCGTACCATGGTCGTTGACCATGGTCTAACTCCTAACGAGGCGAGGCGCGTCAGGGAGCCGGAAGTCGGAAGCGCGTGAGGCCGCCGCCGCAAGGCGTCCGGGCAGGTCCTGTGGCCGCGGGGACTCGAGGCAATACTCCGGCGCGGGACCGAGGACCATCTGCCGCTGCCAGAGGGCGACGCCGGGGGCAGCCGTCACGGGTGCGAGGAGCACCGTCAGCTCCGCGTAGGTCATGCCGGCCGGCTTTCCGAACCAGTAAGGACTCGCGTCACAATAACCTAACTAGATTCTCTTGCGTGTTGGGTAGATCGTGTAGTTCCAGTCGCCATGAAAGTCAGCGCGTTTCAGGTTTACCGCGGCGAGTTCGTGGGCTGCGATCGCGACGCCGGTCGGATAGCGGCCGCGGTCGAGAGCCGCGCGGATCTTCAATCCCGTCTTGGTCGTCGTATGGGCGATGAGATTGATGATGACCTCGTGGCTGATCAGTGGCTGGCCGCGCCAGTTCTGTGTGATGTGGCAGAACATGCGGTGTTCGATCTTGTTCCAC
>Ga0208080_1000805_pt1 | contig 15727 bp, 9 predicted proteins | sample NGESurdeep092012_3_FD_184476 | JGI IMG/M metagenome (GOLD analysis project Ga0208080, IMG submission 184476) | Arctic peat soil microbial communities from Barrow, Alaska - NGEE Surface sample 210-3 deep-092012 (SPAdes) | ecosystem: Environmental > Terrestrial > Soil > Wetlands > Peat ...
CGAGATCTCTTGAACCACACCCATCGGGCTGCTCAGGTCAGAACTTGAAAATCTTGCCGAGTGCTTTGCTGATCTTCTTGCCAAAATCGTTCGACCAGTCGCGCTGGTTCTGCCAATCCCCGTTGTTCTGATCGTCGCCCATGTCGGGGCCGTGCTCCGGGCACGGGATCGACGGGAGGGGGAGCTCGGGCTTGTAGTACTCGTTGCGCGACACCGGGCACCACTCTGTGGCGAGGTATCCAGTGGTCGGATCGATGATGCGCTCCACCATTCCCGCTGGCGGGTTCCACGCATTCGGTGATGGGTATTCGCGCCACCCATTCTGGTAGAAGTCGACCCACGCGGGCGCGGCGAGCCTGCCGCCCGATGCGTCGCCGCTGATCGGCGCGGGGTTGTCGAAGCCGAACCAGAACGCCGCGACGATCGTCGGCGTGTAGCCGACGAACCACACGTCCGTGCCGCTGTTCGTCGTTCCCGTCTTGCCGGCGACGAGCCCTTTCACGCCGTACTCGCGCACGACTTTGCCGGTGCCGTAATCGACCACCGACTGCAGCATCGACGTAACCTGATAGGCGTCACGAGGATCCATCACCTGGACTGGATTCGGGTCGACCTCCGGAGAAATCCAGATGGGAGCGTCGTCAGAGGTGGAGATGCTCCGCACCAGCCGCGTCTTGACCTTGTATCCACCGTTCGCAAACGGCGCGTACGCGGTGACGAGCTCGATCGGCGTCACCTCGACGGAGCCGAGCGCCATCGAGGGTACATTGGGAAGCGGGCTGACGATTCCGTTCTTGTGCGCGGTCTCGATGATTCGCGGAATCCCGACCGCCTGACTGACGCGCACCGTCGCGGCGTTGGCCGATTTGATCAGCGCCTTGCGGAAGGTGATGCGTCCCGAGTACTCGTCGTTGTAGTTGGACGGCGACCAGACGTTGCGTCCCTGAATCACGTCGATGGGATCGTCATCCACTTCGGACGATGGCGTGTAGCCCGAAGCCATCGCCGCGGCATAGACGAACGGCTTGAACGCTGAGCCGGGCTGGCGATGCGCGAGCAGCGCGCGGTTGAAGTTGCCGCGCTCGTACTGTCGTCCCCCACTCAGCGCCCGGATGTCGCCGTTACGGGGATCGATTGCCACCATCGCGCCCTGTATCAGAGCGCGACGACCCGTCTCCGACTGGATCGCGGCAGCCTGGCGCCGAACCGCGCGATCGGCGGCGATCTGGGCATTGCGATCCAATGTTGTCCGAACGGTGAGATCGACGATGTCGGCGCTTCCGCTCTGGATGATCGAATCGACTTTCGCGCGCACCGCGTCGAGCGCGTACGAATCGTTCGGGTCCTTGGGCCTGTACTCATCGCGCGCGATTCGGAGCGGCTGCGCCTGGAGTCCCGACAGTCTGTTCGCCGAAACGTATTTCTCCTTGACCATGAGGCTCAGCACGAGATTGCGCCGATTGAGCGCGCGCTCCGGGTGACGCCGCGGCGTGTAAGCCGATGGAGCCTTCGGAAGCGCGGCGAGCATGGCCGCCTGGGGGAGATTCAGCTGACTGACGCTTCGACCAAAGAGATCTCTGCTTGCCGCCTCTACGCCGTACACGCCATTGCCCATGTAAATGACGTTGAAGTACAGCTCGAGGATTTGCCGCTTGGTTAGAGAACCTTCGATCAGACGCGACAGTCTGAGCTCCGCGAGCTTCTGACGTAGTGACCGGGGCGGATACTTCCGGACCGTGAAGGTGTTGCGCGCCACCTGCATCGTGATCGTGCTGAACCCTTCGCGCGTGCGCCCGGCTCTCAGGTTGGTAACGAGAGCGCGAGCGAATCCGCGCCAGTCCAGTCCGCCGTGCTGGTAGAACCGACGGTCTTCAGTCGCAATGAAGGCCTGCTGAACGAACTCGGGGACGGCGCTCAGGGGGACGTTGACGCGCCGGACCAGCTCCAGCCGCCCCATGACGCGGTTGTAGCGGTCGAGGATACGGCCACCCTGATCGGGCTCGAAGTTCTGGATGGCGCGAGGCGTCGGGCAGCCGTCGAAGCCGCACGTCACCAGCCACACATCGGTGAAGTAGACCGTTAGTATACATATAGCGAATAGGCCGAGCAGGATCGCACGGCGCCTCGCCTTGATCTCTAACAACAGTCGGGAAAAATGTATCGTGCTGTCCTCTTGTCGTTCGTTCTCGTCGCAGCCGCTTGCAAGGTCGGTGCGAATTCAGCTTCCGCCGCGAACAGTAATAGCGCCGCCTCGACTACCGTAGCGAGCGCGCCGGCTCAAAGAGCTGGTACGTCAGACACCTCACGCGCTCCATCGGGTCCAGTTTCCACTACGGAAAATGAAGCGCCTGGTTCCGCTGCCAATACGGCGGGATTGGCCACCGCGACAGCTTCCCCCGCCACTCAATCAGGCTCGGCAAATCCCAATCGCGTTCCCAATGAGATGGGACGAATCATGGTGCTGGAATATCACCTGATCAACGACCGCAATGCCGACTACTCGCGCGAGCGCGGCCAGTTCCGGAAGGATATGGAGCTGCTCTACGGTCGCGGCTACCGGCCGGTGAACATGTCGGATGTGCTCGACAAGAAGCTGGATCTTCCGCGTGGGCTGTCGCCTGTCGTTTTTGTTTTTGATGACGCCTCTCCCGAGCAGTTCCGCTACATCGACAACAACGGGACGCTCGAGATAGATCCAACCAGCGGAATGGGGATCTGGCTTGATTTCAAGAAGACTCATCCCGACTGGAATAACAAGTCCGTGTACTGTCTTCTCAACGGCGCGAAGGCCGGACACAACTTCTTCGGCGATCGCGGAATCCAGGGACAGAAATCGAACTGGAGATTCCGGAAGGTGAAATGGCTCGCCGATAACGGGTTCGAGCTGTGCGATCACACGGTGTGGCACGCGCAGCTGAGCAAGTTCTCCGACGCGATCGTTCAGGAGCAGATCGCGCGCAACGCACTGGCGATCGATTCAGCGGTGCCGGGCTACAAGATCAGATCGATGGCGTTGCCGCAGGGGTTGTGGCCGAAGAATCGCGCGCTGGCGAGCAAGGGATCGTGGACGAATCCCAAGACCGGCAAGACCGTGGCGTACAGCTGGCCCGTAGTGTTCGAGGTCGCGGGTGGGCCGATGCGGAGTCCGTACGATCCGGCGTTCAACCCCGGCATGACTCCGCGCATCCAGGTGATCGGGAACGCGATTGGGGCCATGATCACGAAGTTGGAGCAAGCAGGCAACATGTACATCTCTGACGGCGATCCAGCCGTCGTCGCGAAGCCGCCTGCGGCTACGGCCGCACTCGGCGCGGCAAAAAAGTAAGCGCGCAGTTACTGACCTTTCCGGCGGTCAGTCGGGCGAGGGTATCCTCTTCGGGAGCTCTCGCCTGCTGCTCGCCTTGCGGCTCGCGCACCGCGCCGCCTAGCAGCGGCGCTGGCTGCGGCCGCTCCCTCAGAGGAAACCCTCACCCTCCTTCCCAACGGGTTTCGTAACTGCGCGCGGCGTTTCGCGCCGCGTGTGCGATAGTAACCGCAGCGCACTCGCGTGCCGAAGTTTCTGGGAGTGTCAGAGATGTACGTGTCACGCTCGTCGGTCGCGGGAATCGCGGCTCCGCCGCATCAGCGCGCTTAGGCGCGCGGAGATTCGGTCCTGGGCTGAGCGTGCTTGCGCACGAATTTCAGCGGCGTGCGCGCTGTTACATATCTCGGGCAGGGAGGCGAGGGATGTCCTCTGAGGGAGCGGCCGCAGCCAGCGCCGCTGCAAGGCGGCGCGGTGCAGCGAGCCGCAAGGCGACGCTGCAGGCGAGAGCTCCCGAAGAGGACATCCCTCGCCGACCCCGCGCGCGATGCACTAGAACAAAGCGCGCCCCACCAAGCTAGCGCGCAAGACGCTCCAGCTCGAACCAACGATCTACGGCGCGCCGAAGATGTGGTATGACTATGGAGCCGCCAACGATGAGGCCGACCGAAAGCGATTCGAACAGCTCGGCCCGCGTCACGTGCTCCTCGGCGCAGCGGGTGAGATGATACGTCACGCAATCATCGCAGCGCAGCACGAGCGATGCTACGAGCCCGAGCAGCTCCTTGGTTTTCACGTCGAGCGCGCCTGCTTCGTAGGTGCGCGTGTCGAGCGCGAAGAAGCGGTTGATGACGAGGTTTCCCTCGCCCAAGATTTCCTCGTTCATCCGCTCGCGAAACCGGCGGAACTTCTCCAGCAAGCCTTGCTCGCCGTGCTCGTGCGGGGGCACGGACCGTCCTCCTCCCGACGCACTCGAATCGTTCAGCGCGCTGCCGCTTGCCGTCCGGGTTGTGCGACGCGGCCGCTTTCTCTGCGCCGGGTTCTTCCGTTCACTCAAAATTTCCACCCCTTGAGCGTCTTGATCGCCTTCTCCAATGCGATCCGTTGATCGGGGTGCTCGGCCGTTGCCAGCAATTCTTCGTAGGTCTCGATGGCGAGGTCGACCGCCTGGTAGTCGTGCTCCGCGCCCGCCAGACTCGCCGCGTTGTCGGCAAGATTCGCTTTCGCGAGCTGGTCCTGTGGGAAGCGCGATGATACCTGCTGCCAGCGCGCCACGCGCTCCCTCGGATTCGATTCCGCCAGCGCCCACAGATGCCAGGCGCCCCTGTTCTCGGGATCGGATGCGATCGCGCGCGAGGCGAGATCACCCACTGCTTCCGGGCCCGCGCCGATCAGCCAGTAGTGATTCGCCAGCGCGACGAGCGCTTTCGCGTCATCCGGACGCTCAGTCACCGCGCGCTCGAGAGCCGGCAGTGGATCAACCAACTCTTCGCTGGCTCGAGATGCGTGCGGCTCAGTCATGCGTGCGAGATGCGTGCGGACCGGTCATCGTAGTAGTGAGAGGCTTGGCTCAGCCATGCGTGTGCGAGGCGTGCGACTAGTCATCAATCTTTCATCATAAGAGCGCCGTTCCTGACTTTCATTCAAGTCTTGAATCCGACGGAAAAGCTCCCAGCCGTAAGGCTGTAAAGCTTAAAGCTCCCTGCTTGGGTATTGTAAGACTCAGAGGCTTCGGTATTCGACGGCCGTGAGGTTTCGGTATTGAACGCCCCAAAAGGTAACGGTAAATCTCGAATCCGAAAAAGTGCGCTGGACTTTCCCGGCGCGGGAGCCTACCATTCAATTGTTGCTGGACAATTCCGGCGGTCGATAGTACCATTCTTGCACCAGCGCAGCCTAGCAGCGCGCCATTCCATATAGAATAGGGTTCCGGTAATCGCGTGAGTTTTAAGCCGCGGTGCGCGTGAGCCATTCGAGCAGCACTTTTCTTCTCAGCCACACCACAACTGCATGAACGAACGTCGACGTCCTTTTCGTCGCGGCCGGAGGTCTCGTCAGTCCGGCAATCAGCCACAAACTCCACTCACCGAATCCTACAGTGATGTAGATCCGTACCTGGAGCCCATGGATTCTTCGACACCAACCCCCAACGCAGCGCAGATACCCGACGCGCGCGACAATATGACATCACCAGCCATTCCTTCTCCCACTCCCACTCCACCTCCCACTGCCGCGCCCAGCGCGGCGGCGAATTCCGAATCCAATTCCGGCGCCGACGATTCGCCCAATGGATCGGGCGACACCGACGCTTCCCCACAGCAGCAACAGCAGCAACAGCAGCAACAGCAGCAACAGCAGCAACAGCAGGCGCCGTACAATCCGCAGACATCGGGCGGCGGGGGCGGGAGCGGGGAGAGGGGCGGCCAGCAGCAGCGCGATGGCAATCAGCGGCATCCTGGTGAGCGCGGCGACAACCGTAACAACGGACGACGCGGCCGCAATCAGCGCGGACGCGGCAGACAGCGTCCGCAGAGCGGACCACGCGGAGGCGGCGGCGGCGGTGGTGGTGGCGGCAGCGGCAGCGGCGGAGCAGAGCAGGCATCGCGTGCACCCGTCGCTCCTGTCATTCCGGATGGAGAGACCACGGGATGGTTTGATCCGCAGCGCGAGGGCGGCTTCATTCGCCGCGCCGCGAACAGCTACCTCGCCGAGCCGGGCGATGCGTACGTGCCGACACAGGTCATGCGGCAGTACATGCTGCGCCGCGGCGATCAGGTGCTCGCCACCACCGGACACGATCATCGCAATCGCGTAGTCGTCGTCGACGCCAAGGAGATCAACGGCGCCGATCCGGAGGCGGCAACAAGGCGCCCTGATTTCGGCTCTCTCACCGCGTCGTATCCCGAGCGCAAGCTCAAGCTCGAGACGGGAAAACCCGCCAAGACCGGCCCCGAGCTGACCCGCAGAGCGATCGACTTGATCGCGCCAATCGGGTACGGCCAGCGCGCACTCATCGTCGCCCCGGCACGCGCCGGCAAGACCATGCTCCTCCAGGCGATCGTCGAAGGCGTGGCGATCAACCACCCCCAGGCGACCCTCCTCGTTCTGCTCGTGGACGAGCGCCCCGAGGAAGTGAGCGAGATGATCACCTGGGGCTATGGCGAGGTTGTTGCCTCCAGCTTCGACATGCCCGCGGTTCGTCACACCGATGTGACCGAGATGGTGCTCGAGCGGGCGCGCAGACTCGTGGAGCTAGGCAAGGATGTCGTCATTGTATTGGATTCCATTACGCGCATGGCACGCGCTTACAACACCGTGGAACGCGGCACCGGCCGCACCCTCTCCGGCGGACTCGATTCCTCCGCGATGGCGAAACCCAAGGCCTTCTTCGGCTCCGCGCGCTCTGTCGCTCCGGAGCACGGCGGCGGATCGCTCACCATCATCGCTACCGCGCTCGTCGAGACCGGATCACGGATGGACGACGTCATCTTCGAGGAGTTCAAGGGCACCGGCAACTGCGAGATCAAGCTCGATCGCTCGCTTTCCGAGAAACGAATCTTCCCGGCGATCGATGTCGCTACCAGCGGCACACGTCGTGAAGACAAGCTCTTCCGTCCTGATCAGCTAGAGCATGTCTACACACTCAGACGCGGTCTTCAGCAAATGCCCTCCAGTTCGGCAATGGAGTGGCTCATCAAGCGCATCGCGGCAACGCCAAGCAACGACGCGCTGCTGGAAGGTCTGTAGACAGGCTCGCTCGCTTCTGCCCCGTTTCTCCGTGGTCCTCGCGTGGGCGGGGGCGCTCCTCTTCGTTCCGGCAGTACTCGCATCCCAGGCTGCCCTACCAGCAGCGCCGAGTCACCCTGAAGTAGTCAACCTCACGCTCAAGGGCGTGAAAGTCGTGAAGCAGAGCGATCTCCTTCAGAGCATCTCGACCACGTCTTCGCACTGCAACGGCTTCGTGCTCGTGCCGTTCTGCTGGATCAGCAAGTCGAAGTACTTCTACACCAAGAATTATCTCGATCACAAGGAGCTCGAGCGCGACGTGCTCCGCGTGCGCGTCTTCTACTGGAAGCGCGGCTACCGCGAAGCCGAGGTGGATACCGCGGTCGTAGCAAGGGGGCGCAACCAGGTCGGCGTCACCTTCCTCATCAAGGAAGGACCGCCGACGATCGTTTCCGAAGTCATCATCAGCCAGCCGACGCCGCTGCTATCGCAAAGGGAGATCGAGAAACACGTCGTGCTGGGGAAGAACGGGCCGCTCAATCTGATCAGGCTCGACTCGTCGCGGATCTTTCTGCAATCAATACTATTTGACAAGGGATACGCCGACGCCGAAGTGGACACGTCGGTCGTCATTGATACCGCCTCGCGGACGGCGGTCGTCAAGCTCACGCTCAATCCGAAATACAAGACGACGGTCGAAGACATCGTCGTCACTGGCAACGACGACGTGAGCGAGCGCACGATCAGGAAGTCGCTGACCTTCCATGTCGGCGACATCTTCCGCCGCTCCGAGATGCTCCGCAGCCAGAGAGCGCTCTACGAGTCGAATCTCTTTCGCCGCGCCGCCATCGAGCCGCGTCCGCCAATCGACATCGCCACTCCCGACTCGGCGAAGGTGGTCGTCGTCACCGTGCAGGAGGCACCTCCGCGGGAGGCGCGCCTGAGCGCCGGATTCAACACGATCGATTTCTTCCAGGTCGAAGGACGCTACACTCACTACAATTTCATGGGCGGAGCCCGGCGGCTTGATGTTCAGGGGGCGGTTGGAAATCTTCTCGCGAGCTCGCTCAACGGACGCGGCATCTTCCGCAACGCATCCGTTCCGCAGACGAGCAGCCTCGCGCCCTACTTCGTTCCGACCTACAACGCGAGCATCGACCTGCGCCAGCCGTGGTTCGGATCACCCCACAACGTGCTGGCGCTGAGTCTGTTCACGCACCGCCGCAGCGCGCCCGGCATCTACGTCGATCGCGGCTATGGAACGAGCTTGACCTTCACGCGGGACCTGACTGACCGTGCGCCCGCGAGCTTGAACTACAGGTTCGAGATCAGCAAGGTCGACGCGGGCGATGTGTATTTCTGCATCAACTACGGTGTGTGCGACCTGCCGACACTCCAGGCGCTGCGCGGCAACCAGCGGCTTTCGCCATTCACCATCACCTCGTCGATCGATCGCACCAATGATCCCTTCTCGCCCAACCAGGGATACCGCGCCAATGCAAGTGTCGAGCACGCGTCCGCATTCACGCTCTCCGATTTCCGCTACAACCGCGCGACGCTGGACGGTGCGGGCTTCTATCAGGTTCGAAAGCGCGGCGCGATCGGCGTGCACGCTCGTGTCGGCTGGGTCAGTCCACTGGGCAGCACAACGCAGGCGGTCGGTGTCGACGCAGCGTTCGGCGACGGAATCCTCCACCCGAGAAAACGGTTCTACGCGGGCGGATCGCACTCGGTGCGCGGCTTCGGCGAGAATCAGCTGGGGCCGCGCGTCCTCACGATTCCAATCGGCATGCTCCAGTCGCACGACAGTCTGAACACAGCGTGCACATCGGGAACTGACGTCACTGCATGCGATCCCAATGCTGGGGGGCTCAAGGATCGCGACTTCGAGCCGCGTCCGCTGGGCGGAAATTTCGTGGCTGAAGGAAGCGTCGAGGCGCGCTTTCCGGCGTGGCGGGACCTGATTGGAGCGGTCTTCGTGGACGCCGGACTGGTCCAACAGAAGACCAATCCGACCCTTCCCAAGCGCAGGGCGGCCATAACTCCCGGCGTCGGAGTGCGGTACCATTCTCCTGTAGGCCCAATCCGTGCCGATATAGGCCTCAACCCCGGAACCGCCGAGTCCCTGCTGGTTGTAACCGAGAATATCGTGAATGGCCAGAAGACGCTCGTCACTCTACAAACGCACCGGATCTACGCGCCCGGCCAAAGCGGCGGCATTCTCAACCGGGTGGTCCTCCACCTGTCCATCGGCGAAGCGTTCTAATGCGTAGGTGGTGGGTGCGCCTTCTCGCGGGATTGGCGGTGGTGGGGTTGCTGCTGGTCGGCGCAGCGTATCTGCTCACCAACAGCGACTGGGGTCGCGAGCGAATTCGCCGCTACGTCCTGGGGCTCATTCAGAGCAACACTCACGGCATCGTCCACATCGGCAGCGTCACCGGAAATCTCCTGCACGGAATCACGCTGCACGATGTCGTGATCACCGACAGTGCCCGCGCGCCATTCGTCAAAGCGGACGAGATCTGGGCCAAGTACAGCCTCAGCACGCTGCGCGGCAAGAAAATCGAGCTCAACGATGTGAAGCTTGTACGCCCGATCATCGTGATCGACCAACAACCGGGCGGAAAGTGGAATTACGATCGGATCTTCCCCCGCGACACGGTGACGCGCGCTGGAGTGAAGAAAACCGGATGGGGAACATGGATCCGCTTAAACAATGTCACCGTGGTCAACGGGGATGTCACGGTGCGATCGCCATGGGATCCCGGGCACGCCACGCCTGCCGAGCGTGCCGACAAGGTTCGAGCTGCACTCGGGCCGGAGGGCAGGCTCAAGATTCTGCAGGTCGCCAAGGGTTATCAGAAGGAGTCGAGCTTTCATAGCATCAACGGATTGTTTCCGCTCGTGCGGCTGGAAGATCCTGGATACAGGAATCGCCTGGTCGATGTTGCGGCACTGAAGATGATCGCCGAGCCCTTCCGTCCGCCCGTTGCCGACGTGCGAGGGTTGACGGGCACGTTCGAGTTCACGGGCGATTCCGTGTGGTGGAAAGGAGCGCGCGTGACGTTTCCCGCGACGCGGGCAAGCGGCGATGGACGCTACTACATGGAATCGGGCGACCTGCATCTGCGGCTCCACGGTGATCCGGTGCGGCCAGCCGACATTCGCTGGGCGATGCCCCACCTCCCCGAGGACGGATCCGGGAAGCTCGACTTCGGACTGGACTGGACCGGCAGCAAGAGCGTGTACCTGGCGCAGAACATGGATGTGACGCTCGAGAAGTCACACATCACCGGAAAGATCGAGGCGACTGTTACCGACACAATCGCCTACCGCGATGCGAATCTGAGCTTCGCCAATCTCGATACGCGGCTGCTGACGCGACTCTTCCCGACGATGACATTCCCGCGGCCGCTGACGCTGACCGGGAAAGCGGCATTTGACGGCGGAGAGCATGCGCTGAGAGTGAACGGAGATGTGGTCGTGGACGACCGGCTCTCGGGGCGCAGCCACCTCATTGCGAACGGCGTGATGGGACTGTCCAAGGGCATCTTCACCGCGCGCGATCTGCACGTGCGCATGATGCCACTGCAGATGGGCCTCGCCAAGGCCATTGCTCCAACCCTGCGAGTGGGTGGCATTCTCACGGGTACCGCCACGCTGAACGGTTCCTCCGCGGGCATCATGACGGCGCAGGGCGATGTCACCCACGTCGAGCTCGGAGCGCTCTCGCGCGCGACAGGTCGTGCCGCGATGCGCGCGCGCGGCATGCCCTGGTATGACGTCGATGTCGTGATGCATCCGCTTGCTCTCGCAACCCTCGGCCGGTACATGCCGAGCGTCGGACTGCGTGGCAGCGGCAACGGTCCGGTGCGGCTCAAGGGATTCGAGAACGACCTCGCAATCAACTCGCAGCTCACTTTCACCGATGGTGGATTTCTCGACCTGCGCGGAACGATCGATCTCGCGAGCAAGGACGCCGGCTACAACCTCCAATTCAATGCGAAGCAGCTGAACGTGAGCACGGTCTCGGCGAATGGTCCAAAGACTTCGCTGACCGCGGTGGGATCGGCGCGTGGACGCGGGTTCGATCCTGCCACGATGCAGGCGCAGCTCGTCGCCGATGTGGGCGCCTCCAGCATCGATACCGTTTCAGTTGACAGCGCGAATGTCAGAGTCGCGATCGCCAATGGCATTGCGCGGATCGACACGCTGGCGGTCGGGCTACCTCAGGGAATCGTCGAGGCGAAGGGCACGATCGGGCTCACGCCGGCGCAGACTGGAACGCTGTCGTATCATGTCGCCATTGATTCGCTTTCGCGTTTTGCGGGACTGATCTCCAAGGACACGAGCATCGTTCGTCCGCGCCCGGGCATCCTGGCGCAGCGGATCGCGAGGGCCAGGGCCGACTCCTCGCGAATCGCTCGTGCCACTGAGGTCGAGCGGGCGGTGACGGGCATGCGGCTGCCGCGCACTGTGGTCGATACTCCGGCGGCTGTGCACAAGAACGATCTATCGGGGTCCGTGCGTGCGGATGGAGTGGTCACCGGCAGCATCAGGAACTTCACCGCGAAGGGAACCGCTTCCGGCTCCAACATTGTAGCTCGCGGGAACACGGTCGGCTCGTTCACCGCCGAGTACGACTGGATCAACGCGCGAACCCCACAATCGCAGGTCAGAGTCAACGCGCAAGCCAGATCGGTTCGCGCCGTCGGATTCGATCTCGACAGCGTCGGCGCGAAGCTCACCTATCGCAAGCCGAATGGCACCGTGCAGCTCGTCGTCAATCAGGACAACGCGCGCACCTATAGCGCGGATGCGGCGTTCACGCTCGACAAGATCCGCAACGCACTGACACTGAATACTCTCAAGCTCCAGTTCGATACGAGCGTGTGGGCGAGCACTCGGGTCGCGGCGCTGCATTGGGGTCAGGCCGGCGTAGAGGTAGATAATCTGGAGCTGCGCAACGGAGTGAACGGACGCATCTACGTCAACGGATTCATTCCGCAGCAGGGCAACGCCAGTCTCGATATCGCGGTCGACAACCTGAATGTTGGAGACGTGATCGCGCTGACGCAGAGCGACATCAATGCGAAGGGTCTGTTCTCGCTCAACATTCACGCGACCGGTACGCTCGACAATCCGCAGTTCAAGGGAGCGTTCGGCGCGACTGATCTCCTGTACAATGGGAGCATCGTGCCAGAATTGCACGGCAACGTTGAATACGCGAATCAGACGCTCACGGGGCGCGCTGAGGCGATGCGCGCGGGCAAGCAGCCATTTCTGATCGCCGAGGGAACGGTACCGATCAATCTGGCGATCACGGGCGTGACGGGATCCAGATTCCCCGCCAACAGGCAGATCGCCCTCAGCATCAACGCCGACAGTCTGCCCCTCGATCTCATCCCGCAATTCAGCGATTACATCTCCAACATGAAAGGCCGCGCCAGCGGCTCGTTCAAGGTGGGAGGCAGTCTCAATCGTCCGCAGCTCTCCGGACAGTTTGCGCTTCACGAAGGCAAGGCGAGGGTCGTTCCCGCGGGCATCAATCTCACCCAGATCGAAGCATCGATCCGGATGGTGGGCGACAGCGTCGTGATCGATTCGGTTGCGGCTTACAGCAAGGGGCGCATCGTTCTCACCGGGGGCATTGGGGTTGGCTCGGTCACCACGCCTAGTTTCGATCTCAAGCTCCAGACGCACAACGCGCAGGTTCTCAACAACCATCGCGGAGAGCTTCGGGTGAGCGTGAATCTCGCGATGACCGGGCCATTCAAGGACGCGCACGTCACGGGCGACGTTCGCGTTAGCGAAGGCGTGCTCTACATCCCGCCCTCGGAGAACAAGAATCTCGTCGGCCCGGACGACCCCGCGATCTTCAACGTGCTCGACACGGCGGTGATGGCCGATCGCGAGCTCTTCCCCACCCAGTCGCCGCTGCTCGCAAATCTACGGATGGATGTGAATCTACGCGTGGATCACGACGTGTTCGTGCGCTCACGGGAGGCAAACGTCGAGGTGTATAGCGATGGCGATCTGGGCGTGCACGTCAACCGCGCCAAGGAGACGCTGGTGCTGGACGGCGTGCTCCTCAGCGAGCGCGGCGTGTACACTTTCATGACCCGCACATTCAACATCAAACGCGGCTCGGCCACGTTCATCAATTCCACGGAGCTGAACCCGACGCTGCAGGGAACGGCGGAGTACGAAGTGAAGCAGCCGAACCGCGAAGCGATCAACATTCAGATCGTGGTCGGCGGGACGTTGCGGACGCCTAACATCTCGCTCACCAGCGACGCGCAGCCGCCGATTCCGCAGAGCGATCTCCTCAGCTACCTCGCGTTCGGGCGGTCGTCGTCGTCGCTGGTTCAGCTCGAGGGCTCGGGTCTCACGAACGGCAGTGGCGGCTCCAACCTCGTAGGCGCCGGCGCGGCCCTCGCCAGCCGCCAGCTCGCGGGTATCGCGATCGGTGTCGCCGCCGACCAGTTCGCCGGCGAGGCGGCGCGCTCGCTCGGCGTCGACGTGTTCACGATCACTCCGGCCGACGTGCAGACCGACGTCGGCACCTTCCTGCGCGCGACGCAATTTGAGTTCGGGAAGTACGTCAAGTCGCACACTTTTGTGGCGGTGAAGTCGCCGCTCGACCCCAAGGCGCTTGTGCGGCCCGGCATCCAGATCGTTCACCGGTTCGGCGGCCTGCGTGGGTACCGGCTGGAGGCGGGCGTTGACACGCGCTACCTGCTGCGAGAGCCAACACTGGCGAGTGATCAGACCGTGGCCACCACGAGCGCCTTTGGCGCGTTCCTGATTCGGGAGTGGCGGTTCTAGCGCTCCTGTTCGAGTTGGTAGCGCAAGCGCCAAGGTCTCTACCCTACACCGTGGCGAGCAGGTAGCCTTCCTCCATGTGCGGCCGCGCCACTGTCATCAATCCCGACGGGATCACCGAAAAACTTTACGGCTTCACGCGCAAATTTGCCCCGAGCGATTGGAAGCCCCGCTACAACCTGAACCCGCGCGAAGCGATTCCGGCGGTCTACTACGACCCGTTCCTGCGGCAGCGCGTTCTGCGCCCGATGCACTGGAATCTCATTCCCTCGAAACTCGAGAGCAGAGAGAAAGTCGATGACTTCGACGCGCGCTATTCGACCTTCAACGCCAGAATCGAGACGGTTGCGTCGGCGCCGACCTTTCGCGACTCGTGGAGTACGCAGCGCTGTCTTGTCGTCGTCGATGGGATCATCGAGTGGATCGGTGAGAAGGGACGCAAAACCCCGCATCTCATTCGACGGAAGGACCAGGCACCGTTCGCGATGGCTGGCCTATGGAGCCGCTGGCGCGGGAAGTCGGGTGACGATGAAGTCTGGTCGTGCACGATCGTGGTGAAGGACGCCGACGACTGGTACCGTCGCTTTCACGATCGCATGTCGATGCTGGTCCCACCTGAGGCTTATGACAGGTGGCTCGATCCGGAACGGAAGAACGGACAGCTCGACCTGTTGAGCAACAATCCCTTTCCGAAGGACGAGGTGCTGGAGTTTTTTCCTATTTCGCGACGCGTCAACAACCCTAAAGACGACTCGGCGGAATGTCTCGAGCCGGCAGTCGTTAACTCCTGAGCACTGCCGAATTGTTGTTTTCAAGGTGAAGACCGTATAACACGCACTCCGAGGTTCGCTGGCGGCGTCGAACCGTAGAGAAGGGAGAGGATGACCGGATACGTCACCTTCGTGTTGCCGGTGGCTTCGTCCGGATCAACGATGTCGTGCGGAAGGCGAAGGGAATCCGAAAACTCGAACATCGACACGTGTCCACCGGTGGCGGACCAATGCGCCACGAGCTCGTCGATTGCGTCGCGGTTGACGGTCTCGTCGTTCGCATTCACGAGCACGCGAATGTCGCGCGCACCAGGCGCGTGTTTGTCGGCGGCACGCCGAATGGCCGCACCTAACCGGAGCATCTGCCCGACCCCGCGTGTGCTCCAGCCCAATGTACGATCGGGGCGCAGAGTGTCGGGAGGATCGTTCTTCGAGTAATTGGGCAAGCGCAACGTGAGATTCATTATTGGCGTCTCGACGACGGTCGACACGTGCGAAAGGCCGAGTGCGGGAGTGACGATTACCACCCGACTCACCGGCCGGAACTGCGCGGCCCACGCGGCCACATTCCCGCCGAGACTGGCTCCGAGTACGACGACGGTATCGCCGAGGCCGCTCGCAAGATCGATCGCGGCGTCCGCGACATCCCGCAGTGATTCCGCTGTCAGGCGCCCGAGGTCGTCGGCAGTTGCTCCCCGGAGCGCGTGCTGGGGAAGTCTCGGGACGAACACGTTGTCACCGCTGTCGTAGAGCGTGGCGGCGAGCTTACTAAATTGACGTGGCGAGTTTGTCAGGCCATGAAACAACACAAACGCTCGCGGCGTGCGATGAGCGTGAACGAGGATGATCGATTCGCCACCAGTCGCGGCGGCTCTGTCGGCGTGTTGAAAAGCCTGTGCTAATTGCATAGCTGCTTCGTAATCACGCGCTGGTTTTGAGTGAGGCCCCAGGGAGCGGACGCTCGTAGGCAACACCGCGGCCAAACCCAGATACAGCACGGCGGCCCGCCAGAGAATTCCGAAAGCACTCATACGACCTCTTTATTCAGATCCAGCGACCAATGCGGGCGAACCATTGCCGACGCCCGGTGGTCGAGAGGCCGTAC
>Ga0208080_1000809_pt1 | contig 15696 bp, 11 predicted proteins | sample NGESurdeep092012_3_FD_184476 | JGI IMG/M metagenome (GOLD analysis project Ga0208080, IMG submission 184476) | Arctic peat soil microbial communities from Barrow, Alaska - NGEE Surface sample 210-3 deep-092012 (SPAdes) | ecosystem: Environmental > Terrestrial > Soil > Wetlands > Peat ...
CGCCATCATCGACGACGCGCTGCTCGGCTCCGCCGACGCGCGCAAGCTCGACGATTACGCCGCGAGGCTGCAGGAAGCATATCCGAAGCCGGGCGTGTTGCGCCGCAAGGACACCGAAACCGTGATTCACGGGCCGGTCGACCTGTTCGAGGCGGTGACCGACGCCGGGCGCAAGGGCGTGGCGCTGCAGCGCTACAAAGGTCTCGGCGAAATGAACCCGAGCCAGCTCTGGGAAACCACGCTCGACACCAACGAGCGCTCGCTGCTGCAGGTGAGGGTCAAGGAGGTCGACGAGGCCGACGACATCTTCACCAAGCTGATGGGCGACGTGGTCGAACCGCGCCGCGAATTCATCCAGGACAATTCGCTCAGCGCCAATGTGGATGTGTGAGCGGGGGAGTGCCGCCCATTCAATACATCGTTGAAGGCGGCCACCGGCTGACAGGCACCATCGAGCCCTCCGGAAACAAGAACGCCGCCTTGCCGATCATCGCCGCCGCCTTGCTGACCGAGCATCCGGTAACGCTCGAAAACGTCCCGCGCATTCGAGATACCGAAACGCTGGTCGAACTGATCCGGTCGGTCGGCGCCACGGCCGAATGGCAACAACGCAACACGCTTGCGATCCATGCCAGGAGCATTCGCGCCGCCGATCTCGATCCGGAGCTGTGCGCGCGGATCCGCGCGTCGATCCTGCTGGCCGGACCGCTGCTTGCCCGCTGCGGCGAGGTGATGCTGCCGCCGCCCGGCGGCGACGTGATCGGCCGGCGTCGTCTCGACACCCATTTTCTGGCGTTCGAGCAGCTCGGCGCCACGGTCGTGGCCACGGACCGGCTGGAATTCCGCGCCGCGCGCCTCAGGGGGGCCGACGTTTTCCTCGATGAGCCGAGCGTGACGGCCACCGAAAACGCGCTGATGGCCGCGGTAGCCGCGCACGGCACCACCCATCTGCGCAATGTCGCCTCCGAGCCGCACGTGCAGGACCTGGCGCATTTCCTGGTGGCGCTCGGGGCGCGCATCGAGGGCATCGGCACCAACACCCTGATCGTGCACGGGCCGGCGACGCTCGGCGCTGCCCGCTATTCGATCGGACCTGATCACATCGAGGTGGGATCGCTGATCGGGCTGGCCGCGGTGACGCGGTCGCCGCTGCGCATCGCGCGCGCCGGCGTCGAGCATCTGCGCTCGATCCGGATGGGCTTTGAGCGGCTCGGCGTCGTCTGTGAGGTCGACGGCGACGACCTTGTCGTGGCTTCCGGCCAAACGCTCAAGATCCAGGACGATTTCGGCGGCCACGTGCCGAAACTCGAGGATCAGCCGTGGCCGGCCTTCCCGGCCGATCTGATGTCGATTGCCATCGTAACGGCAACCCAGTGCGACGGTGTGATCCTGATGTTCGAAAAAATGTTCGAGTCCCGGATGTTCTTCGTCGACAAGCTGATCGCGATGGGCGGGCGCATCGTGCTGTGCGATCCGCACCGGGCGATCGTGGCGGGGCCGAGCCGGCTGCGGGGCGCGCTGATGACCTCTCCCGACATTCGCGCCGGCATGGCTATGCTGCTGGCCGCGGTGTGCGCCAAGGGCGTCAGCACCATCAACAACGCCGACCAGATCGAGCGCGGCTACGAGCGCATCGATGAGCGGCTCAACGCGCTCGGGGCACGAATCACCCGCGTGCCGGAGCGGACGCGCGAGGCCTGACCGAAACAATCGGTCCATGCCGCCGCCACCCTTTTCCCGGCGGCAATGCTAATGTCGCCGCATGACGTCCCTGGATAAATTCGGGCACATGAAGGCCGCGGCCGAACCGTCCGGCAATCGTCTTGCCGTTGAACTGACCGAAACGCTCAAGCTGGCTGTGCCCATCGCGCTGACGCAGCTCGGGCAGATCGCGATGATGACGACCGATCTCGCGCTGATCGGACGCCTCGGAGACGCGGCCGTCGCCGCGGCGGCGCTCGCGCACACGGTCTTCTTCGTCACCTTCACCTTCGGAATGGGGCTGGTATCCGCGGTGGCCCCGCTTGCCGCGCAGGCGTTCGGCGCCCGCAATCCGCGCCTGGTGCGGCGCGCGCTTCGGGTCGGGCTTTGGGCGGCACTGCTGATTTCCCTGCCGATGATGATGCTTCCGCTCTACGGCGAACAGATCCTGTTGGCATTGGGTCAGGTTCCGGCGACCGCGCATCTTGCGCAACAATATCTGCGCGGGCTCGCGCGGGGCATCGCGCCGGCGCTGTGGTTTCTCGCCATCCGCGGCTTCATGGGCGCGGTCAACCGGCCGGAGCCGGGACTGTGGATCACGCTGGCCGCCATCCCGGCCAATGCCGTGCTGGTCTATCTGCTGATCCGTGGCGAATTGGGGCTGCCCCGGCTGGAGCTGTTCGGCGCCGGCCTCGCCACCACGACCGTCAATTTCGGGATGTTCCTGGCCGGCCTCTGGTTCGCGCATCGCCGCCGGCCGTTCAGGAAATATCAGTTGCTCGGCAACCTCTGGCGCATCGACTGGATGCTGATGCGGCAACTCATCGTCATCGGCGCTCCTATCTCCCTCTCGTTCCTGATGGAGTATGGCCTGTTTGCCGCGGCGGCGTTGCTGATGGGCCTGATCGGCACCACCGCGCTGGCGGCGCATCAGATCGCCTTGCAGGTCACGGCGATCCTGTTCATGGTGCCGTTCGGCATCGGCATGGCGGCCACCGTGCGGGTCGGACACGCCGTCGGCCGCAACGACGCCGCGGCGGTCAAGCGTGCGGGCCTGGTCGCAACGCTGCTCGGAATCGCCTTCGTGTCCGTCATGACGCTGACAGTGATCCTGGCGCGGTTTGCGATCGCGCGATTCTTCTTCGGCGAAGCGGTCGAGAGCGCCGTCATCGAACTCACCGCAACCCTTTTGATGGTTGGCGCGACGTTCTTTGTCGCCGACGGCATCCAGACGGTCGCGGCCGGCGCGCTTCGCGGCATGAATGACACGCGGATACCGCTGCTTTTTGCCGCGATCAGTTACTGGGTCGTCGGATTCACCGCCGCCTATGGGCTCGCCTTCTGGACGAAGTTCGGCGCGGTGGGTGTCTGGATCGGGCTGTCCTGCGGAACCGCGATTTACGCTATCCTTCTGATCCTGCGTTTCCGGCTGCTCGCGGGTCGCATGCAAGGCAGGGATCTGACCCGCCGCAACTGATGTTGACGGCGCGCCGCGGCGGCCGTACCAAAACGGCAGGCAAGGACGAACGCGCAGCAACCAACGAGGCAACGCCATGGCCCATGAAACCGCAACGCTGTCCGGCTACGTCGCCAATCTGAAATTCGAGGACATCCCGCGCGAAGTGCTGGAGCGCGCCAAGGTGCTGACGCTGGATTTTCTCGGCAGCGCCATCCGGGCGCGGCGCGATGCGAAATCCACGCCGTCGCTGCTCAGGATGCTGGAAGCGCTGGCGCTCGACGGCAGCGGCGAATCCACCGTATTCGGCGACAGCAAGACCTGGACGCCCGCGGTGGCGGCTTTGCTCAACGGCGCGCTCGGCCATTCCCTTGATTTCGACGATACCCATGCGGACGCCTCGCTGCATCCGAGCGCGCCGGTGGTGCCGGCGGCGTTCGCGGTCGGCGAGTTGGTCGGCGCATCGGGCCGCGACGTGCTCACCGCGATCGTGGCCGGCTACGAGGTGTGCTGCCGGGTCGGCAACGCGCTCGATCCCACCTCGCATTATGGGCGCGGCTTTCATCCCACCGCCACCGCCGGCACCTATGGTGCCGCGGCCGCCGCGGCAAAGCTGTTCGGTCTGTCGAAGGAGCAGATCATCGCCGCCTTCGGCATCTCCGGCAGCCAGGCCGCCGGCTCGCTGCAATTCCTGGTCAACGGCGCCTGGAACAAGCGCTACCAGGTCGGCGCCGCCGCGATGAACGGCGTGATCGCGGCCACGCTGGCGCGCAACGATTTCATCGGCGCCACCGAATCGATCGAGGGCAAGCACGGCCTGCTGGTCGGCTACAGCGACGACGCGCATCCCGACAAGGCCGTTGCCGGGCTCGGCGACATCTACGAGACCATGAAAATCGGCGTAAAACCCTATCCGAGCTGCCGTTACACCCACGCCGCGCTCGATGCGCTGATCGCGATGCGCCGCGAGCACAATCTGACACCGGACCAGATCAGGCGCGTCGAGATCGGTCTGCATCGCAACGGCATCACGCTCACCGGCGACGCCGCCACCAAGCGGCATCCGACCTCTATCGTCGGCGGGCAGTTCTCGATGTTCTTCACCGGCGCCGTGGCGCTCGATCAGGGCCGCTTCGGCTGGGACGATTACGAGCGGCTGGGCGACGCCGCGGTCGGCGCGCTGGCGGACAAGTTCGACGTGGTGCAGGACGATCGCCTCGAGGTCGGCCGCAACCATCCGTTCGGCGCGCGCGTCAGCATCGTAACCGACGAGGGCGTGCACGAGCGGCTCTATGCCGACCCCTCGGGCGAGCCGAATTCGTTCCCGGACGCGCAGGCGATGGCGCAGAAATTCCTGACACTCGCCCGCCCGGTGCTGAATGGCCGCGCCGATCAGCTCGCCGACGCGATCCTGTCGCTGGAGCGCTTCGATCGCGTCGCGACCGCGACGCATTTGGGAAGGCAGTAGGGCGCCGATCTATGCCTTGACTTGCGCGCTCCACGTGTCGCGGCGCGTCACCCAGACATCCGCGACATGGCCGAACAGGTCGGTCTCGCCTTGTATCTCGGCCCCGAGCCGCCGCGCCACGGCCTGTGAGGCCGCGTTTTCGCGGTCGATGCAGTGGATGATCCGGTCGAGCTCGAAGGTCGCGAAAGCCCAGTCGATCGCCGCCCGCGCCGCCTCCAGCGCGTAACCCTTGCCGCGAAATTCGCTGGCGATGCCCCAGCCGACTTCGAATCCCGGCCAGCCCGGCGGAAGCCAGGGTCCCACGCGCCCGACGAATTTTCCGCTGCTCTTTTCCTCAACCACAAACATGCCTAACCCGTGCAGCGCCCAATGCCCGGCCATCACGGCCGCGTTGCGCCAGCCGATCAACTCGTCGGTGACGGGTTTTCCATCGACGGTGATGAATCGTGCGGTGCCGGGGTCGGCCAGCATCGCGGTGTTCGGCGCGACGTCGGCGCCGCACCATTGCCGCAGCTTCAGGCGCTCGGTCTCGATGATGGGGCCATTGGGTTGGGCAAGTGTGACGCCCGGCTTGAGGGGAGCGATCATCGCGGCTTCCATTTTCACGGAAACTATCTGCTACCCGATGTCAGACAGCAAGCGCGGTTCGTATCATCCGGGCAAGATCCGACTTGCGATACGGCTTGGCGAGCAGCAACACACCGGCATCGAGATGGCCGTGATGGATGATGGCTTCGTTCGAATAGCCGGAGGTGAACAATATCTTCAGCGAGGCCCTTCGCTGCAGCGCCGCGTCGGCAAGCTGGCGGCCGTTCATCGATCCCGGCATGATCATATCGGTAAACAGCAAATCGATTTCCTGAGGACCGTCGATGACAGTCAGGGCTTCCGCCGCATTGACCGCCGCCAGCGTGGCGTAACCCAGACTTTGAATTTGGCCGACCACGAAGGTTCGCACCAGGCTATCGTCCTCAACGACCAATATGGTCTCATGGCCGCCTTCAATGCTGGAAACGCTCGCCGCCACCGCGCGCTCGGCGACGCCGGTTACCTGCGGCAGATAGATTCTCACCGTCGTGCCGTGGCCCTCTTCGCTGTAAATCTTGATATGCCCGTTGGACTGCTTGACGAATCCATAGACCATGCTGAGGCCGAGGCCGGATCCCCTGTCGACGTCCTTGGTGGTGAAGAAGGGCTCGAATACATTGTTGAGAATGTCGGCGGGAATGCCGTGCCCGGAATCGGTCACCGCAATCATCACGTAACTCCCGGCGGCGACATCGCTGTGCATGCCGGCGTAATTGTCGTCCAGCACGACATTGCAGGTCTCGATGGTGAGCTTGCCGCCGTCCGGCATCGCGTCGCGGGCGTTGAGCGCGAGATTGAGAATCGCGTTGGTGAGTTGACTGGGGTCGATCAGCGCGCGCGACGTATCGCCCGCGAGCATCATGTGAACCTCGATGTGCTCGCCGAGCGTCGGCCGCAGCAGGCTGGATGCTTCGATCACCAGTGAATTGACGTCGACCTCACGCGGTTGCAGCGGCTGTTTGCGGGCGAATGCGAGCAAGCGCTGGGTCAGATCGGCGCCACGCTCGGCCGCTTCATCGATCATCTTCGCGATGGCCGCGAGTTCCGGCCGATCCGCGACAGCTTCGGCCAGGATTTCGATCGTTCCGGTAATGACGGTGAGAATGTTGTTCAGATCGTGGGCGATGCCGCCGGTCAATTGACCGACCGCTTCCATCTTCTGGGCCTGGCGAAGCTGCAGGTCTGCGGCGCTCTTCTCGTCCAGCAGCCGGTCCTTTTCCTCAACCAGCGCCTTCATCCGGTCGACGGTAACCTGCAGGGCCGCGCCCCGAGCGGCGGTCGAGACCGCCTCGGCCAGCACGTTGGCGAAGCCGGTGAGAAAATTGATGTCGAACTGGTCATAATCGTGCTGCTTGTCGTTGTCGATCTCAAGTATCCCGTAAGGCTGGTCGTCGCCGCCTTTGATGATGACGTCGACGGTCGAGACGATGCCATGCGCGGCATAAAACGGCGGCAAATCGAAACCGGCATCCTTCTTCAAATCGTCGCAGATCTGGGGTTCTCCGGTGGTGAAGGCGCGCCCCTGCGGCGAACTGATATCGGCGCGCGACACCACATGACCGATCACTCCGTCCTGCCAGCCATAGCCGGCGACGATGAGAAGGTCGTTCTCTTCGGCGCGATAGCGGCACACCTTGCTGAAGGGGACGCTGAGGCCTTCGGCGCAGACCCGCGCCGCTTCCGTCAGGATATTCATCAACTCCCGCTCGCGAAGCGCGAAACTGCCAAACCTGGCAATGGCCGCCTGCTGGCGAAGCAGCTTTTGCACCTGGGCAGGGGCATCGGTCATGGGACGGTTCGACTGCCTTGTCGTGGATTGCCGGAAATAACATGGGCTGCCCGGCAACCGACTTATATCCGTAAACTTACGGAGATCGGTCTTTATTACCTTCGTCGCGCGTGAAGCTGGTCTGCACCAACCCTGTGTTGTGTGCAATTTTGACCACCCAAGCCGCGGAGCCGGATGGACTGGACCGCCGAAGGCCTTGTAATTTGCATGGCCATCCCGCCGACGCACGATTGCCCGATGCTCCGCACACCTTTCATCGAAACCCTGAGCGATCTCTACATCCGCTCGGCGCAATGGCGCGGCCGCGACGAGCTGTTCGTCGACGACGTCGATCGCATCACGGGAAGTGACGCGCTCGATCAGGCGCTGAAAATCGCCTGGGGATTTGCCGACCACGGCGCGGCGCGGGGTGACCTGGTCGCCTATCTGTGCCGCAGCTCCGCGCGGCACGCGGTGGCGTGGTTCGCGAGCCCCCTGAGCGGACGGATTGCCTGCAGCCTTCACGTGCGCGAGACGCCGCAGCGGCTGGGCCAGGCGCTCGACTGGCTTGACGCAAAGATCCTGGTTCATGACGCGGATCTCGAGGCCGAGGCCATCGCGGCGATCGCGGCCTCCGGGCGCAGCACCCGGCGCATCAGCCTGGGGGAGCGCGGCAGCGCCGACGCCGATTACGACGACATCGTTGCCACCGCCCCACCCTTCGACGTCGCGGCGAACCGGCCAAAACCCGCCGACATCGCCGCGATCGTGTTCTCGTCGGGCACGACCGGCAGACCCAAGGGCATCATGCACAGCCAAAAGACGCTGCTTGAAGCCGCCAAGGGCGGTCAGGTGGTGATGGGCCCGATCACGCCGGACAGCGCCACGCTTTTGTATATGCAGCCGTCGTTCGCGGCGTGGCCGATCATCGTGCTGCCTTACCTGGCCGGCAAGGCCAAGGTCTGCTTCGGCAAACTGTTCACGCCTGCGGCGTTTCTGGAATCCTGCCAGCGCGAACGCATTACGCTGGCGCCGCTGGTGCCGACCATGTGGCGGATGGTGTTCGAGGCCTCCCCCGAGAACTACGATCTGACGGCGCTGACGCTGGTGTCGATCTCGGGCGAAGCGCCGGCGCCGAGCGACGTGCGGCAGCTCTACGACCGCTTCTGCAAGAACATTTGCTGCGTCTATCTTTCGGGCGAGGCTTTTACCGCATCGGGGGTAATGGCGAACACCCGCGACCTGATGGAGCGCGGCAAGGTCGGCTCCAGCGGGCGGCCGGTGGTCGGCGGCGACGTCCGGATTCTCGTGCCCGGCGGCGGCTTCGACGATGAAGTCCCGAACGGTGAAACCGGCGAGATCGCGATCTCGGGCCCGTCGCTCGCGGTCGGATACTGGAAGGATCCCGAACTCAGCCGCGAAAAATTCCGTGACGGCTGGTGGCGCAGCGGCGATCTCGGCCGGCTGGATGCCGACAACTATCTCTGGGTAAGCGGCCGCATCGACAACGTGATCAATTCAGGTGGCATCAAGGTCAGCGGCGAGGAGATCGAGCACGCGCTATTGTCGCACCCCGGCGTCGCGCAATGCGCGGTCGTCGGCCAGCCCGACCACCAGCTGGGACAGCGCATCGAGGCCTATCTCGTCGCCCGCGGCGCGCCGCCGGATAGTGACGAAATCAGCCTGTTCCTGCGCCGGGAGCGCCACCTTGCCGGCTACAAGATTCCGAAGGCGTTTCACTGGATCGAGGCGATGCCGACCGGGCCGACCGGAAAATTGTCCCGCCGTGCGTTGCGGGTGGATGGGGAATAACTTGCATCGTCCCGCGCTTGGACGACCCCGGACAATTGCTGCTATGATGTCGGCAAAATCCACGGAGACCCCATGAGCTGGCTTCCCACCAACGATCCCGTGCTCGGCGATATCAAGTCCTGCGACGCGCTGGAACTGGTCATCGTGCCGCGCACCCGCGATCTCGGCGACGGCTTCGAGGTGCGCCGCGCGCTGCCGCATGGCAAGCGCCAGATGGTCGGCCCCTTCATTTTCTTCGATCATTTCGGACCGGTGCAGTTCATATCCGGCAAGGGCATGGACGTGCGCCCGCATCCGCACATCGGGCTCGCCACCGTCACCTATCTGTTCGACGGCAGCATCATGCACCGCGACAGCGAGGGCAATATCCAGGAAATCCAGCCCGGCGCGATGAACCTGATGACGGCCGGACGCGGCATCGCCCATTCCGAGCGCACTCCGGATGTGCAGCGCAAGAACGGGCAGAAGATGCTCGGCCTGCAGAGCTGGATCGCGCTTCCGGCCGGCTCCGAGGAAATCACGCCGTCGTTCCAGCATTACGCGGCCGCCGATCTGCCGACGGTGCAGGACCGTGGCTTTACCGCCCGCATCATCGCCGGTAGTTCGTTCGGCGCGACATCGCCGGTCGCGATGGTGTCGCCCTGGTTTTACACCGAGGTCTCGGCGCAAGCAGGCGTCAGCGTGCCGCTCGATCCAGACCATGAAGAGCGCGCGATCTATCTGGTCGACGGCGAAATCGAGATCGCAGGCGACCGCTATGAGGGGCCGCGGCTGTTGATTTTCCGGCCCGGCGACCGCATCACGGTAAAGACGACAAGACCCACGCGGATGATGTTTCTCGGCGGCGACGCACTGGAAGGCCCGCGCCATATCTGGTGGAATTTCGTCTCCTCCAGCAGGGAGCGGATCGAGCAGGCCAAGCAGGACTGGAAGAGCGACCGCTTCGGCCATGTCCCCAACGAACACGAATTCATTCCGCTGCCGGAGTGAACCATTCCGATCGTCCTTCCTGCCGTTCGCGTTGGCGCGAGACGGCGCCGCCTTTGAAAGTTTTAAACGATGTATACCATGCTCGCCAGCGACCTGCCCCTTCCACGGATCGGGCGCGGCAAGGTCCGCGATATCTACGCCGTCGGCGACGACCGCGTGCTGCTCCTGACCACCGACCGCATCAGCGCCTTCGACGTGGTTATGGCCGAGACCATCCCGATGAAGGGCGCGGTGCTGACCCAGATCAGCGCCTGGTGGTTCAATGAGCTCGAAGGCGTGATCCATCATCACATGATCAGCGCCGATGCCGACGCCATCATCGGCGAAGTACCCGCGCTGCAGGGCCATCGCGCCTCGCTCGCCGGGCGCGCGATGCTGTGCCGGCGCACGGAAGTATTTCCGATCGAATGCGTGATCCGCGGCTATCTGTCGGGCTCGGCGTGGAAGGAATATGCGCAACATGGCACGCTGGCGGGTGAGAAGCTTCCCGCCGGCCTGGTTGAGAGCGCGAAACTGGAGCCCGCGATCTTCAGCCCGGCGACCAAGGCCGAGACCGGCCACGACGAGAACATCACGATTGCGCGCATGCGCGAGATCCTCGGCGACGAAGTGACCTACACGCTCGAGAGCATGACCCGCGCCGTCTATACCCTCGGCGAGAAGCTCAGCCGCGACCAGGGTATCATCATCGCCGACACCAAATTCGAATTCGGCCGGGACAAGGACGGCCGCATCATCCTGATCGACGAGGTAATGACCCCCGACAGTTCGCGGTTCTGGGCGGCGGATGCCTATCACCCCGGCCAGCCGCAGCCGAGTTTCGACAAGCAGCCGCTGCGCGATTATCTCGACGCCGAGCGCCGCGCCGGCCGCTGGAACGGCGAGGCGCCGGCGCCGCCGTTGCCGGCAAGCGTCGTGGAGGCCACCAGCAAGCGCTATCTCGAGGCTTACCGCCGCATCACCGGGACCGAACTGACCGTCTGAACCCGTCATTGCGAGGAGCGACTTGTCCGCCGTAGCTCAACAAGTGAAGGCGAAAGCGACGAAGCAATCCACACTTCTCTTGCCGCCCTATGGATTGCTTCGCGGAGCCTGTCATCGGGCGTGCATTCGCGCGCCCCGTTGGCTCGCAACGACGCACCAGAGCTTTTCGGTCCGGATTGCTTATGCGCCGTATCCAGTGCGAAGCTACCTGGCAACGCCAAAAGCGACAGGGAGCGCAGACATGACCGACGCCGATACCGTGCTTGTCGAACGCGATGGACCGGTAACCATCGTCTCCATCAACCGCCCGCATTGTCGTAACGCCGTCGACGGCGCCACCGCGCGAAAATTGTTCGATGCGTTTCTGGCGTTCGACGCCGACGCCGAGGCATCGGTCGCGGTGTTTACCGGCACCGGCGGCGCTTTCTGCGCCGGCGCCGACCTCAAGGCGGTGGCAACGGGCGATCCCAACAAGAAACGCGAGATCGGCGGCCACGATTCAATCGCGCCGATGGGACCGAGCCGGCTGCGCCTGTCGAAGCCGGTGATCGCGGCGGTGGAAGGTTTTGCGGTCGCCGGCGGCATGGAATTGGCGCTGTGGGCGGACATGCGGGTGGTCGCCGAGGACGCGACCTTCGGCATCTTCTGCCGCCGCTTCGGCGTGCCGCTGATTGATCTCGGCACCATCCGGCTGCCGCGGCTGATTGGCCATTCGCAGGCGATCGATCTCATTCTCACGGGGCGCCCGGTCGGCGGCCCCGAGGCGTTGCGGATGGGCCTTGCCAACCGTCTGGTGCCCAAGGGCGAGGCCCGCGCGCATGCGATCGCGCTGGCCAAGGAAATCGCGCGCTTCCCCCAAACCTGTCTGCGCGCCGACCGGCTGTCGGCGTTGCGGCAATGGGACCTGCCGGAGGAAGAGGCCATCGCCAACGAAATGTGCGGCGGGCTCCGAGTCATTGCCTCAGGCGAAACGCTGTCCGGCGCAACCCGCTTTGCGTCCGGGGTCGGCCGTCACGGCGCGTTCGGCGGGGATGTCGGGAACGGCTAGCGGCGCTCGCTTCCAGGTTCCCGCCGCGGCATCGTCGAAAGAATATATTGTCCTCCGGCGCCGCAGTCGGCTACCACTGACAGCGGGTGGTGGGGACCGCGCGTGATCAGTCAATCGGTCAATCTCGTTCCGAAGCTGCGCGCAGCGCTCAATGACGTTCTCGGCGGCAGCGCTGCCAGCGTTCTGGCCGTGACGTTCGGATTGTCCTACGCGCTGTTGATCTTCGCCGGACCGCTCGCGCCCTATTTGTCCTACGGCGTCGCCACGACCTTCATTTCCTCCGCCGTCCTCGCCACCGTTGTCGCGCTCGGAAGCTCCTTGCCTTTCGCGGTCGCTGGTCCGGAAAGCTCCACCGCGGCGATGACGGCAATACTGGCGTCATCGCTGGTCGAGCGAATGGCGGCGACCGATCCGACCGCTCCGCTGCTGGCGCCGGTCATCATCACCTTCGGGCTTGCAAGCATCGCAACCGGCTTGGTGCTCTGCGGCTTCGGGCTGACGCGGATGGGCCGCGCGATCCGCTACGTGCCATACCCGGTGGTCGGCGGATTTCTCGGCGCGACCGGTTGCCTGATCCTTTTGGGCGCCATACGCGTCATCACCGGTCATCGTCTCCAGATCGCGAACCTCGACCAGTTCACAAACCTGCTGACGCTGTCCGAGCTGGCGGCGGCCTGTGCGATGGCGCTCGTGCTCTATTTGACCTGGCACCGCTCCCGCAGTTCGTTTGGGCTGCCTGTCATTCTCATCGGCGGCGTGATTGTCGCGCACATCGCGTTCTGGCTGGCCGGCATCTCGTCGGCAGAGGCGCAGGCCTCGGGCTGGACCTTTCAACCCCCGCCGAACGTCAACTTCATGTTGCCGTGGCGCGCCGACGAAATCAGCATTTATCCCTGGTACACATTGCCGGATCTCATCGGCAATGTGATCGCCGTCGTTTTCGTTACGGCGTCATCCACCTTGTTCAACACCACGGGCATCGAAGTCGCCGTACACCGCGAAGCCAATCTCGAGCGCGAGCTGAACATTACCGGCCTTGCCAACATGCTGTCCGGCATATTTGGGGGCTATACCGGCTGCATTTCGGTCGGCCGCTCCGTGCTCAACTTCAACAGCGGCGGCACCGGCCGTCTTTCCGGGCTGACCGTCGCCGCGATTTCGGCGCTGATGCTGGCGGCCGCCCCCACCCTGCTGGGCTACATGCCGAAGTTCGTGCTCGGCGGCCTGCTGATCTATCTGGGAGCAGACCAGCTTCAAAGATGGATCATTCAGTCGCGGCGCCGGCTCTCGTTCGTCGAATACCTGTCGCTGCTGGCGATCATTGTCATCATCGTGCAATGGGGCTTCATCGCCGGCATCCTGATCGGCGTCGTGATCGGCTGTGCGACCTTCGCGCTAAGCGCCTCGCGCATCGATTCCATCAAATTCAGCTTCGACGGTTCGGAATTCCGCAGTTCGCTGGACCGCTCGCGCGACGACCAGGCGGTGCTGGCGGCGCACGGCGGCAAAATCCAGGGCCTGAACCTGCAGAGTTATCTGTTCTTCGGCTCGGCCAACCGGCTTTACCAGCACGTCAAGGCGCTTCTCGCGCGGCATCCAGAGTGCCGGTTTCTGGTGTTCGACTTCAAGCTCGTCACCGGCATCGATTCCTCGGCGGCTTACAGTTTCGCCCAGATCAAGCGGGCGGCCCATGACCGCGGTATCAAACTGGTACTGGTGCATCTTCCAGCCGCGGCCGAGAAAGCGCTGCGATCGAGCGAGTTCATCTCGCACGAGGTCAGCATCGTGCCCGAACTGGATCATGCGCTGGAGCGGTGCGAGAACGAAATCATTGCGCAACACCGGGGTCGCGAAGGCGAAGAGACCTCCTTGCGCGACTGGTTCATCCAGATTCTCGGGACCGACCACCACGCCGCGGAGTTGATCCACCGTTGCCAGCGCCTCGAGATCGAGGCCGGCGGGATTATCGTTAGCGCCGGTGACGCCGCCGATTCAATGCATTTCATCCTGGACGGGCGCGTCGGGATCATGATTCCCGCCGCCGAGGGCCGCACCACGCGGGTGCGAAGTCTCGGCCGCTACACGACGATCGGCGAGATGGGCCTCGTCTCGCATGCGCCGCGCAGCGCGACGATCCAGGCCGAAGTCGCGAGCATTCTCTATGTCCTGAGCGCGCATCAATTCGAGGCGATCAAAAGCGAAAATCCGGTGATCGGCCAGAAGCTGCTGACCTATTTTGTCACGGTGATGGCCGAGCGTTTGACCTTTGCCAACCGCATGATCGGGGTGCTCAGGAGATAATTCCGCCGTCCGGCCAGGCACCGTTGCCCGCGAGCGCCGTCGCGGCGCCGTCAGGGACCGTAGTCGCGGCCGGGCCGATCGACCTCATCCAGCGCAAGCAGCAGTGACGCGACGCGGTTGGCGGAGGAGGCCCACTCCGCGAGGCGGGCATAATTGTCGGTGAACCAGCTGAACGCGCCTTGCACGACGACGAACGCGGCGGCGGCCTGGACTACTTCCCCGAGGCTCATCGTGCCCATGAGATATTTCGGGGTACACAGCAGCAAGCCGATCACCGGGGTCACCAGAAGGCTTGAATAGGTGACCACCGTCATTCGCATCAGCTGCCACATGTAGATTCGCCAAATAGCGATCACCGCCTTCAACGGCGCGCCGATGACATGACGCGGGTCCTTCTTGCCGTCCGGAAGTGCCGTGCCTTCGCCGCGCTCGCGCAAATGCGTGCCGATCGACCTCAACTCGGCCTCGGTCCGTTTGTTTTCCTCGATCACGCGCGTCAGGTGGCGAGCGATCAGGAAGATGCTGGCCGAAAGCAGCGCGGAATAAGCGATCACCGCGATGACGAGATAAGCGGGAATGGTCAGGACGAAACCACCAAGCTCAATGGGCAGGCCATCTCCCACCGACCAGAGAATTCCGATGAACGTCACGGCATTGAGCAGCGACTGGAACAGCCCGAGCACGAGGTCGACCGGCAGATCGGTTGCTAGCCTGGCGTCCTCGGCAATCCGGAATTCGGGAGCTTCATGGTCTGCCGCCGCGGACCCGAGCCGGACATAGCGGTCATCTTTCAGCCAGTAGTCATAGAGGTGGTTGCTCAGCCATGCGCGCCAGGTGCGCTGCATGGTCATGCGGGCCCAGACCGAAAAGACCATGAGCGCGAGACTGGCTGCGGCCAGCGGCACAAATCGCAATGCCTGGGTCCAGAGTCCGGCGGCGTCCCTGCGCCCGATCGCATTGAAGAAGTCGCGGTTCCAGTAATTCAGCGCGTACTGCGTCCACAATTGCAGAAGCACGGTAGCGATCAGCACAGCAACCAGAAGCCAGGCCCGCCACGCCCCTGGACCCCGCCAAAATCCCGATGCGCTCTGCCAGAATCGGGCGAGAAGCTGCTTTTCGTCCGGAGCAAGGTAGGTCCGTTTCAGCATGTTTAATTCGGTTTCGCGTCGGCCGCGCGATGACACGGAACGACACGCTCGGCCCGAATGAATATCGGCGAAAAAATTAAGCCATCTGCGACGCCCCCCATTTGACCTGAGTCAAACCGCGTGAATGCCGGGGCGGTTTTGCGTTTTGACCGTCGGCGTGCCGGGGATGCCCCCGTTCATGGGGTTTCTGGAACATGACGGCGCCAATTCCTGCGGCTGACGCGAAAACCTTTGTCAGCGGTCATTCGGCGTCCGGCCGCGACGCGCATAAATGGGCGCCGCGGCTGCGTCAGTTCATGGCGCGTCTCACCGAGGAAAGCGCCTAGCGCCTGATGAGATTGGGTTGAACTGCGACGGCAGTGGAGATGCGCTCCCTCTCCCGTTGGGAGAGGGTTGGGGTGAGGGGTTACGGTCTCTCGCTGGATCAGCACC
>Ga0208080_1000813_pt1 | contig 15665 bp, 17 predicted proteins | sample NGESurdeep092012_3_FD_184476 | JGI IMG/M metagenome (GOLD analysis project Ga0208080, IMG submission 184476) | Arctic peat soil microbial communities from Barrow, Alaska - NGEE Surface sample 210-3 deep-092012 (SPAdes) | ecosystem: Environmental > Terrestrial > Soil > Wetlands > Peat ...
CGGAGCCAACCCGGATCCCAGAACCATTCCGGTTTTGCGAAGAAAACGTGAGGAGACTTAAAGATGGCCGTGGACGGAAACTGGAACATCACCATGAGCACGCCGATGGGCGAGCGCAACGCGCCATTGACGCTGAAGAATGCCGGCGGTGCGCTGACGGGGACGATGGCCGCCGATGGCCAATCGACCGAGATCTTCGACGGCACCGCCAACGGCGACGACGTCGCCTGGAAAGTCTCGATCGTCAACCCGATGCCGCTGACGCTGGCCTTCACCGGCAAGGTCGCGGGCGACAGCATTTCCGGCGAGATGGGGATCGGCCCGATGGGCAGATTTCCGTTCAAGGGGACAAGGGCGTAAGGCGCGAGTCGCGCTGCGCTCCCTCTCCCCGCCTGCGGGGAGAGGGGCTTACCTCAACCTCTAATATTTCGATTTGCATCAAGGGTCGTACCCCCTCACCCGGAGACTTCGCGGAGTATATCATCGGGCGGTGCTTCGCGCCGACCCGTTGGCTCCGTCTCCGACCTCTCCCCGCAAGCGGGGCGAGGTACAGTGTCACCCCAGATTCAACTCCTTGAAGAAATCATTGCCCTTGTCGTCGATGATGATGAAGGCCGGGAAATCCACGACCTCGATACGCCAGATCGCTTCCATGCCGAGCTCGGGATATTCCACCACCTCGACCTTCTTGATGCAGTGCTCGGCGAGGTTGGCCGCGGCCCCCCCGATCGAGCCGAGATAGAAGCCGCCGTGCTTCTTGCAGGCCTCGCGCACCGCGGCCGCGCGGTTGCCCTTCGCCACCATCACCATCGATCCGCCCGCCGCCTGGAACTGGTCGACGAAGGAATCCATCCGACCCGCGGTAGTCGGCCCGAACGCGCCCGACGCATAACCGTCCGGCGTCTTGGCCGGACCCGCATAATAGATCGGATGATTTTTAAAGTAGTCCGGCAGCGGTTCGCCCTTTTCCAGCCGCTCGCGCAGTTTGGCGTGCGCCGAATCCCGCGCCACGATCATGGTGCCTGTCAGCGACAGCCGGGTCTTGATCGGATGCTTTGAAAGCGCGCCTAGAATATCCTTCATCGGCCGGTTGAGATCGATTTTTACCACCTCGCCGCCGAGCGCCTGCTCCACCGCGGGCAGATATTGCGCGGGGTTGTGCTCGAGCTCTTCGAGATAGACGCCGTCCTTTGTAATTTTGCCGAGCACCTGGCGGTCCGCCGAGCAGGATACGCCGAGGCCGATCGGCAATGAGGCGCCGTGACGCGGCAAGCGGATCACCCGCACATCATGACAAAAGTATTTGCCGCCGAACTGCGCGCCGACGCCGAGCGACTGCGTCATGACAAGGATCTCCTGCTCCATCTCGAGGTCGCGGAAGGCGTTGCCGTCGGCCGAGCCATGGGTCGGCAGCGCGTCGAGATAGCGGGCGGAGGCGAGCTTCACCGTCTTCATGCAGAGTTCGGCCGAGGTGCCGCCGATCACGATGGCGAGGTGATAGGGCGGGCACGCCGCGGTGCCCAGGGTCAGCACCTTCTCCTTCAAGAAGGCCAGCATGCGGTCGTGGGTCAAAACCGATGGGGTCGCCTGGAACAGAAAACTCTTGTTGGCGGACCCGCCGCCCTTCGCCATGAACATGAACTTGTAGGAATCATCGCCTTCGGCATAGATCTCGCACTGCGCCGGCATGTTGTTGGCGGTGTTTTTCTCCTCATACATCGACAGCGGCGCCACCTGCGAATAGCGCAGATTGCGGCGCAAGTACGCGTCGCGCGCGCCCTCGCTCAGCGCGGCCTCATCGTCGCCGTCGGTGAGCACGCGAAAACCCTTCTTGCCCATGATGATCGCGGTGCCGGTGTCCTGGCACATCGGCAGCACCCCGCCGGCGGCGATGTTGGCGTTCTTCAGGAAATCGAACGCGACGAACTTGTCGTTGTCGCTGGCCTCCTTGTCATCGAGGATGCTGCGCAACTGCTTGAGATGCCCCGGCCGCAGGTAATGATTGATGTCGCCAAACGCGGCTTCGCTGAGCGCCCGCAACGCCTCGCGCGACACCACCAGCATGTCCTTGCCCAGCACCTTCTCGACCCGCACGCCTTCGGTGGTGATCTTCCTGTACGGCGTGATGTCGGCGCCGAGCGGAAACAGCGGTGTGTGCTTGTAGGGCGGAACGGGTTTTGGCGCGGGGATGGCGATGGGGACGTTCATGGGGAAGGTGCTCCAGCGATCATGGAGCGCGGTTCTAGACAATTCCCGGTATCGCGTCATCCAAATAGGCCGTAGCCCGGATGAGCCGACGGGTCGGCGCGAGGCGCTGCCCGATGACGGGCTCCGCGAAAATCCGGGGCCAGCATCGCCTTCGTTCCTGGATGTCGCTTCGCTCATCCGGGCTGCTAAAACGTCTCGGCCCTTCCCGCCTTGCTTTTCCTCGATGGAAAAAGCCCACCCTTGCGCGAACCGTTGGCGGACGCTTCAATGGCGCAAAGGGGCATTCACCATGGCATTGAGACCGGAATTTCGCAGATCGACCCTGCTCGCCACAGCACTTGCGCTGCTGGCCGCTGTCGCGCTGACCGCGCTTGCCGCATCGCCGGCGCGCGCCGACCGCTGCGACGATCTCGCGGCCCAGCTCAAAGGCCAGATCGACGGCCTCACCGTGGGCAAGACCGCGGCCAACCTGATCTATCTGTCGCACCCGCAGGCCAAGGAAATCACGCTCGGCTGCGCCAGCCGCAACGTCACCAACCAGTTGTTCGCCAAGGCCGACAGCCGCAAGCCGCAGCCTGCCTTTCTCGAACTCGTCGCCAGCGCCGCCGCCGTCATCTTCACCCTGCCGAAGGACGACATGCTGAGGGGCGCGACGCGCTGCATCAAGCGCATGGGCCTGTTCCGCGGCGACGACGTCTCGACGCGCTACCGCCGCCTCGACATGCGCTGCGTCAGGACCAAAACCGAAGCGTCGATTACGATCTCGCGCGGCACGGACGAATAGGCGAGCGCAGGCTTCGGCTGCTGGAGTCGCTGCCGATTCCAGGCAAGATCGATCTCTTTCTATGGATATTGGAGCCTTCCGTTCACCATGTGACGGGATTCGCGGCGATGGCGCGCGGTTGAAGGTATCGATTCACGAAGCGTTGGTCCCGCCTCATCACAGTCGGGAGCAACAAAGAAGGATCTTTGCCATGAATGTTTCGAGTATCGCAGCGTCGGCCCCGGTGAAAGCACCAGAAGCCAGCGAGCCCAAAGCGCCTGAGGTGAAAGCCGACGGTGATGCCGACAAGGTCGGGGCGTCCCAGCCGACGGTTCTGGCCGCCCTGCCCCCGGGTCAGGGAACGCGGATCAACCAGATCGCCTGAGGGCGGCTGAACTGGCTGGTCACTCGCCACGCTGATAGCTGTCATCGCCCGCCACCGGGTCGGCGCAGTGCGCCCAGATGAAAGGGTGCAGCGGGCGATCCGGTATTCCAGGGCGTTCGAGACTTACTTGGAAGGCGGTGATTGCCGGATTCCCGCGTTCGCGGGGATGACAGCTATTTGCGAACTAGCGCCACAGCGTCTGGTGCCCGGTCTTTGGTGAGGCTTATACTGCGAACGATAGCCTCACGGAGCGGACCGATGCCCAACACCAAGACCTACACCGGCGGCTGCCACTGCGGCATGGTGCGCTTCGAATGCACCACCGACCTTGCGATGGTCACCGCCTGCAACTGCTCGATCTGCACCAAGAAGGGCCTGCATTTCGCGTTCCTGGCGCCGAAGAGTTTTGTACTGCGCGCCGGCGAGGACAATCTCAGGGAATATCTGTTCAACAAGCACGCGATCCGCCATCAGTTCTGCACCGACTGCGGCGTCGAGGTGTTCGCACGCGGCAGCAAGCCCGACGGCACCGAAGTGGTGGCGCTCAACGTCAGCTGCATCGACGGTATCGAGCTCGCCAAGCTGACGATGACGCCGATCGACGGGCGCAATCGGTAGAATCGAACCCCTGCTTCGGCAACCGGAAGTGTGGAGGATTGGGGTGAGGGGTTACGGTCTACCGTTAGGCTGTAACCCCTCACCCGGCGCTACGCGCCGACCTCTCCCAACGGGAGAGGTGAAGCAGACCTCGTGGCACGCTCCAACCAGCCTAGATATCCAGCGCCTTGTAGTGGCGGAAGATGCCGTCCTCGTTGAAGGCGATGCGCCGGTCGCTCAAGAGATAGGCCTTGATGTTTGGTCTGATGGCGACGCGGTCGTGCAGATCGACCAGGCCGGGAATTTCGCGCTCGAAGGCCTTCATGCGATTCGGAAAAGCATAACGCAGCCCCTCGACGATCTGGAACAGCGAAAGATCGGCGTAGGTTACCCTGCGGCCGGTGAGATAGAAGCCGCCGTTGTTCTTCACTAACGACTCGAAATATCCCAGATATTTCGGCACCCGCTCCTTCCAGAATTCCTCGGTGCGCCTTTTTGCCGGGCCGCGCTGTTCCTCGTAATACAGCGACGGCCCGAGCGGATGATGGGTGTCGTGAATTTCCAGCACCAGATCCGTAACCGTGAGCTGCAGCTGATGCACCGACAGGCGTCCCGCTTCCGACTTCGGCGCCAGACCATGGCGCGATCCGAGATAGAGCAGGATGTTGGCGGTCTGCCCGATCACGAGCTGGCCGGCTTTCAGAAACGGCGGGGCGAACGGCGGCGTGCCGCTGCGCGCCGCCATCATCCTGGTCATCGCGACCATGCCGCGGTCGCTGCGCGCGACATCGGCATAATCGGCGCCGGAATCCTCCAGCGCGAGGCGGACATATTCGCCGCGGCCCTGAATGCCCGGCCAGTAATAGAGTTCATAGCGCATGGGGAATCCTTACCCTGAGATGCGGGGCATGGCTCCGCCGTTGCGGGGCCATGTTACCGGAAGCGGCGACGCGCCAGCAGGAGCTTAGTTCGCCGCGAAACAGTATAACAGGCCGTCGCCGCCGGTGCTCCTGAGGTCGGCCTGCGAGCAGCCGCCATCCGGGCCGCGCGAGGGATGCGAACTGTTCCAGGATTTCGACGCGTCATCGTTGCGCAGGCCGAGGCGGTCGGAATGTCCCATCATCGCCGAACCCTGCGTGCTGCTCGTCCAGTTCTTGCAGGTGCGGTCGTCGCCCGCCGGGAAAGCGGTGCCGTCCGGCTGCGATCCCGTCAGCACGTCATGGCGGTTCGGCTTATCGCCGCGGCCGTTGATGACGTCGCCGTTCTCGCTCAGCGCGGTCTGTTTTGTCAGGTTGTTGGCGCCGTGCAGCTCAGCGACATCCTTGGCGATCACGACGCCTTTGGAATTCTGCCAGGGTCCCTTGCCGATCCGGTCGCGCGCATTGACCGCGGGTTTGCCGTCGGCCGGTTGGGTCGAGAGATAGGCGCGCCAAATCTTGACTCCAGAAGCATTGGCGCCGGCGCCGGCGGCCTGCGCCAGCGTCTGACAGTAATTGTCGGCGCCGGCGAGACCGCCGAGGTTGCCGCCGTTGCCGATGCCGTTGGAGGTCAGGAAGAAAGTGGTATCGGCCGACTGCGCCTGCGCTGGTTGAGCCGCAACGAATGCGGCAGCGGTCAGGCCGAAACACACGCGCGAGATAATCTTGGCGAAAGTGGGCATCGATTCCTCCGAATTGCTTTTTTGATCCACCGGCTCGTTGATGAACGGCGACTGGTCTCACATCAACCCGTCGTGCGAGATATTATTCCAGTCGCGCGGCGCCGAAATGAAGGCCGGGAAAGCCGGAATTAAAAAGGCGCCGCGGAATCGACCGCGGCGCCTTTCCACTGTAATCGTTTCTTTGACGATCAGGTCTGCTGGATCGCCGAGAGTTCCCAATTGGCCCCGCGCGGCCGTATGAAGGTCCACACCTCCGTCACCTCGGCAGGCTGATCGCTGCCCGCGACCAGCCGGCCGGTGCTACGATCGGTGGTCTTGTCGACCAGCGAGTACCGCATCGCCACGCTGGCGTAGTCGGTATCGCCCTCGCGCCACGCTTCCGCGAGGTCGCCCTGCAGCAGCTTGACGTCGAAGACCTTGTTGATGGTGTTTTCGGCCTTGTTCGCTTCGAGATCCCTGGTGAAGTACGACACCATTTCCGGAGTCGCCAGCGTGTGCAGCCTGGCGACATCCTCGTTCGACCACGCGGCCTGAATCTCGCCGAGCAATCGCTCGAAGGCTTCGTAGTCGGCCGGAACGATCTCAAGCGGCGCGCTGCCCGATCCCAGTCCGAAACCCGTTCCGGTGCGGAAGCTGGTTTGCGCGCCGGGGCCAACGGCGGCGCCGGCATAGGCCGACGCTGTCGCGTGTCGGCGCTGCCACCATGACATCGCCAACCGGACCACGATGACGATCAATCCGATCTGCAGGATCAGGCCGAAGATCGACGACAAGCCGCCGAGCCCGCCGAACATTCCGCCGCCGAACAACATGCCGAGCAGGCCGGCGCCGAGGAAGCCCGCGGCGAGGCCGCCGAGCATGCCCCTGCCGGGCCGGTTGAAGAGCCCGCCGCCGCCGGCCGCGGGCGCGCCCGGCTGGGTGATGGTGCGGTTGAACGGCTGTGCCGCGCCTGGCGCGGTCGAAGTGCTCGGCGGCGCTGAAAACGTTCGCGCTCCCCGCGAACCCGAACTCATGCCTCCGCCGATCCGGGCGTCGGCCGACGAGACCGCGAGCATCAACGGTAACGCCAACGACAAAGCGACGGCGATTGCCTGGAAGATGCCGCAGGCGCGCTGCGTGAATTTCATGTCTATTTCCCTCAGTCCCCGGCACGGGGGAGCGCCACTAAGATGGGCAGCGCTGCCTAAAAGTGAAGCCACATAAGGGAGGAGCGGCTGCGGCCCTCGGTCGCGGGCATGCGGCAATTAGGCTGGCTGTTCAGGCGTGCCCGCGCTCAGGACGGCGCCATGGTTTCCTTTACCGCGGCAATCAGCTGGCTGAGCGTGAAAGGCTTCGGCAGGAACGCGAATTGCTGGTTTTCCGGCAGGCTCTTCTCGAAGGCGTCTTCCGCATAACCCGAAACGAAGATGATCTTGAGGTCCGGATTGCGGCCGCGCATCGTCTTGAGCAGGGTAGGACCATCCATTTCCGGCATCACCACGTCGGAAACCACAAGATCGACCGCGCCGTTCTCTAGCTCCAGCGCTTCCATCGCCTCGACGCCGTTCGAGGCCTCGATCACGCTGTAGCCACGCGAGCGCAGGCCGCGCGCGTTCAGCGAGCGCAGGCCCTCTTCGTCTTCCACCAGCAGAATGGTGCCCTGCCCCGTCAGATCGGTCCGGGGTTTCGTCTCCGCCGGTTCCTTGGCGGTGCCGCTCGCGGCCAAAGCCTCGGGCTGGACCTCCTGCTCCGGATGATGCCGCGGCAGAAAGATGTGGAACGAGGTGCCGTGATCGGCTTCGGAGTCGACATAGATGAAGCCGCCGGTCTGCTTGACGATGCCATATACCGTCGAGAGGCCGAGCCCGGTGCCCTTGCCGACTTCCTTGGTCGAGAAGAACGGCTCGAAGATTTTGTCGACGATGTCGGGCGGTATGCCGCTGCCGGTGTCGGTGATGTCGATCCGCACATAATCCGCCGGCGGCATGCCCTTGTAGGCGAGATGTCCTGACTCCTCCGACGTCACGTTGCCGGTTCGCACCGTCAGCTTGCCGCCGTCGGGCATCGCATCGCGGGCGTTGACGGCCAGATTGACGACCACCTGTTCGAACTGTGACACGTCGACCTTCACCGGCCAGAGATCGCGGCCATGCACCAGATCGAGCTTGACCTTCTCGCCGATCAGGCGGCGCAGCAGCATGGTGAGATCGGACAGCGCGTCGCCGAGATCGAGCACCTGCGGCCGCAGGGTCTGGCGGCGCGAGAACGCCAATAGCTGCCGCACCAGCGTCGCCGCGCGGGTCGCGTTCTGCTTGATCTGCATGATGTCCTGGAAAGAAGGATCGGTCGGCTTGTGCGCGTTCAGCAGAAAGTCGTTCGCCATCATGATGGCGGAGAGCACATTGTTGAAGTCGTGCGCGATGCCGCCGGCGAGCTGGCCGACCATGTCCATCTTCTGCGACTGGTTGATCTGGTTCTCCAGCGCTCGCCGCTCGGTGGTCTCCAGCATGTAGACGATCGCGGCCTCGGTCTCGCGTTCGTCTTCCTCGACCGCGGTCACGAAGAACTGCCCCCATCGCTCCTTGGCGCCATCGAGCATCGCCTCGACCGGCGGGATATCGCCCTGCCCCTCCGCCGCCTGGTTGATGGCCGCGATCAGCAGGTTGCGGTCGCGAGCGCTCACCGCTGCAAAAATCGACTTGTTGGCCACACCGTCCGGGCTCAGGCTTTGCGCCAATTTCGCAAACCGGGCATTGGCGCGGACCACCGTGCCCGACCGGTCCACGGTCGCAATTGCCATCGGGGTGTGATCGAAGAACCGCATGAAGCGGACTTCGGCGGCGCGCTGCGGGTCGGAACGCTCGTCGCGCGCGCGGCTGATCACCAGCGTGCGCGACGCGCCGGGCACGCCGTCCGCCCCGAATGCCAGCTTGTGATAGAGGCGCACCGGTATGGTCTTGCCGCCGCGCATTCGCAGATCGATGTCGAACACCTCGGTTTTGACTTCGCCCGGCACGGGCACGATCGATGTCAGCAGCGAAGCACCGTCGCCGGACACGATGTCGGTCAGCTTCAAACCGCCCGACCCTATCTCCGCGAGATCGTGGTCCAGCCAGTTCGCCAGCGTGGCGTTGACGTAGACCATATCTCCGGCGGCATTGACCGAGAAGAACCCGCACGGCGCATGATCGAGATATTCGATCGCGTGCTGCAGTTCCTGAAACACGTCCTCCTGCCGTTCGCGATCGCGGGTGATGTCCGCAATCGACCACACCGCGTATTTCGCCTCGCGCTTGCTCCGGCCGAGCGGCCGAACCCGCATCCGCAGCCAGCGGCCATGCGCGCCATCGGTGCCGGCGATGCGGACCTCTTCCTGCTGCCGCTTGCCTTCGCGCGCCGCCTTGAGCAGGCGAAACACCGCTTCCGACACATCGGGGTTGCCGATGAAGACCCGCTCCACGGGGCGCGCGTCGAGCGCGGTCGCAGCACCGGTGAGGGCGAGATAGGCCGCGTTGGAATAGACCACGTGACCGCGGGGGTCGGTGACCGCGAGGCCATCATAGGCCTGATCGGCGATGCGGCCCATGACCGGGTCGTCGGCGGCGCGATCGGCGAAACGAATAATTCCCGCGGCGAAAGCGAACAGGTTGAACAGCCCGACCATCGCCAGCAGCGCAAGCAGCCCGAGGATATAGGGCTGCGCCTGCGCACGGCCGATGGTCATCAGCGCGACCGCCGCCGCGACGATCCCGGCGGCCACCAGCAGCACCAGAACGATGCTGCCGCTGCGCCGCGCCGGCTCCTGCGCGGTCATCGGCTCTGGTGACGGATCGTGGTCAGGTTCGGCGGTCATACCGGGGAATGCGGCCTGTCGACATTGATGTAACGCGCTTGCGCGCGCTGGATGTGGCGCGCTGGCACAGCACGCCTGCTCCTGAGTGCCTGAATCGGACCGGCAAGCGCAAGTCCATCAGGCGGCTATTTCGTTCGTTGCGCGCTTTTCCAGCACATTCCCTCAGGGGTTCCCGGTTCACGCCTGCCGGCCGGAAAGCCCGCGCTTCAGACCCATGACGTAGCCGATAATTTCGGCGACCGCATGATAGTGCTCCACCGGGATTTCGTCGTCGATCTGCACGGTCGCATGCAGGGCTCTCGCCAGCGGCACGTTCTCGACAATGGGAATATCGTGCTCTTTGGCGATTTCCCTGATCTTGAGCGCGATCGTATCGACGCCCTTGGCCACGCAGACCGGCGCCGACATGCCGCGTTCGTAGGAAAGCGCGACGGCGTAATGGGTCGGGTTGGTGATAATCACGGAGGCCTTGGGAACCGCGGCCATCATGCGCTTGTTCATACGCGCCTGCCGCAACTGCCTGATCCGGCCCTTGACGTGCGGGTCGCCTTCGGACTGCTTGAACTCTTCCTTCATTTCCTGCAGCGACATCTTCTGCCGTTCGAACCATTGCCGGTACTGGAAGAAATAGTCCGCGATCGCGACCACCGCGAGCATCGCCACGACGGCGCCCAGCAGATGCAGGGTCAGGCTGGTGGTGACGCCCAAAATCGCCGCGGGGTCGAACCGAACCATTGATTCCAGCCGATAACGCTCGGGCCACAGGATGGCCATCATGACGGCTCCCAGCGCGATCACCTTGAAAAGGCCCTTGGCGAAGTTCGCCGCCGCCTGCTTGCCGAAGATCCGCTTGGCTCCGGCCGCCGGCGAAACCTTGCTGAACTTCGGCTTGAGGGACTCGCCCGACCACACCAGCCGGTGCTGCGCCATGTTGCCGGCGATCGCCGCGAGCGCCAGCATCAAGAACGGCACGCCGAGGGCGGCCATCAGCGCGTATTCGAGTGATTGCGCCAGCGCCAGCAGGCCGGGTCCGTCGGCGTGGATCATCCAGGAATTGGCGACCAGGTTGCGCAGCGGCATCAGGATCCCGCCGCCGATCGATCCGGAAAATGTCGACAGCACCAGCGTTGCGCCGGCAATCACGAACCAGGTGTTGATTTCCTGGCTCTTGGCGACGTCGCCGCGGTCGTGGGCGTCATCCAGACGTTTTTGCGTAGGGTCTTCTGTTTTTTCCGATGCGTCGTTTTCGTCGGCCATGGTTCAGGCTTTCAGCTTAGCGGTATCAGGTCGTGCATGACGCCGACGAAATAATCGAGGAATGTTCCCATCATCGCGGCGATGACGAGGGCGAAGATCAGGAAGCCGGCGAGAATCGACAGCGGCACGCCGACGAAATAGACCTGCATCTGCGGCATCAGCCGCGCCAGCACGCCAAGCCCGATATTGAAGACCAGGCCGAACACCAGAAACGGCGCCGAAAGCTGCATGCCGATCCTGAAAGCGGCGGCGAAGGCGCGGGTGGCGAGTGCCGCGACATCGCCGCTCGACTTCATCTCGCCGGGCGAAAAGATGGCGTAGCTGTCGTTGAGCGCGGCGATGACGAGATGGTGGCTGTCGGTCGCAAACAGCAGCGTCAGGCCGAGCAGGGTGAGGAAATTGCCGATCAGCAGACCCTGCTGGCCCTGGGTCGGATCGACCGCAGTGACGAAGCCAAGACCCATTTGCTGGGCGATCACCGAACCCGCGACCTGCAGCGCCGAGAGCGTTACCCGCGCGGTGGCGCCGAGCACGACGCCGATGACGATCTCGTGGAGCATCAATACCAGCAGCGGCGTCAGCGACTGCATGTCGATGTGGTAGGCGGCGCGGTGCAACGGCAGGATGACCAGCGTCAGCAACAGCGCGATCGCAAGCTTGATACGAACCGGAATATTGGACTCACCCAACCCCGGCAACAGCATCACCATGGCGCCGATGCGGGCGAATACCAGCATGAAGGCGGCGGCGAGCGCGGGCAGCAGTGAAATATCGATCCGCATGATTCACGCCCGGTGCGGTGGATTTGACATTCGCAAAAGAGCCAGCTGCGAAGAGATGCGAATGTCAGAGCCGGGACAATAGTGCATCAACCACCTATGATTCGCGATGATATCCGCATCATGTGGCTGTGCAGCGAGTCCGCCATGAACGGCAGCGCCAGCAGCAGGGTAACGAAGATCGCCAGGATTTTCGGCACGAACACCAGCGTCTGTTCCTGGATCTGCGTCAGCGCCTGAAACAGCGACACCACAACGCCGACGACAAGGCCAACGATCATCAGCGGCGACGACACCACGACGATGGTCCAGATCGCATCGCGCGCCACGTCGAGGGTTTCAGCACCGGTCATGATTGTCTTCTCAACTGATGTGCGTATGTGCCGGCCAAAAGCGATGGCGCGCCCCCTCTCCCTTGGGAAGAGGGCTGGGGTGAGGGGTTACGGTCTCTCGATGGGCCGTGCCCCCTCACCCGGATTGCTGCGCAATCCGACCTGTCCCCATGGGAGAGGTGAAAGAAAGCCCGAGTGAATTCCGGATTGTGCATCAGATCGGCATCTTCATGATGTCTTCGTAGGACTGGATGACCCGGTCGCGCACCGAGACCAGCGTCGAGACCGCGACGTCGGTTTCCGCCACCGCCGTCACCACGTCCATCACGTTAGCCTTGCCCGACGCCATCGCGACGGTCTGCGCGTCGGATTTCCGTCCCGCGTCGAGGACGCTTCCGAGCGCATCCTTGAGCAGCGCACCGAAGGATTGGCCGCCCGCTTCGGAACCTTTGCCGGCACCGCCGGTGTCCATGATGCGGGCGAGACTCGCGTAGGCATTTGCAGCGACTGTAGGTGAAGCCATGGCTCAGGTTTCCTGTTCAGGCCTTGAGGATGTCGAGCGTGCGTTGAATCATCCGGCGCGTGGCGCTGATGATGTTGAGGTTCGCCTCGTAGGATCGCTGCGCGTCGCGCATGTCGGTCATTTCGATCAGCGAATTGACGTTGGGATATTTGACGTTGCCGGCCGCATCCGCCGCCGGATTGGCCGGCTCGTGCTTGATGCGAAACGCGGATGTATCGGTCCTGACCCTGCCGAGCGTCACGACCTTCGCATCCAGCGTGCGATCGAGCTCGGAGGAAAACGTCGGGACCTTGCGGAGATAGGGATCGCCGCCGGGGGTCATTGCCGTGGAGTCCGCGTTGGCGATGTTTTCCGAGAGCACCCGCATCCGCCCGGCCTGCGCGCGCAGGCCCGACGTGGCGATGCTCATCGACCGGGCGAAATCTCCTGCATCGTTTGCCATGGTGTCGTCTCCTTAGTCCTTAATCCGGTCTTAGCCCTTGCCGATCGCGGTCTTCAGAAGATGCAGGCTCTTGCTGTAGAGCGAGGTGACCGCCGCGTAGTCCATCTGGTTGGCCGAGACCTTGAGCATCTGGTCTTCGAGATTGACGGCATTGCCGGCGGGTCTGGTCTGGAAAACTCCCTTGCGATCCGGCGCGAAGCTTTGTGCGGCACCCGCCGGCGCAATATGACTGGTGCTGGTGCGCATCATCGCCAGCGACCCCATCGAGCCGGCGGCGCTGGCGCCGGTGCTGTCGAATTTCGGTTCGACCAGATCGCGCGGCTTGAAATTCGGCGTATCGGAGTTGGAAACGTTTTCGGACAGCACGCGCTGACGCTCCTGATGCCACTGCATCTTGGTGCGCAGCGCCGCCAGGACCGGAAGATCGTTGATGGACATCGGCCGCTCTCCTCGCTTCCGGGCGCGACGCCCTGAGGTGGGCAGAATTTGCCGCGTGTATGGTTAACGGCGGGTTAAGATGCATTGCGGTGGAAAGCACGACGTCCAGGGCGAATTCGCCTCATAACGCCTCATAAGGTGAATCTGTGCGCATTTTCGCCACGAAAGCTGCGTTAACCAACCAAGTCGTTGATGCGAGAGACCCAAGAAGTCGTTTTGGCCCAACCGATTCATGGGTTATTAAGATACGGGGCGGCAGTTTCTGCCGCCGGAAATTAAGAGATAGGGCCAATCTCAGGCTTCAGTCGCCGTTTGTTGTGTCGTTTCCGATCCGCGTTCGACGAAACAGAAACTTGAAGAAAACGCTACTTGCCGGGGACAAAGCATGCAGGCATTAACATTTTTCTTCGCATTCGTGGCTGTTCTGGCCCTGATCGGCGCCGCCGCCTGGCTGGTTCGCCGATTCGCCGGCAACCGCCTGGGTGCCAACACCAATCGCGGGCGGATGCCGCGGCTGGCGGTGATCGATGCCGCCGCCGTGGACGGTCGCAGGCGGCTGGTGCTGGTGCGGCGCGACAACGTCGAACATCTGCTGATGATCGGCGGTCCGACCGATATCGTCGTGGAATCCAATATCGTGCGCGCCATGCCCGGACGGGATCAGATACCGCAACGGCCCGCCGTCGGCGATGGCTCCCGATCCGATGCGTTCGATCACACCGAGCCGCAAATGCCCGAGCCGCCCCCCCGCCCGGTCCGGCCTTCTTTTGTCGACGAAGTGCGCCGCCCGGCGCCGGCGGAACGGCGCAGCGATCCTTTGGCAGGTTTCACGCCGGAGCCGCTGGGCGGCCGTCCGGAGTCCCGCCCCGAGCTGCGCGGCGAACCGATGCCATCGCGGGTGACGTCGCGCAACGAACCGATCATGCCCCGCCCGCCGCGTCCGAGCGAACCGCCAAAGGCGCCTCCGGTTCGCGCGCCCGAACGTTCCGCCGCGCCGCCGCCGCCGCCGCCGTCCCCCGCCCTATCGGCAGCGGACCAAAATCTCGCCGAGATGGCGCAACGGCTGGAGGCAGCACTTCGCCGGCCGGCCGGCGAGGCGGGCGAACCGCGCGTCGGCGCGCCGCCGGTGGCGCCCGAACCGCCGCCCGGCCGCGGCCCACCTCGCAACGAGCAACCGACGGCGCCGCCGGTGGCTGCGCCTTCGCCGAAGAGCGGCTTTGAGAATCTCGAAGACGAGATGGCGTCATTGCTGGGCCGTCCAAAGACCCCTTCGTGAGGCCGGCGGCAGTCCGCGTAGAGTTTTATTTTTTGCCACACTGATAGCCGCCGGGTCGCTGGTCGATCCGGCGCTCGCGCAAGATATCAGCATCAATCTCGGCCAGGGCAACGGCGGCGTCACCGAACGCGCGATCCAGCTGATCGCGCTGCTGACGGTGCTGTCGATCGCGCCGTCGATCCTGATCATGATGACGTCGTTCACCCGGATCGTCGTCGTGCTGTCGCCGCTGCGCTCGGCACCGCGACCGCGCCGCCGAACTCCGTCATCATCGCGCTCGCCATGTTGATGACCGCGTTCGTGATGGGCCCGGTGCTGCAGAAATCCTACGACGACGGCATCAAGCCGCTGGTCGCCAACCAGATCAGCGTCGAGGAGGCGCTGCAGCGGGCTTCGGTGCCGCTGCGCGGCTTCATGCAGAAGAACGTGCGCGAAAAGGATCTGAAGCTGTTCATGGACCTGTCGGGCGAACCGCCGCCGGCCACGCCCGAAGAAATGTCGCTGCGGATTCTGGTGCCGGCATTCATGATCTCCGAACTGAAGCGCGCCTTCGAGATCGGCTTCCTCTTGTTCCTGCCGTTTCTGATCATCGACCTCGTGGTCGCTTCGGTACCGATGTCGATGGGCATGATGATGCTGCCGCCGGTAGTGGTGTCACTGCCGTTCAAGCTGATTTTCTTTGTGCTGGTCGACGGCCGGTCGCTGGTGGCGGGCAGCTTGGTGCAGAGCTACGGCGGGTAGCTGCCGATTTAGCTCCGACCGCGTTGATGATTGTCCGCTATCTGAAGCAAGACCGACATCGCCGAAAGAGTCCGCCCACGTCTGAGTTTGCCCCATCCCGGACATCGGGCAGCTTGGGCGCTCACGTTGACCCAGATCAATTCCTTCTATGCTGGTCCTCCATACCATTACTACGGCGGGGGGCCTTGGCCTGATACTGGTGATCGTCCTTTTGGTCATGCCGTTCAGGCGCTGATTCTCCGCAGGACTTCTGGTTGTGGGCACAAAACTGTTGTGCCCCCCTAATCTGGAGAGCATTCATGCCCGCTTCTCCCCGAGCCCCCACCTTATTCTGCGATCGCCTGATGGAGGCACCATGCACGAAGTGCGGCGCGAAAATGACGCTTGCTCGCATCGAGCCAGCCAAGCCGGGCTACGATCTGCGCACATTCG
>Ga0208080_1000815_pt1 | contig 15642 bp, 17 predicted proteins | sample NGESurdeep092012_3_FD_184476 | JGI IMG/M metagenome (GOLD analysis project Ga0208080, IMG submission 184476) | Arctic peat soil microbial communities from Barrow, Alaska - NGEE Surface sample 210-3 deep-092012 (SPAdes) | ecosystem: Environmental > Terrestrial > Soil > Wetlands > Peat ...
GCAGGGCCTGTCGACCTCGCAGGCGATCCACATCACGGGGCCGGTGATCGATGCGCCTGCGGTGGCCGCGATCCTGGACAAAGAGGCGATTATTCCGATCCAGAAGCACGCGGCGCTGCGGGGCATTGCCGACAAGATCGTCGTCTATGAAATACCCTGAGGGGATTCAGTCATTCCGGGATCGTGCGTTAGCACCAGACCCGGAATCTCGAGATTGCCGAACGGTAATGGTGCGGCCGAGATCGCATGGATTGCGCAGGTTGATTTTCCAGCCCATATATTGGCCATAGCCGCCGTTGCGGCCGCGAACTGACTTCACGCGATTCGGTAGGAAATGATGCTCGAAGGACTGCGCCAATTCATCGCCGAAGTTGTTTCTCCCACCGCGCACCAGGATCGGGTATTTGACGATACCGGATATCGTCTGGCGGCGACCGCGTTGCTGAATCACGTCATCTCGCTCGACGGCGAACCGTCCGAAGTTGAAAAGCGCAAGCTTCATAGCCTGCTCGAAAGCCGCTTCGGGCTTGATCCAGGTACGGCGGATCAATTGATTGCGTCTGCGACGCTGGTCGAGGGCGAGGCGGTCGATCTCTATCATTTCACCAGCGTCATTATGCGCTCGGTGAATGAGGAAGGCCGGCTCCGTATCATCGAAATGATGTGGGAGCTGGTTTACGCCGACGGCCAGGTCAGCGAGTTCGAGGATAACGTGGTCTGGCGCGCGGCCGATCTGCTGGGAGTGTCTTCGCGCGACCGGATCGATCTCAAGCATCGTGTTGCCGCCAGGCAAGGCGCACCGGTCACGGGCGGCTCAGATATCGCAGACGCGGCAATGTGACACGCTGCGGTCGGGGCGTTGCGAGCCGTCGATTGCGCGGTACCGGACATGACGAAATTTTAATGTGGCCGACAATCAGCCGCTGCCGGGCGCGTTTGGCCTCAAAATGTTGCTATTCAATTCCGCGGCACTGTGCGTTTGAAAACGCCGATATGCTTGCGGGTGGCTTGCATCCCGCCTAAGGCGTATGCTCTCCTCGAGAGCGTCAGCCGCATATCATGCAATTTATTTTAAGAGCATTGAATCGTGACTGAGCGTGTGACGCTGATTACCGGTGCCTCGGCAGGAATAGGCACCGAACTGGCGCGTGTTTTCGCAGCAAACGGCCATCGCATCGTTCTAGTGGCGCGACGCGCGGATCGCCTGACGACGTTGGCGGCCGAAATTGCCGCCGCTGGCGGTACTGCGCCGATTGTGATTCCGTGCGATCTCGAACAACCCGATGCCGGCGACAAAATTGCGGCTGTTTTGGCGGCCGAAGGGGTGGAGGTCGAGTTCGTCGTCAACAATGCTGGTTTCGGCTTGTTCGGCCACGCGATCGAACTGGACCGCGCCGCACAGCTCGCCATGATTGCCGTCAATATCCACGCGATGACCGATTTGTCGTTGCGGTTTTCCGACAGCCTGATCCGGCATCGCGGCGGCATCCTCAATGTCGCTTCGATTGCCAGCTTTCTGCCGGGGCCAGGAATGGCGGTATATTATGCGTCCAAGGCCTATGTGCTGTCGTTCAGCGAAGCGCTGCGCCGGGAGCTTGCTCCTCGCGGCGTGCGCGTGACCGCGCTATGTCCCGGTCCGGTGCCGTCGGAATTTCAGACGCGGGCGGGGTTTGAACCCGGATTTGATTCGGTGATCCTGAATGTCTCCCCAGCTAATGTCGCACAGGCAGGGTATCGCGGGCTGATGGCCAACAAGCGGGCCGTGCTGCCCGGCCTCGGCATCAAGATTGTGCCGTTTCTGCTCCGGCTGTTTCCGCGCGGGTTTGTCCTGGCGGCGGTCGGCCGTTTTCAGCTGCGGAAGCGCCGATAAAAGCATCGGGAGCCTATTTTTGGCCCGCGACTTGCTTATGAAATCATATGAAGCTGATATGAACTCATACGAAATTAAGGATCACTAAGGTAAGATTCCGGCTTGATAGCCGTAAACAAGAAAAATCGATGTCTTTTCAGTCGGTCAAAATCAGCGCCGGAACCGTGCTGCACCTCCCCGGCGGAGTAACCGCAGCTCCTGTCGCGCGTTCAGCCGCCGGGTCTTTGCTACCGGTGCTGATCGTCCTGCACCAGGAAACCTCGACGCCGGGCCGCGTCGGCAACGCGTTGCGGGCGCTCGGATACCGGCTGGATATAAGGCGTCCGCGTTTTGGCGATCCGCTTCCGCCGACGCTGGATGGCCATGCCGGCGCGGTCATTTTCGGCGGCCCGATGAGCGCGAACGACCCGGATGATTTCGTTCGCCGGGAGATCGAGTGGATTGCCGTGCCGCTCAGGGAGCAGCGGCCGTTCTTGGGAATTTGCCTGGGCGCGCAGATGCTCGCCATGCAGCTTGGCGCGCGGGTAGCACCCCATCCGGAAGGCCGCGCGCAGATCGGTTACTACCCGATCCGCCCCACGCCTGCGGGGCTCAAGATCTGCCCGCACTGGCCGGATCATGTCTACCACTGGCACCGCGAGGGATTTGAACTTCCTGATCGCGCCGAATTGCTGGCGGAGGGCAGCGACTTTCCGGTGGAGGCGTTTCGTATCGACCATTCTTTCGGCCTGCAGTTTCATCCCGACGTGACCTACGCGATGATGCATCGCTGGACCACGCGCGGCCATGCGCGCCTCAAATTGCCGGGCGCCCGCCCGCGTCATCATCACTTCGCCGATCGCGCGGTCCATGACGTGACCGAACGCGCCTGGCTGAAGCAATTTCTCGATGGCTGGCTGGCTCGAATGCCGATGTCGGTCATGTCGGAAGCCGCGGAATAGCGCTTGAAGGCGATGTCGCGGCATTTCTTGAAGGCCTTTTCAAATTTCCAAATGTGATAGTGTCGGCTCGACAAGCTTGCGGCCAGTAGCCAGCAGGCAAAGCGGGAGGCGACATGACCGGCGGCGAATTCGCGCAGCTATTGAATGACTTCACGCTGTCAGCGGAATCCGGAGACGGCGCGCGCTTCGCCGGCCATTTCACCGAGGACGCCATTTATTACGACTACATCTACGGCGCGCATAACGGCCGTGCCGACATCGCGCATATGATGCATGGAAAAGCGTCCGCCGCGGTTTACGGGGAAATAGAGTTCAACAAGCGGTTGACCGCCCGTCTTCGCCCTGCGGGCTACGCCGGGCACGCTTCGCCCGCGGCCCGGTGGCTGCGCCACGCGTAGCCGCAGGCGAAGCGTGGTGGAGCCAGGCGGGATCGAACCGCCGACCTCGTCATTGCGAACGACGCGCTCTCCCAGCTGAGCTATGGCCCCATCGCGGCCGCCTCAAAAGTGAATAAACGGCGGCCGACAATCGGCGCCATTTACAATCCGCGCCAAGGTCAAGTCAAGAACGGCGAAATCGCCGTTTTCCGCGTCATTTGCCCGGAACTTCCCTTGTTTGCAGGGGGGCGAACCGATATTTAGCAGGAAGTCGAATCCGCGACCGAACCCGCGAGTAAGCCCAGCCATGCGTGCCGTTCTCGACATCGTTCTCATCGTTCTCGATCTCTACGTCTGGCTGCTGATTGCCTCGGCGATCCTGTCCTGGCTGATTGCCTTCAATGTCGTGAACACGCGCAACCAGTTTGTGGCGGCGGTGGCGGAGTTCCTGTACCGGATCACCGAACCGGTACTGGCGCCGATCCGGTCATTCATGCCGAGCCTCGGCGGGCTGGATATCTCGCCGATCATCCTGATCCTGATCATCATGTTCATCCAGCGGGTGATCACCTACTACATCTATCCCAGCGTATTCTGATCGCGGTCATGGATGCCTGATGGATCCTTGGCGCTATTCCACCCAGGGCATCAGTGTCGCGCTGCGCGTAACGCCACGCGGTGGCCGCGACGACATCGACGGACTTGAGACGCTCGCCAATGGCCGCACGGTGGTCAAGGTACGCGTCCGCGTCATCGCCGAAGGCGGCGAGGCCAATCGCGCGGTGATCGAGTTGCTTGCGAAAGCGCTCGGCGTACCCAAGGCCAGGGTGCGGATTCTGTCCGGCGCGACATCGCGCCTCAAGCAAATCGCCGTCGATGGCGACCCCGCAATGCTCGGCGAGGCGTTACGAAAGCTGACCGCCGCAAAGAAGGATTGAAATGACGGCCCTGATCATCGATGGAAAAGTCATTGCCGCTGAACTTCGCGCCCGCGTTGCCGATGAGGTTGCGCGGGTGCAGCGCGAGCACAGGATCACGCCCGGGCTCGCGGTGGTGCTGGTCGGCAGCGACCCCGCCAGCCAGGTCTACGTCCGCAGCAAGCACAAGCAGACCCAGGCCGCCGGCATGGCATCGTTCGAGCACGTATTGCCTGAAGACGTCGCGCAGAATGATTTGCTGGCCCTGATCGGAGAGCTCAATCGCGATCCCGCCGTGCATGGCATTTTGGTGCAGCTGCCGCTGCCGAAATCGCTGCATACTGAGACGATCATCAACGCCATCGATCCCGCCAAGGACGTCGATGGACTGCATCCGAACAACGCCGGGCGTCTCGCCGGCGGATTTGCCGCGCTCGCGCCCTGCACGCCGCTCGGCTGCATCATCTTGACCAAGAGCGTGCATGCGTCGCTGGAAGGCATGAACGCCATCGTCATCGGCCGCTCCAATCTGGTCGGCCGTCCCTTGCTGCAATTGCTGCTCAACGAAAACGCCACGGTGACGATTGCGCATTCGCGCTCGCGCGACCTCGCGCAGTTATGCGCCCGCGCCGATCTGGTTTACGCCGCCGTCGGCAAACCGGAAATGGTGCGCGGCGACTGGATCAAGCCGGGCGCCACGGTGATCGATGTCGGGATAAATCGCTTGCCCGGCATTGACGGCAAGACCCGTCTGGTCGGCGATGTCGCCTTTGCCGAGGCTTTGAATGTAGCGGGCGCGATCACGCCGGTGCCCGGCGGCGTCGGTCAAATGACGGTAGCGTGTCTGCTGGTCAACACGCTGCGCGCCGCTTGCGCCATTCATGGCCTGCCTAGGCCGGGGGTGTGAGGCGCTGTCATTCCGGGGCGCAAGTGAGACGAGCGAACCCGGAATCTCGAGATTCCGGGTTCGATGCTTTGCATCGCCCCGGAATGACGTCTGCGTCGTTATCCCGCCGTATTCTCGATCAGCCGCCGATAGAACCTGATCATGTCGCCATAACCTTCGATGCTGAGACGCTCGTTGGTGCCGTGAAATCGCTTCAGATCTTCCGAGTTTGCGCGCACCGGCGAGAACCGGAAAATGTTGTCGGCAATCCCCGCATAATGACGCGAGTCGGTCGCGGCCACCATCAGGCCGGGCGCAACGATGACGTCGGGAAAAATTTCCCGGATGGTTTGGTTGAGCATGCGGTAGGATGGGCTTGCGGTGCCCGTCACCGGCGGCGGATCGGTGTTGCCGGGAAACGGTTCGACGGAAATCCGATCGTTGTTGACGGTCGAGCGAACATGGTCGGTCACGCTCGCCCGGAATCAGCCGGAAGTTGACGGTGGCTTCGGCGTTGCCGGGCAGCACATTATCCTTGTCGCCGGCATTGAAGATCGTCAGCGCGGTGGTGGTGCGGACAGTCGCTTCGGTGGGTCCGCTTTTCTCGAATTCGCGCAACAGCAACGGCTTGAACAGCCAGAGGTTTGAGAGCACGACGCGGTTGAAGCCGCTCGTTTCAGGCGCCAGCGTATCGAACATTTCAGAGACGGTGCCGCGAATCTGCATCGGCAGGCGATGGTCTTCCAGCCGCGCCAACGCCGCGCTCATCATGCCGATCGCGGTATCGCGCGGCGGCATCGACGAATGGCTGGGGGTCGCATGCGCGGTCAATACCAGCGTGGCATAGCCTTTTTCGGCGACGCCGATCAGTGCGGCGGGCTTATCGAGGCCCTTAATGAGGCCTTCCGCAATTAGCAGACCCTCATCGAGCACGAAGTCGAGCCGGACGCCGCGCGAGGCCAGCAGCGCGGCGATGGCTTTCGCGCCTCGGGTACCTGCGACTTCCTCGTCATGGCCGAACGCGAAATAGATGGTTCGCTTTGGGCGAAATCCCTGCTTCGCCATCGCTTCGGCGGCTTCGAGTATCGAATACAGGTTACCCTTGTCGTCCCACGATCCGCGGCCCCAGATAAAGCCGTCACTGATGACGCCATCGTACGGCGGCTGTTGCCAGTCCTTCTCGGTGCCCGGCGCGACCGGCACCACGTCCTGATGCGCCAATAGCGCGATCGGCGGCGCCTTGGGATCGGTGCCCTCCCAGGTGTAAAGCAGGCTATAGCCAGCGACAGTCTCGCGCCTTGCCGCGGCATGAAATGCCGAAAAACTTTTGCCGATATGCGCCTGCAAGCCGCGCAGCGCATCGGCGTCCTGTTCGGGATTGAGAAAATTCGAAATGGTCTGGAAGCGGATCGCCTCGCTGAGCCGCGCCGCCGCGCCCTGCTGGTCGACCGGTACGCGCGCTACCGCGGAGACCTGAATCTGCCGCGAGCCATGCGTGACGACGTTGAGCAGCAGCACGCCGGCGAGAATCACGATTCCCGCGATCACCAGCAGCAGGATGTTGCGGATTATTTTTATCAGCCGGCGCATGTCAGGGGCTTTCAGGTCATTCGCTTATCGCGTTCGCCCCTTGTGGGGGAGAGTCTACTTCGCCTTGGCGCGGGCGATGCCTTCCACAATCAGTTTGTGCGCATCCTCGGCCCCGCCCCATCGCAATACCTTGACCCATTTTCCGGGCTCGAGATCCTTGTAATGCTCGAAGAAGTGCTGGATCTGCTGCAGCGTGATTTCAGGCAGATCGCTATAGGTCCGCACCTTGTCGTAGCGCTGGGTCAGCTTCGGCGACGGCACCGCGATGATCTTCTCGTCGCCGCCGGCCTCGTCTTCCATCAGCAGCACCCCGACGGGCCGTACGCTCATCACAGCGCCCGGGACGATCGCGCGGGTGTTCGCGACCAGCACGTCGCAAGGGTCGCCATCGCCCGATAGCGTATGCGGAATGAACCCGTAATTCCCGGGATAACGCATGGCGGTATAGAGAAACCGGTCGACCACAAGCGTGCCGGCGTCCTTGTCCATCTCGTATTTGATCGGCTCGCCGCCAACAGGCACTTCGATGATGACGTTGACCTCACGCGGCGGATCGATCCCGATCGAGATGGCGTCAATGCGCATGGATTGCTCCGCATGGCTTTGAGGTTAAGCCCTGGATAGAGACTGATGGCGCGGGGCCAAGGCCGGTTTCGACGTGCCTTGAGGCCCGGCGAATCGAAGGTCTCAGTTGGTCCAGGCGAAGGCGACCTTGTCGAGCGACTTGGGCCCGAATTTCTCCGACGACCGCGCGACCATGCGGCCGCCGAGGGCGCGGTAGAACTCCGTCGCCGGATCATTGTCGGAGAGCGCCCAGATCACCATGCTTTTCAGGCCGCTCTGCAACAGGTCGCGCCTCGCGGCGGTGAACAGCCGGCGGCCGAAGCCGAGACCCTGAAACTCCGGCCGCAGGTAAAGCTCGTAGATCTCGCCTTCGAAGTGCAGGCTGCGCGCGCGGTTGCGACCGTAATTGGCATAGCCCGCGACCTTGTCGCCGAACACCAGCACGCTGACGCGGCTGCCCTTGCGGATCGCGCTTTCCCACCATTGCGGGCCGCGGCGGTTGATCAGCTTCTCCAGCTCGGCGCCGGGAATGATGCCCTGATAGGCCGAGCGCCAGGCTTCGTCATGGGTGGACGCCACCGCGGCTGCATCCGCAGCTTTGGCCGGCCGGACCTCGATCAGGGTTGTGCTCATGGTTCTGATCAAAGCAAGTCGGCGCGTCCGCTTCAAGGTCCATCGTTAATTATCGGTTAACCTGTGGATTTTTTGCATCAGTTTTTAGCCCGGTTGTACCGAAAGAGGACAGGAGCCGGCTTGAGCAGCGACTTGGTCGCTGTTTTCACGGCTGCGAATGATTCCCAACGGGGCGTTCACCCGCCCACGTTCACGGAAAAATGCTCTGGATTTGATTCGCCGTGGGTATTCTGCTCGCCAATCCGCCTCCGTCCTTCAGGCACATCTATGCAATCGTTCAAGGCGTTTTTCGCTCTGGTTGTGTTTGCAGTGCTCTGTACGCAGACCGCGACGGCGCAAACCCGGCTCGGCGCGCAGGGCGCTGAAGGCGAGCCAAATCGCATGCAGCAATGGCTGGTGCCGTCGCCGGATCCCGACATCGCAGCGCACGCAGTGCTGTTTCGTCCGCCCGGCGATGGGCCGTTTCGGCTTGCGGTGATCGCGCACGCCTCGTCGCAGAACGTTCTGCGTCGCGCGCAAATGCCGCAGCCCGAATATCGCGCGCTGGCGGCATGGCTGGTCGCGCGGGGCTTTGCAGTGCTGGTGTGCCGGAGCGCTTGGGCCATGGCGCGACCGGCGGAAAGTATTTCGAGGACCAGGGCGGGTGCGACGAAGCCGACTATTTTCGGGCCGGGCGGGCCACGGCCGTTTCGATCACGGCCGCGCTGAACTATCTGCGCGGCCAATCCTTCATCCGGCAGGACGGCGCGGTCGTTCTCGGGCACTCGGCCGGCGGCTGGGGCGCGCTGGCTTTGGCCGGCGAGAATCCGCAAGGCGTGGCGGCCATCATTGCATTCGCTCCCGGGCGCGGCGGCCATGCCAACGATTTCCCCAATCAGGTCTGCGCGCCGCATACGCTGATCTCGTCGGCGGCCGAATTCGGCAAAAGTGCACGCGTGCCGCTGGCATGGCTGGTGGCGGCCAACGACAGCTATTTTTCGCCGGATCTGTCGCGGCAGTTGGCCGATGCGTTCCGCGGCGGCGGCGGCAGAGTGGACTTTCATGTGCTGGCGGCATCCGGCAGCGAGGGCCACTGGCTGGCGGAGTCGGAGGCCGGCGTAAAAATCGCTGGACCGGAACTGGATCGCGCGCTGAAGCTGCTCGCACCAACCGCGGCCAAACAGCGATGACGCCGCGCGCGACCAACCGGTGGCCGGACGATGACGTGATTCTCTACGACGGCGTCTGCGTGTTCTGTTCGCGCTGGGTCCGCTTCGTCGCGGCGCGCGACGTGGATCGGCGGTTTCGCTTCACCGCGATCCATTCCGGCTACGGTGCGCGGCTGGCGCAGGCGTTCGGCATCGATCCCAACGATCCCGAGACCAATGCCGTCGTTCACGGCGGCAGGGTTTTCTTCAAATCCGACGCGGCGCTCACGGTGCTGGGCGCGCTGCCGGGCTGGGGCTGGGTGAGCGCCTTGCGCGCGATACCAAAACCGCTTCGCGACCCGGTCTACAACGTCGTCGCGCGCAACCGCTACCGGATTTTCGGCAAGTATGAAGAATGTTTCATTCCGGATGCATCTGTTCGGGCAAGGGTAATCGAATAGCTGCCGCTACTATTTGTTGCGGATGACCTCCCCCGCCGCCCTTTCCCCGCTGTCCCGCGCCCCGTGCGCGGTGGAGAAAAAGTTCGGCGAGGTGGCCTCGCCGGCAAAAAACAATCTGTTATCGACGGGCGCCGCCAGCACCGCCCGCGCGCCGGCGTGGCCGGGCAGCGCGTGCGAATAGGAGCCGCGCGCGAACGGGTCATCTGCCCAGCGCGATTCCGACAGCGGTTTTAATCTGCGGCGAAAATCCGAGCCGAGCAGCGCCACGATCTCATCGATGGCCTGCGCCGCCAGCGCGCCACGGCCGGCGTCTTCCAGCGCTTGCGCAAAGCGTCCGCCGAAAAAGCCTTCGATGCAGGGCTGGCCGAACGGGCGCAGATGAAAGCTGCCCATCGCGGTGCGCATGGTGGCGCCGCGCAGATTGCCGTCCTCTGGCAGCGCTTCCGGTTCATCGAGCGCCAGCATCACCTTGTCGGCAAGGCCGAGCGGCAGGCCACGCGCGGCGTCCACTTTCGCAGGCAATGCCGGGTGAAAACGAATCGATTCGTCGGCGATCAGATTGGTCGGCACGGTGACGATCACCTTGCCGGCCGCCAGCGCGCCCTGCGACGTCTCGATCCGCACGTGTTTTCCGGAATGATCGATCAACGTCACATTGCAATTGAGCGCCAGCGGGGAGGGCGCGCCATAGGCTGCCATCAGGGCGCCGTAGCCGCGCCGCACCCGCCAGTTGATCCCGGTGTCCTCGTAGGCGTCCATGTCGAGAATCGAGACGCGGTCGAGTTCGCAGCCGTTGACGTAAGTCGAGATCGCGTCGATCATCGGATTCCAGCGGTTGCCGGGCTCGAGCCAGGCGCTGGCCGCGCTGTCGCGTCCGCTCTTGGCACTTTTCTTGGCGGCCTCTTCGGCGCGGTCGTAGAAGTCGTCGATCGCTTCGATGAAGTCGGCGCGCTCCTTGAGCGGAAATCCGGCGTCGAAACTCTGCTCGCGCCACGGTGGCCGGGTCTTGTCGATTTCGAAATTGAGCTGCTGCGCGATTTTGACGAACGAATTCTCATCCGCCGAATGCAGCCAGCCGCAGCCGACGTCGAAGGGGATCTCCGGCGCGGCCATGATGGTGTGGCCGCGTCCGCCGACGCGGTCGCGCGCTTCCAGCACGATGATGGAGAGACCTGAATTTTCCAGCGTCCGGGCGGCGCCGAGGCCCGCGGCACCCGCGCCGATGATGGCGACGTCGACTTCGGAGAACAGTGGAGGCTCACAAAAACGTTGATAAAACGGGCATAAATCAACCCTGCTGCTACGTGTTGGCTACCACCAAAGGACACCACCGGCAAGGTGTTGTGCTGTCAGCTCGTCCTCAGGATAGCAGCGCTTCGGTACAGTTGGGTGGGAACCGCCCCGAGTCCGCTTAGTAATTGATTTTCTCAATCTATCTTATCGCCCGATCGGACCTTCTGTAGCGAGGTTTTGTAGTCCATTCGGAGGCAATGAAGAAGCATTCTTCTTGGGCCGCCCCCTCGCTTGGCGACGTGGCGTAACGACCTCATTCGCGTCGAGACGCTCTCGAAGTGCTGGGTGGTTTGACCACTGCTGATCCTCAATTAGCAAATAATCGGCAGGAATCAGATCACCCCCGCCCATTTGGTCCAAATGGCGTTTGAAGTAGGTCAAAAACTCCTTGTCTGCATCAGTGGAAATTGAATGCCGACGTTCTTCAATGGCTACCCGACTGGTCACGCCACTCCCAGCAAAGAAATCCAGCACAGTAGATTCTGGATAAGACATTGAGCGAACAATTCTTTCGATCAACGCCTTCGGTTTCTGTGTCGGATGACCTACACGCTCTTTCGAATTGCCATTGAGGCGGGGAATTTTCCATACGTTCGTAGGATTGATGCCTTTGGCCAGATTTTCTTGATTAAGGCGTTTATCTCTCTTGTAGGTTTCTAACGTCTGTGGGTCGAGCTTCTTTCTGACTGCGTCTAAATCAAAATAGTATTTTGACGTCTTGGCAAACCATGCGATTTCTTCGTGCCTGTTGGCAAAGAAACGCTGTGCCCCCATTCCGTTCGGATAATTCCAAATGATGAGATTGGCTAAGAGCATTTGGCTGTGTTGACGCATCCAACTAATCAAGCTGAGCAGATCACCCGAACCGGCCTCTCCCTGATACTGTAAACCGCCAAAAATCACGAGGTTCCCAGAAGGGGCCAGCACGCGCTCTACTTCGCGTATCCACTTTCCGGCCCAATCGACGTAGTGCTTCATATCGTCCCATGCGGCGACATTGATGTTGTATGGGGGATCACAAACCACGAGCTGGATTGATTCAGACGGAATTTTACTCAGCGTTTCCAAGCAATCCCCCACAGCAATGATATGCGACGTGGGGTCCGAGGTCGGCGCAATCGCAGCAAGGGCCGAAGAATGACGTAATCCGTTCTTCCGCAATATATTCATCCCGATATGCCCGGCATTGCGATGGGATCTATTCGACATTTTTCACCGGAATTTCGAGGGCTGCTTTGAGGTGATAATCGCCAGCGAGGAAGTCCTCACCAAATAGTTGGCGTAACCGCTTCTGATCAGGGGCTGGTAGGGTTGACTCTTCGCCCCACTCGGCAAGAATTTGCGGAAGAATGTTTTGACCAACGGTTATGTCCGCGCCTTCCGAGACCAGCAAGTCGGGTGCCAACGCAAGAGTGCTAATGTGAATACTTGCCGCACTCTGGGTCGCAAGGCCACAGCTTTCAATTATATTCAACAGGAATGGACAGCGATGTCTCGCTGACTCCAGAGTACCTGGCTCGATGCCCATCTCATCACAAAACATTCGCACAGGTTCAAACTCAAAGAAATCCTCATAAATACGGGCTTTTGCGACGCTGGCGGCTCTTTCCTTATGATAAAGCAGTTTCAGCATTTGCTTCACTGCGGGCATGTTTAGAACAATTGATTGGTACAGACGCCCCAAATCTGGAGATGCGTCTGACGCATTTTTGAGCAGCTGATTGTAAAAGCCCGGCTGCTGCGGCATCTTCGTTGAATAATCACCATCCGCGTCCACCTCTAAGACCAGATCGGCGGGGGCGATAAATGGCTGCACCAAATTCCACAATTTTCGACCCGCTTCCGTCAGGGCCGGTTCGTACGAAACAGTATCCTCGACCAAGCGAATGTCGGTGATCAGTCCCAACTCGATTGCCGCGAGCATTTTATATTTTACTTGGCGTCTATAACCGGCAATCCGACCAGTGCCCAGCGAGCCTTCAAGCCGGATGAATTGATCATCGAAGGCTGTTCCCGCTCTGTCGCCCGAGAAATGAAAAATGATAGTGAGTATATGTCCGAGATGCGTCCCTTGGGGATAATGGAAGCTCGATTCTGTATGTCTAACAAACCGTCGTCTTTCCGGCGGGCTTAACGGAGTCAGCACCTCCAGCTCTTCCGAAGGAGCCTTTTTCCCTTCTTCTAAAGCGGGCAGCTGGAAGATTGATTTTAGAGCCGCGCGGGGGCGAGAGGGCTTCGATGCCGCGTCCTCCCCCTCTTCTTCGATTTCTCTGGCACGAGGCTTTGGCGCAAGGGCGAGACAGCCAGAGGCAAGCAGGTCGTCAATGTCCGCATGTTTTGTTATGTGAGAAAGGCCAATTGGCTCGTCTTCGAACCATGCTTCGATGCGTCTCTCGATTTCTCGAAGCACATTGATGTCGTCTCCTCCACCGGAGTCGAGTATGACGCCAGCTTCCACATTTCTACCCGCAATTCCGGATTCGGTAAGATTAGCGGAACCGACGTAAGCCGTCTGACTGCCGTCCTCACGGACGAAGTGATAGACCTTGGGATGGAAAAGACAGTTGTCAAAGCTGATAACGCCGAGAGATACGTGCTTCTGCGGTATACCGAGTGTTCCAGCGAGAAAGGCAATGTGACTTGCGAGGGTCGCGCCCCCGTTGGAGCCGAGGAGGAGCCGCACAATCGTACCTTCGGCGGCACATTTCTTCAAAAGCGGAAGAAGTAGGCTGGAACCGTCAAGCGTAAAATACCCTGCTTGGCAGCGGAACTCGCGTATCTTGGATTCGACAGCAGACTTCATCCAGAAGCCTACTGTCTGCTCCGCGTCTCGAATGCCGGGATCTATGTATTTCATTGGCGCAATGCACAGCTGTCCGATTCAAGCTCCAAGCAGCATAGGCCATTCGAAATTATTTACCGCTAATAGACGTCTTTCCAATCTCGAATCGCAGCGGGCTTCGGCTCTGCAGTGCGTAGCGGCCTCGAATCAGAATCGCAACAGTCGGTTGGTCCCGCGTGGCGAAAGTTACCCCACAGAGGCCTTTCAGTCTCGCGGAGCCATGCGAATCAGAAACCCTGCGATTCCAAAACGCCGATTGTATAAAATCTATACGGGGTACTGTCTCTATACGGACTGTCTTTGGGAGCTGCTCATGCCCACCATGCCCACCATGCCCATCGTTGCTTACCTTCGCGTCTCAACGTCGCGTCAGGGACGCTCAGGCTTAGGCCTTGAAGCTCAGCGTGAGAACATCACGCGCTTTGCCGCGGCAGAGGGCTATGCGGTCGTCAGTGAGTATGTTGAGATTGAAACGGGCAAAGGAGCCGACGCCCTAGAGCGCCGCCCTCAGCTCACCGCCGCGCTCAATGCAGCTCGCAAGAGCAAGGGGTCCGTAGTAGTCGCGAAGCTGGACCGCCTGAGCCGTGACGTTCACTTTATTTCAGGCCTTATGTCTCACAAGGTCCCATTCATCGTGACTGAGCTCGGCGCTGACGTTGATCCTTTCATTTTGCACCTGTACGCGGCCCTCAGTGAGAAGGAGCGCAACCTGATCGCTGGGCGCACCAAGGCCGCGCTGGCAGTCAAGAAGGCGCAGGGCAAGGTGCTTGGTGGCCCTAAGCTCCCTGAGGCCCGTGAGGCTGCTCAGGTTGTCATCAAGACGAACGCCGACAGGTACGCCGCGAACGTTCTGCCACTCATCAAGGATGCTCAGCGGGCAGGCGCAAACACCTTGCGAGACATTGCCGACGCCTTGAATGCCCGAGGAGTTGCTACGGCGCGCGGTGGTCGGTGGCACGCCACTTCGGTCAAGAATGTTCTAGAGCGCCCGACAGCGCGCAAGTCACAGCTAGGAGAACGCTAATGGTCACCGTTGGATTGTGGATCGGGCGCTGGTTTGGTTGCGCTATCGCTCGAATGCTTGGGAGCGGCCACGTTGTTCTTTGTCATCGCAGCCGCGTTGATCAGGTTTGCATAGGATCGCCCGTCGGCCAGCAGACACGGGCGGCCTGCGCCTAAATTGGGTCCCCTTTCGGCTCTCCAATTCCCCAAGTTTCCCCTGAGCCGACTTCAAAAAGTTCGGGGCTTTAGGCCCGATGATGATGAGGTGATTACTGCGGTGTTGATGTCTGAAATCAGGGCGTATATTCGTTCGCTAAGTGCTGATTTGCGACGAAAAATGCCCACAAACAGGCGAGACTGATCAGGCTCAAGAAAAACAACTCGATATAGAGCTTGTTGTGTTGGTAACTTATGGCGCTCCCAACTTCTCTCCGGTCAGGCATCTCGAACGATGCATCTAAGTGGTACTCGATTTTGTCAAGACGCCCGTCAAAAGCTGCGATCACATTGCTATAAGCTATTCCTTGAATAATAGCCGTCGTTCGCATGGTGACATAGATTAACCCGAGCACCGAAATAATGGATTTCTCCAACGCATTATTAATGAGCAGCAGGACTGCCGCCACTACAAGAAAATAGAAGATGTTCACCGCAACCCACCAAAGATAGCCAAGAAACCGCATTACATCTCCAATACTCGCCTCCATGCCAACCCGAAAGCTTGTGAAGGACAGCGCCTCTCATCTGAGCAGATGAAAGAGTCTTCAACAACATCTCTGGGCGCGCTGCCAACCTCAATGTGCAACAACGATAGCGCTCAGACCGCGCTGTGGAGTCTCCTGAGAGCCCCTAGGGAAGAAGCTCCCCCGGCACACAGAAGCACCCCAACAGCTCCTGAGAGTCTTGGGGGGCCTAGAGCTGAGCCAACCCTTTGAGACACAGGGGTTCCCCACTTGGACTGTGGTTTTATTGCCACACATGGCCCCTTCTGGCACCCCCGCTGCCTTGTGCACCGTGCACAAGCAGGTTCCTGGGTACAGGACCTCCTAACCCATCTTATTCGCCAGACGGCGCCTGAGAGGCTGGCGAGCGTGGTATAAAGCGCTGATGCGGCGTAGGATTCGGTTTCGAAGCAAACA
>Ga0208080_1000816_pt1 | contig 15635 bp, 17 predicted proteins | sample NGESurdeep092012_3_FD_184476 | JGI IMG/M metagenome (GOLD analysis project Ga0208080, IMG submission 184476) | Arctic peat soil microbial communities from Barrow, Alaska - NGEE Surface sample 210-3 deep-092012 (SPAdes) | ecosystem: Environmental > Terrestrial > Soil > Wetlands > Peat ...
CCCATGATCCAGACGAATCGGACCCGCGGGCAGCGGGCGAGCAACCACGAGATTGTGTCATACGTGTATCTCGTGTTGATGACAGCTTCGAGACCGGTGACGTCGATGCGCGGATGGTTCGTCAGCGCGCGGGCGGCGGCGATTCGTTTGGCGAGCGGAGCAAGACCGCTGGTGTTCTTGAGTGGATTTCCCGGGGTGACCAGCCACCAGACGCGGTCGAGCTTGAGCCGTTTGAGCGCAAGTAGGCTGGCGCTGAGATGCGCCAAGTGCGGCGGATCGAAGGTTCCTCCGAACAGGCCGATCCTCATGCCGGGCGCGCTAGGGGGGAGAAGGCGCTCGGTGCGGGCGAGTCTTTGCGCGGTCACGGCCGGATCTGACCGCTTCCGCGTATGCGGTATTTAAAGGTGGTGAGTTGCTCGACGCCGATCGGCCCGCGCGCATGCAGCCGGCCGGTGGCAATGCCAATCTCGGCGCCGAAGCCGAATTCGCCGCCGTCGGCGAATTGGGTCGAGGCGTTGTGCAGCACGATTGCCGAGTCGATTTCGCGCAGGAACCTCTCGGCCGCCGCCGCGTCGTCGGTGACGATGGCGTCGGTGTGGTGGGAGCCGTAACGCTCGATATGCTCGATTGCCCCGCCCACGCCATCTACGACCTTGGCGGCGATGATGGCGTCGAGATATTCGGTGGACCAGTCTTCCTCCGTCGCCGGCTTCACGCGCTGGTCCACGGCTTGCGTCGCCTTGTCGCCGCGAATCTCGCAGCCGGCATCGATCAGCATCTCGATCAGCGGCTTGAGATCGGTCGCGGCCGCGGCGCGATCTACCAGCAGCGTCTCGGCCGCACCGCATACGCCGGTGCGGCGCATCTTGGCGTTGAGCACGATCTTTTTGGCCATGTCGAGTGAGGCCGCCTTGTCCACATAGACATGACAGACGCCTTCAAGGTGCGCGAATACCGGAACGCGTGCTTCCGCCTGCACGCGCGCGACCAGGCTTTTGCCGCCGCGTGGAACGATGACGTCGATGTTGCCGTCGAGCCCGGTGAGCATTAGCCCGACCGCGGCGCGGTCGCGCGTCGGCACCAACTGGATCGCTGTCTCGGGCAGGCCGGCCTCGCGCAGGCCCTGCGCCAACGCGGCATGGATGGCGCGGCTTGAGCGCATGCTGTCCGAGCCGCCGCGCAGGATCGTGGCATTGCCGGATTTCAGGCACAGCACGCCGGCATCGGCGGTCACGTTCGGACGGCTCTCGTAGATGATGCCGATGACGCCGAGCGGTACGCGCACCCGCTCGATGGTCATGCCGTTCGGGCGCGTCCAGGATTCGGTGACCGTGCCGATCGGGTCCTTGAGCGCGCGCACTAGCTCGATCCCGGCGGCGATGGCCTCCACCCGCGCCTCGTCGAGGACAAGCCGGTCAAGAAATGAGCCGGCCACCCCGGCCGCGCGGGCCTCGCTGAGGTCCTCGGTATTGGCGGCCAGGATGCGGGCCTTTTGGGCTCGGATGGCGGCGGCCATGACGTCGAGGGCGCGGTTTTTTTGCGCCTCTGACGCCAGCGCGAGTAGCCGGGCAGCCGCACGGGCGCTACGGCCGATCTCGCCCATGGCGACCGCCATATCGCCGGTACCCTCGATGCTCTTCAGTGGTGCGCTCATCGTCGCAAAACCCGGCAAAACCCCTATGGGGGTGGTTTTCCTAACACGTCGGGGTTCCGGCGGCGAGATCGCCCGTCCGGGGCCAATGTTGGGGTGCTCCCTGGGGATAGCGTGGATAACCGCCCAGGCGGCGGAACCGGTTAATTGACCTACACATTGGGCTGTCAGGGTGACGGTGTCTCAGGAGGGCGTCATGGCGTACAGCTTAAGTCGGCTTCCCAGCCGGTTTCCGGTTGGCACGAAGTTCGTGATCGAAGGGCAGCGCGGCGGGGAAGGCCAGGTCCAGGTTTTTAGCCGCTATCTCGAGTTCCCGGATGGGACGTTCTTTCGGCTGCCGAAGCGGCCGGCTCCGCGCAAACCCGCGCCTGCTGCCCGTCGCGGCCGCCGCTCACGCAGCCACTGAACGAGAGCCTTCGGTCGCAGCGACACGGCTGTCTCGGCCAATGGCCGACCGATTAAGTACTTGGCCCAATTAAGCGTTTGGCGCCGCCGGGAGGGTGGTCCCCGTTCGCGCACCGGCTCGGCCATTGGCCTAGCCGGGCATCCGAGCCGTCTGATCTGTGCCACATGCGGAAACCCCAGCCTCCGGTGGGCTGGGGTTAACGGGCGATCGGTGAATCGCCTTTAAGGATGTTTCACGTGTGTCGCGTCGCACCACAGCAACGCCTGGTCGCGAAACAAGTTCCGCGAACACCCCAGGTGCTGGATTTCATGCTCTTAGAAGTACCGAAGCTCGGAGATCCTCGGCTCTGAGCATCGGTTATTCGCCGCCCAAAACGAGATCGTCGCGGTGGATCATCTCGGTGCGGCCGCCATAGCCCAGGATCAGCAGCACGTCGGCCGATGACCGGCCCTTGATCTTGTCGGCCTCGTCGACGTCATAGGCGATCAGCCCGCGGCCGATCTCGGCGCCGTCGGGTCCGCGCACCAGCACCGAATCGCCGCGCCCGAACGAGCCCTCGACCTTGATCACGCCGGCCGGCAGCAGACTCTTGCCGCTGCGCAGCGCCTTCACCGCGCCGGCGTCGATGACGAGCGCGCCGCGCGGCTCGAGCGAGCCGGCGATCCACTTCTTGCGCGCGGTCACCGGATTGGCCGGCGTCAGGAACCAGGTGCAGGCCGCGCCTTGCGCGATCGCCTGCAACGGATGCGGCACGCGGCCCGACGCGATCACCATGTGGGTGCCGGCGGTGGTGGCGATCTTAGCCGCTTCGATCTTGGTGAACATGCCGCCGCGCGCGAACTCCGAGTCTGACGCGCCGGCCATCGCCTCGATCTCCGGCGAAATGCGCGCGACCACGGGCACCCGCTTGGCGTCGGCGCCGCTGCCCGGCGGCTTGTCGTACAGCCCATCCACGTCCGAGAGCAGCACCAGCAAGCCCGCGCTCACCATGGTGGCGACGCGCGCGGCGAGGCGGTCGTTGTCGCCGTAGCGGATCTCGCTGGTGGCGACGGTGTCGTTCTCATTGATCACCGGAACGCACCGCCATTCCAGCAGCTTGTCGATGGTCGAGCGGGCGTTGAGATAACGGCGGCGCTCCTCGGTGTCACCCAGCGTCACCAGCACCTGGCCGGCGGTGATGGCATGCGCGCTCAACACCTCCGACCAGCTGCGCGCCAGCGCGATCTGCCCCACGGCAGCAGCGGCCTGGCTGTCCTCGAGCTTGAGTTGGCCGCCGGGCAGCTTGAGCACGGCGCGGCCGAGCGCGATCGCGCCCGACGACACCACCAGCACGTCGCGCTTGTCCTGGTGCAGGGCCGCGAGGTCGGCGGCGAGTGAGACAAGCCAGTCGCGATTCAAGCCGCTGGCGGAGGAATCCACCAGCAGCGAGGAGCCGACCTTGACCACGATGCGGTGGAAGTCCTTGAGCGAGGGTGTTTTGGACATGATCCCGGCGGCGACGTTAATGGCGCGGGGTGTTTAGCACGGGCTCGTCCTATTCGTCATGGCCGGGCGTCGGGCTAGCCGCGCCCTGCCTTTTGCCAACGTTCGCGCCTGCGTGGAACCGGCCGTATGATGCTGGCGTTGGGATGGCGCCATGGTGCCGTCGCTGTCAGATCGGGCGAAATCGTTCATCGCGTATTCCGCGGTGCTGGTGGTCGCGGTCTGCAATATCGTTTTCGGGTTAAATTGGGTGGCCGCGACCGGGCCGCAAACCAGGCCGGCCGCCACGATCCCGGGCAGCGCGCCGATTGCGATCAGCCCGGCCGCGCCGGCGCCGGCCGACGGCGCCCCCATGAGCGGCTTTGTTGCGCCCGCCCCGGCGAAACCGCCGCTGGCAAAAGCCGCGGCCGAAGCCGAGCAACCGAAATGCGACGTAAACGCCTGCACCAAGGCCTACCGCACGTTCCGGGCGTCGGATTGCACCTATATGCCGAGCAGTGGTCAGCGCCGCCTCTGCAAAAAGGGCAAGCCGCCGCAATAGATCGCCACCGAGCGGATCGACTTGCTCTCGTGCATCAGGTCGAACGCGGTGTTGATCTTCGCCAGCCGCATCATTGCATGGCCGGGTTTCGCCCGGCCAGTTTGCTTAGATCGGCACTGCACGAGTTCTCATTAAGCGATAGCGGCTGCACCGGGTTCGATCTTGGCCTGGCGCAGCAGAGCGGTGAGCTCCTTGACAGCCTCGGTGAGATGCAAAACCTCGGTCTCGCGCAGCTGGTCAATCTTCTGATGCAGCAGCTCGATCTCAAGCTCGGCCTTGATATTGATCTTGAAATCGTCCTCGGCCGACTTGCGATCGATGTCTTGCTGTCGGTTCTGGCTCATCATGATGAAGGGTGCTGCATAGGCGGCTTGAAACGAGAGCGCCAGATTGAGCAAGATGAACGGGTAGGGATCCCATTGCTGCACATAGGCGGTGACGTTAAGCGCGATCCAGAACAGCAGCAGCACAGATTGGATGATGATAAACGTCCAAGAGCCCATCGTCGCGGCGACGGCGTCGGCAATTCTCTGCCCGATGGTGAGCTGGCGTCCCCCCGACCGAGAGCCATCTCCGGTCCCGCGCAGCCCACGGCGCAATGTTCTGAGTTCGGTGAGTAGCCGTTGCTCCGTTTCGTGAAGTTCAATCTTTAAGTCTTTCATGGCAACGGCTCCCTGAAGATTTTCGCCCGGCGCGCATTTGAAACGCGCGTCTCGTGCGGCGAATTCAAAGAATACACTAGCGCATGATCCCGAAAAAGCCTGCCCCGGACTTGGATCCCGACGGTGGCAACCAGTTTTCGGGACAAAGATCATGCGCCGGTAGGACGCCCGATTTCGGGAACGGGCGGCGGTAAGCGTCTTGCGGCTTCACTTACGCGTGAGCCAGCAAGCCTCGACTGAGCGCGGGCACGCGGCCGATCGCCTGCTCGTAGCCTGCAAGAACGCCGTCCACCATGGCGTCCGCCGAGAACGATGCCGCGACTTGCGTGCGCAGCATTTGGGTCATCTGATTCATCTGATTCATCGTCTTTGGATCGTCAATGGCTTTCGCGATCGCCGCGGTCAGCCCTTGGCGGGTCGCCGGCTGGCACCAGCGTCGCGGAAAGCGGGCCGTAGATTTCCGGAATGCCGCCAACACTGGTCGTGATCAGCGGCTTTCCGGCCGCGGCGGCTTCCAGCACCACATAAGGCAACTACTCCGCGTGCGAAGGGATCACCACGATCGCGCCGTTTGCCATTGCCGCGCGCCGGTATCGGTGGCGCAAATCGAATGGCGCCTGCAAGTCCGAGGCGCGACACCTGCGCGCTCAGCGCCGCCGCTTCCGGCCCATCGCCGACGAGGGTGGCGGTTATGTGCGAACCGCCGCGATACAAGCTCGCAATCGCGTCGATCAGGACATCGATTCCTTTGACCGGGAACTCGCCCAGGAATTCGAGATCGGCCGCATCGGGCGCGAGCGCGACCGGCGCGAATTCAGCCGTGGTGACGCCGTTATGAACGATGCGTACCAAACCGCCGGGCCGGCCAATCTTGTCGTGAAAGATCCGGGCGCTATAGGCGCTCTCGAACAGATAGAGGTCGCGGCGCGACATCAGCATACGCTCGAGCGCGAGGTAGGTCTTGCCCGACCGGCTGGCGTGATTGAGCAAAAGACTTCCGCCATCCGGCGTATAGGCGCGCAAAAGCGCCGCCCTTGGCGCGGTGGCCGTGAATGACATCGGGTTCTGCTTTGCGAACCCGCTTGCTGACATGCCACTCCGCGGCAAGGTCGCGCGGACCAAACGGCCGGTGAATTGGCGTCAGGCTGAGACCGAGGGCCAGCAACGGCACTAGCCCAGCCAACATCTCTTTCGAACGAACGTTGCCCGTCAGGCTGTCCGCGATAATGCCGACGCGATGCCCGCGCGCGATCTGGCCCTGCACCAGATCGACGACGTGGCGAAAAAGTCCGCCAACCGGCGCTCGCAAGACGTGGAGGATATTCAAGCTGCGCATGGTTAGGCCGCGCTTGTTAAATAAATTTGTTTAAGCGTTGCCGCCGATCACAGGTGCTCGGCTATCGTCCTCAATTTGTTGAGCCAAGCGTGCGACGAGTTGCGGACCCATGCCTCTGCGCTACTTTTCGCTTCGAAGCCGCTGACGAACTGGAGACGCCGACCGTCCGAAATGCGAACGGGCCAGTCGTTGCCGATCGGCATCGTGACGATTTCAACAGCTGGGGTGGCGGGGTTCGTGTTCATCACCCACAAATATGCAAACTTTCGAAAGAAATTTCACAGCGCCGTAATGGTAAACGCGGTTCGATATTAATCGCGTACAAATCGAATCAAATAAATACGCAGTTGTCAGTACAGGACTACCGACCTGATCGACTTGCCCTCATGCATCAGATCGAAGGCGTCGTTGATTTTGTCGAGCGGCATGGTGTGGGTGATCAGGTCGTCGATATTGATCTTGCCGTCCATATACCAGTCGACGATTTTGGGCACGTCCGTGCGTCCGCGCGCGCCGCCGAAGGCAGTGCCGCGCCACACCCGGCCGGTGACCAACTGGAACGGCCGCGTCGTAATCTCCTGGCCTGAACCGGCGACGCCGATGATGATGCTCTCGCCCCAGCCGCGATGGCAGCATTCCAGCGCTTGCCGCATCACATTCACATTGCCGATGCATTCGAACGAGAAATCGGCGCCGCCGCCGGTGAGATCGACGATCGCCTGCACCACCTTGTCGCGGCCGACCTCGTCCGGGTTGATAAAATGCGTCATGCCGAACTTTTGGGCCATGGCGCGCCGCGACGGATTGAGATCGATGCCGATGATCTTGTCGGCGCCGACCATGCGCGCGCCTTGCAGTACATTGAGCCCGATGCCGCCGAGCCCAAACACCGCGACGTTGGCGCCGGGCCAGACTTTCGCCGTGTAGATCACCGCGCCGAGCCCGGTGGTGACGCCGCAGCCGATATAGCAAATCGTGTCGAAGGGCGCGTCCGCGCGCACTTTGGCGAGCGCGATTTCCGGCAGCACGGTGAAATTCGCGAAGGTCGAGCAGCCCATGTAGTGGAATACCGGGTCGCCGTCGCAGCAGAAACGGCTGGTGCCGTCGGGCATCACGCCCTTACCTTGCGTGGCGCGGATCGCGGTGCACAGGTTGGAGCGGCGCGACAGACAGGTTTTGCACTGCCGGCATTCCGGCGTGTAGAGCGGGATAACGTGATCGCCCACTTTCAGCGTGGTCACGCCGTCGCCGATCTCGCGCACGACGCCGGCGCCCTCGTGGCCGAGAATCGCCGGGAAGATGCCTTCCGGATCGGCACCCGACAGCGTGTAGGCGTCGGTGTGGCAGACGCCGGTGGCCATGATCTCGACCAGCACCTCGCCGGCTTTCGGGCCTTCGATGTCGATGGTTTCGATGGTCAGCGGCTCGCCGGCCTTCCAGGCGACCGCGGCGCGCGTTTGCATCGAATCCTCCTTAGACCGAACTTACGGCTGCCACACCGCTTCTTCTGCGTTGGTATTGTCCGTGCCGTCGCGTGCCGTGTCGATCACCTTCAGCAGCCCACGCAGCACGCCCTTCACGCCCTCGCCGGATTGCGCGGAGAGGACGAGCGGGGTCTTCTTGCACGCCTTCTTGAGCTTCGCGGTTTGCGCCTTGATCGCCTCCGGAGTCATGGCGTCGGACTTCGACAGCGCGACGATTTCCGGCTTGTCGGTCAAACCCTGTCCGTAGGCTTCGAGCTCGGTGCGCACGGTTTGGTAGTCGCGGCCGGCGTCCTCGCCGGTGCCGTCGACCAGATGCAACAGCACGCGGCAGCGCTCGGTGTGGCCGAGGAAGCGGTCGCCGAGGCCGACGCCTTCATGCGCGCCTTCGATCAGCCCGGGCAAATCGGCCATCACGAATTCGCGGTTATCGACTTCAAACACGCCGAGCTGCGGATGCAGCGTGGTGAACGGATAGTCGGCGATCTTCGGCTTGGCCGCGCTCACCGCGGCGAGGAAGGTGGACTTGCCGGCGTTGGGCAGCCCGACGATGCCGGCGTCGGCGATCAGCTTCAGCCGCAGCCGGATGATGCGTTCCTCGCCCGGCTGGCCGGGATTGGCTTTGCGCGGCGCCTGATTGGTCGCCGACTTGAAATAGGCATTGCCGAAGCCGCCATTGCCGCCCTTGGAGATGGTCACGCGCTGACCGACTTGCGTGAAATCGGCGAGCAGCGTTTCGCCGTCCTCTTCATACACTTGCGTGCCGATTGGGACCTTGAGCACCACGTCCTTGCCGTTGGCGCCGTGACGGTCCTTGCCCTGGCCGTTGCCGCCGCGCTCGGCCTTGAAATGCTGCTGGTAGCGGTAATCGATCAGGGTGTTGAGGCCGTTCACCGCCTCAATCACCACGTCGCCGCCCTTGCCGCCGTCGCCGCCGCTGGGACCGCCGAATTCGATAAACTTCTCGCGCCGGAACGCGATGCAGCCGTTGCCGCCCGCGCCGGACTGGATATAGACCTTGGCTTCGTCGAGGAATTTCATGGTGTTAGCGTATATGGCATCGCTTCGCCCGGCACCACAGGTCTGACCGGGAATAAATTGTCGCTCCGCCCGATCTAGTCCCCGTAACCGCTCAACGCATCACGGGAGGCGTAACGATGACAGATCACAATGACGGCGTCAGCCGGCGCAAGGTGCTGGAATGCATGACCTGGGCCGGCACCGGGGTGCTGTGGACGATCTCCGGCGGGGTGCCGCATTCGCTCGGTCTGATCGATGAAGCGCTGGCCCAGGAGCAGAAAGGCTTCACTTTCCTGCAGATCAGCGACAGCCACATGGGCTTCGACAAGCCGGCCAACCCCAACGCCAAGGGCACGCTGGAAGAGGCCATCACCCGCATCAAGGCGATCCCCGCGAGGCCGTCGTTCATGATCCACACCGGCGACATCACGCATCTGTCCAAGGTGTCGGAATTCGACGACGCCGAACACATTATCTCGCAGGCGCGGCTCGACGTGCATTACGTACCCGGTGAGCACGACATCATCGACCCCGAGATCAAGCTCTACAAGGAACGCTACGGCCGCGGCACCAAGGGCGCCGGCTGGTACAGCTTCGACGCCAACGGGGTGCACTTCATGGGCCTGGTCAACGTCGCCAATCTCAAGGGCGGCGGGCTCGGCAGCCTCGGTGACGAACAGATCGCATGGATCGAAGACGATCTGAAAAGCCGTTCCGCGTCGACGCCGATCGTGGTGTTCGCGCACATTCCGTTGTGGTCGCTCTATCCGACCTGGGGCTGGGGCACCGAGGATAGCGAGCGCGCGCTCGCCTACATGAAGCGCTTCGGCTCGGTGACCGTGCTCAACGGCCACATCCATCAGGTGATGCAGAAGGTCGAAGGCAATGTCACCTTCCATACCGCGCTCTCGACGGCCTTCCCGCAGCCGGCGCCGGGCACGGCGCCGTCGCCGGGGCCGATGAAAGTACCCGACGACAAGCTGCGCAGCATGCTCGGCACCGCCAGCGTGACGTTCAAGCAGGGTGAGCAACGGCTCGCCATCATCGACACGCCGCTGCAGAGCTGAGGACACCGTGAACTTTGCAAGAACTCTCGCGCTTGGCGCGATGGCCGGGCTTGTCGCCGTCGCGCTTGCTACGACCGCCACCCGGGCGGACGAAATCCAGGTGAAGATCGACAACTTCACGTTCAACCCGCAGCAGATCACGGTGAAAGCCGGCACCACGGTTGTCTGGACCAATCACGACGACATCCCGCACACCGTGACGTCGTCAACGAAGGTGTTCAAATCCAACGCGCTCGACACCGACGACAAATTCTTGTTCACATTCACGACACCGGGCAGCTACCTGTATTTTTGCGCCTTGCATCCGCACATGACTGGCTCGATTGTGGTCGAGGCGAGTGCAGGGAAGTAGCGTTCGGCGAGCGGCGTCGAGCGATACGTGTTTCCCGCGGGCAAAGCTCCCGAAGTATTGGCCGGGAATCCAGTGATGGCGGGCGGCGCGGCTAATGGAAGCGACGGCGGCAAGGCGGAGCGTTTCAAGGAGCTCGCCTTGCCCCATCTCGACGCGATCTACACGCTCGCGCGCTATCTGCTGCGCAGCACGAGCGACGCCGACGATGCGGTGCAGGAATGTTACCTGCGCGCGTTCGGCCATTTCGACAGCTTTCGTGGCGGACCGATCAAGCCCTGGCTGCTCGCCATTCTGCGCAATGTCTGTCACGCCAGTTACGCCGGCAATGCCAGGCTCGTGTACGCGGCGGACACTGGTAGCGAACTCGACAATAGTCAGGCCAAGCCAATCTGGCGTGAAGACAGCGAGACGCCCGAACAGACGGTGCTGCGCCGGCACGAGTCCGAAACGATGCGGCGGCTGATCGGCGAATTGCCGGCGGAATTCCGAGAGGTAATCGTGCTGCGCGAGATCAACGATCTGTCCTATCGCGATATCGCCACGGTCATCGCGGCGCCGATCGGAACGGTGATGTCGCGGCTGGCGCGCGGCCGCAAGATGCTGCGCGATGCCTGGATCGCGGCCGAAGGTGGTGGGTCCCCATGAATTGCGAAGAAGCAAGCATCCTGTTGCACGCGCTGATCGACGGCGAACTCGATGCCGGTCACGCCCGCGACGTTGAGGCCCATATCGCGACCTGTCCGAATTGCGCGGCGAAGCTTCGCGAATTTCAGGAGTTTCGCAACGCCATGACGCCGGCGCGCTTGCTCCATACGGCCCCGATGAGCCTGCGCAGCAGAATCGAAGGCAAGCTGCCGGCGCGGCGCGCGGCCAGATCGAACCGGCGCTCCGTCATCAAGGGCTTTGCCGTCGGCGCGACCGCGAGTGCACTGGCGGCGTCGGGCCTGCTCGTGATGGTCATGCGGACCGACGATGAGCGGCGCATCCTCGGCGAAGTCGTGTCGGCGCATCTGCGCTCGCTGCAGGCCCAGCATCTGACCGACGTGCCGTCGAGCGACCAGCACATGGTCAAGCCGTGGTTCAACGGCCGGCTCGACGTCGCGCCTCCCGTGATCGATCTGACGGCGCAGGGCTTCACGTTGCTCGGCGGACGTCTCGATTACGTCGACGCCAAACCGGTGGCGGCCATTGTTTATCGACGTCGCGTCCATGTCATCAATCTGTTCTGCGCACCGGCGCCGGGCTCGAGCAAGCGCAAGTCAGCGATGGAGAGCCTGCACGGCTTCAACGTGCGGAGCTGGACCGAAAACGGTCTCAATCTCTGGGCGGTCAGCGATATCAACGCCGACGAGCTGACGGAGTTTGGCGAGAAATTCGAAGCGGCGCTGCGGCAGTAGCGATACTGCTCTCAGCGCGGGTGCGATGGCGTGCTGAAATGACAGGTGCCGTCGCGCTCGATGCGCTCCAGCAGGTCGCCTTCCCAAGACAAATATTCATTCATGGCGGCCCTCGGATCGCCGGCCCGCTCATAGGGCTTGAGCCAGACGTCGACGGGCGCATCGGCCATTTTAGTGTCGGCCGAGAGCGGAAATCCGGCGGCGGCCCAGGCCGCGTTGCCGCCCTTGAGCCAGCGCACCGGGGACTTCACGATCGCCCGCGCTTCCGCCACCGCGAGGCCCGCCAGCACCCCGTCCTCGGAGGTGAGCACCAGCTCGCCGTGCAGCGGAATTTTAGCCAGCGCGCGGACAAGCCGCGAGCGGATAGCGAACCACGCGCCTGGAATATGACCGCGGCGATAGTTGGGACTGCGCGACAGGTCGACAATGGTCACGTCGTCAATCGAGAGCAGCGCGGAGAAATCGATGGCCGCCTCCGCCGGCGCCATGCCCAGCACTATGGTTGCCGGATTGCCGGTTTCTTGACCAGTTTCTTGGCCGGCTTCCGGCAGCACGAACACATCCTTCCAGCCCATCTGGCGCAGCCACGACGCGGTCATCAGCGCGCGCACCTCGTTATCGTCGCACAGCACGACGCGGGCTTGAAGCGTGCCGGCATAGAGATCCGTCGCCTGCACGAGCTGGCCGCCGGGCGCTGAGAGCGCGCCGGGCAGATGCCCGGCTTCGTATTCAGCCGGATCGCGCACGTCGACGACGTACAGCGTGCGCGTATCGTCGCCGCGCCAGCGCGCGAGTGTTGCGCGATCGATGCGTTCGATACTGAATTTGCGCGCGACCGCCTCGGCCTGGGCTTTCGCCCAGGCCAGCGCCGAGTTCGACACGCCCGGCGCACGCACGGCCTTGCCGGTGTCGCAGGTCAGCCCGGCAAGATGCCAGCCCATGGTGCCGTTGCGCAGCGCGACCACTTTGTTGGGCACGCCGGCATTGATCAGCGACTGCGCGCCGATGATGCTGCGGGTACGGCCGGCGCAGTTGACCACGATCGTGGTGTCGGGCGAGGGCGCGATATCGCGCACGCGCAGCACCAGTTCGGCGCCCGGCACATTGGTCGAGGTCGGGATCGACACGCGCGAATATTCGTCGAACGGCCGGCTGTCGAGCACCACCAGGTCGGTGCCGGCGCGCATCAGGCCGTCGAGCTCGGTGGCGCTGATGCTCGGAGTGCCGCTGTTGTGTTCGACAAATTCGCCGAACGCCTTGCTCGGCACATGCATGCCCGAAAACAGCACGCAGCCGGCCTTGGCCCAGGCCGCGACGCCGCCATCGAGAGTGGACAAGTTGCTGTAGCCGGCGCGGGCGAGAATCTCGGCCGCGCGCTCGGCCAAGCCATCGCCGTCGTCGCACAGTACGATGCGGGTTGTGAGGCGCGGGACGAGCCGTGCAAAGCGCAATTCAAGCCGGCTCAACGGAACCGAGCGCGCCCACAGCAGATGATTTTGCGAGAAGTTAAGCTCTTCGCGCACATCGATCAGCGCAAGTTCCTCGCCGTCGCCGAGCATGGCTTTGAGGGCTGGCGCGGTGACGGGGCGCATCGTGTTGATTGGCGGCATAGCCTCTCCGCGCCGTCATGCCCGGCACCCGGGTCCGGCCTCCGGCCGGCCCGAGTGTAAACCTTGTGCTGGGCATGACAATTTGTGGGGCTCTTGAAATTAGCCTCACATCACCTTCTTGAACCGGCCCCAGCCCTTGAGTGCCGACCAGATGCCGCGCTCGAGCTGAAAACGGTCGATCGGCGCCGACGAATGGATGGCGCGGATGCGGTAGAGACCGACGCCGGTCCACTGGAAGCCGCACTTCTCCAGCACCCGGCGCGAGGCCGGATTGGTGACGCGCGCGCCAGCTTGCATTACATCGTGGGCAAGATCGGTGAAGGCGTAATCGATCACCGCGTGCAGCGCCTCGGTGGCATAGCCTTTGCCCCAATAGGGCACGCCCAGCCAGAAGCCGAGCTCCGGCGTCTGCTCCTGCATGATCGTGATTCCGCAGGCGCCGATGATGGTCTCGTCGCGCAGCGTGACCAGAAAAACTGCCTCGCCGCTGGCTTTGTTGGCGCCGGCGATGAAACTCTCGGCATCCGACACTTTGTACGGATGCGGAATGCGCGCCATGTTTTCGGCAATGCGGCGGTCGTTGGCGAGCGTCGCTACCGTTTTAGCGTCCTCGAGGCGCGGCGCGCGCAGAGCAAGCCGCTTGGTCTCGAGGACGGGGATGCTGCCTTCGTGGAAAGTCTCTCTCGGTATTTCTTCCAGCAAGGTCATGACACGGGCTCCGGGTTTTAAAATACGAAGAGGGGGAGCCGGTCACCCGTCTCCCCCTCTCAGAGCCCATGAGCCCTGCCGGTTTGACTGAATGACCGGCAGACCTCGATTTTTGGTCTACCGCTTTACTCGGCCGCTGCCTCCGTCATCGGTACGACGGACACGTAGGTGCGGCCTTTGGCTTTGGTGGCGAACTGAACTTTTCCGCTGATGAGCGCGAACAGCGTGTGATCCTTGCCGAGACCGACATTGCGGCCGGGATGCCACTTGGTGCCGCGCTGGCGCGCAAGGATGTTGCCGGCGAGAGCGATCTCACCGCCGGTTTTCTTCAAACCAAGGCGTCGGCCCGCTGAATCGCGGCCGTTGCGTGAAGATCCGCCTGCTTTTTTATGTGCCATCGTGGTCTCTCAAATTCCGTTATTGTTTACACCGATTCCATGGCGGAATCATCTCACTTCTTCTTACTCTTTGTGGCCGTTTTAGCCGGCTTTTTTGCGGCCGGCTTTTTGGGCTTGGTCTTAGCCCCGCTCTTGGCCGGCTTGGCTGCCGCCTCGCCTTCCGGCGCACCTTCCGCCTTGGGCTTGGGCTCGCGTTTGGGCTGCGGCGGCGCCGTTTTCGAGGGCTTGGCCCCACCGGTCAGGATCTCGGTGATGCGGATCACCGAGAACTCGTGGCGGGAGCCGCGCTTGCGGCGCGAATTCTTGCGCCGGCGCTTCTTGAAGGCGATTACCTTGTCGCCGCGCGTGTGCTGGAGCACCTCGCCGGCGACGGTGGCCCCGGCAATGGTTGGCAGGCCGATCTGCGGGCTATCGCCGCCGAGCAGCAATACCTCGCCGAACTCGACGATCTCACCCGGCTCGCTCTTCACCCGGTCGATCCGGATTACGTCCTCGGCGGCCACCCGGTATTGTTTGCCGCCGGCTTTAATGACTGCGAACATCGTTCTTCCCTTGTGTTCGATCCCGGTGCTCGGATTATTCCGGACCAGCTTCTTTCAGTCTGTTTTTCGTGTGTTTTTAAGGGCTTAATAGGCCCTTGAAAAAGCACGCGGCCCCAAAGGTCCACGATGGCCATGCTTATGACGGGGAAGCGTGTAATTTGTCAAGAAATCCGGCCGTTTTTGGCGGCCGGCCGGATTCTACCCTCTCCCCGCGTAGCGGCGGGGAGGGTCGGTTAGCATCGCGTCAGCGATGCGAACCGGGGTTGGGGGTGCTTCGATGCTGATTGATGCCCCACACCCCCGACCCCTCCCCGCCACTCGCAAGAGCTCGTGTGGGGAGGGGAGATGAGCGGTCGCCCCTTAGGAATCGGTCTTGGCCGGCGCCGCGGCGGTGGCCCAGGCGCCGTTCTCGCCTTCGTTGTCCGTTTGCGCGAGCCGATAGCCGACGCCCAGCTCGGTCACCAGGATGCGCGGTGAATCCGGATGCGGCTCGATCTTCTGCCGCAGCTTGCGCACGAAGATGCGCAGGTAATGCGTGTCGTGCACGTGGATCGAGCCCCACACTTCATTGAGCAGATGTTGGTGGGTGACCACATTGCCGGCGTGCTGCGCCAGCACCTGCAATAGCCGGTATTCCTTCGGCGTCAGCGTCAGGCGCTTGTCGTTGAGCGTCACCGCGCGAACGGCGAGATCGATGGTGAGCGGACCGACCTTGACAATGGGCTCGCCGCTGGCCGCGCGCATTTGCCGGCGCAGCGCCACGCGCACACGCGCGAGCAATTCCGCCATGCCGAACGGCTTGACCACGTAGTCGTCGGCGCCGAGCTCGAGCAGCCGCACCTTCTCTGGCTCGCTCGAACGTACCGAGAGCACGATGATCGGCACGCTCGACCAGGAGCGGATGCGCTCGACCACCTCGGAGCCGTCCATGTCGGGCAGGCCGAGATCGACGATGACCAGGTCGATCGGCCGCAGCGTCGCC
>Ga0208080_1000819_pt1 | contig 15568 bp, 15 predicted proteins | sample NGESurdeep092012_3_FD_184476 | JGI IMG/M metagenome (GOLD analysis project Ga0208080, IMG submission 184476) | Arctic peat soil microbial communities from Barrow, Alaska - NGEE Surface sample 210-3 deep-092012 (SPAdes) | ecosystem: Environmental > Terrestrial > Soil > Wetlands > Peat ...
GAGCCAAAAGACAAGGGCCCCGGCGGCACCGAGGGCGAGCGCGTAGTAGATGCCAGTGGATACGATCTTCAAACTACTATTTTCGCATGGGCGGGGCACCGTGAGGATAACTCGCGGGGCGCGTCCTACTTCATCTTTTTCAAATCCGAATCCACTTTCTTAAACCCCGCCGGAACCGCAAACAGCGAAGCGTCCACCGGATTCGAAGAGAAGCTGCTCAGTTCCGTGGTCATCTCCAGCAGCGAGCCCGGCGCTCCCGGCGCCTGTCCGCCCGCGGCGGGCGCATTGGCCGGAGCTGCCGGCTGGTCCGCCGGCTTCTTCCTGCCGAGTCCGCCCAGTCCGAGCCGGCCGCCCAGCGCTCCGCCCAGCGCGCCACCCACCGATGGCCTCTCCACCTGCGGTTGCTGCTGCGCCGGGGGCGCGCTGCCGTCCGCCGGCGCTCCCGAGGCGCCGGGTTGCCCGGCTATCCCCATCGAGATGAACTGCTGCACGGGCATGCCGTCCAACCTGGCGATTTCCTTATAGACTTCGGCCATACCCTCGGACACCTTCGGGTCGGACATGAACATGTTGCCGCCCGGAGTCCAGTGGAGCTTCTCGGACATGCGCTTTTGGAAATCGCGCACTTCCTGGTAGCCCGGGACGCCCGGCGCGATCCACATATCCGTGGTCACCGTCATGCCGCCTTTTTGGCTTTGGCCGCTATCCTTATCGGTGGCTTCCATCTCCATCTCCATCTTCATGACCATTTCTTTGGCCTCGAAGCCGGCAACCTGCTTGCTCTTGCCCGTAGCATTGGCGGAGACCTTGAATTTCATTTCGCCTTTGTCGCCCTTCTGCGCCTTCTGCGCCTTCTGCGACATCTGCTCCATGAGCTGCTTCATCTCCTCGAAGGTCATGACGGAGTACTGCTTCTTCTGAAAATCGATATGGGTGATGGTGCCGCTGGCCAGGTCGATCACGCTGGCGCTGTTGGATGTGCGGTGCATCATCTTATCGCCCTGGACCGCGATGGTGGCTTGAATCGGCTCGCGCGCCTGTTTGGAGAACGCGCCGACCACTTTCATCATGCTCATCATCATGCCGCCGGTGATGGTGCTGGTCTCCTGGTACGTGAAATCCGCCAACAGGCTCGACCCCGCCAGCGTCATGATTCCCGCGATCGTTGCGACTTTTTTCAACACGGATAGGAACCTCCTGTAAGCTCTTATCGTAGGACACCGCAGCGCGCGGTACAATCTTTCTTTCGAGAGGAGAGTACTGTGGGGGATCTCACGATTCGGCCGACCGCGAAATTTATCATGCTGCGCACGATCCTTGCCGTGCTGGTTTTCCCCCTCGTCCGCAGAATCTGTGGGTCAGTGGCGGTTCCCCGGGAACTCTGGGGCACTGCTATCTGATTCGTAAGCCGCACTTTTTCAAAAGATTCCAGGTACTCTTAACATGTGAAGAGCGTCGGTTTAGATCTTGGAGAACTGGCCCTGTCATGACCCCAAGATGGTTGCCGCTCTATGTTGCATCGAATCCTGCTCTGCTAGGTACAATATACCGCCCCGTGGAAAGCTCCGGGCTGGCTCCGGCAGTTCGCGCAACCCTTACGCTTTGACGAACGTGGTCAGCCCTCTGCGGCTGCGCTCGCGAAGTTGGCAGGTGCGCAGCGTGTCCGCCAGGGCTTCCAGGTTGGGGACGCCGTAGATGTAGAAGTTCTTCAACTCGGCGTCGGAAGAAAACAGGTGCAGCGCGCACTGTCCCACCAGCCGCATGCCGAGCGGTTTGTGCAGCTCGAAGTGATCGATGCGGAACAGTTCCAGGCTCTCCTGTAGCTTGGAGAACAAGCCCCGCTCCAGTTTGATCCGCTGCGTGGTGATCTGGTAATGGGTGCTCACACTCTTCAAGTAATAGCCCAGGCAGATGATCGCCACCAGCAGGACGAAGCCCAGCACTGCATACTCTGGCGGCGCGCCCGCTACGATAGCCACTGCGGCCGCGGCGATGGCGACGATGATGGGCAGCACTTGGCCGATGCTGTAAATCACCGCCGGGTGGCCGGCGTACAGGTCTTTCTCCACATCCGCATCCTTGGTGGCCGCGAAAGCGCTAAGATCGGTATTGCAGAAGCGGCACTTGATGGCCACCGCTTTGATGGCCTCCCCGCACACCGGGCAGGGCTTGGTATCTACTTCCATGATTGCTCCTCTCCAGCTAAGGTATACACCGTTCGCCGGGCGGAGGCAAATGCGGTTCCTCATGCCACATAGTTTTTGTTGTGGGGCGGACCCCTGGACGGACCCAGGGTGTCCGCCTCGCCGGGCTCGGGGCAGCCCCCCAGTCTGCTTGCGCTGCCCTCACCATCCCATATACCCAGCGGCGCGAAAAGGAGAATCTCCAGTTCGTGCCGCTTTTGTGGTGCTGATTTGGCCCTTGCCGGGCGCGCTGCGCCGCCAGTTTACCAAAACCACGATTTCCGGCGACCGCCTGGGCTTCGAAACCGGGATGTTTTCCAAAACCACCCGCAACATCCAGCTCTCCAAGCTGCGGGACTTACGGGTGGACCAGAACGTCACCCAGCGCCTGTTCGGCGTCGGCAATCTGTCCATCGAAACCTCCGGCGAGGCCAGCCGCCTTACGATCGAGGACATCGACGGCCCGCAGGCCGTAGCCGATGAGAATCTCAACCGCTCGCAGCCAGGAACTGCCGCATGAATCATAAACTTCAGGACCGCGCCGCGGTCATCACCGGCGCCAGCAAAGGGCTCGGCAAAGCCATGGCGCTGGCCCTCGCCGCCGAAGGGGCGCGCATCGCGCTGGTGTCGCGCGATGTGGAGCGGTTGACCGCCGTGGCCGCCGAAATCGCCGCCGCGGGAGGCCAGGCCGCCGTCTTCCCCGCCGACGTGACCAGCGAAGAAGATGTCCGCCGGATCGAGCGCGAGATCCTGGCGCTGTATCCCAAAGTTAATATCCTGATCAATAACGCCGGCGTCAACGTGCGCAAGCCGGTGGTCGATTTCACCCTGGAGGAATGGCGCCGCGTGATGGACACCAACGTGACGGCCGCGTTTTTGCTGTGCCGCTCTTTCGTGCCCGCCATGGTGGGCCAGGCCTACGGACGCATTCTGAATATGACGTCGATCATGAGTCACGTTTCGCTGCCCGGCCGCATCGCCTATGCAACCAGTAAGACCGCGCTGCTCGGCATGACGCGTACGCTCGCCCTGGAACTCGCCCCCGAAGCCATCACCGCCAACGGCATCAGCCCCGGTCCTTTCGGCACGGAAATGAATCGCCCGCTGATGGAGAATCCGGAAAGCAACGCGCAGTTTCTCGCCAGCATCCCGCTGGGACGGTGGGGCAAGGTGGAAGAGATCGGCCAGTTGGCGGTCTACCTGTGTTCCGAGGCAGCCGGTTTCATCACCGGGACCGATATTTTGATCGATGGCGGCTGGACCGCACGCTGATCGAGCAGAGAAGGGGGATGCTGCCGCCCAGGACAGACTCGGCTACAGGTACGCTGCAGGCGAAGGAGCGGCGCAGGACTACGCCGAGGCCCTTCGCTGGTAACGCAAAGCAGCCGACCAGGGGGACGCTGCCGCCCAGTTCAACCTCGGCGTCATGTACTACGAAGGCAAAGGGGTGGCCCAAGACTACGTCGAAGCGCATATGTGGCTGGACCTTGCGGCTTCGCGCGTCAGCGGTGACGACCAGAAGAAGTACGCAGATGCGCGAGGGTGGGTTGCCAAGATGATGACCTCCCCGCAGATCGCCGAGGCGCAGCGCCTGGCGCGGGAGTGGAAACCAAAGAGCGGCGAGAACAAGGGCGCGCGAGGCCGATGGAAGCAAACTACACTACTTTGACGCCGAGCCTAGCCCTAAGCGGCTGGGCTTTTTTGTTTCACAATGGCGCAAAACATAATGCCGCGCGAGATTAGGATAATCGGCATTCGTGGATTCAGCAAGGAACATCTTGCAAGTTGCGATGAATTCGGCGAGCGTGGCCATAAGACCCTTGGCGGAGTGGACTACGATCCGATACACCGAACTGGCAATAGACCCGTAGAAAAGGCACTCAGCGGGATAGCGTGGAAATCGAGGCTAGACCTGGGGACACGGAAGACGCGGAAGCGAATTGCGTGCATCCGGCGGCGTGGTGGGTGTAACCTAAAAGTGGCGTGTATCGACCCGATTGCTACTCCAATGCCAAGAATCGATTGCACGACCTCCGCGAAGGAATCCAGCGGGGTCAAGCTGAATCCGAAGATCTGTTGGCCCTCATTTCGTGCGTGGAGGAGATCGTCGCCGGCCTGGAAAAGTCGCAGGAGGAAGTGGCACGGTCGCTGAGGGGACTGAAGAACCAGCAGCGAATCCTGCACACTCACATCGCGGCCATTGAGAACAGCCTGATCTTTCGATTCCTGCGCCGGCTGGGCGGGCCGCTGTTGGAATGGAAGGCCCGATTCGAACGACTCGGGCGCGACTCTCGCTTCCGTCAACTGCACCCGGGCGAAGCGGATCGCGAGTACGAGCGTTGGCTGTCTCGCAGAGAGGCCGAAATGCCGGCGGCCACATGGTACCGGCAGCGGGCGGAAGGATTCAAGGTCCGGCCCGTCTTCAGCATCGCGATGGCCGTCATCAATCCCGAGCGCGCGCGCCTGGAGCAAGCCGTCCGCTCGATTCTGGATCAGACGTATCAATGGTGGGAGCTGTGCGTTTGCGACAGCGCCCCGAATGAAAAGTGGGTCCACGAATATTTGGCCGGGCTGGCGCAGACGGATTCACGAATTCGGGTGGTTTGTTGGGAAGACGCCATCGGGGCGGCGGCACTGAATCGGGCCTGCGCGTCAGCCACTGGGGAGTATTGCGTTTTCCTGGGCCAGCAGGATTTTCTGTCCCACATGGCGCTTCACCATATGGCGGAATTCCTCCAGAGGCAAACTGCGGACTTGCTCTACACGGACGAGGATTCGGTGGCTGCCCTGCGTGGCCCGGTGCAGCCGGTTTTCAAGCCCGACTGGTCGCCCGACCTGTTGTTATCGGCCATGTACCTGGGACGGAGCCTGGCGGTGTCGCGTGAGGCCCTGCGCCTGGCCGGCGGGCTACGGCCGGAGTTCGATGGAGCCGAGTTGTACGACCTCGTGCTGCGTCTGACGGAGCGCACCAACTCGGTAGGTCACATCTCGCTGCTCCTCTACCATTCGCGCGCGCAAGCGAAGCGGCCCGGCGCGGCGGAGAATGCGGCGCGTCGCGCGCTGGAAGATGCGGTCCGGCGACGCAAACTCGATGCCACCGTCGAGGAAGGGCCGATGACCGGTTCCTTCCCGCTCCGCCGGCACCTCAGGAATCCGCCGCTGGTGAGCATCATCATCTGCTCCCGATCCGCCGATCTGCTCGACCGATGCCTGCGGTTGCTCGATCGAGGGACGGATTACGAGCGGCGGCAGGTCGTCGTGGTCCAGCACCTAGATGGCGGCGACGGAGCGGCAATGAAGGCGGTCCTATCGCGGTACAGGGTGAAGTGCGTGCCGTACGAGGGAGCATTCCATTTCTCGCGCATGTGCAACGCCGGGGCCGAGGTCGCCGAGGGCGAAGTGCTGGTATTTCTGAACGACGACGTCGAGCCGCTGGTTCCCTCCTGGCTGTCCGATTTGGCCGCGCAGGCCGGACGGCCGGAGGTCGGAGTGGTTGGAGCGAAACTGCTGTATCCCTCCGGGTCCTTGCAGCATGGCGGCATTGCGATCGGCATCGGAGATGGCTGCGCCCACCCCGGCCGGGGAAGTTACGGCTCGCGATATTGGCGATGGCTGGACCTGACGCGCAACGTCTCCGCCGTCACCGGAGCATGTTTGGCGATTCGGCGCCAGGTCTTCTTCGAACTGGCTGGGTTCGATGAGCAATTTCCCGTCAATTACAACGACACGGATCTGTGCATGCGAGCCATCCGGGCGGGTTATCGGGTGGTGTACGAGTCTTTGGCCGTGCTCCGGCATCTCGAGTGCCAGACTCGACGCGGCGGTGTGGGATTCGCGGAACGCGAGCGATGGTACGCCCGGTGGGCCGATCAACTGGACTCGGGGGATCCTTTCTACAATCCGAATCTGACGCGGATCGGCGAGGATCTCTCGCTTCGGTCCGACGAGTCGAACGAAGCCGTGGATGCAGCCGATTGGAATACAGGCGCGTAGAAGCGGCGCGATTCGGTATCGTGCGGGTGAAGCCGATGGCCAGCGACAATTTGGATAAGCGGCTCCTCGAATGGAAGCGGAGCCTCGGGCAGGTTCTTCTGCATTCGCCTCTTCACCCGCTGCTTCTGAAGGTGGGCGCCTTCCGGCACGTTCAGCGTGCCTACCAGGCGTGGGTGAAAAAAGAGCAGAACGCCGTTCCGCCCAGCCAGTGGTTCCAGGACCGCTGCCAACAATTCCCATGGCGGCCAGTGTGCAGTATTCTGATGCCGGTCCACAATCCGAAGCGGGAATGGCTGGAGGCTGCCATCGCGTCCGTTCAGCGGCAGTTCTATTCATTGTGGGAGCTCTGCATCTGCGATGATTGTTCGACCGAACCTTGGGTGCGCCGGTACCTGGAAGAGGTGGCAGCGGGGGATTCGCGGGTTCGCCTTCACCTTTCCCGGGAGCGCCTGGGAATCGCCGGCGCCCTCAACCAGGCGGCGCAGCAGGCAGGCGGCGCTTACTTTGCGTTTCTGGACCACGACGATGTTGTGGCCCCGTATGCGCTGCACTACGTGGTAGAGGCGCTCCAAGGCACGGACGCGGACATCGTCTACTCGGATGAGGACAAGCTGGACCAGTCCGGCCGGAGGGTGGAACCGATTTTCAAACCGGCATGGTCGCCCGATCTGCTGCTCGGTTGCATGTACCTGGGCCACCTGCTGGTTGTAAAGCGCAGCCGCTTCGAGGAGGCTGGAGGCTTCCGCTCTGCCCTGGACGGCAGCCAGGACCACGACCTGGTCCTGCGGATTTCGGACCGGCCCGCGATCGTACGGCATGTTCCGAGGATCCTGTATCACTGGCGAAAGCATGCCGGCTCCACGGCATCCACGGCCGCCAGCAAACCGTACACCGACGCAGCGGGACAGCGAGCGCTAGAGGAGACTTTGCGCAGGCGGGGTATCGACGGCGCCGTCGAACGGAGTTCGCGTCCTCATGTTTACCGTATTCGTCGTTCCGGAGCCGGCGCAGGAAGGCCGACGCTCATCATCTGTTCCCAATCTCCAGACCTTTTGCGGCGTTGTATGCCCTCTTTCGCGGCTTCCCGCGCCGGACACGATGGCGAGATCATCGTGGTGCAGCATGGTTTCGAGGCCAACGTTAAAGCCGACCGGTGTATCTCCACAAGCGGCGAAGTCAACTATTCCCGGATGTGCAATCTGGGCGCCGCCGTTGCGAGCGGCGACTGGCTGGTGTTCCTGGACGACCAGGAATTCCCCTCGCCAGGCGATTGGCTGGCGCACCTGGCCGGCCACGTGACCAGAGCGGAGGTCGGCGTGGTGGGAGGCAAGTTATCGTTCCCGTCCGGGGCCGTCCAGCATGCGGGGATTGTCACCGGAATGATGGATGGTTTCGGGTATCTTCTCCGGGGTACATTCGGTTCTCCCTTCTGGCACTGGAACGATCTGACGCGCAATGTCTCGGCGGTTTCCCGTGCTTTCATGGCATTGCGTAAGCCGGTATTTCAGGAGCTTGGGGGATTTGATGAGGAGTTCCGATCGAACTTCGGCGATGTGGATCTCTGCTGGCGGGCGCGAGCCTTGGGCTATGCAGTCATCTATGAGCCCGCCGCCGTGCTGGTGCGGGGGGCGCGCCCTTCTCCTCGCGTACATTCGGAGGAGGGCTTGCGCTGGCGCCTGAAGTGGCCGCACTTCGATAAGCAGTGCGATCCCTTCTACAGCCCTCATCTCTCTACCCAGAGAGAAGATGCTTCCTTGCGAGGGGATGATCCGTTCCCTCCGGAAGATACTTCGCGAGCAGCGCGGGCGGTGGCGAGTGTTGACTCACCGTAATCCGGTTGGATGGGCCGTTGATCGGAGTGCCGGCCACGGGCGAAGCTCGGTTCGATCTACGGTTCACGACGGTGGCCCAGCCGCGGCGCCTACGAACCCGTGTCTCCCGAGACCGACCCTCGCCCCGTCCAGATTCGCCTTAACCCGAAGGGGAGCGGGATGGGCCGCATGGTGTCGTAGTATTCCGGCTGGTGCAGGCCGATGGCCTGAATCACCCACACCGCCGCATCCGCCAGCAGCGCGCCGGCGAGCCCCCCGACACTCTTCAGTTTGAACGTGCCATAGTCGTCTTGAGCCTGGAACTTTACCTCCATCTCAACGACCGGCTCGCTGCTGGCAATGGCCTTCAGCGCATCCGGAAGGATCCACGAGTGCCACCTCTGGATCGCCGGGAAATCCATGACTGTCCGAACGGAGAAGGCATGATCGCGGTCCAGCCGGACGGAGAGCTTGCGAATGCCCGGCCGCGGCGTCACGCGCAAGGAATACGCCAGGTATTCATTGATTTCAGACTCGCTGATTTTGAACGTCACGCGCCGGCTCGCCCGATCGGGGCTTTGCAGCGATTTCAGGACCGCCAGCACGTGGCGGACACCGGCAGTCTCCTCACCCTCCCGAAAGGCGTCGCCGGGCGTCTGGAGCTCCGCGCGCGGAGGCGCGGGGACTGCGGATTTGCGCATGGGATTCTCCGGCGCGCACGAGACAGCGCTCAGGAGAATGGCGAGGGATAAGGCACAGGGGGCGAGGCCCCGAAAGGATGACAGGATAAACATGAAGTCACTTCTGAGTTCCGGGTCCGCTCCGCTGGTCTTGCCTGCGACAGGAGCGTCCCCTATTTGAACGACGCGGAAGAGGTGGAAAGAGTTGGGGGGGAATTACTCGATGGACTATCCGGCAGGAGAGGCAGCGGCTGGCCCCCCTAAAGAGGCAAAAAGGGACCCGCCTTGCAGCGGGGTCCCTTGAAAGGAAAGAAACGCCGCTCTGCGACCCGTTAAGTAATTCACCATGGTATACTAGCGTCTTCCGAGAGGTCGGCTCGGCTTCGGCGAAAATACCTATGTGGCGTGGCGATTACCTCTATTTGGCGGAGAATCTTGTGCTGAAGGACTTCCGGATCCGTTACCGGAATATGTCGCTCGGGGTCCTTTGGTCGCTGCTCAACCCACTGGTCATGATGGGCGTGTTGACCTTTGTTTTCACCAGGATTTTTCCCAATCCGAACATCCCCCACTTCGCAGGGTTCGTACTTTGCGGCATTGTGCCGTTCAACTTCTTCACCGTGTCGTGGGTCACCGGCACTACTTCCATCGTGGACAATGCCGGCCTGATCAAGCGCGTCCCCGTGCCTCGCGAGATCGTGCCCATCACCAGCGTACTTTCCAATTGCGTGCACCTGCTGGTGCAGATGGGTCTTTTGTTCTCCGTACTCCTGATTTCCGGAGTCAGCGTCAATCGCCAGTGGCTTTGGCTACCGTTAGTGTGGGCGATGCAAATCGTATTTGTCTGCGGGCTGGCGCTGTTTTTTTCGGCGGTCAATGTCTTCATTCGAGACACCCGCTACCTGGTGGAGTCCGCCTGCACGGTGTTGTTCTGGCTCGTGCCGATCATGTACCCGTTCGAATGGATTCCCAAAAAGTATATTCCGCTTTACGAACTCAACCCCGTGGCGGCACAGGTGATGTCGCTGCGCCGGATTCTGTTGGCGGGAGAGTCTCCGGTCGGTTCGACGCTGGCCAAACTGGCAGGGGTATCGGTCGGCGTTTTTTTGTTTGGCCTGCTGGTTTTTCGCCGGCTGAAGCCGATGTTCTATGAGCGTATCTGACAATCGCAGGGCAATCGTGTTTCAGAGCGTGGGGAAGTCCTTTGCCCGCCATGCCGGACAGATGCTGATCCGCGAACGGGTGATGCACCTGCTTCGCCACAAGCACAGCGAGCGATTTCACGCCCTACGCGAGATCAGTTTTGCGATCGGTCACGGGGAAAGCGTCGCCGTGGTGGGTCACAATGGAGCCGGGAAAAGCACCCTCCTGGCCTTGGCCACCGGTTTATGCGAGCCGGATTCCGGCCGGGTGATGGTGCACGGCCGCGCCGCCGCGCTTTTGGAACTGGGCTCGGGTTTCCATCCGGACCTGACGGGCGCCGAGAATGTGCGCATCAATGCCGCCTTGATGGGGCTTTCCCGCCGCGAAGTGCGGCGGAAGTTCGACGAGGTGGTAGCCTTCGCCGAGATCGGGGATTTTATCGACGAGCCGGTGCGCACCTATTCCACCGGTATGATGATGCGCCTGGCGTTTTCCGTGGCGGTCACGGTGGATCCGGACATTTTGCTCATCGATGAAGTATTAGGCGTTGGCGACTTGGCCTTTTACGCGAAATGCCAGGAACGGATCCTGCATTTCCGGGATTCCGGCAAGACCATCCTCTGCGTGTCCCACTCGACCGCAACCGCCATGAGCATTTGTGACCGCGCCTTGTGGTTGGACCACGGGCGTTTAATGGCCGACGGTCCAATCGCCCGGGTAATGGATTCTTACACGGCAGCGATGACCGCGCACGCCGAATATTCCACCCGATGACCTTGGCGAACAGCGTACCGGTTGCCGGGACTGCTCCACAGGCCTCGTGGGACCCGGGGGACAGACTTTTCGCTGCGCCAAGGATCTCGACCGACCCGGCATGGCACGTGTTCTCCATCCTGATGGCGCAACCAGCCGCTGTTTGCATCTTTGTTCTCCTATTCTCTTTGGTTGCGGCGGGTGCTTGCGCGCCCCGATGACTTTTTACTCCGCCACGAGTTGCAGGAGCCAGCGAGCGTGACCCCAGATCAGACGGCCAGAGGTACCTCCCGTAGTTGACACGCCAAACAGTCCTGATGAGTTCATCAACCAAGACTCAGTCCAGTGTCATCACTTGTCAGGCGTGTGGCTTCAGCACGGTGAAGAGGACTGGTAGGTTTGGTTCGTTTTGGGGCTGCAGCCGCTATCCTCGTTGCCACGGGACCCAGTCGTTCAAGATCGAGCACGAGGGACAGCCCTGTCGTCACTGTGGGACTCCGGTCGTCCATCAAACCCACGCGAAGCTGCCGACGCCGAGGCCCGGTCGTAGTTACTTCGCTTGGTGGTTCAAGTGTCCAGGCTGTAAGGCTCTCTACCTGGTGGAAGCAGCCAGGCGGTCCTTTGACGCGACCGGTTAACCTCTGTCGCCAAGGAAGCCGTTAGCGGAGATGCCGGCGGTTAAATTGGAACCTTGTACATTGGAGAAGCCTGGCGACGCAAATGCCGCATTAGCCTGGAGACCCCGTGCTTGCTCCTCCGCCCATTGGTGACCGCGGACATGGATTGGCTTGCCGATCTTTACGCCGATCCGGCCGTCAACCGCTTCCAGTGGGACAGGGCGAGTACGGTGAAGCAAGCCAGACGCGTGGCGATCATTTACCTCGACCTCCACCAGTGCCGGTTCGGCCATTGGCGATTCACGACAAGGACTCCGGCGTTGTCCACGGCTGGACTGAACTGAGCAAGCTTCGTCCATGGCCGGTCCCCTCGGACCAGATCGCGCTCAGCTACGTACTGCGGCGTCCGTAGTGAGGGCGCGGCATCGCGACCGAGGCCGCCAGGCGGCTCTTCAGTACGCAATTCGAGGTTAAGCGCTTGGATAGGGGCGTGGCCGCGATCATCGCCGGAAATACGGCTTCGAAACGAGTGCTGGAAAAGCTGGGAATGCGGCTCATTGGCCCGCCCAGGTGTTTCAGCGCGGGCTGTAGAGTTTCACATTCGCGGTGGAGGCGCCGGAACACGCGATCGCGGGGCGGCCATCACCGTGGAAATCTGCGATCTTGCAGTCCGCGGCAGCCATGCCGCCGGGGTCGAGAACGTGGCGCGTCCATCGCCCACCGGTCTCGTCGTCAGCGGTGAAGATGTAAAGTTGAAACCCCTTGCCGCGGAACCCGGCGACGATTTCATCGCGGCCGTCTCCGTTTAGATCGCCGACCGCAAGCGCGTGGCCGTTGATCATCGCATCCTCGATCACATGGCGCTTCCACGCCCGCCCCTCTTCGGTGTAGACCACGACCTGGTTGCCGTGCCAGGGCTCGATCGCGGCGATGAACCGGCGCTTGCCCAGATGGCCGATCTTGATCTCGCTGCTCCCGCATTGCGGGCACTGCCGTGGGTCTCCTTTGGCGATCTCCACCGGCCCGTGGGCCAGGAACACGCGGATGCCGAGAAAGTCGGCTGTCATGAGTTGCTCGCCGCGCCCCTGCCAGCGGAGCGGCGTGATGCTGTGGAGTATGCCGCGAGGCAGGCCGGTGTACAGTTCGCGTTTCCATTCGCCAGGACGGTAGAGGTAGACCGGCACGTTGTCCGCGTAGTCCGGCGGAATGGCCTTGAGGCCGATCATCGGAGCCACCAACAGAACCTTCTTGCCGTCGCCCTTGAGGTCGATCCAGCGAAGCCGGTGGACGGTGGGGATGCGGTCGATCTCCCGCGCCGTCCAGGGCTGCCGCGGGTCGGGCCCGCTCTTGAGGATAAGCACATTGCCGATGCTCTTTTCCGGCACGGTTTCGAAGTTGTGCCCCATGGCGATTTCCGGAATGCCGTCGCCGTCGTAATCGTAGACGTCGAGATTGATGGTGCGCGGCACGTCCTTAATGATTACGTGGCGCTCCCACGTTGGATTCTCGTACCAGGCGAGTTCGGTGCCGCGCTCGTCCACCACGATGAGGTCCGGCCGGCCGTCGCGGTTCAGGTCGGCGACCACAAGCTGATAGCCCATCTTCAAGGAGTCGGTAACCGTGGTCTCCCGCCACTGCGGCAGTTCCGCGCCCGGCAGCGCCGCAACCAGCAAAAAGAGGAGAACAAGCAACATCAGACCCACTTTATCAGGAATGATGTCACTGAGGAACTCACGCATGTCGCCCCGACTATCGCCGGTGTTCCCACGCTGGGAACCATCCGGCCTCCCGGCGGCGCCGGTCGTCCGCCTGCGTCAGTGGACCACCGCTGTGGATTCTGCCCGGTTGACGGCCTACTCTTCCATAGCGGCTCAGAGCATGCCTCCAGAGGAGCGGCCTCCGAGCTGTGGATGAGTAGCCTACGATACGGGGACCAGTTCCACGGAACCGACTCGGGCAGGCTGAGCACGGCGCGCTTCTGGGCGTCCTGAATGCGCCCGCAAGAACGTCCGGAAGGCGATGCACTGTCCCTAGCCTGAATTTTCACGCCAAGTAGTCAGCTAACGTTTTGGGCGCCGTCTACCGGAACCTTAAGACCATGGGGCGTCCGTCCCACCAGGGAATAGGCGTGGAGCCTTGACCGCAGCCGGCCGCGAGCAACAAGGGATTATGGGCTCGCTGGGGTAGGGTAACTGCGACGCGGTTGCCGGTGATCTCGACCTCGGCCGGGGTGTTTAGGAAATGGCGGAACAGTTGGCGGGAGTGCGCAGATTCATATCCGGCGATCCGGCGGCCCAGCATCCAATACAGTCCGCTCGCCACTTCGGTCAACGTTACGTCGAAATCGATCTTCAGGCGGACCGCGGAGTTCAACGCATCCAGATGAAAGAACTTGACGGCGTCCGCCAGCCCGTTCTTGGGCTGCACCGAGGAGGAGATGCGGCAGGCCTTCGCTCCACCGCCGCCGTCGCACCCCATGGTCGAAGCCATCCGCGCCCTCATCGAGCAGCGCCGTCACTGGACCGGCAGCGCCACCCAACTCCTGGACCTTTTAAAGCCGGCCCTTTCCTGCCACACGCCCAAGGGCCTTTCCCAGCAGCTACGGTCCTGCACCCTGATCCTCGCCGACAGCGGTATCGAATTGAAATTCCGGCGCTTGCACGAAGGTGCCAGAATCATCGAACTCCGCGACGATCGCGGAGAGGCATCGCGCGAAAAATGCCCTCCCGATGCGTCTCCCGATTTCGAGTGCGCTCCCCAACCCACCGAAACAGAGGAGCTTACAACGTCATGAAAAAATGCAGTAGGACAGGCCTCCCCGGCTTCCGCACACCGACCTCGTTGTAACGGGTCTGTATCCCTGTTATATTCTGGTCAGCCTACGGTGCGGCGTGTGCCGCGGGCCAATTGAGGCGGCCGATGACGGCCTCGCAAATTATGTTCGATAAGGTCGAAGCGTTCTATCGGCCCGCCAATGTCCGCGCAGCACTTCGATTGCTCCAGAGCGGCAAGGGCCAGGCGCGAGTAGTAGCCGGCGGCACGGACGTCGTGGTTGAGGGCGATGAATCGGTCCGGTTCCTGATCGATATCACCCACGCGGGCTTGAGTTACATCCGCCGGAGAGGCACGGCCTGCGTGATTGGGGCCACCACCACCATGGCCGAACTCGAAGCATCGGATGTGATCCAGGCTCTGGCCGGAGGACTTCTGTCCAGGGCCGCGCGGTCCTGCGGGTCGGTGCCGATTCGCAATATGGCGACGCTGGGCGGCAATATGGCCAACGGATCGCCGGCCGCCGACATGGCGACGCCGCTGCTGGTGCTGGACGCGGCCGTGGTTATGGTCGATGTGCGGGGCCGCCGCAAACTGCCGCTGGCGGAGTATCTGGCGGGCGCGCGCACCAGCCGGTATGCCAGGTCGCTGCTGGTGGAGGTGGTGGTCCCCGATCCGCCGGATGGCAAAGGCTGCCGGTGGTCTTTCCAGAAGTTGGGCCGCACGGCGGTGGATATCTCACTGGTGAATGTGGCGGCGGGACTGCAATTGGATTCCAGGGGCCGTGTGAAGTGGGCGCGGATCGCGCTGGGGTCGGTTGCGCCCGCGCCGATGCGCGCCTCTGGCGCCGAGCAACGCATGACGGGACGCATTCTGGATCACAGCCTGCTGGCGGAAATCGGCGCGGAAGTAGCGCGCGAAGTCAGTCCGATTTCGGACGCTCGCGCCTCCGCGGAATATCGCCGCGAGATCTGCTCGGTACTGACCAGGCGGGCATTGGAAGAATGCTCGGCTCCCGCGGGGTGTTCGCTATGAAAACCATGGAACTGCACCTTACGGTGAACGGTAAATCGCTGAACTGGAGCATCGCTCCGGGCGAACTGCTGCTCGACTTGCTGCGCCGTCAAGGCTATTTCGGCGTCAAGCGCGGCTGCGAGAAGGGCGAATGCGGCGCGTGCGCGGTTTTACTGGACGGCAAGCCCATCAACTCCTGCCTGATGTTTGCCGCGCAGGCCGAAGGGCGCGAGATCCTGACCATCGAAGGCGTGGCCGATGGCGACAAGCTCGATCCCTTGCAGGAAGCTTTCCTGGACTATGGCGCGGTGCAGTGCGGCTTCTGCACCAGTGGCATGGTGATCAGCGCCAAGGCGTTGCTGCTCCGCCGTCCGGACCCGTCGGAGGAGGAGGTGCGGGAAGCCCTGGCCGGGCACTTGTGCCGCTGCACCGGGTACACGAAACCAGTGGAAGCTGTGTTAGCCGCCGCATCCAAAAAGAAAAACAGAGCCCGGCGCGTGAAGCCGGTGGCGGAGGTGGCCCGATGAGCGGAGACCGCGCCAGTCAGAGCCGCGACCGGGGTACCCCCCTGGGGTCCGGAGCGGTTTCCTCCCGGCTCGTGG
>Ga0208080_1000823_pt1 | contig 15535 bp, 15 predicted proteins | sample NGESurdeep092012_3_FD_184476 | JGI IMG/M metagenome (GOLD analysis project Ga0208080, IMG submission 184476) | Arctic peat soil microbial communities from Barrow, Alaska - NGEE Surface sample 210-3 deep-092012 (SPAdes) | ecosystem: Environmental > Terrestrial > Soil > Wetlands > Peat ...
GGTGGATGTGGTGATGAATGCCATCAATGGCGGCAGCTTTGCAGTGACGGCTGCGAAGCGTTCAAATAAATCGGTGCGAGTTAACAATACCGTGATCAATTGGTTGCTGGAGCAGGAAGACCGCATGGGATTAAATACCCCGCGCCCATACCGTGATTTTGAAGAGCGTGTATTTCGCCATCGTGACGATCTGACCAGGCTCATCAGGGGCCTGAATGCGGATGGGAAAACAGTACTGGGTTACGGTGCCTCAACCAAGGGGAATGTGGTGCTGCAGTTTTGTGGTCTGACCAACAAGGATATTCCCGCGATAGCCGATGTGAATCCGGATAAGTTCGGCTGCGTTACACCGGGTACGCATATTCCGATCGTGTCAGAAGACGATGCGCGCAAGATGAAACCGGATTATTTCCTGGTGCTGCCATGGCATTTCAAGGATGGGATACTGAGGCGCGAGAAAGAATATTTGGCGAATGGCGGAAGAATGATTTTCCCGTTTCCGGAAATTGAAATTGTTTAAGGGAGCGCTGTTTATTACCGTCCACTCTCGACAGAATAATTTAAGATGAAAGCCCTTATCTTCGGCGCCAACGGCCAGGATGGATACTATCTGCATGAATTATGCAAACTCAAAGGTATTGACCCGATAGGAGTTGCACGATCAGGCAATGGCCTTCTTGGCAACGTTGCTGATTACGGACAGGTCGAGCAACTGATCAAACAGTATTTGCCGATTTATGTTTTCCATCTGGCTGCTAACTCAACTACCCGACACGATGCCTTGTTTGAAAATCACGAGACCATTTCCACCGGCACGCTGAATATTCTTGAAGCTGTAAAAAGGCATTCCCCGACTTCAAAGGTGTTCATCACGGGAAGTGGCCTTCAGTTTAAGAATGCGGGCATTCCGATTTCTGAGCATGACGAATTCGAGGCGAATAGCGCTTATTCTGTTGCGCGGATACATTCCGCGTATGCGGCACGCTACTATCGCTCGCTGGGTATTCGTGCTTATGTCGGTTACCTGTTTCATCATGAAAGCCCGCATCGCAAGGCAAGTCACGTTTCAAGGATGATCGCATTGGCGGCACAGCGAATTTCTGCAGGAAGCGATGAGATGCTGGAAATTGGGGACATTGCTGTCCGCAAAGAGTGGACCTATGCGAGAGATGTCATGCAGGGGATCATGACTTTGCTTGAGCAAGATGAAGTATTCGAGGCAACGGTCGGATCGGGTCTGGCCTATTCTATCGAAGATTGGTTGGAACAGTGCTTCACGCTGATAGGAAGAGATTGGCATGATCACGTAAGATTGCGCTCGGGATTTGTGTCCGAATACAAACAGCTTATGTCCAATCCAGCAACGATCAATGCCTTGGGCTGGCAACCAGGCACCACATTTTCAGATCTGGCAAGAATGATGATGCTCGACGGAAAATCCTAAAGAATTGTGTTTTACGAAATTGTGTGCAAAGAATTTAAAAACTTTTAAAGTTTGGTATCTACTAGAAGGACTGGGATTTGGTCCGTTAAAGGCCACCGCTTATTGTTTATGCGTAAGCGAAATTGGGGGGGTGAATGTCAAAAAGTATTTGTACCATAATTGCCAAAAATTATATTGCGTTTGCACGAGTGCTCTGCGAATCTTTTCTTGAGCATCATCCCGACGGCAAGTGCTATGTTTTAATAATTGATGAGTTCGATGGTTACATCGATCCAGAGCGAGAAGATTTTGAGGTTGTAAGAACTGCAGAATTAAATATTCCCAAGCTTGCAGAATTTTGTTACAAATATAACATTACTGAACTTGCGACGGCATTTAAACCATATTTGCTAAAGCATCTTTTTGACACAAAGTGTATAGGTAAAATTCTATATTTGGATCCAGATATTTTGGTAACTAACTCATTGGGTAATCTCTATGAGGCGTTAGAGAGCACCGATATCATCCTGACGCCACACCTTGACAAAGATTACCCTGATGACGACATGTTTCCCAATGATAGTCATATCATGAAGAGCGGTATTTATAACCTCGGCTTTATAGGATTACGGAATTGCGAGAACGTTAATAATTTTTTAAATTGGTGGCAGCATAAACTTTATGACAAATGCGTAATCGATCATAGCAATGGGTATTTCGTTGACCAAAAATTTATCGATCTAGCTACAGTGCTGTTCCCAAATATTACAGCAATTCATGACACTGGTTACAATGTCGCTTATTGGAATATTCATAGTAGAGCTATTCATAAGAAAAATAATAACTGGATGTGCAACGACGGATTGTTATATTTCTATCACTTTAGCAATTACAAACCTGATAAACCAAGTGAGCTTTCAGGTCATCAAACAAGGTTCGACCTGAAAAATATCCCTCAATTAAATGACCTGTTCAAATTGTATACAGATTTACTAAAGAAGAAGGATTTCGATATGGCGAAAAAGTGGCCTTATAGTTACGCTTACTATTCCAATGGGATGGCCATTGATGAAATTGACAGGGTCAAATATCGCGAGATGCAATCACTTTACGCAATTGATAACCCTTTCGACTGGAAAAGTATTCCCTTTCGGACAAAGAAGGAAATGTTTGTAAGGAAAGTTAAGCGAAAATTAAGACAAATAGTTAAAGACATAAAAAATAAATTGTGAAAGTAATTTATGATATTTCAGTCTTGGGCATGGGATCCTATCATCCAAGAGCAAGAACCGGCATTTTCAGGGTTGTAGAAAATCTGGCACAAGAACTGGTGAAAGCAGAAGCTATCAACTCGTTTTCTTCTTCACTCAGCATAAGCTGTTATTTGGATTGCATCGATTATCTACAATCCAATCCAACATTGGGTGGGGTCACACTGTCCAAACCTGATGTCAACGAAGTATCCTTGCATGTTTTACAATATTTAAATGTCCGTGCAAATATAAATGTAAATAATTCTGCCCCTTGGTATCTACAAGGAATAAACAGGCTCGCCAATGGCATGGCGTATAGAATCTTTGCGCACGCTAATAGATACCTTATACACAAAACAATAAATCGAGATGTCCTGGCAGCCAACGAGATATACCACTCACCTTTTTATCCAATACCTGAACACATAAAAAACAGCGATAAACTGAAAAAAGTAATCACCGTTTATGATTTGATTCCAGTGTTATATCCTAAATATTTTCAGTTTCAGGAAGATAATCTGATACATAGCATACTCAAAAGCATCGATAACGAAACCTGGGTAACTTGTATTTCGCATGCAACCAAGAATGACTTGTGTAATTACCTCCCTTGGCTGGATCCTTCAAAGGTATTGGTAACGCATCTGGCGGCATCGGCCTTGTTTTATCGTTGTCAGGATCAGGTTATGCTGAAGCAAATCAGAACAAAATTCGGTATTCCGGATGTTCCTTACATCTTGAGTCTTTCGACATTGGAACCCCGGAAAAATATCACGCAGACGATACGATGCTTTGTCCGCTTGGTAGAACAAGAAAAAATAAATGACCTTTCGCTCGTACTGGTGGGTGCGAAGGGTTGGGATTTTGACTCGATTTTCGAAGAGATCGCAGCCAGCCCGAAAATTCGCGACCGAATCATAGTAACTGGCTACGTAGCGGACGAGGATTTAGCTCCCTTGTACAGCGCGGCGATGATGTTTGTTTATCCATCGTTTTACGAAGGGTTTGGGCTGCCCCCGCTTGAGGCCATGCAATGTGGTATCCCGGTGATCACATCGAATACTTCATCGCTGCCCGAGGTTGTGGGTGAGGCAGGTGTAATGGTTGATCCGCAAGACGCCGATGAGCTTTGCCAAGCCATGTTGAACATTTACAATTCTGCTGAGATCAGGAAAGAAATGTCTCTTGATTCTTTGGAGCAAGCCAAAAAGTTCAGCTGGAAGCGATGTGCAGATGAAACGATTGAAACCTATAAATTGGCAATACCTGGATGATTGATCAAAGAATTTTTGTGCTATATCGAATCCTGGTCATATATATGAATGGTGGCAATCTTTTTTGAGATCGTTGTGCGAGTGAAACACTGGAAATATATCGAGGACTGATCATATGAGAGCATTGGTTTGTGGTGTGAGCGGGCAAGATGGCGCATACCTTGCACAGCTATTGCTCAGTAAGGGCTATGAGGTATGGGGTACATCACGCGATGCCCAAGCAACCACATTCAACAATTTGGTGTGGCTAGGCATAAAAGATCGTGTGACATTGGCCTCAATGGCCTCGAATGATTTTAGAAGCGTGTTGACTACCTTGAAACGTAGTAACCCCGATGAGGTCTATTTTCTGTCAGGGCAGAGTTCGGTGGGGCTTTCATTTGATCAGCCAGTCGAAACACTCGAAAGCATTACTCTGGGCACGCTAAATTTGCTTGAGGCGGTGCGCTTCCTTGAAAAACCTATCAGAATTTACCACGCCAGTTCCAGTGAATGTTTTGGCGATGTGGGAATGATGCCTGCGAATGAAGGCATGCCATTTCGTCCGCGCAGTCCTTATGGAGTTGCTAAGGCCTCTGCGCATTGGCTGGTTGCAAATTACAGGGAGGCTTATGGCCTGTTTGCCTGTAATGGCATTTTATTCAATCACGAATCACCGTTGCGCCCCGCACGTTTTGTTACGCGCAAGATCATTGCGGCAGCCTGCCGCATTGCGAAAGGATCAAAAGAAAAGCTGGAGCTTGGGCGTTTGAATATCGTTCGCGATTGGGGTTGGGCTCCGGAGTATGTTGACGCGATGTGGCGTATGCTCCAGCAGGAAAAGGTAGACGATTTTGTTATTGCTACGGGTGAGGCCAACTCACTAGAGGATTTTGTCAGGTTTACTTTTGACTATCTGGGATTAAATTGGCATGACCATGTCGTGTCCGATAGTGCGCTATTTCGTCCGACGGATTTATTCTGGAGTCAGGGATGTTCGGATAAAGCTGAAAAAGTCCTGGGATGGAAAGCATCTTCAAAAATGAAAGATGTGATTCGCATGATGGTTGAAGAAGAAAATAAGTCTGCCGTGAAATGAGCTGACATTGTGATTTGCGCATTCCGAGAATACCCGGTGGAACGGGGCCAGAACTTCTGGGAGTATTGGAGGACATGACTTCCGACGAGACAAAAATATGAGGCTATATGGATAAGGACGATTACTTTGCTTTACGAAATATTGAATCAAAAACATATAAAGAATTCATGTTGCCCGCATATTTGACAGATGTGCTGACTGAACGAAATGCACATATTCTTGACTTTGGTTGTGGCTTTGGGCAGGTGATCTCCGCACTGAAACAAAATGGATTTTCAAATATAGAAGGCGCAGATATTAATTCTGAAGCCATCAACTACCTGCGTGATCGGCAGATAGCCGTACATGATTTAACGTCAGAGTTAGATTTTTATGATAGTCATGCAGGAAGTTATGACTTTGTAATTATGAGTCATGTGTTAGAGCATTTTCCGAAAACTGAAGTTATCAACCAACTTCGGCTGGTGCGCAAAGTTATAAAAACAGGCGGAGCACTGATTGTAATGGTGCCTAACGCACAATCAAATACAGGTTGCTACTGGGCCTATGAAGATTTCACTCATCATCTTTTGTTTACAAGTGGTAGTCTTTACTATGTTTTAAAAGCGTCTGGTTTTTCCAGCGTAGAGTTCATTGATATTGATTGCACGGCGGGTTTCAGATCTTCAATTACGCGTGCGGTGCGCCGACTTCTTCTACGCTTATACCGATGGAATTTGGGATTTTGGAATAAAGTAACTGATAGTGCTTTTCATGCTCCCAGTCCCCAAATATTTTCATATGAAATAAAGGCATTGGCTCGTGTCTAGATTATTGTTGCGAGCAGAGTTGTTTTTTCGAAATAGACTTCCATTGCTTGATGGCTTCTTATTATCGTTTTTTCCACCGCGCGCGCATGGGAATAGAGTCCTCGTGGTTAGACTGGATGCCATTGGCGATTTTGTTATTTGGTTGGATGCGGCTAGGGCATTGGTCAGGTACTACCATCTAAAGGGCTATTCCGTCGTATTGCTGGGAAACAAAGCGTGGGCGAGTTGGGCCAGGGAAATGGGTGTGGCCGATGAGGTATGGGAGATTGATGTCATCCAATTTATCCAATCCAGCAAATATTTCACATACCGCTGGCAGTGGTTGAAGAAAATTCGCAAGGCTGGATTCGAGATTGCGATTCAACCCGCTTATTCGCGGGTGATCCTGACAGGCGATACGTTGGTGCGCGCCAGTGGTGCGGTTGAGCGTATCGGTTCGGCAGGTGATGAAAGCAATATCACTCCACAGTCTAAGTCTTGGAGCGACCGTTGGTATACCCGCCTGATTCCTGCTACATCCACGCAATTGATGGAGTTAAAGCGCAACGCGGAATTTATGCGCGGCTTGGGTTTCACGGAATTTAAGTCGCGATTACCAACTATTCCGCAAACATCATCTGAACAGACTAATTGGTTGCCTCAGCAGCCCTATGCAGTTCTTGCTCCCGCAGCAAACTGGGTAGGGAGAGAGTGGCCCATTGATAATTTCATCGAGATCGGGCGTCGGCTGGCTAAGGTTGGATTGCACATTGCAGTAGTGGGTGCAGCAGCGGATCGTGAGAGTATTGGTGGCTTAATCGAAAGTTTGCCAAGGGAGTCTGTCGACTTGGTAGGCAAGACTACGCTGAGCGAGTTGGCAGAAGTGCTGCGTCGCGCAACCATCGTGGTAACAAATGAAACCGGTGCTGTTCATATTGGTTCCGCTGTGGATGCACCTGTTGTTTGCATTTTGGGTGGGGGTCATTTTGGCAGGTTTGTTCCTTACGAAATCGACGCCTATGATGAAAATCGGAATTTGCCTATTGTTGTGACAACATCAATGACATGCTTTGGATGCAATTGGAAATGTATATACCCACACCAAAATGCTGCCGCCGTTAAGTGCATACAAGACATCTCTGTAGATATGGTATGGAAGGCAGTGGAAATAGTGTTGGCTAAGCGCGACGATAAAATGTCAGCGTGAAATGATACATAAGTTTGAAGTCGCTTTATATGAGCAACAAGATGCTTTCACCAGCTGGATGGAGTGGCCCAATTTTATACTGAGCTGCAATGTTTGGGTTGCGTACGCTAAGTGCAATGGTCAGATAATGTCCTGCGGCCGACATCTAACGCAAGGTCTTTGAAATGGAGGTTGCTTGGTAGGTTCTATCTTGCTTTCCCAACTTTGAACGCAGGATGGGAGAGGGTACACAGAAGGACTTTATAATCAGTCAAACTATGAACCAGAATCCCGCACCTTTAATTTCAATAATCGTCGCCGTTTTCAACGCGAAGACGACCCTGCAGCAATGCATCGACAGTGTTGCGCAGCAAACCTATCCGAACAAGGAGTTGATCGTTATCGATGGCGGTTCGAAAGACGGGACTGTCGATTTGATAAAGGTAAACCGGAAAAAGATCGCTTACTGGATTACCGAGCCGGATCGCGGCATCTACAACGCCTTGAACAAGGGAGTGGCAAAGGCGCAAGGCGAGTGGATCTGTTTTCTCGGCGCTGATGATTACTTCTGGGATACTAATGTGTTGGAACGGTTGGCCGGGCAGCTAGCGGATATTCCCAATAATATTCGTGTTGCCTATGGGCAGATCATGATGGTTGACGCTGGCGGGGCAAGCCTTTATCCGCAGGGTGAACCTTGGGAAAATATAAAAGGGCGGTTCAGGCAAATTATGTGCATTCCCCATCAGGGGGTGATGCACCGTCGTAGTTTGTTTGGGCAGCATGGTCGATTCGATGAGTCATTCCGCATCGCTGGCGATTATGAATTATTGTTGCGCGAGCTTAAAACAGGCGATGCGATATTTATACCCAACCTCCTCATTACCGCGCAGCGGCAAGGCGGCATGAGTACCCGTGCCGCGAATTATTTCAAGACGCTGCGAGAATACAGGCGTGCGCAAAGGATGCACGGACAACCCTTGCCGGGAGGTTACTTTCTGAAAGTGTTGGCAACAGAGTATTTTCGCCGGGTGTTATGGAAGGTGCTTGGCGAGCCGTTGGCGAGAAGGCTGCTTGACCTGCGCAGGCGCATCAAGGGATTGCCCCCGTATTGGACAAAAAAATGACCCGGCCACTACGATTTTTAGCGCGAATGAATGATAGAACGCTGTTGGCAAAGCTTTTGCCGGGAAGCGATATCAATGGGTAAGCTGCGCTTTGAAGTCAGTTCGCTGATCGTGCGGGATGGCACTTACTTTGGGTCCGGCTGGATATTCCATGAGGAAACAAAGATCCGGGATTTGCGGCTGACAGTGCGCTTCGGCAATGGCGAAAGCCAGTCGATTGCAGCAGGTTACTGGAAACCCAGGGATGACGTGGCGGCAGCATTCCCACAATTCTCCACAGCCAGACATTCCGGGTTTGTCGTGTACGGAAGCTGTGATCAGCGCCAGCGAGAATCTGGCGACCTATTCTTGCAGGCGACGCTCGAGGATGGTTCTATGTCCGAACTCCCCATCCCACAAACCTCGATCGTGCGCTTTGGCGCTCAAGATACCGGGGCCGGGCATACTTCCATGCGCCAGTTTGTCGGGTATTTCAAGCGCAGCCTGTACTTTATCAGGCGCTTTCAAATTGCCAGCCTGATGGACAGGGCAAGACGCTATTTCGGCAACAGGCCGTCATCGTTCGTGATCAAAGGAGAGGCTGTTCGATCGATGTTGAACGCCAAAGAACTGCGCAATATCGTCTTGGTGATAGATCATGATATGGGAGGAGGGGCGAATCACTATCGCGAGCGCATGGTGGCTGAAAAGATCGAAGCAGGGACGACGGTTCTGATTTTCAGTTACTACGTCGCGACGCTGTCCTATGTTTTGATGGTGCGAAGCAAGCAGCGAAACGAGCGTTTTGCTATCCCCGGATATGATTTTCTGCTTGAATTGGCCGGGTCGCTTGAAATCAGGGAGATCGTCTATAACACCGGCGTTACTTTGGTTCATCCCGAAGAATTGCCGCCGTTGATTGTTCAATTGAAGGTCAAGTATCACTGCCGTCTGACACTCCTGGTCCACGATTTCTTCATGGTGTGCCCATCCCATTATTTGCTGGATGATGCTGGCGCATATTGCGGGATCCCGGACATCGACCGCTGTCAAACATGCCTCCCCAGGAATCAACAGGATTTCTGTTCGCTGTTCCTGGCGCATGACATGGTCCAGTGGCGCGCACTTTGGGGAAACGTCATCGGCCTTGCGGATGAGGTGAGGACCTTTTCAAACGACAGCCTGAAGCTGCTTCAGAAAGCCTATCCGGCCCTGGATGCATCACGGGCAGTTGTAGTGCCGCATAAAGTAGAATATCTAAGGCATGGAACTGTCCGGCCTTCATATACAGCCACCTTGAGAATCGGGGTGGTCGGGCAGATTGGCTACCATAAGGGGGCGAAGATCGTTCGAGAGCTTGCAGAAGAGATTCAGGCTCGCAAGCTCGATATACAGATCGTGGTCATCGGCGCGATAGAGGCACAGTGCGAACCGTCGGTTGTCGGGGAAACAGGCCCTTATCAGCATGACAAACTCCCGGCTCTGATTGAAAGTTCCGGTGTAAACATCATGTTGTTTCCGTCTATTTGGCCCGAGACTTTTTCATATGTGGTGCAGGAGTTGATGGAGCTGGACTTGCCGGTAGCCTGCTATGATCTTGGTGCGCCAGTGGAGCGTGTTTCCAGGTATGCCAAAGGCCTGATATTGAAAGAGATGGCAGCTTCCACCACGCTGGATGACTTGATCCTGTTTCATCATCAGGTTTACTTGTCTGTATGAGATCAATTGGAATGTTATGAACGATAAGCGTCTTAAGTATGAATATCACTTGGGTGCCGACTCTGCCGGTGAGCGAGTCGTGCGCATCATTGGGAAAAATAAGCGGGTGCTGGAGTTGGGGCTTGATAGAAAAATAAAAAGCTGGAAAGTTGGGAATGAATAAAGAAGGCGATACTTCTACAGAGCAATCAACCGAAACAGCTACTCATTCGCATCGAAATGATGTGAAGTTGATCACAATGTACTTTACACAGCTCCACGCCATTCCCGAGAACGATGCATGGTGGGGAAAGGGGTTTACCGACTGGGATAAAGTCAGGTCAGCGAGCCAACAGTACGACGGACATTATCAGCCGCGTGTGCCGCTCAACAAGAATTACTATGATCAGTCTCAGATTGAGACCCTCCGTTGGCAGATCGATCTGGCCAAGCGCCACGGTGTCTATGGATTCTGCCATTACCATTACTGGTTCGATGGCAAGCAATTACTCGAGACACCGACGAAACTGATCATGGCTAACAAGGATATAGACTTTCCATTTTGCCTGTCATGGGCAAACGAGACATGGTCGAGAAGGTGGGACGGACTGGGCCATCATATTCTCATGCAGCAGACACATCCCCCGACCAGGGAAAGCTGGAAGAGGCATTACGATTACCTGATCAAGGCATGGACCGATCCGCGCGCGATCAAGGTGGACGGCAAGCCTGTATTCGTGATCTACCGGCCACAACGTATCGACAAGATAGGCGAGATGCTGGCGTATTGGCGCGAGCTTGCCCAACAGGACGGGCTGCCCGGTTTGTATTTCATTTTCCAGAAGCAATACGAGTTGCCCAACATGAATTGCTTGAATTCGTTCGATGCTCTATTTCAGTTTCAGCCGTTCGAGGCCGTTAACTCGCCAACTTACAAAAAAAGCCTGATTCGACGTTCGCTGATGTTCAAGCTGGTGCGCAAACTGCCCGAGCGCTATCAGAACATGTTGCGCGTGCTAAGGGCAAAATTCATTAAAGAGCTGACTTTTCATGATTACGATGCGGTCTGGAAGAAAATCGTCGAAATACGTCAGGATCAGAAGCTGACTACGTACCCGGGCGCGTTTGTGGATTGGGACAATGCAGCGCGATATAAGGAAAGAGCAACTATCTTCCGCGGTGCGACTCCAGATAGTTTCTGTGCATGGTTTGCCAAGCTGGTGAATAGCATGCCGCAGAGGAATCTCCCGGAGAATTTCATTTTCCTGAATGCCTGGAATGAATGGAGTGAAGGTGCTTATCTGGAGCCGGATGAGCGATACGGTTACCAGTATCTGGAGGCGGTCAGGAAAGTGCTGGATAAATCCCATCGTGATCACGACTAGCCGAATTCATGAAGTATGACTTTGCTGTTTCCGCCCCTGATAAACCCATGAGCGAATCGATGACGTCAGGGGTACCTGATTCCGGCAAAGTCACGATATTGCTGTCCACATTTAACGGAAGCAAATTCCTTCAACAGCAGCTCGATTCGCTGTACGGCCAAACATACCGTGATATCCGGATATTGGTGCGCGACGATGGTTCGTCCGATACAACCAGGGTGATTCTGGAAAGTGAGCGGGCAAAGGGCCGTGTAGATATCCTCGAAGGACACGGTAATCTGGGGCCGGCCATGAGCTTCTTTGAGTTGCTGAAAAACGCTGCATCAACAGAAACGGAATATGTCGCATTTTGCGACCAGGATGATGTTTGGCATCCCGAAAAGATCGCTTGCGCAGTTTCGAAATTGTCCAAGGTTGCAGATGATCGGCCTGCAATGTATTGCTCCAGGGTGGAGCTGGTTGATGAGAATTTGAAGCATATCGGCTATACGGATCTGCCGAGAAAAGTCGGCTTTGGCAACGCGTTGGTAAATAGTATCGCCGCCGGTTGTTCGATGGTCCTCAACAGGGAAGCGATGTGTTTGGTTGGCAAGAACCTGCCAAGCAGAGTGGTGGTACATGATTGGTGGTGCTATCTGGTTGTGTCGTGTTTTGGCGAGGTTATTTTTGATGAAGCAACTACTCTCAAATATCGCCAGCATGGAAATAACGCTATTGGCGTGGCTGCAAACGGGTTTACCCAGTTTGCGAGAAAGTACCGCAGGTTTTTTGGTGTCGGAGAAGGCCATATGTGGATGAGTGCGCAGGCATCATCTCTGCTGGAATTATTTAAAGACAATATTCCACTCCCCAAAAGGCAGGCATTAAATAATTTTGTTGAAGCGAAAACGTCGTTGTATCGTCGCTTGCAGTTGGCTTTATCCAAAGATGTTTGGCGCCAAAAATGGTCGGATGATTTGATGTTGCGATTCCTGATATTAATTAATCGTTTTTAACCCAAATAATTCATTAGGACACTACGTGAAACACGCCTTCACATATCGTTCTGTAGGAGCGGGCCATGCCCGCGATCGCAAGCACGGGCATGGCCCGCTCCTTTTAGGATACGGTAAAGTTTATAATTTTGGAGAGCACTTGTGATTGTCGCAATTACAGGCGGGACAGGATTCATCGGAAAAAAACTGGTCGCACGCCTGGTTGAGCACGGCGACACGGTTCGCCTGTTGACGCGCAGCCCGGCGGGTTCCGGCCTATCATCACTGGTGAAGAGACTTGAGTGCGATCTTGTAACGGTGGGAGTTGTCGACCTCTCATCAATGCTGGATGGTGTGGATGTGCTTTATCATTGCGCGGGACAACTGACGAACCAACAGGCGATGCAGGCACTGCACGTTGATGCGACACGCAAGCTGGCTGAGGCTGCCTCCGGGCGGATCGGTCATTGGGTGCAGTTGAGCAGCGTGGGCGTGTATGGTCAGGTGCGTGACGGGTTTATCACCGAGGAGTCCGCGTTGAATCCGGTCGGGCAATACGAGATCACCAAGACCGAATCAGACCGGATCGTTATTGATGGCGCGAACCATGGGGGCTACAGCTATTCAATCTTGCGTCCTTCCAATGTGTTCGGTGGTGCGATGACCAATCGATCGTTGTTCGGCATGATCGCGATGATAGACCGGGGTTTGTTTTTTTATATCGGCAAGCCCGGTGCATCCGCGAATTATATTCACGTCGATAATGTCGCTGAAGGTTTGATACGCTGCGCGACCATGGATGCTGCAAGGAACAGGATATTCAATCTTTCAGATCACCGCGAACTGGAACAGTTCGCCGGTGCGATCGCCGAAGCGCTAGGGCGGTCTGCTCCGCGGCTGCGCATCCCGCAAGCTGTCGCGAATCTGGCCGCAGCGACGCTGGGCAGGCTGCCAGGTTTTCCGCTCACGCTGTCCAGGGTGGCTGCCCTGACCAATCGCGCGAGTTACCCGATCTCGCGCATTCGACGCGAGCTCGACTACCACCCTGTGATCGCGATGGAAGACGGGCTGCGCGAACTGGTTAAGGCATATCAACAAAGATCCCGGCAGCACAAACTGAAATGAAAAAAATCTGTTTGGTCGCGACGATCCCGGATGTGGTGCATTCTTTCATGAAAGGCCATATTCGTGCCGCCGCGGAAAAGTGGCCGGTAGCTATCATCACCAATCCAGAAAGAGCGGAACTGCTGCAAGACCTGGATGCGCGCTTCATTTCGCTTGATATTCGGCGCAAGGTGTCGCCATGGCGCGACCTGCTGGTCCTGATCCGGCTGACGCAACTGTTCCGCCGTGAACGTTTCGACCTGGTTCATACCATCATGCCCAAGACCGGTCTGCTGGCGATGCTGGCTGCGATGCTGGCTGGTGTTCCGGTGCGCATGCATACCTTTACCGGCCAAGTGTGGGCGAACAAGCGGGGATGGAAACGCACCGCACTCAGGATGTTCGACAGGCTGATCGTGGCGTTTGCGACACACGTATTGGTAGACAGTCCGTCGCAGCGTGACTTTCTGGTGTCCGAAGGTGTGCTGAAGCCGGGCAAGGGTATCGTGATCGGGCACGGCTCGATCTGCGGTATCGATGCTCATCAGTTCCATCCCGATGCGCAGGTGCGCGGTGCGGTGCGGACAGAACTTGGCATCAGTGCGGAGCGGACCGTGATGCTGTTCCTGGGCAGACTGAACCGCGACAAGGGCATGCTCGATCTGGCTGCGGCGTTTGCCGATATCGCAGCGCGCCGGCCCGATGTGGTGCTGGTGCTGGTGGGTGCCGAAGAGGATGTTCCGTATGCCCGTGTCCAGGAGATATGCGGGAAATATCGCGACCGTTTGCGCAGGGTGAATTTCACGCCCGATCCGCAGCGCTATATGGCGGCGGCGGATATCTTCTGCCTGCCCAGTTATCGCGAGGGTTTCGGCCAGGTCATCATTGAGGCCGCAGCCAGCGGGGTGCCCACCGTGGCCTCGCGCATTTACGGTATCACCGATGCAGTGGAGGACGGCAAGACGGGCTTGTTGTTTGCACAGGGAGATATCGCCGCGCTGACCAAAAATCTGTTGGTGCTGATCGAAGACAAGGTGTTGCGACACAACATGGGCGAAGCCGCAAGGCTGCGCGCATTGGAGTTGTTTGCCAGCGAGAAGATAACCGGGGAATTGGTTGGATTGTATGAAAAGCTCATGGCATAACTGCAGGAGCGGGCCATGCCCGCGACCCTGTGCGCTTATGGTCGCGGGCATGGCCCGCTCCTGCAGAACGACGGACGACAGCACGTTGCTTCACGAAAATATCCCGTGTTTCAAGTTAAGGCTCCGATGAAAAAATGATCGCGTGCTTCAAAAAATACCAACTCATAAACAAGTCGAGGCCAGAATGAGCAGCGCGACATTGCCGGGAAATAGAAAAGTGCTGGTAACCGGAGCGGGCGGCTTCGTCGGACGACCGCTGTGCAAAGAATTTTTTAATCGGGGCTATCAGGTCAGGGCAGCCATGCGCTCGCATGGTCAATTATCCGCCGCTGGTGAAACGGTGACGGTCGGGGCAATCGATGGTGAAACGGACTGGTCGGCCCCACTGAGCGGTGTGGATGCGGTGATACATCTCGCGGCGCGGGTGCATGTGAGATGAAAGATATTGCCCAATATTCCTGATACTTCAGCAATTAACCCGGTCTTGAGTTGTGTGCTATAACGACATGCGTTATAGTAATACATGATCATCGGATTCACATCCAGGGAAACAGAAAAAGTCTGGCGAGGCGAGGTGTCACGCAAATTGCCGCGTGCGATTCAGCAGGACGCTTTGCGAAAATTATTCATGCTGGACAAAGCACAGGTGCTGAATGACTTGAGAATTCCGCCAGCCAATCGGTTAGAGGCATTGAAGGATGATCGAAAAGGGCAGCACAGCATTCGCATCAATGATCAGTGGCGAATCTGTTTTGTGTGGACGGTAAATGGCCCGAGTGCTGTTGAGATAGTTGATTACCATTAAGGAGATGGGAATGGGTAAATTACAGAACATTCACCCTGGCGAAATACTGTTTGAGGAGTTTCTGCGTCCGATGGAAATCAGTCAAACCAGGCTGGCAAATTCGATCGGGGTTCCTCCGCGTCGCATTAACGAGATCGTGCTGGGTAAGCGCGGTATCACTGCTGATACCGCCTTGCGTCTGGCCAAGGTATTTGGAACATCCGTGCAATTCTGGATGGGATTGCAGGATGAATACGAATTGCGCGAAGCACGCAGCGCAATCAAGGATCAGCTGGAACACATGATGCCGATTGCGGCATAGTATCCGGATAAGTAC
>Ga0208080_1000825_pt1 | contig 15524 bp, 13 predicted proteins | sample NGESurdeep092012_3_FD_184476 | JGI IMG/M metagenome (GOLD analysis project Ga0208080, IMG submission 184476) | Arctic peat soil microbial communities from Barrow, Alaska - NGEE Surface sample 210-3 deep-092012 (SPAdes) | ecosystem: Environmental > Terrestrial > Soil > Wetlands > Peat ...
AGCCGTTCGGGCATTAGTTTCGAGGACATGGCAGCCCGGCGCGCGGAACGACTCGTCAATCTGGTCATCTGCCTGCTCTCGACGCGCCAGTTCATCAGCGCCGAGCGGATCCGCGACGCGGTGCCCGGCTACGAAGCCGCTGACGGCAGCCACAGCACCGACGAGGCGTTCAAGCGCATGTTCGAACGCGACAAGGCCGAGCTCCGCGATCTCGGCATCCCGCTCGAGACCGGCAAGAACAGCCACTTCGACAGCGACGACGGCTACCGGATCAAGCGGCGCGACTACGAGCTCCCACCGATCGAGTTCGACGCGGCCGAAGCCGCCGCCATCGGCCTCGCCGCGCGTCTGTGGCAGTCGGCGACCCTGGGGGAGCCTGCCCGCGCGGCCTTGCTCAAGCTGCGCGCCGCGGGCACGGACGTGCAGGCAAGCGGCACACCGGGAGCGGTGCCGCACATCGACGCCAGCGACCCGAGCCTGCCCGCTCTGCTCGACGCCGCGCGCCTGTCGCGTCCGGTCCGATTCGATTACCTCAAGTCCGGGTCGACCGCCCCTCAGCGCCGCACCCTCGAACCGTGGGGGGTCCTGTCGTGGCGCGGCAGGTGGTACGTCGCGGGGTTCGACCGTGACCGCGGCGAGGCCCGCAGCTTTCGGCTGTCGCGTATCAGCGGCAAGGTGGAGGTGTTCGGCACAGCGGGGGAGTTCGACCGTCCCGAAAAGGTCGATCTTCTCGAAATGGTGGCCGGGCGCTCACCCGAAGACACCCGGGTTGCCCGGGTGCGTGTCACCGGCCCTGGCGCCGGGCAGCTCCGGCGCATCGCCGACTCCGAACTCGACGGTGTACTGACCATCACCTTCACCGACGCGCACCGGCTGGCCCGACTGATCACGAGCGCGGGTACGAGCGCTCGCGTGATCGACCCGCCGGATCTCGTCGCGGCCGTGGTCGATCGGCTCTCAGCAGCCGCGGGACAGCCACGATGACGGCTAACGAGGCACGCCTGCCACGGCTGCTGGCGATGGTGCCGTACTTCCTCGCTCACCAGGGCATCAGTGCCGCCGAGGCGGCGGCCGACTTCGGCATCACCGAACGTCAGCTGCGCAGAGACCTCGACCTGTTGTGGATGTGCGGGCTTCCCGGTCACGGGCCGGGCGACCTGATCGACCTGTCGTATGAGGGCGACACCGTCACTGTCGTGTTCGATGCCGGCATGTCCCGGCCCCTGCGGCTGACGAACGAAGAGGCACTGGCCCTCGTCGTCGCCCTGCGCACCCTTGCCGAGACGCCGGCCATAGCCGACAGCGACGCTGTGCAGCGCGCGCTCGCCAAGGTCGAGCACGCCGCGGGCGGTGCGGTCGACGACACCACCGTGGCGATCGAGCTCGACCGCGAGACCCGGATGCTGCCGGCGCTGCGGCGCTCGCTGGACGACGGCCATGCCCTGCTGCTGCGGTACTACACCGCCACCCGGGACGAAACCACCGAACGCATCGTCGACCCGATGCGGCTGTTCGAGATGGATGGCCACAACTACCTCGAAGCCTGGTGTCGCAGCGCGGAGGGCATGCGCGTCTTTCGGATCGACCGCATCGAACACGCAGAACAGCTCGACGAGCCGTCCCGGCCGCCGGCCGGCGTCGAGGTGCGGGACCTCAACGAGGGCGTGTTCCAGCCGGCGTCCGAACACCTGCTGGCGCTGCTACGCCTGTCATCGGCGTACTTCTGGGTCGCCGACTACTACTCGACAGAAGCCGTCACGGAGGTCGATGGCCTGCTCCACGTCAGCCTGCGCGTGGCCGACCCGGCCTGGGTGCGGGCGCTCGCGCTCGGCTCGGCGGGCCAGGTCGAAGTCCTCTCACCTGAGTGGCTCGCCGAGAGCATCCGTACCGAGGCAGCGGCGGCTCTTGCGGCATACGCGGCGAAGTAGAGTCGCCACGTGATCTGGATTGCGGTGTGGGCGTGGTTGGCCGCCCTCGTGATCGGCGCTGTCGTGCTGGGATTCTGCGTATACGAGATCACGTGGAAGGCCGGACGCCTCCGCGGCGACCTGCAGCGACTGAAAGCACTCGGCGAGACTCTGCAAGGTATGCAGCGGCAGTTGGCTGCGGTACAGGAACGTCTCAGCCGAACAGGTGTGAACTGAGTGACCGCGATGATCCGACGCCTGCGGCGACGCGCGGTCAACCCAGACGCCCGGATGTCGGTGCTGGACCATCTTCGCGAACTGCGGCGCCGGCTGATCCTGATGGTGCTGTTCATCGCCGCGGGTGCCGTGCTCGGCTGGGTCCTGTACGACCCGGTCCTGCACTTTCTCGAGCATCCCTACTGCTCTGTCCCGGCGAAGCATCGATACACGAGCCGAGACGGCAAGGGTTGCGACCTGATCTACACCGGCGTCCTCGATGGCTTCACGACAAGACTCAAGGTGTCCTTCATCGCCGGAGCGGTGTTCACCGCACCGCTCTGGCTGTATCAGATCTGGGCGTTCATCACGCCCGGCCTGCGCAAGAACGAACGCAAGTACACCGTGGCGTTCATCGTCACCTCCACCGTGCTGTTCGCCCTGGGCATGGCGCTGGCCTACGTCGTCCTCAGCAAGGGCCTGAACGTCCTGCTCAGCGCGGCTGGATCCGGAACCCAGGCGCTGCTGACGGTCAACAGCTACCTGGCGTTCGTGACGCTGATGCTGCTGGTGTTCGGCGCCGCGTTCGAGTTGCCGCTCATCGTCGTGATGGCCAACCTTGCCGGTGTGCTCTCGGCGCGGGTACTGAAGCGAACCCAGCGGCTGTCGGTCTTCCTCATCTTCGTCTTCGCCGCGGTCGCCACTCCCAGCACGGATCCGTTCACGATGTGCGCGATGGCCATCCCGATGGTGCTGTTGTTCGAAGGCGCGGTCCTGTTCGCGATTGTGCACGATCGGCGCAAGGCCCAGCGAAAGGCGCTCGAAGCCACACAAGAGCATCCGGACGACCTGACACCGTCACAGGTCGATGCGATCCCCACACCCATCAGCCGCGACGAAGCGTGGACGGAGTCGACCTGAGCCCGCCGGATACTCAGCCTCGACCTCCTAAGCTGATGTCATGTCATCGCCGAGCGAGCGGTACTCCGCGGCGCGGCAGAGATCCACACACCCGGCGCTCACCGAGTTCTGCTCCACGTACCCGTTCACGCTCGATGACTTCCAGGTCGAAGCCTGCGAATACCTCGAGGACGGCCACGCCGTCCTGGTCTGTGCGCCCACCGGCGCGGGCAAGACCGTCGTCGGCGAGTTCGCCGTCCATCTTGCACTGGCCTCTGGCCAGAAATGCTTCTACACGACGCCGATCAAGGCTCTGTCCAATCAGAAGTACAACGACCTGGTCGCTCGCTACGGCGTGACTCAAGTCGGGCTGCTCACCGGAGACAACTCGGTGAACCCCGACGCGCCGGTGGTCGTCATGACCACCGAGGTGCTGCGAAACATGCTCTACGTCGCCAGCACGTCATTGACCGATCTCGGTTACGTCGTCATGGACGAGGTGCACTACCTGGGCGACAGGTTCCGTGGCGCCGTGTGGGAGGAAGTGATCATCCATCTTCCCGCGTCGGTGCGGCTCATCTCGTTGTCGGCCACGGTCTCCAACGCCGAGGAGTTCGGCGAATGGCTGGTGTCGGTGCGCGGCGAGACCCGGGTGATCGTCCACGAGGAACGTCCCGTTCCGCTGTGGCAGCACATGCTGGTCGGTACCCGGTTGTTCGACCTGTTCGGCCCGCCCGAATCGGCGGGCGGCGAAGGCCGGCCCGTAGACCCGTCGGCGGTCAGTCCCGATCTCAAGCGGCACATCAACGAACGGATGCGGCACCTCGATCCGGGCGCGTACCGCCGAGGCGGTACGCGACCCTTGCGCGGCTGGCGTCCTCCTCATCGACCGGATGTCATCGCCAGGCTCGACAGCGAGGGCCTGCTCCCGGCGATCACGTTCGTCTTCAGCCGGGCCGGGTGTGACGCCGCGGTCCGCCAGTGCGTCCAGGCCGGGCTGTGGCTCACGAGCGAGGACGAGCGCACCGACATCGACGCGCTCGTCGAAGACCGTACGGCCGCGATTCCGGCCGAGGACCTCGAGGTCCTGGGCTATTGGGAATGGCGTGACGGGCTGAGGCGGGGCATTGCGGCGCATCACGCCGGAATGCTCCCGGCGTTCAAGCAGACCGTCGAGGATCTGTTCGTCCGCGGCCTGGTGCGCGCGGTGTTCGCGACCGAGACGCTGGCGCTTGGCATCAACATGCCGGCCCGCAGCGTCGTCCTGGAACGACTGACCAAGTTCAACGGAGAGACGCACGCGGACATCACGCCCGGTGAGTACACCCAGCTCACCGGGCGGGCCGGCCGACGCGGCATCGATGTGGAAGGCCACGCGGTCGTGCTGTGGCATCCAGAGGTCGACCCGACGCGGGTGGCCGGTCTCGCCTCGACGCGCACGTACCCGCTGCGGTCGTCGTTCCGGCCGTCCTACAACATGGCCGTCAACCTGGTGGGCCAGATGGGCCGAACCGCTGCGCGCGATCTGCTCGAGTCGTCGTTCGCGCAGTTCCAGACCGACCGATCGGTGGCGGGTCTGGTGAGCCAGATCAAGCGCAACGAGGCGACGCTCGCCGAATACGCGTCGCAGATGAGTTGTCATCTGGGTGACTTCGCCGGGTACGCCGACCTGCGCAGGCGCCTCGGTGAGCGCGAGGCCCTGTTGTCGCGCGAGGGAGCACGAGCCCGACGCGGCGCCGTCGCCGCTTCTCTCGAGGCGCTGCGGCCCGGCGACGTGATCCGCGTGCCGGGCGGCCGCCGCGCCGGACTGGCGATCGTCCTCGACCCGGGCGTGCATCCGCGCGACGACCCGCACCCGCTGGTCGTCACCGAAGCGCGTTGGGCGGGACGGCTGTCGATGACGGACTTCCCGATCGCCGTCGATGTTCTCGGCAAGGTTCGAGTACCCAAGGGGATCAACCATCGGTCACCCCAGGAACGGCGAGACCTTGTGTCGAGCCTGCGCGCGCTGGCCGTGCCGCCCGCCTCTCGGCCGCGCTCGACACGGTCCGGCCGGGGCGACGACGAGCAGGTACAGCAGCTGCGTTCGGCGCTTCGCGCGCACCGATGCCACCAGTGCGGCGATCGGGAGGAGCATGCGCGGTGGGCCGAGCGGCACGACCGGCTGCGACGTGAGAACGACGGCCTTCGCCGGCGTATCGAGGGGCGCACCGGCTCGCTCGGGCGCACCTTCGACTGCATCTGCCACCTGCTCGATGCGCGGGGCTACCTCGCCGCTGACGAGACCACCCCGTCCGGCCGCCAGCTGTCGCGCATCTGGTCGGAGGCCGACCTCGTCGTCGCCGAATGCCTGCGAGCGGGAGTGTGGGATCTGCTCGAACCGGCCGAACTCGCCGCGGTCGTCTCGACGATGGTGTACGAGCCACGGCGGGAGGACCATCCGTCTGACCGCATGCCGAGCCCGGCCGTGCGCGAGGCTCTCGCGACCACTGTCCGGATCTGGGCCGACGTCGCCGACGACGAAGCCGATCTCGGCCTTCCACAGAGCCGCGAACCGGAGTTGGGGTTCGTCTGGGCGATGTATCGATGGGCGCGAGGGGAGCGCCTGGACCGGGTGCTGGCCGCGGCCGCCGAATCCGGCGCGGAACTCACCGCGGGAGACTTCGTGCGATGGTGCAAGCAAGTGTTGGACCTGCTCGAGCAACTCACCGGCGTTCCGTCGCCGGTGGGTGACCGCAGTCCGGTGTCCGCTCCGGCGCGGGCGGCCGCCGCCGCCATCCGGCGCGGCGTCGTGGCGCAGAGCATGGCGCCCTGACGCCGTTTGTTCGACCGGCGCGCCATACTGCTGCTGGACACATGGTTTCGCAGTAGCGTGTGCCCGAGCTTGGCCCGACAACACGTGAGGTGCTCTTCATGACCGACCAGGGGAATCAAGGCAACGACGCGAACCAGGACCGCCAAGGGCCTCCAGACGCATCGCCGCCTCCGCCGCCAGCACCTTGGCCTCCGCCGCCACCTGCCGCTCAGCCGCCGCCACCTGTCGCTCAGCCGCCGCAGTACGCACCCCCGCCCCCACCCCCGCCGGCAGCGGCGCCGGCGGACGACGACGAGAACCCCACTCAGTACCTGTCCGCGGGCACGGTGCCCGATGACACCCAGCACACTGCGGTGTTCCCGCCTGTCCCGCCCGCCGAGCAGCCCGGGCAGCAGTACGCGAGCCCCCAGCAACCGCCGTACGGGACGCCCGGCTACGGCCAGGGTTACGGTCAGCAGCCGACTTATCAACCGCCGCAGTCCGGCCAGCAACCGGCCTACGGACAGCCGGGCTACGGCCAAGCACCGGACTACGGCCAGCCGCCGGCATATGGCCAGCCGCCGGCGTACGGTCAGCCGCCGGCGTACGGTCAGCCGCCGGCGTACGGTCAGCCGCCGGCGTACGGTCAGCCCGGGTACGGGCAACCGGCATATGGCCAAGCCGCTTACGGCCAGCAGCCCGCCTACGGCCAGCCCGCGTACGGGCAACCGTACGGCGAGCAGTACGGACAACCCGCCTACGGGCAGCCGGCGCCCGCTCCTGGTAAGGCGAAGCGGGGCAAGGGACTGCTCATCTCGATCATCGTCCTGGTCGTCGTAGCCGCCGTCGCTGTGGTGGGTGTGCTCGTCGCGACGAAGAAGAAGCTGCTGAGCCACACCGCGGTCGAGAGCTACATCAGCACGCAGTACAGCGCATCGGGCGTCGTGTGCAACTCCGGCAAGAACTTCACGATGAAGAACGGCGCGACCTTCACGTGCACCGCAAACGCCGGCCAGACCTTCACGGTGACGATCAAGAACAAGAGCGACGGCAGCTACGAGGTCGTCAAGAACCCGTAGCGTCGCCGAGCGCGACCGCGATCGCCGCCTGGATTCGACTCACCGAAGACCCGATCCCGAGGGCGCCGACCAGCTCACGGAGCTCGTCGGCGTCGCTCGGCGCCGCGGGCAGGCTGTCGTCGAACGGCTCCACCGGCACATCCAACCGGCCGCGGACCGCCGCCGGGGCTGCTTCGAGATAGTCGCGGGCAGCGAGCACCTTCAGCGCGGCACCGGCGGGAAACCCGTCGTCGCCCGCGTCAGCGGCGGCCAGGATCGCCTCCACCGAGCCGAACCGGCCGACCAACGCGGCCGCTGTCTTCTCGCCGACACCCGCGACGCCCGGCAGACCATCGCTCGGGTCACCACGCAGCACGGCGAAGTCGGCGTAGTTCACGGCTGGAACGCCGTACCGGGCGAGCACTTCGGCGGCGCCCATCGGCTCCATCTTGGCGATGCCCTTGCCCGTGTAGCAGACGGTGACGCGGTCGGTGGCCAACGCGAGCAGGTCTCGGTCACCGGTGACGACGTCAACCGTCGCGTGATCACGCGTGGCCAGGGTGGCGATGACGTCGTCGGCTTCGAAACCCTCGGCCCCGGCGCTCGCCAGGCCCAGCGAATCGAGAACGCGCAGCAGTAGCGGGATCTGCGCCGCCAGCGCCGCCGGCACCTCTTCACCGCCGTCAGCGGCGACGCGATGAGCCTTGTACGAGGGCACCAGCTCGACGCGAAACGCCGGCCGCCAGTCGAGGTCGAGGCAGGAGACGAACCTGCGGGGCCGGCGGCGTTCGATCATCGCCGCGGACATGTCCAGATAGCCCCGGATGGCGTTGACCGGCCGGCCGTCGGGAGCCGTGATCGACTCTGGCAGCGCGTAGAACGCGCGAAAGTACAGGCCGGCCGCGTCGATCAGCATCAGTTCGCCCATGTCTCAGACGCTAACCTGCGGCACCGACGTTGGGCTCAGTACACCGATCGCGACGCGTCGGTGGACCCTCGGACGACCAACTCGGTAGGCAGGACGACCGTGGTGGGCTCGCTCTCGCCGTCCGGCCCGATCGCCGCGAGCAGGCGTGTCGCGACGTCCAGCGCCTGCTCGGCAACCGGCTGGCGGACCGTCGACAAGTCCATGAGCTCGGCGTTGTCCTGGTCGTCGAAGCCGATCACCGCGAGGTCTTGGGGTACTCGAAGCTTCGCGCGACGAATCGTGCGTAGCGCGCCGTAGGCCATCTCGTCGCTCTCGGCGAAGATCGCTGTGGGCGGCTCGGCCAAGGTCAACATCTGTTCGGTGGCCGCCGACCCGCCCGCGGCGGTGAAGTAGCCCAGCACCTCGAGCTTTGGGTCGAGCTCGATGCCCGCCGACGTCAACGCGTCTCGGTAGCCATCGCGCCGGTGCAGTGGGGGAGTGAACCGCATCGGGTCGTCGGTGTCGCCGCCGATGAGCCCGATCCGCCGATGACCGAGTTGAAGCAGATGATCGACGGCGATGCGGGCGCTGCGCACATCATCGATCCGGGTGGCGAGGAAGCCCGGGCGCTCCAGGCCGAGTAGCCCGATCGGTGATCCGAGCGAGCCGAGGGCCGCGAGCTCGCCGTCGGACAACACGAGGCTGACCACGAGCACCGCGTCGACCCGCTTGCGCATTGGCATCACCTCGAAGAACCGCGCCCGGCCCTGTTCGTCGCCGAGGTTGTACAGCAGCAGGTCGAATCCGGCCTTGCGAAGAGCGGTCTCGACGGTGTCGATCACCTCGGCGAAGAACCACCGGTTGACGAAGGGGACGACGACCCCGACGGTGGCGGTCCGCCCGCTGGCGAGACGGGCGGCGAAGGGTGACGGGACGTAGTCGAGTTCGCCCGCCGCGGCGAGGACCTTGTCACGCGTACCGGGCGCCACATCGGGCAGTCCTCGAAGGGCTCGGGAAACGGTCGCGATCGACACACCGGCCAGACGTGCGACGTCCTCGATGCTCGCGACCATTCCCGTCCCCCTGTCCCCCGCGCGGATGTGTTCTGTAAACGCTACCGCCGCACGCTGGCAGACTCGGCCCGTGCGCACCCTCTACGTGAACGGTCGCATTCACGCCGAATGCGCGGACCGGGCAACCGCTCTGCTGGTCGACGACGGCGCCATCTCCTGGATCGGCCGCGACGACAGCGGTAGGCGGGACGCCGGAACTGAGGTGGTCGACCTCGGCGGTGGGTTGGTCACGCCCGCGTTCGTGGACGCCCATGTCCACGCCACTTCGACAGGTCTCGCTCTCACGGGTCTGGATCTCGGTGGCGTCACCTCGCTGCGCGAGGTGCTCGACGCGGTCGAGAGTGCCTCCCGCCGAGGCCGCGGCCGCCCGATACTCGGAAGCGGATGGGACGAGACGGGCTGGCCCGAGGGCCGCCCTCCGACGAGCGCCGAGCTCGACCGCGCAGCCTACGGCGGATCGGTGTACCTCTCACGGGTCGACGTCCACTCTGCCGTCGTCTCGTCCGTGCTCGCCGCGGCCGTCCCGGGCGTGAGTCGCATGACCGGCTTCCGCGCCGATGGCTGGCTCAGCCGCGACGCGCACGACGCAGTGCGGCGGGCTGCCCATTCGTCACTCGACGCCGGCCGGATCCGGGCCGCGCAGCGGGCAGCGCTACGGCGCGCGGCGTCGTTGGGAATCGCCTGCGTTCACGAGATGGCCGGGCCGTCGATCTCGAGCGCGGACGATCTCGCCGGGCTGCTCGCGCTCGCCAGGGAGGAGTCGCTGCCGGAGGTCGTCGGCTACTGGGGCGAGTTGCTCGGCATCGACACCGCGCGAGAGCTGGGCGCGGCCGGAGCGGGCGGCGATCTGTTCTGCGACGGCTCGCTAGGTTCGCACACGGCAGCGCTCCATGCGCCGTACGACGACCGCCCGGATACGAGCGGCGGGTTGCGCTTCGACACCGCCGAGCTCGCCGAACACGTCGTGCGGTGTACCGAGGCCGGACTGCAGGCCGGCTTCCACGCGATCGGTGACGCGGCGGTGGATCAGGTCCTCGATGCCCTGGACATGGCGGCCGCACACCTCGGCCAGGTCAGGCGTGCCGGGCATCGGATCGAACACGCCGAGATGGTGGCCGACCCTTCCCGGCTGGCCGCGTCCGGCCTGACCGCGTCCGTGCAGCCGGTCTTCGATGCGACCTGGGGCGGAGCGTCGGGGATGTACGCGGCTCGACTCGGCAGGGCCAGAGCGCGGACCCTGAACCGGTTCCGCGCTCTCGAGGACGCCGGGGTGCCGATGGCGTTCGGATCTGATTCGCCGGTCACCCCTGTCGGGCCGTGGTCGGCGGTTCGCGCAGCGGCCTATCCCCGCGACGCGGACGCGGCGATCAGCCCGGAGGTGGCGTTCGCGGCGCACACGTCCGGGGGCTGGCGCGCGGCCCGGCGATCAGGCGAGGGCATCCTGGCGCCCGGCGCGCCGGCGACGTTCGCTGTCTGGGCGACGGAGGCAGCCGAGGCAGTATCCGGTTTGCCCGATATCTCGCCGGGGCGGCCGCTGCCTGCCTGTCGCCGCACCGTCCTTCGCGGCGCGGCGATCTTTGCCGCCGAGGTGGACGGCGACCGTGGTGCGGGCTGAGACTCTCGGGCCGATCCCGAAGGTCGTCGGCGATACTGGCCGGATGCCGCCGCAGTCCTTCGGTCTCCGCCCGATCGGGCGAGCGCCGTTCCGCAGTCGGTGGGCGGCGCTCATCGCGGCGGTGGGCGGCGTGGTCGGCGTGCTGGCGTTCCCGCGTCCCGGTGTGTGGCCGTTGGCGCTGATCAGCGTGGCGTTGTTGTCCGTCGCCGTCGACGGACGCCGAAGCCGCACCGGGGCATGGCTCGGCTTCGCCTACGGCCTGACGTTCTTCGGCCCGCTGCTGCACTGGACGGGCGTCTACGTGGGCGCGGCGCCGTGGCTGATCCTCGCCGTCGCGGAGGCCGGCTTCTGCGCAGCCCTCGGAGCCGTGCTGCCGCTCGTGCAGCGCCTGCGCGGCGCGCCGGTGTGGGTCGCGTGCGCGTGGGTGCTCGAGGAGGCGCTGCGAGATCGCCTGCCGTTCGGCGGGTTCCCGTGGGGACGGCTCGCGTTCAGCCAGGCCGAATCGCCGCTTCGGTGGTTCGCCGCGCTGGGCGGCGCGCCCCTTGTCACGTTCTTCGTCGCGCTCGGTGGCGGCGCCCTGGCGTGGGCCGTCCTCGTGGTCGCGCCGCTTCGCCTGCGTGCCGCGTCGTCGTGGCTCGCGCTCGCTGTCGCCGTCCCGCTCGCCGGCGCGGGCCTGGTCTGGGTCGTCGGTCCGGCCTCGGACAGCGCCGGACAGACGACCACGGTCGCGCTCGTACAGGGCAGTGTCCCCGAGATCGGACTCGCGTTCGAGCAGCGTGCCCGCCAGGTGCTCGACAACCACATCAACGAGACGATGCGGCTGCTCGCCGAGATCAACGCCGGCCGGGTTCAGCGCCCGAGCCTCGTGATCTGGCCGGAGAACTCGTCAGACGTCGACCCGTTCCTCGACGCCAGCGCCTACCGCGACATAGATGCCACGGTGAAGGCCATCGGCGTACCCATCCTGGTCGGCGCCATTCTGCAGGGACCCGGCCCGGACCATCGACGCAACGCCGGAATCCTCTGGTCGCCGACCACAGGTCCTGGCGCGCAGTACATCAAGCGCCACCCCGTGCCGTTCGCCGAGTACATCCCGTTGCGCGGCATCGCCAAGCTCGTGAGTTCGGACGTCAACCTGGTCAGCCAGGACATGGTCGGTGGCCGCGGCGACGGCGTCGTCCGGGGCGGGCCGTACCCGATCGGTGACGTCATCTGCTTCGAGGTCGCCTACGACGGCCTGGTGCGCTCCTCCGTTGCCGCGGGCGCCCAGGCGCTCGTCGTCCAGACCAACAACGCCACGTTCGGGCACACAGCCGAGACGTATCAGCAGCTGGCGATGAGCCAGCTGCGTGCCGTCGAGAACGGGCGGGCCGTGCTGCAGGTGGCCACGACCGGGAAGTCGGCGGTCATCGGACCCGACGGCCACATCCGGCAGCAGTCGGGCGCTCTGTTCACTGCAGATGTGCTTGTCGGCCGGATCCCGCTGCGTACTGCGCAGACCCTGGCCACCCGCGTGGGAGCGATCCCCGAGTACGTGCTGGCCGCGCTCGCGCTCGTCGCGATCGCGGCCTCGATCCGCCCGCTACGCCGACGTCTCGGCCACGAAGCCGCCGAGCGTCCGAAGGAGATGATGTTGACGTGAGTGAGGCCGCAGCCGGACCCGGACCGCGAGTGCTCGTGATCATCCCGACGTACAACGAACGGGAGAACATCGAGATCATCACCTCTCGGGTGCTCGCGGCCGTCCCGCACGCCAACGTGCTGATCGTCGACGACGGTAGCCCCGACGGCACCGGCAAGGTCGCGGACGTCATGGCTGAGGCCGACGCGCGCGTCGCCGTGCTGCATCGAAGCGCGAAGGCCGGCCTCGGGGCCGCCTACATCGCAGGATTCGACTGGGGGCTCGACGCGGGATACGACGTGCTCGTCGAGATGGACGCCGACGGCTCGCACGCCCCCGAGCAGCTTCCGAGGCTGCTGGCGGGCTTGGCCCACGCGGACCTCGTTCTCGGCTCGCGATGGGTTCCCGGAGGGATGGTCGTGAACTGGCCGCGCCGGCGGGTGTTGCTTTCGCGCGGCGGCAACATCTACACGCGGATCGCGTTGGGCATCGACCTGCACGACGCCACCGGCGGCTATCGCGCCTACCGGCGAGAGGTGCTCGAGGGGATCGACTATGCGGCCGTCGCGTCCCAGGGCTACTGCTTCCAGGTCGATCTCGCCTGGCGGGCGCTACGCGGCGGCTACCGCGTCGCGGAGGTGCCCATCACCTTTGCCGAGCGGGAGCGCGGCGAGAGCAAGATGAGTGGATCCATCGTGCGCGAGGCGCTCTGGCGCGTCACCGAATGGGGTGCCGCCCACCGCAAGCAGCAGCTGAAGGCAGCCGTGCACCGCAGGTCTGCACAGGCCGACGGGCACCTTTAGGCGCTCTTCTGACCCCGTCGCGCGCGCAGAACGTCGAGTCGCTCCGCGAGAACTTCCTCCAGATCGGCGATCGTTCGCCGCTCCATGAGCATGTCCCAGTGCGTGCGAGGAGCCTTGACCTTCTTCGCTTCCGGCGCCGGGCCGTTCACCAGCACTGCGCTCAAACCGTCGAGGCGACACTCCCACGTGGTGGGGATTTCGGCCTCTTCGGAGAACGGCACAGCGAACTCATGCCCTCTCGGGCAACGGTAGGCGGAGACGTTCCGGGGGGCTTGTTCCGCGCCGTACTCGGTCTCGTAACTGACCGCGCCCAGCCGACTGCCCCGCAGTGTCCGATCTGCCATTTTGGGGCACCTCCTGGACGATAACTGCTGCTTTGCTTGCACCCTGAACAACGACCAGGGCCATGGGATGATTCCCTGATAGTCCCGGCACTGACCCGTGAAGTACGTGTGACGCTCAGTGCGATGCCAGATCCACAAAGGCAGGAGCCCTCCCGTGCCCCGACTTCTCCGGCACCGCCGAGACGCGAGCGCAGCCACTCCTGACTACGCGCAAGTGGCCCCGGCGGTTCTGTCGCGGCGGCGTTTTCCCTCGGCACGAACGACCGGTACGGCGATCGGGGCCGGTCGAGCCCTGCTCGGCGCAACCTTCCTCGTGGCACCCGCCGGCGCCCTGCGCCTGCTCGGCGTCAACACGGCCACAGCGACCCGCGTGAGCTGGCTCAGCCGCATGACAGCCGCGCGTGACGGCGTCCTCGGTGCCGGGGTGTTGGCAGCGTCGGCGAGGGGCACGAGTACCGCGTCCTGGCTGCTGGCAGGAGCGGTATCGGACGCCGCCGATGCGGCCGCCCTGACCGCAGCGCTCAGATCGCGCAAGATCGGCGGGACCGGCGCCATGGCGATGACGGCCGTGGCAGCTGCTGCAGCGGCGCTCGGGGCGTGGGCGGCTGCCGGGGCTGTTCGCCGGCCGTCTGACCGATAGCGGCGCGCACCCGCGCTCGGTCACACCGGCAGCGTCAGTTGGTCGCGGCCTTCCGAGGCAGGGCCGAGATCGCCGCGGCGGTGGTGTGCCCGGCACAGCACCTGATAATGCACGGGCTCGTCGGGCTCAGCTGCGTCGGACGAGGTGTCCGCTACGAGCACGGTCTCGCCTTCGCGCACGACGCGACCGTGCGAGATGCGGGCGTTCAGCTGGCCGGGACGCCCACACCAGCACAGCACCTCGACGTGCACCGGAATCACCTCGTCGGCAAGCTCGAACAGCCTCTTGGCCCCGGGCAGCAACAACGTCCTGAAGTCGGTGGCAAGCCCGAAGCAGTACACGTCGATGTGCGATTCGTCGACGAGCTCAGCGAGCTGATCGACGTGCGCGGCCGACAGGAAGCCGGCCTCGTCCACGATCACGTAGTCGACTCGGCGGCCGGCGCTCCACTCGGCCCGCACCAGGTGCCGGATATCGGTGTCACTACCGACCTCGACCGCCTGTCGGGCCAGCCCGACACGGGTGGTGATCATCGGTCCTCCGGAGCGGTCGTGCATGGTCAGCAGCAGCCCGCGGCGTCCCTGCCTGGCGTGGTTGTGGTCGATCTGCAGTGCGAGCGTCGACTTGCCGCAGTCCATCGGACCGTAGAAGAACTTCAGGTGGGCCGGAAGCGGCAGTGCCGGCCCATCGCTGCCGGTAGGCGCCGGTGCCAGCGCACCCGATCGGGAGTCGACGTCGGCCACGGGCGGTGACACTAGCCCCTCACCGCGACGACGTAGTAGTGACCGTCGGGCTCCTTCGCGGTCGTCACGGTGAGCTTTCGCGTTCGGTCGTTCGCCTCGAAATCGATCACCATGGCGTTCTGGTCCGTGGTCGTCGGCACGTACAGCTTGCCTGCAAGACCGGTGGTGACCGCCTCGGGAACCTGGTTCTGGTAGACGCAGGCATGCGCGACCTGCGGCACGCCGATCTCTGCGGCGCCGACGTAGTCGGACGCCACACCGAATCCGCTCGTGGATCCGCTACAGACACCCGCGGCGCCCGGCAGGCTCGGGGGAACCGTCGACATTCCCGAGGCGGGCGAGGAGTTCTCGCTGCTCGGCGCGGTGGTGGTCGCGGTGTTGGTGGTGGGGATGCCGTTCGTGGGCGATGGACTCTGCACGGAGTCGATCGCGGTCGAGAAGCACACCTTCCAGGAGCGGCCCTCCTTCACGACAGGAAAGCTCTCGGTGCTGGGCGTCGAGGAGTTCACCGTCGTGAAGGTCGCCGACACGATCGTGATGCGCTGCTGCGTGCTCGTCGCGCCGATCAGGTACGTCGCGACGGTTCCGGAACTCTCGAGCTGGGACGTACCGCGGGCGAGATCGGCACTGCACAGGACGGACTTCGCCTTCGTCACGTCGTCCTTCTTGCCTGCGTCGAGCAGCCTCCTCACGGCCTCTTTGGGCGTCGATGCACCACTCGGGCCGGACCCGAGCGCGAGGTAGGTGCCCACGGCTGCGGCCACCACGAGCACGGCCGTGATCGCCGCGTACAGAGGCCGGCGCCCCGCTCCCGGCGGCGTCTTGCCGGACGGACTACCGCCCGGCACGCCGTATGCCGGCGGAGGGTCGAAGGCCGGTTGGGCGGGCAGCTCGAGCGTTGGC
>Ga0208080_1000832_pt1 | contig 15459 bp, 17 predicted proteins | sample NGESurdeep092012_3_FD_184476 | JGI IMG/M metagenome (GOLD analysis project Ga0208080, IMG submission 184476) | Arctic peat soil microbial communities from Barrow, Alaska - NGEE Surface sample 210-3 deep-092012 (SPAdes) | ecosystem: Environmental > Terrestrial > Soil > Wetlands > Peat ...
CGAAGCCGCGTGCCGCCACGCCGCCCAAGGCATCGGTGTCTGGGAGTGGGCGAGCCACGACGGCGGCCAGGACCCCGACGTCGTCATGGCCTGCGCGGGCGACGTCCCGACGCTCGAGACTCTCGCGGCCGTGTCCCTCCTCAGGAAGGAGATTCCGGACCTTCGGATCCGCGTCGTGAACGTCCTCGACCTCATGCGCCTCCAGCCCGCGAGCGAACACCCGCACGGGCTGTCGGACGAAGAATTCGATGCGCTCTTTACGACGGACAAGCAGGTCCTCTTCGCGTTCCACGGCTACCCGACGCTCATTCACCGGCTCACCTATCGGCGCACCAACCACGACAACATTCACGTGCGCGGTTACAAGGAGGAGGGCACCACGACGACGCCCTTCGACATGTGCGTCCTCAACGACCTCGACCGTTTCCGGCTCGCGATCGACGTCATCGATCGTGTCCCGGGTCTGCGCGAGAGAGCGGCCGGGGTGCGCGAGCGCCTCGTCGCGAAGCGCGAGGAGCACGGCCGCTGGGTGCGCCGGACCGGCGAGGACCTGCCCGAGGTGAGGGAGTGGCGCTGGGAGGCGTGAACGAGAGGTCCGTTGACCCCCCGGGGCAGTCATTCCTGAAAGAGTGTCTCCTGCGACGGCGCCCACTCGAGCGTGGCGACGTCGTTCGAGATGAGGGTGCCCGCCTCGCCGCGGAGCATGCATGGGATGTCCTCGAGCGCGCCGATCGCGGCCGTCTTTCCGGTTCGCTCCGCGAAGTCCCGCGCCGCCTCGACCTTCGGCCCCATCGAACCCGCCGTGAAGTCGAAGCGCGAAAGCGAGGCGGGCGACGCCCGGCGTATGGGGCGGGCGTCCTTCGTCCCCCATCCCGCGACCACGGCCGAAACGTCGGTGGCCATGATGAAGGCGTCGGCCTCGATCTGCTGAGCGAGAAGCGACGCCACGCGGTCCTTGTCGATCACGGCCTCGACGCCTCGCAGCTTCCCGTCCTCGCCGTACACGGTCGGAATCCCGCCCCCTCCCCCGCAGATCACGATCGTTCCTTTCTCGAGTAGCCAGCGCACGGGACGGAGCTCGAAGATGCGCTTCGGCAGAGGCGAGGCCACGACGCGCCGCCACGCCGGACCGTCCCGCGCCACGATCCAGCCACGCTCTTTCGCGAGGCGGTGCGCCTCTTCTTCACCGTAGAGCGGGCCGATCGGCTTGTCGGGCCTCGAGAAGGCCGGGTCGGCCGGATCCACCTCGACCATCGTCAGGAGGGTCGCGAACGGGACCTCGAACGGCAGGAGATTCCCGAGCTCCTGCTCGATCATGTAGCCGATCATTCCTTCAGTCTGGGCGCCGAGGACGTCGAGCGGGAAGTGCGCGGCGTCGAGTCCGCTTTCGGCCTGAAGGGCGAGGAGCCCCACCTGAGGGCCGTTCCCGTGCGAGATGACGAGCTCGTGCTCCCTCGCGACGGGCGCGAGCGCCACCGCTGCCCGCCGCACGTTCGCGCGCTGGTGCTCGGCCGTCATCGGTTCGCCGCGGCGAAGCAGCGCATTTCCCCCGAGGGCGACGACGACGCGCATGCGCTCCGGCCCGGACTCCCGGGCCTTCGGGTCCTACGCTCCCGCTCCCCCGTACATTTCATCGATCAGGTGCTTGAAATGCTGATCCACGATGCGGCGCTTCACCTTGAGCGTCGGCGTGAGCTCGCCGCTCTCGATCGTGAGGTCGCGGGGCAGGATCGCGAAGCGGTTGATGAGCATCTCGTGCGGCTTGCCCGTGTTCCACCCGTCGATCGCGCTCTGGAAGATCGCGACGACCCGCGGCTCCTTCACGAGGTCTTCCATGGAAAGGCTGCCGAGGCCATTTTCTTTCGCCCAGCCCGCGAGCTTCTCGAAGTTCGGCACGAAGAGACACGACAGGTATTTCCGGCGGTCGCCGATGAGGACCGGGAGCGAGACGAAGGGATGGCCCTTGAGGAATCCCTCGATCGGCGCGGGGGCGACGTTCTTGCCGTTGGAGTTGACGAGGATCTCCTTCTTGCGGTCCGTGATCATCAGGAAGCCGTCCTCGTCGATGCGGCCGATGTCCCCCGTGTGAAACCAGCCATTCGCGTCGATCGCGTCGGCGGTCTCCTTCGGCTTCCCGAAATAGCCCTTCATGACGTGCGGGCCGCGCGTCAGGATCTCCCCGTCCGGCGCGATGCGGCACTCGACGCCGGGCAGGATCTTCCCCACCGTGCCGAGCCGCCACGCGGACGGGCAGGCGACGGCGATGACCGGGCTCGTCTCCGTGAGGCCGTAGCCCTCGTAAACCCTGACGCCGACCGCCCAGAAGAACTCCGCCAGCTCTCTCGCGAGGGGCGCGCCGCCGGAGATCGCAAACCGGAACCGCGAGCCGAGCGCCGCGCTCACCTTGCGGTACACGAGCCGCTCGTAGATGAAGTGCTGGAGCGCGAGCGCGAAGCCCGGCGTCTTCTTCTTCGCGCGCAGCTGGGTGACCTTCTTTCCGACCTCGATCGCCTTCTCGAAGAGCTTCCGCTTGGCGGGCGAGGACTTCGAGAGGTTCTCCTGCACGCGTCCGTAGACCTTCTCGTAGACGCGAGGGACCGCGCCGAAGAGGTGCGGGTTCACCTCCGAGAGGTTGTCGCGCAGCTTGTCGATGGACTCGGCGTACGCGATCGTGACGGACCGGTGGTAGTAGCAGTACTCGAGCATCCGCTCGAAGACGTGCGCGAGCGGGAGGAACGAGAGCGCGACGGCCGACGAATCGAGGGGAAGGATCGAGCAGCCGGCCACGACGTTCGAGACGAAGTTCGACTGCGTGAGCATCGCGCCCTTGGGCTCGCCCGTCGTCCCCGACGTGTAGATGAACGTCGCAACGTCGGAAGGCATGCGCGCGTCGGCGCGCTTCTCGAACGCGGACGGGTCGGCCGCGTACGCGGCGCGGCCCTTCTCGAAGACGCTGGCGTACGGGGTCGTGCCGGGCAGCGACGAGGCTTCGAAGACGATCACGTGCTTCAGTGTCTGCTTCACTTCGGGAGACGCCTGTTGCGCGGCGAGGATCTTCCCCGCCTGGTCGGGCGTCGACGCGAACGCCACGGTCGCTCCGGAGTCCTTGAGGAGGTATGCCGCCTGATCGGCGACCATCGTGGGGAAGATCGGCACGAGCACGGCGCCATAGCACTGGCAGGCGAAGTCCACGATCGACCACTCGGGCCGGTTCTCCGACAGAAGCGCCACCCTGCCGCCCTGCTTCACGCCGAGGCCTTCGAGCGCCGACGAAAGGGCCTTGACCCGGTCCATGAACTCGGCCGTACTGATGGGAATCCATTTCCCGCCCTGCTTGGAAAGAAGCAGGTCGGGTTTCGGCGTGTCCGCGAGATTCCGGAAAATGTCGACGAGCGTCCGTGGCGTCATAAAGTAGCCTCCCGGCGTTCTGTGCGCAAACCGGACGGATTATAGTGGAAGCCCGTGACGTTGGCGCTCACACTCTTGTCCGTTTTCACGCTCGTGGGGCTCGCCTTGTCGGCGGCGTCCGGTTGGGCCCTCTCGCAGGCGCTCGGCGGCTCGGTCACCGCCGCGCGCCATATCGCCGTCGCGATTCCGACGGTGCTCTTCTCCCTCTTCACGCAGTCGATGGTCCTCTTTTTCTTCATCGGCACGGGAAAGCTCCTCAAAGAGGCCGCGTCGAAGCGCTCCGATGCGGCTGGGCGCGACTTCATCCTGGCCCGCGTGCGCGGCTTCAAGCTGAGGACCTCGGCCCTCTGCACCTTCGCTCCGCTGTCGGCTTTAGCCACGGGCCTCCTCGGCGTGACCGCGCACACCGGCAAGACGCCTGCCTCTCTGCACCTCGTCGCCGCGGCCCTCTGCGTGCTCCTGCACGTCGTTGCCTTCGGCCGCGAGGTCGTGGCGATGGCGGAAACGAACCAGCTCATGGACGAAGCCGCCACGGCCGTCCCGCCGGGGCCCGAGGCCGCGGCGCCATGAGCGACGCGAAGAACGCCGCGAAGGTCGCCCTCGTCACGGGCGGGGCGAAGCGGCTCGGCTTCGAGTTCGCGAAGGCGCTGGCAAGGAGCGGCTACTCGGTCGCCCTCTCCTACAGAAGTGACCCGGAAGCGGCGGACCGCGCCGTCGATTTTCTCAGAAAGGAAGAGAGGGCACGTGCCGAAGCGTTCCAGGCCGATTTCGCCGCGGACGACGCGCCCTTCAAACTCTTCGAAGAAATCTTTTCTTCGTCTCTTTTCCCTTCTTCCTCTCCCCGGCGGCTGGACGCCCTCGTCCATGCCGCGTCGCCGTGGATCCCGAAGCCGTTCTCTTCCGTGTCTCTTGCCGATTGGGAGGCGATCTTTCGCGCCGGCCCCCGCGCCGCGTTCTTCCTCGCGCAGGCGGCGGCGCCGGCGCTCCGCGCCTCGCAGGGATCGATCCTCTTCATTTCCGACGTCGCCGCGACGCAGGTCTGGCCCTCGCACGTCCCGCATGCGGCCGCCAAGGCGGCGATCAACGCTCTCGTGCGCAACCTCGCCGTCGCGCTCGGCCCGGAGGTACGGGTGAACGCGATCGCCCCGGGAGTCGTCATGCCTCCGGCGGACATGAGCGCGGAGGCGATCGCCGCCCTCGTCGCGAAGACGCCTCTCGCGCGCAAAGTCGACGTCGCGGACCTCACCGCGATGGCCATCGCCGTGCTCGAAAACCGCTCGATGACCGGTCAGATCGTCGCCGTGGACGCGGGCCGCTCGATCGTCTAGCCGGGCGAAGGCGCGGCCTCGAACTCCCCTGCCTCCTCGGCGAGCTTCCGCGCGAACAGGGTCGCGAAGGCGACGCGATCGGCCGCGAGGCGCCTGCCGGCCGGGGTGGCGAAGCGGGCCGACGCCATCTTCTCCACGATCTCCTGCGCCATTTCGGCGAGCGTCATGCGCTCGCGCGCGCCGGCGACGAGAAGCTGCGTGACTCCGTATGCGCCGACGGACTCGAGGAGCACGGCGTCGTGGACGAGCTCCTCCTCCGCGGAGCGCGGATCGCTCTCGTAGCGGCGGAGGGACGAGACGAGGATTCGCATTTCTTCGAAGGGAATGCCGGCGGATTTCAGGAGCAAACCGGCCCGGCCCTCGGGATCGATGCGGCGCGACGGAAGGCCCGCGAACGCCGTAAGAAGGAACAACCGGCCGTCATCCGCAGCGGCTTCTCTTTCGCCCGGGAGCGCCGATTCCCTAAGCCTCCCGACGATCGCGAGCCGCCGTTTTACGAATCCGAAGTTCGTGACGCCGTCGATCCCGACGGAGAGCGGCCGGACGAAGTCGAGGATGCGCTCGCGGGCCGCGGCGTCGAGGTTGGGCGTCACCTTTCGATGATAGGTCTCGACCCCATAATCGAAACATGAAGCCTCGGACTCCGGTCCTCCTCACCGTCGCCGCTCTCGTCCTCGCCTCCTGCGGCAGGGGCGAAACGCCCGCCCGGCCCGCCCGCTTCAGCGTCGCGCTCCTGACGCCCGGACCCATCTCGGACGCCGGCTGGAACGCGGGCGCTTACGACGGTCTCAAGGCGATCGAGAAGGAGCTGGGCGCGTCCATCTCGCACGTGCAGGTGAAGTCGCCCTCGGAATTCGAGGAGCAGTTTCGCGCCTACGCGGCGAAGGACACGCGACTCGTGTTCGGCCACGGCTTCGAGTTCCAGGACGCCGCGGCGCGCGTGGCGAAGGAATATCCGAAGACGATCTTCGTGACGACGTCCGGCTCGCGGACGGGGCCGAACCTCGCGCCCATCGTCTTCGAGCTGGAGCAGGCGGCGTATCTGTGCGGCCTCGTTGCGGGCCGAATGACGAAGACCGGCAAGGCGGGCATGGTCGGCGGCGTGGAGCTTCCGTCGATCAAGTCCACCTTCCTCGCTTACGAGGCGGGCTTTTTGGCGGGACATCCGGGCGGAACCGCGCAGCCCGTCTTCACGGGGTCGTTCGAGGACGTCGCGGGTGCGAAGGCGGCGGCGCTCGCGCTCGCGGATCAGGGCTGCGACTTCCTCTTCCAGAACGCGGACGCCGCGGCGCTCGGCGTCTTCAAGGGCGCCGAGGAACGCGCGATCTGGGCGTTCGGCACGAACAAGGACCAGAACGCGCTCTCGCCGGCCGTCCTCGCCTCGGCCGTCATCGATATGCCGCGCGCCTTCGTGGAAACCGCGCGCCGCGTGAAGGAGGGGACGTTCGACGGCCAGCCGCTGCGCTACGGCCTTTCGAGCGGCGTGATCTCGTTCGTGTGGAATCCCGCCGCGCTCGCGCGCGTGCCGCCGGCCGTCGTCGAGGAGGCGAAAACGGCGGGAGAGAAGATCCGCTCCGGCACCCTCGCCGTCCCACGGGGGAACTTCTGAGAGAGAGAAATGAGAGATCTTCATCTTCGTTTCCCTCGCTCGAACTTCGCCGTATCTCGAAGCGCTTCGGCGAAACCCAGGCTCTTTTCGAAGCAGATCTCATCGTTTTTCCCGGCGAGATCCACGCCCTCCTCGGCGAGAACGGCGCGGGGAAATCCACGCTCGTGTCGATCGCCGCAGGGCGGCTCGCGGCCGACTCGGGCGAAATCCTGCGCGGCGGATCGCCCGTGTCGTATCGCAACGCGAAGGACGCCCGCCATGCCGGGCTCGTTCTCGTGCCGCAGCACGACCTCCTGATCGGCGCGGCGAGCGTCGCCGACAACCTCGCGTTCCTCGATCCCGCCGCGCCTTTCTTCGAATCTGCCGAGTCGCGGCGCGCCCGTGTCGGGCGGCTCGCGCAGGCGTTCGGGCTCGAGCTCGGTGCTGCGGACGCCCGCGCCGACGCGCTGCCCGTCGGGACCCGCCAGCGCATCGAGATCGCGGGCGCGCTCGCCGGCGACCCGGACGTCCTCATTCTCGACGAGCCGACGGCCGTCCTCTCCCCAGACGAGACGGCAGCCCTTTTCGCTTCCCTGCGGAAACGTGCCGACGCCGGCGCCGCCGTCGTCCTCATCACCCACCGGCTCGCCGAGGTCTTCGCCGGCTCCGACCGGCTGACGCTCCTGGCGCGGGGGCGGTCGGTCAAGACCTGCCGCGTGAGCGAGACGACACCGCAGGAGATCGGGGGACTGCTCGTCGCGAGCGCGGAGGGAGCCGAGAGACCCGGACCCACGACGAGTGACGTCCCGGCGAGGGCAAGGCAGTTTTCAAACGAGCCTCTCCCAAGCCTCGCGCTCACCGGCTTCGCACCGAATGTCGCATCCGCGGTCCGAACAGAAAGAGTTTCTCTTTCCCTCTCTCCAGGCGAGCTCCTCGTCCTCCTCGCGATCGACGGGAACGGCGCCGACACGATCGCCCGCGCGATCGCGGGGCTGGAGCGATTCTCGGGACGCGTCGAGGTCGGCGGCGTGCCGCTGCCGCCCTCGGGCGACCCGCTCGCGTTTCGAGCCGCGGGCGGGGCGTTCGTGCCCGCGGACCGGCGCGAGGAAGGCCTCGTCGCGGCTCTGTCTCTCTCGGAGAATCTCGCGCTCCCGAATCCCCCCGGCAGCGTCTTCCTCGACCGAGCGGCGATGCGCGCTCATGCCGAAGAGCGACTAAGCGCGTTCGGCATCCGCTACGCCTCTCCCGCCGCTCTGGCCGGCTCCCTCTCCGGCGGGAATCAGCAGAAGGCCGTCCTCGCGCGCGAGCTGGCGCACCGTCCCGGCGTTCTCGTCGCCGTCCATCCGACGCGAGGCCTCGATCTCGCTTCCGCCGCCGCGGTCAGAAGCCGGATCCTCGACGCGTGCCGCTCCGGGACAGCCGCTCTCGTCGTCACGGCGGATCCCGACGAAGCGCAGCTCTTCGGCGCGCCGCTTCGCGTCGTCACTCGCGGTCGCCTCTCGGCCGTGCTCGAGCCCGCGACGCCCGCCGCGACGCTCGGCCGCCTGATGGCCGGGCTCGAAGGATGAGCCGGGAATCGGCCGCTCGCCGCTTCGCGGTCGCGGCCGCCGCCCTCTCGGCCGCCGCGGCCGCGCTCGTGGGCCTCGCGCTTCTCGCGGGCACGTCACCTTTCGACGCGGTCCGTGCCCTGGCCGAAGGCGCGGCCGGCTCGCGCGCGGCGCTCGGCGAGACGCTGGCGCGCGCGACCGCCCTCGTCCTCACGGCAGTCGGCGCGAGCCTCGCCTTCCGCGCCGGCGTTCTGAACATCGGCCTCGAGGGGCAGTTCCTCGCGGGTGCCGTGGCCGCGGCGGCGGTAGGGCCCCTCCTGGCCGGAAGCCCTCTCGCCGCGCGCGCTGGACTTCTCGCCGCGGCGGCGCTCGCGGGAGCGCTCTGGGTGGTGCCGGCCGCATACCTCGAGGCGCGGCGCGGGGTACCGGAAGTGCTCTCGACGATCCTCCTGAACCTCGTCGCCGCCGCCGCCGTGAGCGGCCTCGTGCGCGGGGCGCTTCAGGATCCGGGAGGCGACTATCCGCAGAGCCGCGCGCTGCCGGACGCCGTGCGCCTCGCACCCCTCGCCGCGGGCAGCCGTGTCACGGCGGCAATCCTCATCGCGCTGGCGCTCGCGCTCTTCGCAACGCTCCTCCTCGAGTGGACGCCGTTTGGCCTGAAGCTGCGCGCCACCGGCCTCGCCCCGGCAGCCGCGCGGGCGATCGGGCTGCCCCACGCCCGGCTGCGGTTTCTCGCTTTCGCGGCCTCGGGCGCGCTCGCGGGTCTCGCGGGAGGCCTCGAGGTGCTGGCCGTGACGGGCCGCCTCTACGATCCCTTCACGGCGGGTGCCGGCTACACCGGGATCGCCGCGGCGCTCCTCGGCGGGTCGCATCCTCTCGCGGCCGCGCTTTCGGCGGTCCTGTTCGCGGCGCTCGGCGCCGGCTCGTCTGCGATGCAGCGCGACACGGGCGTCCCGGGCGCGCTCGCCACGATCGTGCCCGGCGTCCTCGTCCTCGCGGTCCTCGCGGCGCGCGCGCGTCTGGCGCGGAAGGCAGCATGACCGGGTTTCTCGCGATCACGCTTCTCCTCGCCGCGCCGCTCCTTCTCGCGGCGGCGGGCGAGCTGCTCCTCGAGCGTGCGGGGTCGATCCAGATCGGGCTCGAGGGCACGATGCTCATCGGGGCGTTCACGGCTTTCGCCGCCGCGCGCTCCGGAGCCGGCCCCCATGCCGCGCTCCTCGCCGCCGCCTTCGCGGGCCTTCTCGCGGGGGCGGCATTCGCGGCCTTCGCGGTGGCCGGCCGGGCGGATCCGATTCTCGTGGGCACCGCGTGGAATCTCGTGGCGGCGGGTGGAACCGCGTTCTCCTACCGCTTGCTCGCCGGGGCGACGGGCTCGGTCCTCGAGGTCAGGACGCTGCCGCCTCTCGCTTTCGGTCTTCCGGCAGCGGTCCTCGCGGCTTTTTTCGTTCCGGTCGCCGTGGAGGTCTTTCTCGCGCGCACGCGCCCGGGTCTCGCGCTCGTGGCCGCGGGCGAGAACCCGCTCGCTCTCGCGGCGACGGGCGGCTCGGTCGTCGCCGTGCGCACGGCCGCCTCGGTCGCGGCGGGCGCGCTCGGCGCCTTGGGCGGCGCTCTCCTCGTCCTTACGGTGTCGCCCACGTTCGTGGAGGGTGTGACGGCCGGGCGCGGGTTCCTCGCGCTCGCGCTCGTCGTCTTCGCACGCTGGAAGCCGCTGCGCCTCGTGCCGGGCGCGCTCCTCGTCGCGGGCGCCACGGCTCTTCAGTACCGCCTTCAGGCCGGCGGCTCGCGCATCCCCTACGCGGTCTTCCTCGCCCTGCCGGGGCTCCTCGCGCTCTTCGCGCTCGCGGCGACCCGCGGACGCGGAGGGGCGCCGAAAGCCCTCGGCACTCCGGCGCCCTGAATCGCGCTACCTCGCCGGAGCGGGCGCCCCCGTCACGTCGAAGGCGGTCTTCACCTTCGCCCATTCCATCTCGACGGAGGCGGAGGCCGGCCCCCTCGGGACGATCGAGAAGGTCATCATCTCGACCGCGTTTCCGGGCTGGGACGCGACGTCGAACCGAAGCAGGTCTTCGCTCTGCTGGTACTTGAAGGCGCCCCATTGTTTCGCCGTCTTGTTCAGGATGAACGTCCACTTGTCCTTGCCCGGAATCGCAAAGAGCGCGTACGTGCCGGTGGGCACGTCTTTGCCTTCGACCTTGACCGGGCCGGAGAACGCGATCGTCGTCGCTTCGTTGGCTCCGAGCCTCCAGACCTGGCCGTAGGGCACGAGACCACCCCAGATCTCGCGGCCCTTGACCGAGGGACGGTGGTACCCGATGGTGATCTTCGCCGCGCCCGCAGCGCCGCTCGCCGTTCCAGCGGGGCTCGCCTGAGGCGCGGGAGCCTGCGCGAGAATGGGGAGAGAGACGACGGCAGCGACGAAAGAGAGAGCCAGCGCGGACGATCGCTTCATGCGGATTCCTCCGCGTCGGATTCTAGTCGAGACTTCAGCGATCCCTAGCAGGCTGATCATCCGTAGGCCGCTGGTCCGGCGGCCGCTGATGGGACCGCTCGCGGCCAGCGCCCGGTCCCGCTCCACCGCCCGGTGAAAGTTCGCCCCTGGCCGCGCCGCGCCTCTCCATCAGGCGTTGCGCGCGCCATTCCTCACGCCGGTCGAGGACCTGTTGCCACTGCGCGGCCGAAAGGACGTCCCTCTGCTCGAGGAACATCATCGTGGCCGCCTTGCGCAGCTTGAGCCGCGACTGCTCCAGCGCGTCGACGGCCGCCGAGACTTTCCTGGAATCGGAGTCCTTCTTCGCGACAAGCTCCTCGACGTCGATCCGGCGGCGCTCCACGTCGGCCTTGAGATCCACGAACTCGCGCCGGCGGCGCGAGAAGATGTCTTCCAGCTTCGCCTGCTGCTCGACGGTGAGATTGAGAATCTGGACGATGCGCGGTCGCTTCCACCATTTGCCCGGGGGCGCCTCCGGCATCTGGGCTTCGGCGGGGCGCGCAGGCGCGGCCGCGAAAAGCACGAACGAGGCCGCCGCAAGACCTCTTCCGGCGTGTCTCATCGCGTGTCTCGTCACGTCTCTCACAACGTGTCTCATAACGTCTCTCATAACGTGTCTCACAACGTCTCTTCCACGACCAAACCGGCGAGCGAGGAGTCCTCGAGCGCGCGGTCGACCGAAACGAGCAGCTCGTCGTCGGAGGCGTCATTCACGGCGGCAGGAGTCTTATCCCTGACCTCGCTAGTCTTGGCGGTCGCCGTCTGCACGGGGGGCGCCGTCGAACCGGACCGCAGGAGCGAGAGCCCGCCCACGAGGAGCAGCGCGGCCGCGAGGCTCGAGAAGGCGAGGGCCGGATGCCGGAGGATGCCGCGCATCCGCGACGGGAAGACGCGCACCTCGGGCACGGGCGCGTCCAGCGAGGCGCCGGCGCGCACGCCCGCCATCGTCGCCGCGGCCTGCGCCTCCCAGAAGCCGGACGGCAGGTCGTCCACGGCCCCGCTCACGGCACCGCGGTCGAGGAGCCAGGCGTCGTGCAGCGCGGCGACGCTTTCCTGGCAGGCGGCGCACGTCGCGAGGTGCTCGGGCATGGCGAAGGCGCGGTCGTCGGCCGGGAACACACGCTCGACGATCTCGTCGGGGGTGAGGTGGCGGCTCGGGTTCATCGGAGGTCCTCCAGGCGCTCGCGCAGCTTGCGGGCCGCGCGAAAAAGGTGTGACTTGATCGTGCCCTCGTCGAGGCCGGTGGCTTCCCCGATCTCGGCGATGGACTTTTCCTCGTAGTGTTTCATGATGAAGACCGCTCGCTGACGCGGCGACAGGGCCACGAGCGCTTCGGCGATCCGGCGCCGGATATCCCGCGACAGGAGGTCGCGCTCGGGGGACGTGCCGTCGGCCGGATCGAACGCGGCCGGAAGCTCGGGGCCGTCGTCGTCCGGATCGGCGCGCAGCTGTGAGAAGGACACGACCGGCTTGCGGCGGCGGATGTGGTCGCGCACGGCGTTGATCGCGATGCGCGTGAGCCACGTCTCGAAAGCCGACTGCCCCTGGAACTCGGGCAGCGCGCGAAAGGCCTTCACGAAGACGTCCTGCGTGATGCCGTCGGCGTCGGCCGGATCGCGAAGGAGCGTGTAGACGAAACGCGTGATGCGCTTCTGGTACGTGACGACGAAATACTCGAAGGCGTCCACGTCGCCCGCGACAACGCGCGTGAGGATCTCGGACTCCCGCTCCCGCTTCGCGGCGCGCTCGTCGACGCTCACGGATCCCGCCGCCTGTCTCGAGGGTCTGTCATGGCGAGCGTGTCTCTCGGCTCCTCTCTCAGCTCCTCTCTCGGCTCCATTTCTTCCGGGAAACGTCAGGACAGGGGCCAGCGCGGTTCCGCTCACGCCGATTGGACGCGCTTTTCTCTCCCACGGTTTACGGCATATCCGCCTGTGGGGAATGAGGATAGCCCGCCGGACCTTTCAGCGTCTCCAGGGTCTCGCGAAGGCCTTGAAATCGTCCCACAGAACGATCCTCCGCCGGAGCCAGCGCACCGCGCGGACCGCTCGCGCCGGAGGGGGATCCGGCAGGAAGTAGCTGGAAAGAAGGAGGTTGATGTCCTCGAGCCGATTCAGCCCGGGGCGTGCGAGGTCCCGGTAGCGGGACAGCGGCGGAACCGGGGTCTCACCCACCCGGGCCCGGTCCAGGTCCACGAGCCAGAGCCGGAGCGTCCCCGCCTCACCCGTCACGAGAACGTTCCCATCCGTGAAGTCGCGAAAGAACACCCCCGCGTCGTGCATCCGCCGCCCCAGCTTTCCGAGGGCCACGACGACCTCCTCGAACGAAAACGGCAGCGGCGGACCGGGCCGCCGCGGGTCGTCTCGGTGGAGGAACCAGGCGCGAATCTGCGACGCCCCTTCGAGCCTGCGCGCCACGTACCAGCTTTCGTCGCCCACGACCTCGGCGGCCAGCGGCTCGGGGGTCGCGAGAGAGCGGGCGAGAAGAGCCCGGGCCGTCGCGAAGGAGCGCACGGCCTTGGGCGTCGTCAGGCGCTGCCGGAGGTCGAGCGGCACCTTCTTGACGACGACGGGGATGCGCTCGCCGCCGCGCTCGAGAGTCGCGTTCACGACCTCGTGCCGCCCGGGGTGACGTTCGGAGGCTTCCTCGAACACGAGAGAGTCACTCAGCGGCGTCATGGCCGCCCCAGGAGCAGGGCCTCGTCGCCGCCCACCCGCTGCCGGTCCAGGACGACGAGTCCCGGAAGGCGGGCGTCCGTCCAATGCTGCCGCTCGCTCTCGTCGGCGAGCACGAGGGCTCCGGGGGTCCTCTCGACCCATTCCGCGAGCGCGGCGTCGCTCCTGAAGTGCTCGGTCTTCCGCCGGAGCACGAGGATCGGATAGCAGCGGTACGTCTCGCCGAAGTACGCGAGCGGCTCGCCGTGAGACACGCGCGGACGGAGGCGCTCGTAAAAGGGCTTCCCGGTCTTCAGGGTGTCGATCGCCGGGAAGACCACCGCGCCCACCGCGAACTCCCCCGCCGCGAGCGTGGCGGCGAGAGCGAGCAGCGCGGGAACGGCTTCGCGTCTTCGCCTGACGAGAACGGCGATCGTCCCGGCGGCCCCGAGGCCGATCGGGATCGCGGCAAACGGCGCGAGGCCGGCCTGCTCGGCCACGAACCGGCGCGCGGCCGGTGCGAGCGCCACCGCCCCGATGAAGAGGAGAAGCGCGGCGAACGCGACCCAGCCACGCACCGCCAGGAGCAGGCCGCCTCTGCCCGCCCTAGCCCGACGTTCCGCCTCCACCGCGAGCGCCGCCACGAGAACCGCCGCGAATGGATACGCGGCGAGCAGGTACTTGCCCTGCTTGGCCTGCGAGAGAGAAAGGAACACGAAGCTCACCGCGGCGACCGTCGCCGCGAACCGCAGCTCCGGCCGCTCGCGAAGCAGGCCCGCGCGCGCGAGGACGAAGGGCGCCGCGAGCGCGAGCGCCGTCCACGGGAAGAAGTCGCTCCAGATGCTCTCGAAGTAGAACCACCACGGCTGGATGTGGTCGAAGGCCTGGAAGAAGCGGTTCCAGTTCTGGTTCACGACGAGGTCGTACGCATAGGCCGGTCCGCCGGCGCGCGCCGCGAAGACGTACCACGGGACGACGAGGGCGACGAAGATGGCGATGCTGCGAAGAGGATGCGTCGCGAGAAGGGGCGACCACGACCTGCGGTCGGCGCAGCGCGCGAGAACGACGAGTCCGGCGACAACGACCGCGAGTGGGCCCTTCGTGAGGACGGCGAGCGCGAGCGCGACACGCAGCACCCACCGCCAGCGCGCGGGGTGGGCCGATTCACCTTCCAAGAAAAAAAGCGCCAGCAGAGCGAGCATCAGGAAACAGGAGAACAGCGCGTCGACCTGGACGTACTGGGCCTGCCAGAAGACGATCGGCGCGACGGCGGTGGTCGCGCCCGCGACGAGGGCCTCGCGCTCTCCCCCGCGCCGGCCCGCGAAGGATGCGGCGCAAAAGACGAGCGCCGCGCCTGCGAGAACGGAGGGCAGGCGCGTCGCGAAAGGCTTCACGTCGCCGCCGGAGAGCGGCGTCGTCGCCGCCACCGCCCAGTAGAAAAGGATCGGCTTTTCCGAGTAGGGCTTCCCGTTCTCGTATGGGAGGAGGAGGCTCCTGTGCTCGAGCATTTCTCGCACGTGCTCGGCGAAATCGGGCTCGTCGGGCGCCCAGAAGTCGCGCCCCGCCGCGGCGACGAGGGTGAGCACGGCCGCCGCCGCGGCGAGAAGAAGGGGGATGCGGAGGGAACCTGATTTCGGGCTCAAGCGCCGTAACGATACGACGCCGCCGCCGGATCGCATCCTGCGCGACAATCTCCGCCGGAGGGCCCCTCATGGAACACAACTACCTGCACACCTTTCGGATCACGGTGGAGGGCCTGCCGGAACCGCTCGAATTCGAGATGTTCCACGAGCTCGCCGACATCACGGAGGTGACCGACGGCTTCGCGAAGTACGTCGCGCGCCAGGAAGACGACTTTCTGCCGCTCGGCACCACCGCCGCCGTACGCGCGAGCAAGGTGATCCACCTCGTTCACGTGAAGGCCGAAAAAGCGGGAGCCCGGCAGATTCCCGGCTGAGACCCGCCTGAGAGGCTAGTGGCGCTTTTTCTTGTTCCGCTCGGCCGCCGGGAGAGCGTCGGCCGTCTCGCGGTCGGGGTTCAGGATTTCCACGCCGAGGCCGAACCGGCCCGATTCGTGGAAGCCGGCGCGCCGCACCACGCGGCAGGTGAAGAACTCGTCGGATTTGAGGTTCGTGACCTGCATCTCGGTGCCGATGTCCAGGTCCTCCGAGCAGATGAGCAGCGCGCCGCTCTCTCCCACGTTGAGCGTGCAGCCCGCAGTCAAGGGCCGCCGGCCCACGCGGACGCCGATGGGGATCACGGCCTTGGCCCGATTTCCGCTGCGGCGCTCCTTCGTTCCAGCGGCGTCCCCGCCCTCGGGCTTCTTACTCTTCACCGGAAGCCATTCTGTCGAATCCGGCATGCGAGAATCAACTCCTGCCCCCCGGGGGCCCGTAGCTCAGTTGGATAGAGCACTGGTTTCCTAAACCGGTTGTCGCAGGTTCGA
>Ga0208080_1000835_pt1 | contig 15448 bp, 12 predicted proteins | sample NGESurdeep092012_3_FD_184476 | JGI IMG/M metagenome (GOLD analysis project Ga0208080, IMG submission 184476) | Arctic peat soil microbial communities from Barrow, Alaska - NGEE Surface sample 210-3 deep-092012 (SPAdes) | ecosystem: Environmental > Terrestrial > Soil > Wetlands > Peat ...
TACACCTGGACACTTGACGGGAAAAAACACCAGGGGAAAATTGAAAACATGAGCTGCGCACCCGCCAATCCTTCAACAAGCCTGACCACACAGTGACAAAACCTGCTATGACCTTACAAACCGTTATGCCATTTAAATTTTTATCGGTGTTGCTATGTTGCCTGCCGATGTATTCAGCACAGGCCGCTGAACATCAACAACCAAAACTGGGTTACACATTAACTGCTATATCAAAACCCATCCCAGCGCCGGACTTTACACTTGAAGATATAGATGCAAAAAAATTCAGTCTAAAAGACTATCGAGGAAAAGTGATATTGCTCAATTTCTGGGCCACGTGGTGTCCGCCTTGCCGAAGAGAAATGCCTTCCATAGAACGCTTGAACCAAAATCTCAAGGGCAAGGATTTTATCGTGCTTGCTGTTAACCAGATGGAAGACAGCGACCAAGTATTTACTTACACAGGCGAGCTTGAAGTTGCCCCGACATTCACCATTCTATTTGACAAAGACAGTAACGTGGCTCGTGCTTATAGCGTGCAGGGCTTACCAACTACATATCTCATCGACAAAAAAGGAAATATACGTTTTCGTGCTATTGGTGGGCGTGAGTTTGATCACCCTGAAGTGGAAAAGCAGATTCTGCAGTTAATGCAGGAGTAGGCATTTTGCGCACCCACTAGTGCGCAATCGTCATCTCCGCGAAGGCGGATATCAAAGCGCGAGGAGGATACAAAACCAGTTGGAATTCTGTTCCCATTCAATTCCTCACTTGACGCTAATTCTGGTTCATCCGGCGATAAGCCGGGTGCTGGCAGGAGGCTTTCATGTAGGACTTTGACCAGTCGATGTGCTCATCAGGATGATCACTCTGCCGTCTTCTTCTTTTCACTACAAAGAAACTACGAAAGGGATGTTCCTAAAATGTTCCAATTTGAAACGTTCGACCGAAATTGGGCGTCATAAATGTACTAATCTCCAACAATAACAAACTATTATTAAACGGTATGATCTTTGCTCCTGAATCAATATCTTGTCCACCGGGTATGTCGCGGCATAAGCTATGTTACGGAAGAAAGTATTCTCGTTGTTTGTTTTTTTTCTTGTCTTGGTATTCAGCACACAGGCGCAATCTGTCGTGCCTACTGCGGACGATCATCATACTGAAGACGATGATCATCCGGTAATGCAACTCTATCCGGCCATTATAGTGATCGACCCGCGTCAAGTGGTGAGCGTTATAGTCAAAATCAATGCGCGTGTGAAAAATCTGCGCAATCTTTATGTCGGCCAGCGTGTCGCACACGACCAGGTGCTGGGCGAGTTGGAAAGTGCAGAACTCGAAACCGTGCAGCGCACCTACCTTGGCATCATCACCAATCTCGATGCAGTGCAGGCCTTTTCCATGACGTCTAACGAAAAGATGATTGATGCGCGCATGAATCTGGCTTGGCGCGGCATGTCAGAAGCCGATATCAATCGCTTGGATGAGACCAAAGAGCCGCTCAAGCTTATATCCCTTCGAGCACCGGTGACGGGTTATCTTTATAGCTTGAATGTTGTGAACGAGCAGATCGTCAACGCTGGCGGTCAAAGCGGCGTTTACACCACTACTGGCACCACGGTCGCCACCATCGCCAAACCAGAGGCGGTGTATGTCGAGGTACAAATTCCACTCAAGGAAGTTGCCGGCCTCAAGCACGGTGCGAACGCCGATATCTTGCTACCCACATCCGACGGCTCGCGAATGATTGTTAACGCACGGGTCGATCGGGTATTTCCATATGTGAACCCCAACACACAACGGAAGCGGGTACGCCTGCTGTTTGCGAAACAACCCGAGCGCTTGCCCCTGGCCGAGGGCTTGCCAGTGATGGTTCAGTTCAAAGGAAATGCGCATGTGCGCTAAACTTAGGCTGACCGGAATTGCGGCATGGTTGATGTGTGTGGTGGCAACCTGCGCTTGGGGGCATGGCGATACTTCGCAGTTTGCTGCTTCCGCCCAAGAGGACAACGTCCCCCATGAACTGACTTTGCCCGCCAATGTTAAAGAAGGCCAAGCAATCTTCGGTTTTGCCGAGGCCAAGCCAGGTAATCAGCAAGCGTTGTTACACACCTATGGTCAAGTCGCGCCCTATGCAAAAGCTGTGCTTGACATTAACGCCTATGTCAGCGGCCAAATTCGGCAGGTATTTGTACGGGCGGGCGATGTGGTGCGCAAAGGGCAGCCTGTGGTTTCGATTTTCAATCCGGAATTCATCACAACGCAAAAAGGCCATCTGCAGTTTCTAAAAAATGAAGAAAGACTCCAAGTGTTGCGCGAAGAGGGCAGGCTACCCGATTACATGAAGGATGCGCGCGAAAATTTGCGCTGGTGGGGTATGACTGAAGCGCAGATTAAGGACCTGGTGGATAAAGGAAAGGTGGTGGAGGAAATCCTTCTCCCAGCGCCGGCCGACGGCATCATTACCGATGTCTTCACACAGCCGGGTACCTTGATCAACGCCGGGGATAAAACCATGAAATCGTTTGTGGTGATGGGCCGCTCTGTGGCACGTATGGTGGCCGCGCAAGGACCCTACTTGATTGAGGGCTTTCTATATTTAGACCAACAAACTGCCGTACGCCCTGGCACGCAGGTGGATATTCAATTGCCCAGCGGAAAAATTTTGCGGCGAGCGATAAGCCAAGTGGTGCCAGCCATCGATAGCCGAGTCCAACGCGCGCGCTTCCTTGTCCCGCTTGGGCAGGCGCCCGAACTGTCCATGGGTCAGGCCGTGGATATCACGCTTCACTTGCCTGCCGCATATGGCGTGTGGGTGCCGCGCAATGCTGTAATGGGGCAGATGTTTAGCCCCGTGGTGTATATAAAGCGCGGTGCGAAACAATTTTTGCGGCAACCGGTGAATGTGTTATCGGAAAGTGCTGACGAGCTAATGGTATCGGGTATTCCACCCAATGCGACCGTGGTCATCGAAGGAAAAATGATCCTGGAAGGGCTTTATCGTATGACGGCGAATCCGATGGCACAGGCGGGTGGGCATCATCATGATGACTGAGCGAGGTTGGCCGCATGTTTGATTGGATTATTCGCTGGTCTTTACATAACCGTCTGGCGGTGATGCTCCTTTATGGGCTAATGGTGGTGGCGGCGGTCATCGCAGCGGGCCGCATGGCAGTCGATGTGTTTCCGGAATTTGCGCCACCGCAGGTGCAGATTCAAACCGAGGTGTCTGGCTTCTCGGCTTCCGATGTTGAAGCTTTAGTCACGCGACCGATTGAAGTCACGATTCAAGGTGCGCCCTTCATCGATCACATTCGCTCTAATTCTTCAGTTGGCTTATCGCGTATCACTATTGTGTTCAAGTGGGGCGTGGATATTTACCGTGCGCGTCAGATTATCCAAGAGCGACTCCAGTTAGCGCAGAATCAATTGCCTTCGGCGGCATTGACCCCACAGTTGATGCCGGTGACTTCGGCAGTGAGCTGGCTTCTCAAGTTTGCGCTAGTGGATTGGTCTGGTCAAAACCGAGATCACGAGCTACGCGCGCTGGTGGATTGGGATTTCCGTAACCGCCTGCTGGCACAACCGGGGGTTGCCTCCTTGGTGACTGTCGGCGGCGGGGTTAAGCAATACCAAGTGATGATGGATCCGATCCGCATGCGTAAACTCACGGTTTCGATAGATGATATCGGGCGTGCGGTGCGCGCCGCCAACGTTGCAGCTCCAGGTGGATTCATTTACCCATCGATGGAAGAGGAATATTTCCTGCGCGCCAACGGCCGGGTGAAGACCTTGCAGGATTTGGGCAATACCTTGGTATTGATGCGCGAAGGACAGCCGATTCGCCTGACTGACGTGGCCGATATCCAATTCGGTAGCGAGATCAAACGTGGCGACGGACAGATGTATGGTGGGCCAGCCATTATCGGAACGATATCCAAATTATGGGGCGCAGATACTCTGGATACCACGCACCACATCGAAAAAGTTCTGACACAACTGGGCGCCAATTTACCCAAGGATGTGCAATTAATCCCCAATGTGTTCCGGCAAGCGAGTTTTATCGAAGCCTCCATTGCCAACTTGAAGGACGCGCTGATCCACTCCACTATCATCGTGGCCTTGGTGCTGCTTTTGTTCTTGTTTCGCTGGCGGCCCACCGTCATCAGCTTAATCGCCATCCCCACCTCGTTGCTTGCCGGTATTCTGGTGCTGTGGGCCTTGGATGCCAGCATCAACGCGCTAACCGTAGGCGGATTGGTGTTCGCCATTGGCGAGGTGGTGGACGATGCGATCATCGATGTGGAAAATATCCTGCGCCGCTTGCGCGAAAACAAGACGGTCGCCAACCCGCTTCCAGCACTGGAAATTATCTACGAAGGCTCGCGTGAAATTCGCAACTCAGTGGTGTTCGCCACTTTCATCATCATTGTGGCCTTCATGCCAGTCTTTTTCCTCGAAGGAATTGAGGGTCGCATTTTCCGCCCGCTAGCACTGTCCTATATCACCGCGATCGGCAGTTCGCTGTTGGTGGCGATCACGTTGATTCCCGTGCTCTGTTATTATTTGATGGGCCGCCCGAAAACACAGCTATCGTTTGACCTGAGTCCCTTCTCCGAACGTTTGCTGTATTGGTATCGTGTCTTCCTGCTGCGCTGGCTGGAGCGCCCACTGCCCGTGATGAGCGCATTTCTGGTGTTGCTACTGGTCGCGGCCTTGTTGGTACCAGGCTTGGGACGTTCGTTTATTCCGGCGTTTCATGAAGGTAATTTGGTCATCGCCACTACATTGATGCCTGGAACTTCGCTGGATGAAAATTTGCGAGTGGGCCGCCAAATTCAAGAGGCAATTGGAACGATGCCGGAAATCGACAGCCTCTCCCAACGTGCTGGGCGCTCGCGCTTGGACGAGGATGCACAGCCGGTTAATTTCAGCGAGTTCGACGTCACCTTGAAACCTAGTGTGGCCGATGTTCCCCAAGTCATGCGCACCATCCGCGAGAAGCTGGCGCAGATTCCCGGCATGTCCGCCAATGTTTCGCAATTCATCAGCCATCGCATGTCGGAAATTTTATCTGGAGTGCGTTCGCAAGTCGTAGTCAAGATTTATGGCCAGGATTTCGCAGTGTTGCAACAGAAGCAGCAGGAAATCTATGCCGCAATCAAAGAAGTGGCCGGTATCGCTGACTTGCAAATGGAGCCGATGATTCTGGTGCCGGGCATCGATATCAAAGTGAAGCGCGAAGCGGCAGCAGCCTATGGCTTTACCCCCGGCGCGATTGTGTCACAAGTTTCACAGGCATTGAACGGTGTCGCCGTGTCCCGGGTGTTGGAACAGGATCGCTCGTTCGATATTTTTCTGCGAGTGAACGAGGGTGCGCGCAACAATATGCAGACGCTAGGAGAATTGCCGATCATCAGCCTCAGCGGTAGTGCCGTGCCGCTACGCGAAGTAGCTCAATTAGTTGGGGTGCGGGAACCGTATATGATAAATCGTGATGACGGGGCGCGGCGTGCCGCCGTCCAATGGAATATTTCCGGCCGTGATCTCAATAGCGTGGTGAATGACGCGATGACGCTCATCCACCAGAGGGTGAAGCTGCCCCCGGGCTATTCCTTGGAGCTTGGCGGCGATTACGAAGGGCAGCAACGCGCTACGCGAACGCTGTTAATTTCTTCCTTCGCGGCCTTGGTGCTCATCACCGTGATCATGTACCAAGCTTTCCAGCGCTGGTCGCTGGTACTGTTGGTGCTGATGAATTTACCGCTGGCCTTGATTGGGGGCGTGATCGCGCTGGCGGTTGCTCACGAAACCATCAATGTGTCGTCCTTGGTTGGCATGATTGCGTTGTTCGGTGTAGCCACGCGCAATAGTTTATTGTTGATTTCGCGTCTACAATTCTTGGCGCGGCAGGGTACGTTCCAAGATATTACCCAAGTTGCGTTGCAGGGTGCGGCCGACCGGCTCATGCCGATTCTGATGACAGCGTTTACTGCGGCCTTGGCGGTCATCCCACTCATTGTCGGCAATCCCACCGGCAAAGAACTGGAGCGGCCGCTTGCTATCGTTTTGCTTGGTGGCATGCTAAGCTCAACTTTGCTGAATTTGATCGTGATCCCAACCTTATTTACCTGGATGGCGCGACGCTGGCCGCAGCACTTTACCCCGGCTTCAGCCTAGCCGGTTTTAGGGTTGGATGCTAACCGTGTGCGGTGCGCACACTGGAATCTCACTTATGTTGGCTAAGTCTTCGCATTATCCGCTTCCCACATTATCGTCACTGATGGGAAATCGTCCTGCGCGCTTTGGTCCGCTGGAAATCGGGCTTGGGCTCTGGGTAATAATGATGGTGGCGTTTCCGATATTAGTGTTCCGGAGCATCAGCCCGGTAACATTGAATTCGCTATATATCGAGCCCAAGGCGCATTTCCTGGTCGAGTTATTTTGCGGCTTTGTCGCTAGCTTAATCGCGTGTTTGATAGGCGCGGTGGCGGTGCGCCGACGCGAGCGTAGCTTATGGCTATTTGCCGGCGCCTTTCTCGCCATGTCGATTTTCGACACCATTCATTCATTCACAGACTCGGTAGGCGCCCGCGAAGCCTTCGTCGAGTATCACACCAGTTCTACGTTGGCGGGCAGCATCCTGATTACACTCGGCCTCATACAACAAGTGATACCCGCTTATAGGCTGAAGCTAAGCGACGCGAAGTGGATTGTCATAGGCTTGCTGTTCATGTTTGGGGTGGCTTGGCTATATCGGTTGACGTTACCCGGCTTCGCCTCTAACGAGCAGTTAGAGGTTTACCGGTTTTCTGCACTGGCGCATTTTGCGCATGATTTGGCTGCACTGCTCTATGGTATCTCCGCCCTGCTTCTGTATAAGCTCTATCGCGAAACTGGGCAGGTGTTGATGCTGGTGGTGGGGAGCTTCTTGATCCTGTTCGCGCAGAGCGCGCTCCTGTTCAGCTATTCCAATATGTGGGATTTTTCCTGGTGGTTGTGGCATGGCGTCAAGATGCTGTTCTATCTGGGGATGTTGGTTAGTCTGGCGGTAGGGTTTCTCTTGGCACTGGACGCCACGCAACGCTCCAATGAAATGATTGTGCGCGCAAATACCCGCATCAAGCACTCCAAACGCAAGATCGATAAAGCCAATCGCGAACTTCATACACGCAATCGCATGCTGCTTGAGGCGACCAAAGCGCTTGATGTGTCGTATGCAATAGAGGTCGTCGGTCATGCGGTGCGCGAACAGGTGTGGTTCGACGCATACGAGTTTGTCCTGTTGGTTCCCGAAGATCGGGTGGCAGAATTGGCTCGTAGCCCGCGTTTCGCTGGATCTCCGCATCGTATTCGGGTGGAGGCCGAACCCGTCGCTTCACCGGTGCAAGGCCGCCCCAATAACCTACTGTCGATGTGGGCCAATGCCGCCGGCGAAGCAAGTGGAGTGTGTCTTGATCTGGTGGCCCATGGCAATCGTTTTGGTTATCTCAAGTTTTCCGGCGTTACATCCGATGCGCTGGCTACTTCGCGCGCTGAGCTGAGCGCGCTGGCTTCGGAGGCCGGGCCGATTATCTATAACGCCTTACTCTATCTCGATTGGCAGCAAGAAGGCGCGTTCCGCTCCGCGCTTTTGCGTGTATCGACGATGCTAACTTCCACCTTGGATCTGAGCGCCGTGCTGGAGGCAGTATGCCGGGAAAGCGCTGCCTTGCTCGAAGCGGATGGTGCCGTGGTGTGGCTGCCAAATCAGGCGGGCAGTGGCGCGTTCTCCATTGCGGCGAGCTGGTTAAGTGAAAATCGTGATGGTCTTTGTGATCAGGTGGAGTCGTGGTGCAAGGGTGGTAAGCTGTGCGCCCAACTGCTGGCCGAGATTAATGGGCTGTATCACCCACGGGCTTGGGTCATTGGGCCGAATGGCCCAGTTCAGGCACTAGACGCCAATCTGGGCCAAAACAAAGCAATTGCGTTGTTTCCGCTAGTAGATGAGAACAAACTCATCGGCGTCATGCTATTGATGCGTGAAGCCCTAATACCATTCAGTCAACTGACTCTCTCCAAGGGTGAACTGCTCGCTGGCCAAGTGCGGATTGCGATCAGCAATGCCAGCAGTTACAACAAGGTAGCCGAAATCAACCAGCAATTATTGCTCGCGGAAACCAACAAAATTCGCAATGAACGGCTTGCGACTTTAGGGCAGATGGCCGCATCGGTAGCACACGAAATCAGAAACCCCTTGAGTGCAATCGCCAACTGTGTGTCGGTGCTGAAAGCCGATTGCCCCGTGAATGGCAAGGCGCGAACCGCACTGGAGATTATCGAGGATGAAGTATCCCGTCTCGACAAATTGACGCGGGACTTCCTCACCTTCGGCAAGCCGCGTCCTGCCGCATTCTACCCGGTAGCGGTGGATGCCTTATTTCATAAAGTCCGTAGTGCCTTTGAACATCACATCGAACGCGAAGGTTTGATGACCGAGGTTGAAGCAGTGGTACGCAATAACGCCAGCGAGTTGATGCTGGATGCCGACGCGCTGGAAATGGTGATGTGGAATTTACTGCTCAATGCGGCGCAGGCGATTCCGGAGCGCGGACTGATAAAAATCAACCTCACGACGCGCCCAGGATATTTGTTTTTTGCCATTACTGATACGGGAAAAGGTATTCCGATCGAAGAGCGTAAGCGTATATTCGAGCCGTTTTACTCCAAGCGCTCACATGGCGCAGGTTTAGGCTTGGCGATCGTGCTGCGCTTCGTCCAGGATTGGGGCGGACGCATTCGCGTCATGGGTATGCCGGGACGCGGCACAACGTTTGTGCTGATGATCCCGATTTCTAATCCAATGCCCGTGCCCACCACTTCAGTGGAGCAGCAATTTAGCCATGCGAATATTACTGGTTGACGACCAACGCAGTCTGCGCCGCAGCCTGGCGTTGATGTTACAAAACGCGGGCTATGAAACGGCCGACGCGGCCAGTGGTGAGCAAGCCTTCGCGCTCCTCGCTGGCGCGCCGCTCGATTTGGTGATCACCGATTTGCGCATGGAGGGCATGTCAGGGATCGATTTGCTGAGAGAAATCAAACAAATCCAGCCAGGGCTTCCGGTTATCCTGATCACCGCCTATGGCAGCATAGAAACCGCAGTGGATGCGATGCGCCTAGGCGCCTTTGATTACTTGGTCAAACCATTCAGCGAGCGCGATATTCTCGACAAGATTCACGCCAGCCAAGTGATACGGGTCATCACCCCCGTCAGCGGGCAGTCACGTGATGTCGGCGCGCGGCATATCGAGGACGAAATTGTAGCGACGACGCCGCCCATGCGTGCGTTGTTGATCAAAATCGAGCGGCTTGCCTGTACCGATATCAGCGTACTGATTACCGGTGAGACCGGCACTGGTAAAACCAAGATCGCACGTTTAATCCATGAGCACAGCCATCGCAGCGGCAAGCCCTTCGTGAGCATCAATTGCGCGAGTGTGCCAGAGCTGTTATTGGAGAGCGAATTGTTCGGCCACGTGCGCGGCAGTTTCACCGGCGCGACGGATTCACGCGCGGGGCTGTTTGAAGATGCAGATCAAGGCACTATCTTCCTCGATGAAATCGACACTCTCTCGCCGGCGATGCAGGCCAAGTTGCTAAGCGTCTTGCAAGATCGGCAAATTCGTCGCGTTGGATCGAACAAGCTCAAGACGGTAAATGTGCGAGTGATTTCCGCCTCTAATCAAGATCTGGGGAATCTAATCGATCGCGGACATTTTCGTTCAGATCTCTACTTTCGCATCAATGGCTTTCGCTTGCAATTGCCGCCTTTGCGCGAGCGCTTGGAAGATTTGCGTTTGCTATTGAAAGCCTTCATCAAGCGTTACGAGCGCAAATATGGCCGCCACGGTCTACACATCACCCCGCCTGCAATGAGTCAGATCATGGCTTATCCTTATCCTGGGAATGTTCGCCAGCTTGAAAATTTCGTTGAACAGATGGTCGTGTTCGCCGATGAGTCAGGGTGCATCGATCTCGATGCGCTGCCTGAAGATTTTCTGCAATATCGCCCTCAATCGGAGGAGAGTGTGTCGCCGCCCGAATCCCTTTCGGTGGGTACATTTGCCGGGTCCGAGCGCACCCTCATCGAAAATGCCTTACAAAAATATCCCCACCTTTCGGATGCAGCGCGCGAGTTGGGTATTGGGCGCACGACATTGTGGCGCAAAATGCGCGAATACAATATTGTTCGTCCTGGATCGGAACTAACACACGGCGCTTAAACCCCGCTCATCCAAGCCAAAGCAGTTCAACGATGAGGCGCTGATAGGGTTCGGAAAGGGGTGTCGTTTTCTTTATACTTTTTCATTGTCCGTTATAGCGTATGGGCCTCCGCGTTAAGTGGCTTTCCTTCTATACGTTTTAATCTCTTCTGTGCCCTGGCACGCCCATTGCTTTTGCAACCATAGGTAGACATTTTGTTTCAATGGAGGCGCAAACATGTATTTTCTAAGGACACGTTTTTTCCGGTTGCATCGGGTTCTCCTATTGCTGACGGCGTTAGGTTGTATCGGTGATATTCACGCTGCTGCAGCTAGCGAAAGTGCGGGGATAACCACCACCAGCATCAAATACCAAGTGCAGGTCAAAGACAACATCGAGTCGGTCAAGCAGATGTTGATCTCCGCGCTTGAGGCGAAAAACTATATGATCATCAGCGTGCTGAATGTGAGTGAAGCCTTGAAGGGACGGGGGATAGACACCAAGCCTGTGCAGCTCATTGAGTTTTGCAATCTCGTCAAAGCCTATGAGGTGACTCGAACGACGCATGAATTCGAACTCTTCGCGCCATGCCGCATAGCTTTGTTTGAGGAAGAGGGAAAAACAACTGTGATGGTTTTGCGCCCCTCTTTTATTGCCGAGGTGCTGCCCAAAGAAACGCTGAGCAAGGAAGGCAAGGCAGCGCTGGATGGATTCGATCAGGATATCCAGAATATTTTAACCAGCCTGGCGCGCGGCGATTTTTAGCATAACGTGTTTCATTATGAATCGCCTTTAAACGAAATGAGATAGCGCATTCCCATTTACACTTTTCAAATCCAAGGGAATAGTATGAATTCTCGATTTGCGCCTCGCAATGTGCAGCACATTTCCCTCACTCTAGCCACAATCGCGCTTATCTTCGGGTGCGTCACTACCTATGCGCATGAAGATATGATGAATAGGGTAACTGCCGAACTGGAATCTAAGTCCAGTAGCAAGGTAGAGGGTACCCTAATATTCAAGGAATATGCCCCCAAGGTGTATATCACGGGGGAAGTGCGCGGGCTTACGCCAGGCAAACATGGCATCCACGTACATACCAACGGCAACTGCGATTCTCCTGATGCGATGAGCGCGGGCGGCCACTATAGTCCCTACGGCGGACGACACAATACGCCGACGTCCCCGGATCGCCACCTGGGAGATCTCGGCAATATCTTCGCCGGTTCCGATGGCGTGGCGAATGTGGATCTCGTAGTGGAGGGCGTGACGCTCGCGTTGATCGGCACTCATTCCATTATCGATCGCGCCGTTGTGATTGACGCCAGTGAGGATGATTTTACCGATCCAACGGGTAATTCCGGGCCGCGTGTGGCCTGCGGCGTCATCGAGCAAGGCATGATGCGCATGTGAATGCGCCCTCACGGTCAAGGAGCGTGTTTCATCCTGAAACAATTTCATTAACCAGCACTGCATTTTCGTCCGCTTATTACTATAACGTACTGTTTATAAAAAATATCTAATAATTGGCGTGGCCCTTGCTTTACATTAGGTGAGTCGAAATTGGGAGTGCAGACTTAATTTCGCTTCGCCGACTGCTGGCCTGCGCTTGGGCCAATTCAATTTATTTATACCTGCACCGTAATTTGAGGAGGGGGACTTAATGATTAGCGACATTCAGCTACAACGCCCAGCATGGTTGGGCATGCGGCAACGCGAGTTTGCCGCCGCTTTGGCAGCAGCAGGGTTGATGATGGGTTTTGCCTTGCCCGCGCACGCCGATAGTACAGATGGAACGTTTCCGACGGCGGAACAGGTCGGCGGCGAAGTTTACCAAGCGCCGCTTAAAATAGGTTCTACCCTACCCACGGATTTCGCGGCATTTGACGTTCAGGGCGCGAAAATAGACTTTGGTACGGTTATCAAGGGGAAACGCTCACTGGTCGTCTTCTTCATCTCCGCCGTGCCGGTTTCGGTTAACGAGTTGAAGCGCATCGAGGACTTCATCAACAAAAACGCACCAAAGGTGAACTTGGTGTTCGTCAATGCCGATACTGTCGGGGTAGCGCTGGAAGGTGGGCCGCAGAAGGCGATCAGCGCAACGGTCAGCACAGTGCAGTTGGTTGCGAAGGAGCATGGCTTGAAGCGCCCGATGTATGTCGCACCGAACGATGCTTTAAGTCCGACTGGTCTTTCCAACCGTCTAGCGTTTCGGGGGTTGCCGACGTCATTCTTGGTGAACGACAAGGGCGCAATCGAGAAAATATTTGTCGGCCCGCAGCATTGGAAGAAGGGCGACATTTAAAGCATTGCACGACTCAAAGTGAGTTGCGTATTCAGAGTCATAATTCAAGGAGGAATCTCAGATGCCTATCTCTCGACGTGATTTTATTAAAGGAACGCTTGCCGCTGGCTTGGCTGGCGCGGGCGGAATGTTGGCTGGACCCAGTTTCGCCGCACGCCATAATTCGGCTGGCGAAGCACAGGCCGAGTTTTTTAGTAAATTTGAAGGCAATGTCATTCTGCTGCCAGGCAAGTACAGTGGCACGGTGCAGGCTCTGGATCTTGCCGTTCCGGAAACGCTGGCCTGGTTCAACTATGGCCTGACTGGGGTCAATATGCCGATCCCGCATCATATCGCCGCCATGCCCTCGGCTGATCCATACATCGGTTTCGACTTTTATCAGACTATGCAGCCGCCGATGGCGCCTTACGTTAACGAAAACTCTCCGGAGTGGCGCGATCGCGGTGACTTTAAAATGTTCAAGATGCGTTACGATGGATCGGGTAAGCAGAACTCAATTCACGTCGTGAACGATATCGCAGCGACTACAGGGATGGCACTGGGCGTGCATGTTTCGATCGGTGTAGGCGAGAATGCAAAGAAATATGTTGCCTTTGCTGATGGACAGAAAGACATGGTGCTGATTACGACGATCGACGACAATCCGAAAATTGTCAAGGCACTGCGCGCCGATTACGATCCTATTGCACGCCAAGTCAACATCAGCCATGTATTCCCCGATCCGGCCACCGGTATGTTCGATTTCCAGGGGCGCAAGGGCATGAAAACCTCGCATGAAGCAATGCTGGGCGAAGAGTTGATGCCAGCCGATCCGACTGCGGTATTCGTTGATGCATTTACCTGGCATCCCACGCTGCCACTTGGGGCGATATTGATTCGCCGTTTGGGCTGCTGCGCGATTATCGATACCAATACATGGGAAGTTAGAGCGCTGCTCTCTACCGCAAAAGGTTCGCCAGACAACTTCCCCTTGGTTAAGCAGCAAGGGTTCACCTGGACTTTTGCAGTACCTTCGGTGCTGACTCCTTTACATGAAGCAGGCTTCTTGCCGAGCGGTGAATATTTTCTGGCCTGTAACAATGTGCTGCAGAACAACATCGGAGTTTTTCGGGCAACCGATCCCGATCCACTCAAATGGAAGAAGGATAAATTTGTCGAGGGCTTCGGCAACAAATATTTGCCGCTGCACATGGGCAACGTACCGGATTCGCGCTGGGCCTATTTCACTATGTGGGCACGGAAACCCAACAATGGCTATATCGCCAAGGTGGATACCAAGAGCTGGGAGGTGGTGCACAAGTGGGATACCGGCCCCGATCCTCACACCTGCGACTGCACGGTGGATGGCAAGTACATGACGACCGTGTATAGCGGGAATCAGGGCGGGGAGTCGGGTCTGGTCGTCATTAATGTCGATAACAACAAAATCGAAGCGCGTCTCCCCAGCCCGGCCGGTCATCATGACCATGTGGTGGTGCCGAAGGATTGGGAAGGTATGAAATCCTCGCGCAGCACCTCGGTGTAATCCCTCTTCGTGCCGCTGTCCGCTTGGGCGGGGCACGTCGTTTTTATTGGAGCGAGAATGAGTCAATTAAATACGCGCTATCTGCGTCCGTTATTGCTGCTTGTTTGCTTTGCTTTGGCAAGTTTGCCCACGACTTTATTCGCCCATAGCAATGAAGATCTGGAAACGATTACCGGTGCGCATGGCGGCAAGCTACGCATGGCCGAGCAAGACCACCCTGGACACCCAGTCAGTGTTAACATTTTCGAAATGGTGCTGGCCAACGGTGAAGTGCGCATGTGGGTAACAGACCATGGCGGTAATCCGCAATCGACCTCGGGTGCAACTGGCAACGTAAAACTCATCACGAGTGAGGGTATCGTGACGGTAGAACTTATACCTGGCGGTGAAAATACACTTATCGGGAAGGACTTAAAAGTTAACTACGGCGCATCAGTGAAGGTAATTGCCACGATCACCATGAACGGCCAGAAGCCTTTGCAAACCCGCTTTGCTTTCGATGCGACCACGAAAAAATAGGCGTGGACCACACCTAAAGCAGCGTAGGCATTAAGCGCAAAGCTTCCACTTAAGAAATGGCTAATTCTGTCCAATTAAGCGGAGCCATCTCTGGGTTTGCAACGCTCAGATATATCGCCTTATGGGAAGTGCATTGATTTAATGAAAGCAAAATACCCGAATCTGGATTTTGTTGTGTAGTCGGACTATTAATCAATAATGAAACCAAGGACACGGAAAAACGAATTGAGATTATATGTTGAGAGAGATTGTAATAATGGTACGAATATAATTAGGTAAATTTACGATGAATGTCTGATTAAGAGGAGGAGATTTTAATGCACATTAAAACGACTATTTTGTTTTCCCTTATAGCCTCTCTGGGCTTGGCAAGCATGGCTTTTGCGGAAGAACAGGCGGATGGCCGGAGTCTGGCTTTCGATAATAAAAAGGGCAATTGTCTCGCCTGCCATGCGATACCAGGCGAACCCAAGGCCGAAGCAGCCGGCAATATCGGCCCTCGCCTGGTGAGCATGAAGGAGGGCTATCCCGACCGTGCCAAATTGCGCGCAACAATTTGGGATGCCACCGTAGCCAAACCCGATTCAGTGATGCCGCCTTTTGGCAGGAACAAAATACTGACCGAGAAAGAAATCGATCTGGTTACCGATTACATACAGGGTCTTTAAGTTGAATTTAAATTTAAATTTGAAAGGTGTGATATGAATCAATTGCGTAGAGCGTTTCTAAAAAACGCGGGTACCGTCGGAACAGTTGCTGTCGCGATCGCCGCAGGCTTGCTTAAACCCGGTGCAGTATTTGCCGCAGCGTGGAACAGCCTAGCCTTCACTGCAAAGGACCCGGCCGAAGCG
>Ga0208080_1000836_pt1 | contig 15435 bp, 12 predicted proteins | sample NGESurdeep092012_3_FD_184476 | JGI IMG/M metagenome (GOLD analysis project Ga0208080, IMG submission 184476) | Arctic peat soil microbial communities from Barrow, Alaska - NGEE Surface sample 210-3 deep-092012 (SPAdes) | ecosystem: Environmental > Terrestrial > Soil > Wetlands > Peat ...
ATCGTGTCCAAAGAAACCGGGGCCAGCTCACACGGTTCTGGTCGAACCGCGTACCCGCCGGATTGTCGAGATCGTCGAGTAACACGACTGCAGCATTGGTCACATCCATGGGGGCCGTCCTTCGAGATGGCCCCCATTTTTTCAACGCCCGAATTTCGGAAACACCTGGTCGACCCGCGTTCCGCCGCAGCGTCAGAACCGACCGCCGGTTCGAAGGAGCCGCACGATCAGCAAGAGCACGATAGCGCCGATCGCAGAATAGATGATTTCCGATACGAGGCCGGTGCCGATGTGGATACCAAGCTTTGGAAACAGCAGGCTGGCGATAAGCGCGCCGGCGATACCCACGAGAATATCGCCGATGATCCCAAAGCCGGTGCCCCATACGATCTTTCCGGCCAGCCAGCCCGCAACCAGGCCGACGAATAGAATAACAAGAATGCCTTCATTGGACATTTGCATAAGAAATTCCCCCCTGTTTACGCGCGCCATTCCTCCGCGCTGTGTTCGAACCTATCCATAATTGCCGGATGTGACGACTCCAATCTGCGGGGACTTTGGCTCAGCCGACGCGCTACCGCTTTGCGGAATGCGTGCCGAAAACGTTTCCGATGACGGACGAAACTTTCGCCCGCCATCGGCGTTATATAGCAATGACGCAACCCGATATCTGGTATGTGGCCTATGGGCCGGACAAAGCCGTAAAAACGGACGACAGCGCAACGGGCGCGGTCCGATCAACCCGGACGTTCAAATCAGAAGTAGACGCCAAGCTGTTCGCTATGCAGATTCTGGCGAAAGGCTGGTCGGTAAGCGCAGGGACGCTCAACCCTCATCAGCCCAAGCGGATTGTCGGGGCTTCCCAGATCGAATGGTGGGCCGACCCGGGCCTCGGCGCCTGAAGCGCTGGCCCTGGGCATCGCCGTTACGTCGCGGCAACAACAACCTCAGCACGTTCAGCCAGGATGCACCTTGCGATCCTGTCCGGTCCAACCTGCACGTTGGGCGGCAGCTGTTCGACGCAGCGCGGCTGCGCGAAACCGCAGCGGGGCGCGAAAGAGCAGTTGCTAGGCGCCTTGTCGAGCGACGGCGGCGTCCCTGGAATCGTTTCCAGCCGCTGGCCCCGTTTGGCGCCGTGGACGGTGGCGGCCAGCAACCCGCGCGCATAGGGATGAATCGGCGAGCGAACGATCTGGCTTAGCGTGCCCTGCTCGACGATCTGGCCCGCATACATCACTGCAACACGGTCGCAGATTTCGATCGCGACGCCGATATCGTGGGTGACGAAGATGACGGACATGCCAAACTCGCGCTGCAGTTCGCGCAGCAGCAGCAGGATCTGGATTTGCACGGTAGCATCGAGCGCCGTCGTCGGCTCGTCCGCGAGAAGAATTTTCGGTTTGCAGGCCAGCGCCAGCGCGATCATCGCGCGCTGCCGCATGCCACCGGACATCTCGTGCGGATAGGCATCGAGCCGGCGCTTGGCTGACGGAATGCGCACTACCTCCAGCATTTCCAGCGCGCGCCCCCTCGCCTCGGTGTGGCTTTTACCTTCGTGACGCATCACGGTTTCCGCAATCTGCTGGCCGATGGTGTAAACCGGATCGAGCGCGAGCGCCGGCTCCTGGAAGATCATCGAGACGGTCTGGCCACGAAACGCCGACAATTCTTCGTCATCGAGTGCCAACACGTTGCGTCCCAGAACCTGAACGCTTCCGGAAATTTGCGTCCGCTTCTTCGGCAATAGCCGCATCAACGCGCGCAATGTAACACTCTTGCCTGAACCGGACTCACCGAGCAGGCCGAGCACTTCCCCGTCGCCAAGCGCAAGGCTGAGATCGTTCACGGCATAGACGGTGCGCTCGCCGGTGAAGCGAATGTTGAGGCCGCGTATCTCGACGAGATTGGTCATGCGAATTTCGGTACCCGGTCGTGGAAATCGGTGGCGCGCTGGAACGCCGCGCCGATCCGCAACAGCATGGCATCATCGAACGAACGGCCGATCAGTTGCAGTCCAATGGGAAGACCGCTGCGCGTGAAACCAGCCGGGATCGCGAGCGACGGCAGCCCGAGATAATTGATCGGGCGGGTAAACCGCGTCAGCCGCTGGATCAGAGCTTCGGCGTCAGGGCTGTTGCCGACGTCGCTCTCGACAATGGTCGGAGCGGCAACCGGCGCCACCGGCGCGATCACGGCATCGACGCCGGCAACCGCCGCGAGGTGCGCGGTCAATGCCGGACCGCGCCAGCGCATCGCTTCGAGATACGACACGCCGGGTATCGCGAGCCCGTTCTGCAACCGCATCAGTACCTGCGGGCCGTAGTCCTGCGGGCGCTCGATCATCCATCGCTTGTGAAACGCGGCGGCTTCGACAGCGAGAACCAATTGACACGCTGCAGTGAGCTGGCGCTGGTCGGGCAGTTCGACCTGAACGACCCGTGCGCCCTCATGCTTCAGGACCGCAACCGTTTCATCGATGATGCGTGCGACCTCCGGATCGAGATCGTCAACATAGAAAGCCGTGGGTATGCCGATTGTCAGGCCTTTCATCGGTTCTTGCGCCGCCGCCGTGTAATCCGGCAACGGCCCGGCGACCGCGGTTGGATCATAGGGGTCCGCGCCCGCCATCAGGCCCAGCAACAATGCGCAATCCTGGGCGGTGCGCGCAAGCGGTCCGACGGTGTCGAGCGACTGCGACAACGGCATCGCACCGGCTCGGCTGATCAGGCCGACGGTCGTCTTCAATCCGGTTACGCCGCAGAAATGCGCAGGCATCCGGATTGAACCACCGGTATCCGAGCCTAACGCCGCGAAGGTCAGCCGCGCGGCGACCGCTGCACCCGATCCCGACGACGAGCCGCCGGTGACGTGATCGATATGCCAAGGGTTGTGCACCGGTCCGTAATGCGTGTTGTGGCCGGTCGGCCCGTAGGCAAACTCGGCCATCTGCAATGAGCCCAAACGAATCGTGCCGGCATCCTTCAGACGCTGCAATGCGGTCGAGGTCGTCGTGGCGACGAAATCGCGCCGAATTCGCGAGCCGCAGGTGACCACCTTGCCGACATCGTAATACATATCCTTGTGCGCCAGCGGCACACCGTGCAGCGCGCCGCGATTGTTGCCTTTCGCCAGTTCCGCGTCAGCAGCGTCGGCTGCCGCCAGCGCCGCTTCCGCTTCGAGCGCCATGAATGCATTGAGACGGGGCTGCCACTGCGCGATCCTGTCGAGACAGGATTGCGTCGCCTCGCGCGAGGAGAAACGCTTCTGCGCGATCGCCTGCGCGACTGAGGTCAACGACATCAAGGCCGGTTCGGCGCTCATTTCGCGGCCTCGGCGGCTTGCACGACGACAAACGTCGCAGGCTCCAGATCGAACGGCAGCGTGCCGGCGATCGGCGCAAAACCTTCGAACGCCGGACCGATCGAATTGGCGATGCGCGCTGCAACATCGGCGCTCACAGGCACGCCGGCGACGTCGGCCATCGCCTTGATTTCCTTGGCTGTGGGTCTCGTCATACGGCGTCTGCTCCCTTTGATGGCGCGAGGCTGTGACCTGAGCCTGGTATAGCCATGTAGCACGCAGCCTGATGACCCATTCTATCGAGCGCGGTGAGTTTTGGTGTGGCTTTTGCGCAGAGCGGCTCCGCAAACGGACAACGGGTATGAAACCGGCAACCCGAGGGCGGATCGATCGGATTGGGCGGGTCGCCCGATATCGGCGGCGTCTGTGTCCGGTTGTCGGGATCGGAGGATGGCATCGCCGCCAACAGCGCCCGCGTATAGGGATGCGCCGGCGCGTCCCACACCCGGTCCACCGGACCAAGCTCGACCACTTCGCCGAGATACATCACCAGAACACGGTCGGAAATGTAGCGCACCACGTTGAGATCGTGGCTGATGAAGAGATAGGTCAGCCCGAACTCGCGCTTGAGATCGACCAGCAGATTGAGCACCTGCGCCTCGACCGACTTGTCCAGCGCTGACACCGCCTCGTCAAGGATCACCAGACGCGGGGACAAGGCCAGTGCGCGCGCGATGTTGACGCGTTGACGCTGGCCGCCGGAAATCTCGTGCGGATAACGATTGGCGAAGGTTTCCGGCCGCAGCCCGACCTTGCCGAGCAGCTCGCGGGCCACCGCGCGCGCGGCCATGTCGGCCATGCCGTGCACCTTCGGACCGAAGGCGATCGACTCCTCGATGGTCAGGCGCGGATTGAGCGAGGCGTAGCTGTCCTGAAACACCATCTGCATGCAGCGGCGAAGTTCACGAAGCGACAAAGCGCGTCCGACCTGCATGCCATCATAGACGATATCCCCGGCATCGCGCTTCATCAGGTGCATCAGCAGCCGCGCCGTGGTCGACTTGCCGCAGCCGGATTCGCCGACGATCCCGACCGTTTCGCCCTTGGCGATGGCGAACGACACGTCGTCGACCGCACGCACCGTCTTGCGCGCGCTGAACAGGTCGCCGCGCACCGGGAAATGCTTGGTCAACCCATTGACCTGCAGCAGCGGCTGCGCCGCGCCGCCGCGATCCTCGACCGGCTCAAGCATATCGATCGGCGGGATGATCTCGTTCATGACGTCAGTTCCGGATGTCCATGGCGCTGCGCATTCCGTCGCTGAGCAGGTTGAAACAGATCGAAACCGCAAAGATCATTGCGCCGGGCAATGCCGCCACCCATGGATTGATGTAGATGGCGGTGCGCAAGGTGTTGAGCATCAACCCCCATTCCGGCTCCGGCGGTTTGGTTCCGAGGCCGAGGAACGACAGGCCCGCCGCCAAAATCATCGACACCGAGATCAGACCGGTTGCGTAAACGAAAATCGGCCCTAGCACGTTGCCGAGCATGTGCACGCGCATGATGGTGAAGGCGCCAGCGCCGGACGCACGCGCCGCCTCGACGAAATCCATGTTCCGCACGCCGGTCGTGACGCTCTCGGCAACACGGGTAATCTGCGGCACGAATATCACCGTCAGGGACACGATGGAGTTGACGATGCCCGCGCCGAGCACTCCCGAAATCGCGATCGCAAGCAGCACCGAGGGAAAGGCGTAGAACACGTCGACGGTGCGCATGATCGCGGTGTTGATCTTGCCGCCGACATAGCCGGCGACGAGACCGAGAGAAGTTCCGATAACGAAGGCAAAAATAACAGGGAGAATGCCGACCAACAGCGACAAGCGCCCGCCATAGATCAGGCGCGCCAGCATGTCACGGCCGAGTTCGTCGGTGCCGAGCGGATAGTTTGGTGTACCGATATGGCGGAGACGCCGAATCATCGAGCCCTGATAGGGGTCGGCAAGCCCGAGCCACGGCGCGCACAAAGCGGACAGAAAAATCAACGCCAGAATAAGAGCGCAGACCATGCTGACCCTGTCGCTGATGATGCGGCGTCCGACCGTCGCCCAGTAACCGCGCGCCTTGTTGGCGGGCTCTAGCTGGAGGGCTGCCTCGATTATCGCGCTCATCAGCCAATACTCACCGGTTCAACTCCGCTTGATGCGCGGATCGATCGCGGCCTGCGCGATATCGACCATGAGATTGAGGAACACGAAGAACAGGGCCAGCACCAGGATCGTGCCCTGCAGCAACGGCAGATCGCGCTGGAAAATTGCGGAATTGAGCAACAGCCCCGAGCCCGGCCACGAGAACACGGTTTCGATCAGGATCGAACCGCCGAGCATGTATCCCAATTGAAGTCCCATTACCGCCATCGCTGTCGGCGCGGCATTCTTGATGACGTGACGGAAAACATGGGTTTCGCGCAAGCCCTTGGCACGCAAAGCCTCGACAAAATCCTGCGACAGGATATCGCCGGTCAAAGCGCGCACGGTACGCGTGACGATCCCCATCGGAATCACCGATGTGGTGATCGCCGGCAGGATCAGGTAGCGGATGTGTTCCCAATCCCATCCCCATGCACCGGAGCCACCGGGCCCCGCGCCAACGGCCGGCAGCCAGTTAAGCTGCACCGAGAAGATGATCACCAGCACCATCCCGAGCCAGTAATGTGGAACCGAGACGCCGGCGATCGCGATCGAGGTAGCAACCTTGTCGATCCAGGTATCGCGGAAATAACCGGCGATCAGGCCGAAGAACAGTCCTAGCGTGAACCCTATCATTGCGGCCGCGATCGCCAATGTCACGGTGTTGCCGACGGCGCGCATGACTTCTGATAGCACCGGGCGTCCGGTCGCGATGGAATGGCCGAGATCGCCGTTGACCGCCTTCCATAGCCAGAGACCGAACTGGACCGGCAGTGGACGATCGAAGCCGTAGGCGATGCGCAATTGCGCCGCGAGCTCCTGCGATGCGTCGGCCGGCAGGATCGCGACCAGCGGATCGCCGGGCGTGATATGCACCAGCAGAAAGCATACCAGCGCCACGCTGATGACTATCGGGATCACGTAGACGATACGCCTGATAACGTAGACGAGCACAGATCACCTTCAGTCAGTCAGTGCCGCGCGACGCATCACAAAAGACCGTGACTGAATAATCACGGCGTCATGGAAATCGGCGAGAAGTCCACGAACCAGCTCTTTGGCTGCACGAACCCTTTGATCTTAGGGCTCATTGCGCGGGGAGCAACGTCATGCGCGACGTAAAGGAACGCCGCGTCGTCGACCGAGGCCGCATGCAGTTCGGCCAACGCCATGTCCCGTGCGGCCGGATCGAATGTCTGGCGCGCCTTCGTTACAAGTTCGTCGAATTTCGGATTGTTGATAAAGCCCCAATTATTCGACACCGGCGGCGCCATCGACGATTGCAGGAAACGCACCAGGGCGAAGAATGGATCCATCGCCGCGTAGGTCACGTTGGTCGCGTTGGCGCCGTTGGCGGAGGGGTCCTTAGCGCCCCGCCGCCAGTTCGTGAACAGCGTATTCCATTCGATGACGTCGAGCTGGACGTCGAAGTAACATTCGGCCAGCGCCTGCTGCAAATACTCGTTCATCGGCAATGGCAGCATCTGGCCGGATCCCGACGCCGAGGTCTGGATCTTGACCGACAATTTCTTGTTCGGACCAAATCCAGCCTCCTGCATCAGCTTCTGCGCCGCGGGCTTGTCATACTTGATCTCGAAGGTCGGCTTGCCGCGCCAGGGATGACCCGGCTCGAAGGTGCCGGTCGCCGGCACCATCAGACCGGCGAGCAAGCCGTCCCTCAGGCCTTCGCGATCGACGCAGAGATTGGCCGCCTTGCGGACGCGAATGTCGTTCCATGGCGAACCTTCGACGCGCGAGAACTGCCACGGCCAAACATGTGGCTCCTCGTTGCTCCGAATAACGAACCCGCGCTGCTTGATTTCCGCGACCGCATCCGGCGCGGGCGCTTCGATCCAGTCGACCTGGCCGGAGAGCAATGCAGCGGTCCGAGCATTCGCCTCGGGCATCGGCAGCAACAGCATCTTGTCGACCTTGGGTACGCGCGCCTTGTCCCAATAATTCTCGTTCTTCACAAGCTCCAGCCGCTCGCGCGGCGTGAAGCTCGACATTTTCCACGGACCGGTGCCCGAGGCGTCACGCGCGAACGCGGCCCAAGCCGCCTGAGATTTCGCCTTGGCATCCGCGCCTTCTGCGGCGTCGAACAGCTTCTGCCATTTCGCCGGGCTGGCCATGAACAGATTGGTGAGGTTGATCGGGAGGAAGCTATCCGGCTCCTTGGTGGTCAATTCCACCGTCAGGTCGTCGATCTTGCGGGCCGAGGCCAGCGTCGGCATCCGCGACGCGGTCACGCCGACCTGGCTCGGATCGAACTGCATCGCGTCCTGCTTGAGCACCTTTTCGACATTCCAGACCACGGCGTCGGCATTGAACGGCGAGCCATCGTGAAATGTGACGCCGGGGCGAAGCTTGAAGGTCCACTTCTTCTTGTCGGCATCATCCACGGCCCATTCGGTCGCGAGCCCGGGAATCACGACGCTTGGCTTGTCAGCGGAAGAGAGGTCCCACATCGTCAGCGCGTCATACATCGTGAGACCGGTGAAGCGATTACCCTCAAAACCTTGATCGGGCTGGCCCAGCGTGCGCGGAATGTCGGCTGCGGTCATGCCGATGCGCAGCACGGTTTCGGCGCCGGCGATCTGCGGCAGCCCTGCCGCCAGCGCAATCGCAAGCATCACAGATGTCGCGGTTGCCCGGCTGTTTCCAGATTTTTCGTTACGCATCGCAGTAATCCCTTCTCGGCTTCGGATGACTATTTCTTATGCAATTGTATGCAACGCCTGTGCCAATGACAGCAATTCCTCGCAGGATTGCCTTCGGTTGCCCCTCCTTACGAGGCCGCACCAAGAAGAGACCTGAATGCCTAATCTGGCATCAACCTTGCACGGTACGCTCCGAGTACTCGTCCAATGGAGCTTAGTTCATGCGCGCCCGAAATTCGATCCTTCTTGCTGCCATGGCAGTCGCCATCGGCGCTGGCCTGCCCGCCCTTTCCGCGCAAGCCGAGTCGGTGGTGCGATACGGCATTTCGATGGCGGATATTCCGCTGACAACGGGCCAGCCGGATCGTGGCGCGGGAGCTTATCAGTTCACCGCCTATACGATTTACGATCCGCTGGTCGCCTGGGAAATGGATGTGTCGGATCGGCCCGGCAAACTAGTGCCCGGCCTCGCCACCGAATGGAAAGTCGATGACAACGACAAAACCAGGTGGCGCTTTACGCTTCGTAAAGGCGTCAAATTTCACGATGGCAGCGACTTTAATGCCGATGCCGTGATTTGGAACCTCGACAAGGTGCTGAATGACAAGGCACCGCAATTCGACAAGCGCCAGAGCGCCCAGGTGAAAACCCGTCTGCCGTCGGTTGCGAGTTACGCCAAGATCGACGACTCCACCGTGGAAATCACCACCAAGACCATCGACTCGTTCTTCCCGTATCAAATGCTCTGGTTCCTGGTCTCCAGCCCCGCGCAATACGAAAAGCTCGGCAAGGACTGGGACAAATTCGCAGCCTCCCCTTCCGGCACCGGACCGTTCAAGCTGACCAAGCTGGTCCCGCGCGAACTTGCCGAACTTTCGAAGAACGATGACTACTGGAACAAGAAGAGGATACCGAAAGTCGACAAGCTGATCCTGATTCCAATGCCGGAAGCGCTGACCCGAACCAACGCGCTATTGGCGGGCCAAGTCGATCTGATCGAAACGCCGGCACCCGATGCCGTGCCGCAACTCAAATCCGCGGGTATGCGGATCGTCGATAATATCACGCCGCACGTGTGGAATTATCATCTCAGCGTGTTGCCCGGCTCGCCATGGACCGACATACGGCTGCGCAAGGCGCTCAATCTCGCCATCGACCGCGACGCGGTGGTCGGACTGATGAACGGTTTGGCGAAACCTGCCAAGGGTCAGGTCGATCCATCGAGCCCCTGGTTCGGCAAGCCGACTTTCGACATCAAATACGATCTCGCGGCCGCGAAGAAGCTCGTTGAGGAAGCAGGCTATTCAAAAGAAAAGCCGCTGAAGACGACATTCATCATCGCCCAGGGTGGCACCGGGCAGATGCTGTCGCTGCCGATGAACGAATTCCTGCAGCAAAGCTTCAAGGAAATCGGCATCGACATCGACTTCAAGGTCGTCGAACTCGAAACGCTTTACACGCACTGGCGCAAGGGAGCGGCGGATGAAATGAATGCCGGTATTACCGCCAATAACATCGCCTATGTGACCTCGGACCCGCTTTACGCCATCGTGCGGTTTTTCCACTCGGGACAGACTGCGCCCGTGGGCGTCAACTGGGGCGGCTACAAAAACCCGAAAGTCGATGCGTTGATTGACGAAGCCAAGCAGAATTTCGATCCGGCCAAGCAGGACGAATTGCTAGCGAAGGCGCATTCGTTCATCGTCGATGATGCCGCGCTGGTCTGGGTGGTACACGACACCAATCCGCACGCACTATCGCCCAAGATCAAGAAATTCGTGCAGGCGCAGCACTGGTTTCAGGATCTGACGACGATCGGCCTCGAATAGGGATCTAAGGAAACCCGCCGGTTTCGGACTGTGATCGCCGGCGGCGACCGTGAGGCGGGCGAATTTTCACCGCTGTTGGCCGCTAAGCCGACTTCCGCGCTATTTCGTCAACAGTGCGAAGGCCCCGTTCCAGTCTTCCGGAGGCGGATTTTTCTGAAACCCGAGAATTCGCCCCTCATACAGATTGTAGAGTAACTTAAGAGCATAGGCGTCGTCGGTCCGGCGGCCCCGCTCGATCGCCGCGAGCGCGCCCTCCCAGTCACGGCTGCGATAATACGCCAGCATCTCGATGGTCAGGTTGCGCAGTCGCTGAAAGCGGCCGGATTGCGCGGTGTCCTCGCGGCCGGCAATTGCGTAGATCACTTCCGGTTCCTTCTTGCCCTTCACCATGATGAAGTCGAGTTCGAGAATCGCGAATTTGTCCTTCGCGGCGAGCGCGGTGTTGGAACCGACGATAATCGGAAAGCCATACTCCTTGGATTGCCCTTCCAGCCGGGAGGCAAGATTCACACTGTCTCCGAGTACGGAATAGTCGAAACGCAGATTGGAGCCCATGTTGCCGACCACGCAGGTGCCAGTATTCAATCCGACGCCGACGTTCAAAGGAATAAATGGGCGACCGCTTTCCTGCGCCTCAAGCTCGCGCTCTTTATTCAAGGAGTCGATGCGCTCCAGCATATCGAGCGCCGCTTCGCACGCATTGATCTGATGCTCTTTGTCGTCGAGCGGCGCGTTCCAGAACGCCATGATCCCGTCGCCCATGTATTTGTCGATCGTCCCCTTCCGGGCAAGGATCGCGTTGGTCAGCGGCGTCAAGAAGCGGTTCATCAGCGCCGTCAGACCTTGCGGATCGTGCTTGTAAGATTCAGAGATCGTGGTGAAGCCCCTCACGTCGCTGAACATGATGGTCATCTCGCGCTCCTCGCCGCCGAGCACGAGTTTTTCTGGCGCTTGCGCGAGCTGTTCGACCAGCGCCGGCGACAGATACTGGCCGAACGCCGAGCGAATCTGCCGCCGCTGCGCCTGCTCCCTGACAAAGTTACTGAAGATCAGCGTGAGATATATCGATGTGGTCGACAACAGTGGGTAGGTGAAATCGATCAAAAGCCGATGTTGCGTATAAAAATACCAGGACGTTCCGATCAATAGCGTTACGAACAGAGCGCCGACGGCCACGAGAGTTATCGGTCCGAATGACGGAGCAAGCCAGATCACCAGAACTCCGAGCAGTATCGCTGCAAAGAACTCGCCTACAATACCGTAGTTCGGTCGCGAAAGGACCGCCTTCGTCAGCGCGCTCTCGAGCACCTGCGCGTGAATCTCGACACCGGGCATCACGGGATCGATCGGTGTGGTCTTGACGTCGAGAAGCCCCACCGCCGACGTTCCGATCAGCACCAGCTTGCCCGCAATCATTTCCGGCGCAACGCGCCCTTCAAGCACGTCGACCGCCGAAACATAGATCGACGGATCGTGACGCGCAAAATGAACCCAAAGCTGGCCGTTGCGATCGGTCGGCACCTCGAAACCCTTGACCGCAACGCTCTTGATGCCGGCCTTTTCGGATTTGATGAAGATGGTGTCCGTGCCGGTCGCCACTCGCAACATTTCGAAGCTTAGTGACGCCATCGTTGCGCCCTGTGCCTGCATGATCATCGGGACCCGGCGGACAATGCCGTCCCGCTCGGTCCGGATCGTGAACAGGCCGCGCCCGGCAGCCGCCGCTTCCAGAACATGGACGTTGCGCAGCAGGCCGGGGAAATTCAGCAGGAAAGGCTGAGGCTCCTCGCCCAGCATTGCAAGGCCAGTCACGGGAAGCGTCTTGTCGATTTCCGAGAGGACGTAGGGAAGTCCGGATTCGCCCAACACCACACGCGAGCGCCGGATCGTATCCGCAAAAACCTGATCGTTGCTCGGCAGCGAGCGCAATTTGTTTCTGGTCTCCTCATCGAGGTTCCGAATGGTGTCGGCCGCGACGTCGGGATTGAGTCGATCGGGCTCTGCGAAGATGATGTCAAAGGCGATTACAACGGCGCCGAGCCCGGTCAGGTTGGCAACCAGATCCGCGATCCGCGTCCGCGGCCACGGCCACTGGCCGAGCTTCGCCAGGCTCTTTTCGTCGATATCAACAATGACGACCGGCTTTGCGGTCTTCGCGCGCGGATCGATGCGTTGGAAGCTGTCGAAGGTTCTAACGCGAAGCTCCTCGATCGCGGCGGGATCGGCGATGCGCAGCGCCGCAAGTCCGATCAGAATTCCCAAGCACAACAGGCGCGCGTAGCCGAATCGTCGGCTGAACCACCTTCGTAATATCTTCAGTCGCTTCATGCTGCTTGGGTATCACGCTGGAGCGGATTGATCACGTCTCGTGTTTCCGGAATGCGCGCGGGCCGCGACCGCGGTGTGCAATCCATTCCCGCCATCAGGCGTGGTTTAGAAACCAGTATCATACCGAGATGCAAGGCAAATCTGACAAGTAATCCACGCACTGGCAGCCACCCAGGTTCAACGTCTATAGAATGTATGCCACGCTATCACAGCTCCCGCCGCCAACCAATATTGACGCAGCAACTTGAAAAGCCCGGCCTATAATTTCATTTCGCCGCGACGTTTGAGAAGCTACCATGGCCGACACCATAATTCTGTGGTCGTTTCTTTGAGCGGGGATTGAGATGCGGGCCATTGTGCTGGCTATCGTTGCAATTGGACTGGGGCACCCCGCGTGTGCAGAAAACTCACCGGATTCCGGCCGATCGTTCAGCGCGGCGCTCCCGCTGTTTGGCAGAAATCACTGTGAGGTAGTCAGGGACCCGGCAGATCAATTATTTTGTGGCGACCCCGAACTCAACATCATGTCCACAAGGCTGAACAGCGCGATCCAGGACAGGCTAAATCGGCTTCCGAATCGTCGCCTCGCGATCGAAGAAAACGCGGAATGGATCAGAAACCGCAATTCAAGCTGCGGTATTTTTGGGAGACAAAGTGTTTCGATCCAGGACGTCAAATCTGTCAAGGCTTGTTTGTTGAAGGAAACGGAAGAGAGAATCGCAATATTGATCGATCCCAATTTCGATTGCCTGGCGACGAATACCACCGCCGGGATGCTGATATGCAGCGACCCCTCATTGGCCATTGCAAAAATGGAACTCAATAGTCACGTCCTTGGACTGATAGCCAAGTTGAAAGAAAACGACGCGAGAGATGCGTTCGCCGAATACGCTCGATAGAGCAGAGAACGTGATCGAAGGTGCCATTTAGCGGATAAGGATAACGTGCCGCTGGACGAGTTGTCGTCATCCGAGAGTTGCCTCGCAGATAATATGCGTCAGAAGACAGCCGAGATCGTTGCAGCCAAGGGCGATCCCAAACGAATTTTTGGACGGCATCTGCCGTCGCCCTTTCCTTTCAGTGAGTCGTGTCTTTCAGATTGACAGCGAGGTGGCGGCACAGGACGCCCTCGTGGTAGCCGAGGTTGAAATGATAGTTCTTTCTCCGTTTGCGGTCTGCAGTCCGATCGCATCGAGCTGCACGGGCACGTGCTGGGATTTGAAATCGAGGAAAGCAGAACCGTCGCCAGGAAGCAGAGATAGTTTCTCGGTGGCGCACAGATTGAGGATTCAGAAGTCGTTCGCATTTCAGAAAACGGATAGCGGTAGCTGGCGCTGTAATTCGGCCGCGCTCCAACCGGTAGGGGTCGGGGTTGCGATGGGTGGCCCCTAGCACCAGCGACGACGGGGCGACGAATTTGTTATTGATTGAAGGGCTCCAACAGGAGCTGGAGCTTTATCGCTCATGCCGGGGGAAATTTTCCGGTTTAATTCCCTCGAGCGCACTCGGCGATAAATTTATTCTATCCTGACTGCTATCGTCACAATTTCAGCCGTTTCGATGTTGCAGTGCATCCGAAATGCGCGGTGCATTTCGCTTGGCGGAAAAAAGACGACACAAATTTTCTCTTTTTTCTCTTCGCGTCGAGGTGCGCGCGTACGTTCGTCTTGACGCTTTCCGGTTTTAGGACGATTGTCGGCACGCAGCGTCAAAAAATGGACGCGCATTCATTGGGAGAGAACGAATTGAAACGCATCGCGCTGGCCGCTAGCCTTGCTATTCTCGCTCCATTCGGTGCGAGCGCTCAGACGACAGATCAATTGGTCAAGGGCGCGACCGATACGTCGAATGTCCTCAACTACGGCATGGGCTATAATCTACAGCGGTTCAGTCCGCTCACACAGATCAACAAAGATAACGTCAAAAATCTTGTGCCGGTGTGGAACTACAGTTTGGCCGATGACCGCAGCGAGGAGTCGCAGCCGATAGTCTACCAGGGCGTCATCTATGTCACTAGCCACAGTGCCACGATGGCGGTCGACGTAAAGACTGGCAAACAGATCTGGAAGACCAAGGTCGAGTATCCAGCAGAAACGCCGCGAATCGTGTGTTGCGGCATCATCAATCGCGGCGTCGCGATCCACGAGGGCAAGCTCTTCCGCACCACGCTCGACGCCAATGTCATCGCGCTCGACGCCAAGACAGGCAAAGAACTCTGGCGTCAGAAGGCAGCCGATATCAAAGAGGGCTATTCGATGACGGTGGCGCCACTCGTCGCCGATGGCGTCGTCTTGACCGGCATCTCCGGGGCAGAGTTCGGCACCCGTGGTTTTATCGATGGATGGGATCCGGCGACAGGCAAGCATCTGTGGCGCACCCATACGATACCCAGCCCCGACGAGCCCGGCGGCGACACCTGGAAGGGCGATACCTGGAAGCTAGGTGGCGGATCGACGTGGATCACCGGCTCTTATGACCCGGAGCTGAACACGGTCTATTGGGGCGTCGGCAACCCAGGGCCGTTCAATGCGGCGGTGCGTCCCGGCGACAATTTGTACACCTGCGCGGTCCTCGCGATCGAGCCGAAGACTGGCAAGATCAAATGGCATTATCAATTCTCGCCGAACAATCCGTTCGACTATGATTCGGTCGCCGAGATGGTGCTCGCCGACCTCAATATCGATGGCAAGCCGACCAAGGTCCTGATGGATGCCAATCGTAATGGCTTCTTCTATATCCTCGATCGGACCGACGGGAAACTGCTCGCGGCCAATCCCTATGTGAAGGTCAACTGGGCTTCCGGCATCGACATGAAAACTGGCCGCCCGATCGAGACGGACGTCGTCAAAGATGCGCGCGAAGGCAAGAAGGTCGTCGTGTACCCGTCTATTCTCGGCGGCAAGAATTGGGAGCCGATGTCGTACAATCCGCAGACCGGCCTCGCCTATGCCAATACGCTCGCTTTCGGCGGCCACTACAAAACGGAGCCGGCGACTTACAAGGCCGGCGAATGGTATCTCGGCATGGACCTGACGGACTTGTGGGACTGGCCTGAAGGACAAGGACCGCGCGGCCACCTCAAGGCCATCGATCCCTTGACCGGGAAAGCAAAGTGGGAAGTGCCCAGCG
>Ga0208080_1000841_pt1 | contig 15429 bp, 22 predicted proteins | sample NGESurdeep092012_3_FD_184476 | JGI IMG/M metagenome (GOLD analysis project Ga0208080, IMG submission 184476) | Arctic peat soil microbial communities from Barrow, Alaska - NGEE Surface sample 210-3 deep-092012 (SPAdes) | ecosystem: Environmental > Terrestrial > Soil > Wetlands > Peat ...
CGCGTCGCGACGGGTGGTCGAGAGCTGGCTCTACGTGGAAGTTGCGTTAGTGCTAGGCACGGGCATCCTCGGGCTCGGCCATCACTATTTCTGGATCGGTACGCCGCGCTACTGGTTCGCGATCGGTGGATTTTTTTCGGCGTTGGAACCGTTACCACTGCTCGGGATGGTCGTGCATGCGGTGTATGACGCGGGTAGTCATCATTTGCGCGCCGCGAATCGTCCGGCCTTCTACTGGACGCTGGCCGAGGCCTTCGGAAATTTCATCGGTGGCGGCGTATGGGGCTTCATGATGACGCTGCCGCAAATCAACCTTTATTCGCATGGCACCCAATGGACCGCGTCGCACGGGCATTTCGCATTCTGGGGCGCCTACGGATGCGGCGTGATCGCAGTGCTCTATCTCGCGCTGGAGAAGAGCCGTGGCTATGAGGGTCTCGACGGCCGCGCCTGGAAATGGTCATTCGCACTGCTCAACATCGGGATGCTAGGCATGGTCGGCGCGCTGCTGGTGGCGGGCATGGATCAGGCTTTCTATGAGCGCGCGATCGGCGGCTCGACCTGGGGCGCGTTCCTCGCGATGGAGGGGCGGCCGTGGTTCGTCGAGGGCATGTGGGCGCGCTTCGCTTTCGGGCTCCTGTTCGCATGCGGCTATGCGATGCTGGTGTACGACCTGCTCGCCACGAGACGGCGCGAGGTAGCAGTCAGCGACTCGATGGCGGCGACAGGATCATGACGCCCGCCCAGATGCTCGCTACCGCGCTGCTGCTGGGCGCCTTCGTGACAGCCGCGGGCGCGTACGGTCTGCTGTACTGCGCGGCGCAGATCTCGGATCACAAGATACTGCGAACGGGCGGCCATTTGAGTTATATGGGTCTGTGCCTGATCGCATTTGCGCTGGTGGCGTTCACGCCGCTGCATTTCGGATGGAAAGTGCTGGTGGCGGTGAGTTGTGCAATCTACCTGATGATTCCGCCGGTCACCTGGCGCTACCTCGCGCGGCTTCATCGAGAGGAGAGGATTCGATGATACCCGACCTGATCAGCACACTGATCGCGATCGTGCTGGTATGCGCAACGGTGCTCGACCAGCCGCTGCTCGACTCGCAGCACGGGCTCCTGCTCGTCGCGGGCATAGCACTCGCAGTGCTAGGAGTCATCGCGAATCGGATGGACTATCTGAAATGGCCCGGCGTCACCATCGCGGCCACCGGCATCGCGATTCTGATGCTGATCGTGTCCGGACTGTCATCGGCATCTTCTGAGACCGCATTCTGGGTGGTGTTCTGGAGCGCAAACATCGCCGGACTGATATCGCTGTGGTCGGCGCTCTATCGCGGACCGCGAGCGTCGTCGGATACGGCCGAATCATGATCAAACACCGCGGCGGCGTCGGGCTAGTCGTGGCGGCGACCGCGGGAAGCTTGCTGATAGCGTCGTTGGCGCTCGCGGAACAACGCAATTTCACGATCCCGGTTCAGGAAAAAACCATCGATATCGGCGCAGGGTTGAAGTACGACGCTTGGACCTACGGCGGCACTGTGCCGGGACCGGTCTTACGGGCTCGACAAGGCGACAAGGTCCACATCCATCTCGTGAATGACATGGAGGTCGCCCACGGCATCGACATTCATGCCGCGGCGATTGCGCCCAGCAAGCATTTCGCTCCGATTCCGGGGAAAACCGACCTCAGCTACGACTTCGAGGCGAACGTTCCCGGCGTCTTTATGTACCATTGCAGCGCGACGCCTATGGTCACCCATATCGCCAACGGAATGTATGGGATGATGATCGTGGATCCCAAAGCCGGATGGTCCAAGGCCCAGGAAGTGACGCTCGAGCAGGGCGAATTCTATGGCGATCCGGACAAGGACGGGATGGTCTCCGGCGACAGCAAGCGAATGATGGATGAGCGCCCTGATTTCGTGGTGTTCAACGGCGTCATCGAAAAATATGCCGATCACCCGATCCAGATAAAAGTCGGCCAGCCGGTGCGAATCTTCTTCGTCAATGCGGGCCCCAACCGCACCTCCAGCTTCCACGTCGTCGGCACCGTGTTCAGCTCGGTCTATCGAAGCGGAAACCCCGCCAATATCTTTCATGACGTCCAGACCTTTGAAGTCGGCCCCGGCGATGGCGCCGTGTTCGAGTTCACCGTCCATGAAGCGGGCGACTGCCCCTTCCTGGATCATGCCATCGCACGCGCATACAAGGGTGCGATCGGCATGTTCCACGCCGTACCCTGATTGTCGCCAAGGAATTCGATGACGGACGGAGAGGCAATCCGAAGCTTTCTCGAACGCGATCACGCACGCCTCGATCAATTGCTCGCTCGCGCGGGCCGCGATCTCGAGAATATCGATATGGAGGCGTTTGGCGAGTTCCGCCGGGGACTTCTGAAGCACATCGGCATGGAGGAGAAGATTCTTCTCCCTGCGATGCAACAGCTTCGATGCGGCGCGCCACTCGCGATCGCAGCCAAGCTGCGGTTGGATCACGGTGCCATCGCGGCGCTGCTACTACCCACGCCACGGGGCGCGGTCTTGCGAGCGCTCAAGACGGTGCTGGCGACACACAATCGAGTCGAGGAAGGGCCTGACGGTGTATACGCGGAGTGCGACCGTATAGCTGACACCGAGTCCGAAGCGCTCGTGAGACGCCTCCGCGCCGCGCCGGAAGTGCCTGCGGCAGCGCACGTCGACGGCCCTAAGGTCGAATTGGCTGCGCGCCGCACACTCGCCCGCGCCGGTTTCGATGCCGCGCTGCTCGATTCCTGATTCAGGCAGAGCAATTCAAGGTTTTCGCGTAACTTACCAAATCTCAAATGCGCCTAGTGAGCAGATGCTCTTAATTTTGTGGCCGTCTTCGCTGCCGGATGGGTGCTCGGGTACTGGACGGCGTTAGGAATTGGGGCGCAGGCCACTCGCAATAGTCTAAACCACCGGACTGGCTGATGTGCAGGCCGGGAGAATCATGATGGTTGATCGGGGCGGCAAAGAAACGATCAGTGAACACGAGGAAGAGACCAATCGGCTCTTTAAGAAGTATCTCATCGTCGCCCGCCACGTCGGGCTTTACCAACGGCCATCGCCAGTCCGTCCTTGCCGGGTTTAAGTGGTTCGTATATGCAATCGACCGGACAGACGCTGACGCATCCCGTGTCCAGGCAGTCAATGCAAAGTTTCGTTATGACCCAGGGCATAAATCGCGCTCCCTTATCGCGCCACCGGCACGCCCACTTGCCACTGGCGTGGCGGCCGGACGGTATCGGCCCACTGCAGGACCCGAGCTGCCACTCGCGCGTGGCGCCATGCGTTCAGCGTTTCCCCAATGCTCTGGTCCGGCAATCGCTCGATCACGATCGAAAGGCCATCGCATCCGAACACTTTCGTGATCAGGGTTTGCGCACAATTGGCACCGGTGCGAGCATCCAGAGCGGTGAGCTCACTCTGGCCGCCCAACTGCGCCAGACTCCGAATTGCTGCAATGGCGTAATCGTGATCGTTCAACAGGCTGAGCGCTTGCTCTCGGCTAAGAACCTCGAGGAGAGCCGGATATAGCGTCTCCTCTTCATATCGGAAATGTGGCCCCCCCAAATCGACGAGGTTGCTTACGAAGAAGTGAACGCCGGGCAGATCGCGGCTGCGAAAAGCCTGAACGAGATCAAACAGCAGATCGCGAATCGTGCGATGTTCGTCCTTGAACACTTCCGCGAACAAAGTTCTTGTTGACATCGCATTTCCCCTTGCGGCTCCGCCGCATTCTTTCAGGGTCGAGCTACCGCTCTCGTGTGGCTGCGAGCCGTGTCAGCCGCATCGCGAATCGCGCGATGCTCGTTGTTGAAGACCGCTCCAAACTCAGTAGTAGCTGACATATAATTCACTCCGTCTGAAATTGCGTGAACGTCCTCGCTGACGTGGTTGATCGTGAAGCGCGGCACGAGCACGACGATTTCCGCCGATGAGTCCTGAACGACTGCCTGACATCCGAGCCGCGAGGTTGCCGTCAGGCCTGACGCCTTGTCGAGCAAATCCTCTTCCTGTTCTGTCGCCTCGGAGAGATTGTCGCGACCGCGTTTCACGACGACGTGGCAGGTCGTACACGCGCAGTTGCCGCCGCACGCGTGCTCCAAATGCGCCCCGTGCCCAAGCAACACGTCGAGGATCGAACCGGGCTTGCCGTCGTGCTGAAACGGCGTCTGTGCGGGATCGAACTCAAGCACGCGCTCTGCCTCTCCGTTCTCGAACACGACCTTGATCGTGGCCATAACGACGCCGCCTGTCCGCAGTGCCTTCCTATTGCGTCTGCCCTTCGCTCGCCGCCATCGCAATTGCCCCGTGGCTCAGCGCCGCGCCGGCACGCATTTCGGCTGCCACGTAGATTGCCTCTGCGATCTCTTCGTCGGTGGCGCCGAGCCGTTTCGCCCCGCGCACATGTCCATCGATGCACCAGGGGCACTGTGTGACATGCGCTACGGCAATCGCGATGAGGTTTTTTACCTTGCTCGAAAGCACGCCGTCCTTGAACACCGCTTCACTGAAGCTGGCGAAGGCCTGCGCGGTTTCTGGTTTCAAATGCCGCATTTTCTGGCGGTGCTTTGCCGCGTCTTTTACATAGAAGTCAGCCATGGTCGTCTCCTTGCGGGCCGTCGGTCTGATGGCTCGCCTGATTGAGTTTGCCGCCGCTAACCGGCGACGCCGACAGCTCTGGACATTGCAGGGCAAAATGAACGATTCCGGTGTCATTCGCGTGGCGAAGAATGCATCCGCTCTTGCGCAGGACCGCGAGCATTCGGCTGTTGTCGCCACGAACGTCCGCTTCAAACTCGGTGATGCCGCTGTCGTGAGCGATGCGGCCAAGGTGTTGAATCAGCAATGGTCCGATGCCTGCGCCTTGATATTCGTCGACCACTGCCAGCGCTATTTCGGCCTGCGAGGGAACATCTTTACGGATGTATCGGCCGACGCCGATGAAACGCTCTCGTCCGTCTTGTGAAATAACCGCCGATAGGCCGACGTGTCGAATGAAGTCGAGCTCCGTGTACCGTGCAAGGTCTTCCGCAGTCAGGCTCCGTTTGTGGCCGAAGAAGCGGAAGTACCGCGCTTCCACACCAAGCCCATCAAAGTATTCGAGCAGGCGCGTCTTGTCGTCGGAACGGATGGCGCGTATGCGGATCACAGTTCCCTTGTCGAGAACTTCGTCGGCGGCATACGCGCGAACGTCGATCATTTGCGATGTGTGATCAGTAGCCATCTCATCTTCCGGCCGACGCACTCGCGGAGCGCAACGAACGCAATTGTCGCTCCGAGTCTCGCGCGCCCTCACGGCGCGCTGATGAATCGATGGCCGACTCGATTACACAAGCTTTTTCGGCCGCATTTTCAAAGAAGTACCCCGAGCCGCCCTGGCCCACGATCGTGAGCAGGTCTCTGCCGCTCAAAACGCGTATGCCGCCGAGGACAGATATCCCACGACTGAAAAATGGCTGCGGCCACAGAGGAGTGGTTGGCCCGGCCATCACGCGAACTCGTGCGGCTCGTGAAAGGCTCAGGAGCTCATCGATCCCGCCCTCGACCAGCGTTGAGCCGGAGAAGACAGCGACGCTCGCATCTTCCAGAGCTTCCGCGGCCCGTTCGGGCGGCACCCACAGGCCTTGTTCTTCGGGCTTCAATGCGTCGCGATGTTTGTCGATCACTTTGAGACCCGCCACGCGGTGATTGAGCTTTTTGATGAATGGGACAAAGGCGCCGACCATCACAACCTTGTCAGCGGGCATGATTTCAACCGCATCGAGCGCATCGAGCTTCTCTCTCATCACACCTTGTGGGAGTCCGTACCGATTGATCGCTGCGGTGGAAAGCGCGCCCAGCGTCGCGATGCCGATCGCTCGTCTGAGCGCGCTCGGCGAGAATGCATACTCCGCCGTCTCCCAAGCCCTAACGCCGATCAGACGGCCTGCCGGTGGCGCTCCCGAGGCGGTCTTCGGGCAACATACCGTGTCACTCAAATCCCGCGGCGTGAAGGCGACTCCGACATCGCCGGTCGAGATCTCGACCGCCGTGTAGAACACTCCAATACGAACATCGGTCACCAGCGGTTCATCGTTGAAGTTGAGATGTAGGTGCGCGAGCCATTCCGCTACCAGATTCATGAGATTCCCCCTGCCGCAGCATCGGTCGAAAGATTGTCGGTCTTACCGTCCCCATGCTCGCGTTGCATACGGAGCCGGATTTCGCTTCCAATCCCCCGCCTTGCGTAGTGGTTGAACGCCATCAGATAAACTTGTTCTTCTCTTCGCAAATGAAGCCCAAACACCGCGTTCAGTTGCGCCAGCAGAGTTTCAAGCTCCCGATGGACTCCCCGGCGTTCCGAGTCTTGTGCGTTTTCGAGCGCTGCTGTCCTTAGGCGCTCACCGATCGAGCCAACCTGGCTCTCCACTAACTGATGATCGATGACCATGGTTGCGGCCACACCAGGGTTCTGCTCGGTGATCCCGTCAACCAAATCGCAAAGGTGATGCTCTTCGCGATGCATGTGCGGTAAGAGTTTGTGCCGCAGAAATCCGCTTAGCTGAAGGCTATAGACCCCCTCGGCATCGGCCACTACGGCTCTGCTCAGAGCGTTGACAGCTCTCAGGATCTTCTGATGACGGTCTTGAATTGTTTCGATCATCTGATTCATCGCGCGATCTCCACTCGGCCTTGGCTCAGGTCCACCCAAGCTGGCGCTTTCCTTTTTCAGAGATCATCTGGGGCGACCATCGCGGATCCCAGACGAGTTCGACGTTGACGTCCTCCACTTCCTCGTGCTGGCTCAGAATCGCGTTGCGCACCTCCTCGGTCAGATACGAATGCATCGGACAGGCCGGGGTCGTCATGGTCATCAGGATGCGCACCTTGTCGCCCACAATCTCAGTGCTATTACACGAGACCCAGATCGACGATGTTGACGCCGACCTCTGGATCGTTGACTCCGCACAAGGCCTGCAGAATCTCCTGTTCGCTTGCCATGGCCATCCTCTGAGCCTAAAGCTCCAACGCCGCTGAATCAGCGGCGCTCTAGTGCGCGCTCCGCCGTCCGATCCGAACCCTCCATACCTCCGGTCCCCGTTCGAGGTAGTTCCATGAAAACTGGCCGGTATGTTTCGCCTCGAACTGGTAGTAGAGCGAACGCGGATCGTGGTCGTTGATCAAAACAAACGCCTCGTTCGGCTTGAGCACCATGAATGTGTCGAAGATGAGCGTGTGACGCTCGCGAGGAACGACGGTACGCACGTCCAGTGGATGATCCGTTGGCATCTTCTTTTCCTCCTCGTACGATTCGTGAATTGCTTCCAGTACTTGACGCTGACGCGTCTCGTGCGGATGTTTTTCGATCAGCGACAGATAGACGCGTTCTTCCTTGGCGAGATGAAGTTCAAAGATCGCGTCCAGCCGTAGCGAGAGTTCCCGCAGCTCACGCAGCAGCCGCGCCTGTTCGCTATCACCCGCACTTTTCAGCCGATGCGTTATTAGCTCAATCTTCGTGACGTAGTCGTTGATGAACTCGTGATCGACCATCATGGTTGCAGTCGGCTTTTCGTGCTCCCGAACGAGTTTATCGACTGTGGCGTAGAGGTGGCGCTCCTCGCCGCGCGCATGAGGCAACAAATCCCCCTTCAGAAACGCCACGAACGCATCGCGCTCGGTCTGTGACTCGCCGCCGCCGACCCCTCGCGCATGCGCCTGTAAGGTCTTAGCCAAAGATTGATTATGGTTTCGGATCGCTTGAGTTAGAGTGCTCATGACCACCTTTCCCTCCCGGCGGTGGCACGCCAAGCCTGTCTGGTAGGCTTGACGGGAGACACCGCTAAGATGCATTCAATATACATCTTCTACGGTGATGGTCAAGAGCAATGCCTTCAGAAAAACGATCAATCAACACGATTGCTGCGGTCAGCATGATTTCCGAACGTCCGGTCCTTGACTTGGGGGAAGTGTCTCGGAATGAACGTGCACGCGCGCTTGAAGCCTTTGAACGCCTGCCACCGGGCGGCTCGTTTGAGATTTCGGCTCACCGCCAGCTCGGGCCGCTTTTTTTCGAATTACAGACTCGCTACGGCCTCGGCTTTCATTGGTGGCCCCGCGAGCCCGGGCCATTCGTGTGGAGCGTGACGCTGGCCAAGCCTTCGCCCGAAGCACAACTGATGGTCGCAAGTGTCATGGCTGCATATCATCTCCACCTGCACGAGCTTTGTCGTGAGTTCGAATTCGCAGTCGGCCGATGCCAAATCGACACCGTCCGCCGCCTGGTGCGCGAACTGTCATTAGGGCTGAGGCGCTGCATCGACCTCGAGGAAATCATGCTGTTCCCGCTGCTCGAGGTTGTCCCCACGCGCGTGGGGTGAACCGCCCGCTGAGGAGCGACAAGTACCTTTCGATTCGAGACATTCGTGGAGGGTCTAGGCGCGAAGTGGGCAGAGGGAATCGAGCCCGTGCCCGAGCGCGAGATCGGGGCCGTGACCGAGATGGACCAGGAGGTCGGGAAGGGCTGGCTTGTGGAGGCCGGCCAAGCCGCGCAACCTCGATTTCGACCACTTATGAAGATCACAAAGAAGCTGTCCATCGCGGCTTTGAAGAACAGATAGAAGTCGCCGAAATAAAAATACAACGGGAGACCGAATAGACCGGCCAGATCCCTGAGGTCGCTGTTCAAAAAAACGATGCTGGTTCCGATGAGGAGCCCAATGAAGCCAACGTATATCGTATAGTGCATCCATCCCCAGGTCTCGCGGATCACATAGCCTTGGCCGATCGCGTCCCGCAGCATGAGCCACGCGCGAAGCAACGGCCGATCCGAGCGATATTCTGGCACGCCTCGCTGGACGCGGCGATACGTAGATGGCGGCGAATACGCACGCGATCAAAAGCGCTGCCAAGAGCGCGTACATCAGAACGATAAACGCTACTGGCACGTTCCAGAGGATTTCGCGAGTGATAGCCTGGGTGCAGTTGGCCTCTCTCCATCACGAGTCCCGCGAGCGTTTTACCGTTCACTACTTCCACGCCCTTTTGTCTATAGAGAGTTGCTACAGAACCGAATAGATCTGCTGGAAAGATACGCGCGCAGATCCCGTCTTCGGGAAAGATCATGATCACGCGCTTGCCGTTCATCTGAAGGGCGGCAGCTATCTCAGAACCGATAAAACCGCCACCGATGACCGCGAACCGACTACCCAACTCAGCGAGGGTGCGGAGTTCGTAATAGTCGGCGAGTGTTCGGAAGTAGATTATTGAGTCGTCTCCGAACGGAAGCCGTCGGGGCGCTCCGCCCGTGGCTAGGAGAAGCTTCTCGTATGAATGGCTGGCTCCCTTGTCATCGACGACACACTTCTGCGTCGCATCGATTCCCTCAACTGTGGTCTGGATGTGGATGGTCACACCAGCAACGCGCTCGGTATCTCGCCAGACGCTTTCGAGTCGGCTGTTTTTCCACAGTCCCTTCGTGAGCGGCGGCCGGTTGTACGGGTTGCAAGGTTCGGAACCGATGACCCCGATAGAGCCGAGCGGATCTATCTCGCGGATGCCCCGGAGCGCCGCATCAGCGGCCATCCCGCCGCCCACAATTAAATATTTGTACGCGGGCATGTGCGTTACGCTCCTGATAGGGAATTTTTTGCCCTCATTGGATTGACGGAGGTTCTTGAAATTCCGATCAAACGAGTAGCGGATCGCACTCCGCACTTCTTCCTGCCAAGACCATTGAGCAGGTGTTTGCCGCGGCCTCCGGAAATTCGTTTGAGCGCGGTACGCAACGCAGAAAAATCAATATCGAACGCTCCGCATAACTGGACAAAGCTAAAAACGCCATCTTCGTCGGAAGACATCCATCGCCATGCCTCCTCGAAGCAACGTCGCTGCTCCGGAGTTCGTGGATGCTGGTTGATCAGGCAACAGGCGATCCCGTCCAGCAGAACTGCGAACATGAGGGCACGCTCTCCCTCTAGAACGCGCTGACGAGCAACCAGGTCGTAGTACTGATCGCGATACAGTGGCGAACCGTCAGCGTGTTCTGACCTGTCCCAAGAACTTCCCATAACCTATAGTTGTCGAGTCAGAAATTCCCCAACTGTGGAAAAAGCTCTACAGTTTCTTTCGTGCGGCGATGAGCAGCTTCGGCAATTCCGCCTCTTTCGCATTGCGGCACTCCCTGCTGATGTCAGGTGTGCAACTGCTGTGCCCTCTATAGACGCGAGCATTTGGGGGAGGGGGTGGACTGGTTCCGGGGAAAAAGTAGCTGCCGGATGTCAAATCCTTCCGCGCACACTAGCGCCGTGCTCTTGCACAATGTCGACAGGCCGACATTTATTGTTCGACAATAGCGAGCGGATCGGGTCCAGCGCCTATTGGCTACGAAGACCTCGCCTCGTAGAGAACATCACAGCTAAGAATCGCGGCTGCAACGTGGCGCTCTTTTTGCTTAGGTTTGTCGGGGTCTGCCTGCTGGGAGGCTTTAAGACCCTCGAGACGCTGAATCGCGTATTGCTTAAAGCTCTGGCGACAAGTGGAAAAAACCCACATTTTGAGAGACGAAACCGGCAGACTGCAGAACACAACCGAGCCAGGGCGGAGCGTTGGATCCGAAGGGTAAGGTAGCGTTGCTCACAGGCGGCGCGCGGATTGGACAGACTGTTGCGCACGGGCTTGCAGCGCGGGGCTGCGCTCTCGCGCTGACTTATCGCACGTCCCGTTCCGCGGCCGAGGCAGCCGCAGTGGCGGCAAGAACTATGAACGTGCCCGCCATAGTGGTCCATGCTGACGCGACCAACGAGGCCGACGTCGAGGCCGCGGTGGGCGGCGTGGCGAGATCGCTCGTCCACATTACAAGGGCTGCTTACCCTACTATACCGCCAAGGCAGCGATCACCGCGCTCACCCAGAGCCTTGCGCTCGAGCTGGCGCCCGAGATTTTGGTCAATGCCATCGCACCCGGCCCGATCTTGGCTCCCGCGAACCTCAGTCCCGAGGAGAATGCCAAGGCTATCGAAGCAACACCGCTAGGCCATTGGGTCGGTGCCGAAGAAATCGCCAAAGCGGTGCTGTTCCTCATCGAAACGGACTTTGTCACCGGCGAGTGCATCCGCGTCGATGGCGGACGGCATCTTTACTAAGGACGGGAGTTTTCAATCATGGCAGGGCACGCAGTCACTATCTCCGCTGACCAGAAAAGGACTTACGCGCAGATCATCGACACACTGACTTCGATATTCGACCCGATGCGCCTCGTTGACGGCATCGAACTTTCCGACGATCCTCTTCTGATGGCGCGCTCGGCGGTCTACGCGCTCTCCTACGAGCGTCGTCAGCAAAGCTCTTCGAGCGGCGCCCTGTCGGCGCGATCACGACCGCGCTGATAAGGTGTCAGACCTCAGATTTTATCTAACTCCGCGTGCCCCCTTCAGGCTTGATCTGACCGTGTGGACGTTGCGCAGGCGACCCGATAACGCCATCGACCGTTGGGACGGCCGGTTTTATCGACGAATCCTCGCGTTTGATGGCTTGCTGGTTGAGGTCTCCGTCAGGCAGACGCGATCATCGGACGAGCCACAACTCGAAGTCACGGCTGTTTGTGAGCGGCGGCGGCCGTCGAAACTTAAAGAAAAGCTAACGGCGATACTAGAACGTACACTGGGCTTGCAGGTCGACCTCTCCGGCTTTTATGAGATGGCGAGAGACGACCTGAAAATTGGAGCGCTGGTCAGGCGCTTTAATGGATTTCGGCCGCCGCGCTTCCCCACCGTTTTTGAGGCGTTAGTCAACGCGATCGCATGTCAGCAGCTCACAGTATTGGTTGGAATCATGCTGCTTAACCGTCTTGCCCGAACGCGCGGAATGGCCTTCGGACCAAGCCCCGCGGCGGCCTTTGCATTTCCGACTCCGGAAGAACTGGCCAGCGCACGGCCCGAAACGCTTGGGGCGCTTGGCTTCAGCCGTCAGAAGGCCAGCGCCCTAATCAGATTGGGAAGAGAGTGTGCGGGCGACGCAAGCCATTTCGAAGCTCTTGCGGAACTCGATGATCGGCAGGCCGTGACGAGACTGCTCGAGCTCCACGGCATCGGCCGCTGGAGCGCCGAATATACGATGCTGCGCGGACTCGGCCGGCTCAACCTGTTTCCCGCCGACGATGTCGCGGGAGTAAGGAACCTGCATCGCTGGCTCAAACTTAGGAAGATCCCCGACTACAAAAGGGCGCGCCGCCTGCTCTCCCGCTGGCATCCCTACGAAGGGCTACTCTATTTCCACTTCTTACTTGCCAAGCTCGACTCACGCGGATTTCTTCAAGAACTGACCAATTGAATGACACCGTCGAGAGGAAGTGGCACCGATAATTCGGCTCGGTGATCTTGATCGCGGCAGGGCAAACCCGCCGGCAGCAATTGGTCTCCCGTCTTCGATAGGCTCGCCATCCGTCAAAGTTTGGCACGTCAGTTGCTCAACACTGACGAAGACGCCTTGCCATGCAGACGGCGTCCTCCGCGAGGAGTGAGTGATGGATGAGAGTCCGGCGATAGATCGCCAATCTGAATCGGACCAATCGAAAGAAATCCTGGACCGGCTCTGTATCAATACCATCAGAACGCTCTCGATCGACGCGATTCAAAAGGCGGACTCAGGCCATCCCGGGATGCCGATGGGCGCGGCTACGATGGCGTATGTTCTCTGGACGCGCCACCTCCGGCACAATCCCAAGAACCCCGAGTGGCCGGACCGCGACCGATTCGTGCTGTCGGCCGGTCACGCCAGCACGCTGCTGTACAGCGTGCTGTTCCTCACCGGATATGACCTGGCGATAAAGGATATAGAGCATTTCCGCCAGTGGGAGAGCCGAACGCCCGGTCATCCTGAGAACGGCCGGTCGGAAAAGTACCGGTTTCGGGTGTTTTATGCCAACGCGAGTCAGAACTGGTCCGGTGCGGCGACATGGAAAGCCCTTCGGACTCAAAACGGGGCTCGAACTTCGCGTTTGCAAACGGCTGGAACTGGTGCGAGCCTGATTCAGGATTCAAAATGGGAATCCCGGATCAAAGCGAATCGAGGCCGACGCCCGGGACTACTACTCCCTAATTTTGAGCGGAGCGAAAACGATGCTGCATACGCGGATTTGTGATCTCCTGGGCATTACCCATCCCATCGTGCTGGGCGGGATGGCATCCGGCACTTCGGTGCCACTGGTGGCGGCTGTCTCCAACGCGGGAGGACTCGGGACCCTCGCAGTGACCGGTTTCAACCCCTCTATGATGCGCGAGCAGATCGCGGCCATTCGCTCGGCTACGAAGAAGCCATTTGGCGTCAACTTCCTGCTCTTCCTGGCCGACGAAGCAAGTTTTGCCGCGGCGCTGGAGGTCCGCCCACCTGTGGTGTCCCTCGCATGGGCGCGTCCTGAGCAGGACTTACGACCATATGTGCAGCGGGTGCATGAGGCCGGTTTACTCGCAACCCATATGACTGGCGAGGTGGCTGAGGCGGTCCGTGCTGCTGAGGCCGGCGTGGATGTGATCGTCGCCCAGGGTACTGAGGCCGGAGGCCACGTTGGCTGGATGGCCTCGATGCCGCTGGTTCCTATGATCGTGCAGGCCGTTGCTCCGCTTCCGGTGCTTGCCGCGGGTGGGATTGCCAACGGGCAGGGGATGGCTGCCGCTCTCGCACTCGGTGCCGAAGGTGTCCTACTCGGCACTCGCTTTCTTGCCACTGACGAGTCGCCATTGCACGCGAACTTCAAGCAAGCGATTGTGCGCAGCAACGGGCATGACACCGTGTTGACGGAGATTCCCGATATCGCCTCGCGTCGGGTCTGGCCGGGCGCGATGGCACGGACCCTGCGCAATCGTTTCGTTGAGCAGTGGGCTGGGCGCGAGTGGGCGCTGCGTCAACAAGCGCGTGCGGTTGGCGAAGCAATTCAAGCCGCACGCCTTGCAGGCGATGTGGACCGGGCCGCGATTCTGATCGGGCAGGACGCGGGCCTAATCGACTCGGTTCTGTCGGCGGGCGAGGTTATACGACGGACGGTCGCGGAGGCAGAGGAGATTATCAACGGCCGCTTACGCCCGATGTTACGGTCATGATCTCTCGCTGTCGCAACACTGGAAATTTCGGTTCAGGCAAAGTAGGTAAGCCACGATGAGAATTCAGGGACTCGAAAAGACCCAGGTCAGTTGGATGCTGCGGCCGCTGTACGGAGTGATGAGGCGGCGGTTCGGCAAGGTGCTGAGCCCATTCAAGGTGTGGGCATATCGGCCTGCGATTACGCTGGGACTGGCCGGCCTCGCTCAGGCAGTCGAGCATTCCAAGGCGGTCGCGCCGCGAACAAAGAATCTGGCCAGCGTCCGGGCGGCTCAACTGGTCGGCTGCAGTTTCTGTATCGATATTGGTTCCGCGATCGCCATGCGGCTTGGCGTCTCCGAAGAAACTCTCGCCGCTCTGGACAGTTACGACGAGAATCCGCTCTTCACGCCTGCCGAACGCGCCGCGATTCGATATGCCGAAGAAATGACGCGAACGCCGGTGGAAGTGTCCGACGAACTGTTCGCCGAACTCCGGCGTCATTTCGACGATCGAGCGCTGGTGGACCTGACCGCCGCGATCGCGCTGGAGAATCTGCACGCGCGGTTCAACTGGGCTTTTCAGATCGAGAGCGACGGGCTCTGCCGGCTGCCGGCGAATCGCCCTGTGTCCTCCGCAAAACTTGCCGGCGTGACTTGAAATCACGTGAGCCCTTGCGGCTCCGGGGGTTCGAATCCGCCCCTCTCCACCAAACAGGCTCAAACTCTCGGTTTGCACGGCGTTGACGCCGGCGGTCAGGTCACGGTGCGGATACGGCTGGTCCGCAATCGCCCTGGGTTAAAAAGCGTGAAATTGCGCCGTTTGCGGCTTGGGGATCGACAGCTGGTCGCTGACCAGCTTGCAGCAACGGTTGGTGAAGACCGGCGGGCGTTTGATCAAGCATGCCCGCTACTACTGGCTCCTGCTGGCGGAGAGTCATCTGACGCGGCGGCTATTTGGTGGCATGCTGCGGAAGATCGCGGCGCTGCCGTCGCCGGCGGGATAAGGCGAGTGTAGCGCGGAGCAAATTTCGATGACGACGCTGGGGCTCGTCGCGCCGTCCGTTGGGAGTGGCGGTCGTAGGCGGCTTGTTCTTTTCCCAGTTCCTGACGCTTTACATAACCCCAGTCTTCTACACCTACATGGAAGCGTTCCTGGCCCATTACAACGCATGGCGCGAAGGCCGCCCGCTTGTGGCTCCTCAAAACTTGGTCCGCGCGAACCGAGACTCCAAGGGTGGCCGGGATGTCTGATGGCGTCGGCGAACAACGCGGATCAAGTTCGCGTTTTCTTCGCTTCCAGCCAATATCATTTGCGCTGGACACGTCGTGACCAGAGGGATCTCCCGCGGAT